>Ga0308158_10000846_pt1 | contig 39414 bp, 35 predicted proteins | sample PhyBR2_FD_201038 | JGI IMG/M metagenome (GOLD analysis project Ga0308158, IMG submission 201038) | Phyllosphere microbial communities from UC Gill Tract Community Farm, Albany, California, United States - DLSLB.R2 | ecosystem: Host-associated > Plants > Phyllosphere > Unclassified | place: USA... | reverse complement strand
AAGACCATTATGAACTGGCCTCTACCCTATGCGAGTTTCTAGAAGAACATGGCTTTGTGGTCGATCATGCCCGCAATCTGAATGCTGCTAGACAATTACTCAAACAGCAACGTTATCATATCTTGCTACTAGACATTAATTTGCCTGATGGTTCTGGGTATGAATTGTGCGAGTGGTTACGTAATGAAGAGGGTTTGGACTTACCTGTATTGATGCTCACCGCTCGGGATACGTTGGATGATAAACTCAAAGGCTTTAGTTCTGGGACAGATGATTATTTGGTCAAGCCCTTTGACTTTAACGAGCTGGTGGTCCGGGTCAAGGCCTTGATCAAACGCTCCTTGGGTGAAGTATCTAACAGTCATCTAAAAATTCATGACCTAATTCTGCACCCCGCAACACAACAACTAACTCGAGCTGGGCAGAACATTGAATTGCCTCCGATTCAGTTTAAACTTTTGAAGCTACTTATGCGTCATTCCCCTAAAGTACTAACTAAACAAGAAATTATGATGGAGCTTTGGGGTGACGAAGAGCCAGAAAGTGATGCTCTGCGTAGTCATATCTATAATTTACGCAAAATGGTCGATAAACCCTTTGAACAAAAGTTGATTCACACCATATCCGGTATCGGTTTAAAAATTGCTTTCGAAGATGAAGCTTAATTTAGGTACACCACGACAATCAACCCAGTGGTCATTGTCAGATCAACATTTTGATGGGTACCAAGATAATATTGCCTATCAAACAGCTCCACACGCCAGCCCAGTTGCTTGCATAGCTTCTGTACCAGTTGCAGGCCAATGCCATGTCCTTTGATTTCCAGTTGCAGCTGGTGTCCGGAAAGCTCCTGGACTTTGGCGTTATTCGGTAAAGGAATACCTATTCCGTTGTCAGCAATTAGCACTTTATTTTTTTGCAGAATCACATCAATTTCTGTGCCCTGTGAATAGTTCAGCGCATTGCGCAGAATATTACCAAATACCATTTTGGTCATCGACGGATAAAGTTTACGCGGCTGTTCATTGAGGTCCTTTTGCAGGTCAATCTTTATACCTTTGTTATGGCTAACGCTTTCCAGATCCTGCACCAGATTGTCTAGACATTCTGAAAGCATGGTCGGTTCAGCAGTTAATGTGTTGGTGGTATTGCGGGCGATGGCCAGCAATGTATCGACCAGCAGTTGCATATCTTCAATGGTATTGTGCAAGCGGGTAAAGGACTTATTGTCACCATAGCGTGCCTGACAGAGCTGCACATTGCCCTTTAAAATGGTCAAAGGAGTACGCAGCTCATGGCTGACATCACCAGTAAATTCGCGTTCATGCTGAATAAACTCACTGAGTACCTGATGATATTTTTCGAGCGCCTGCTTGAGATATTCCGCTTCCAGATTGGAATCAGTACGGATGTCCTGAAACGGCGAAGCCTGATTTTTCTGGTGTTCCCAATCAATATGCTCCAGAGCATTGGCCAGTCGGGTAATCGGGGAAAAATAGCGCCGGGCACGACGATTCCACCACCACAGCACGCTATACAGCACAAACAGGCTGACCATTAGCGGTGCTAGACCAAACAGCCAGACAAGCTTATTAACGTTACTTTCACCAAACACAAGCAGCACATGCTGTCCGTCTTTTTCACCATAAACGGTCATGCGCTCTTTGCCATCTACAAAATGCCGGTTCACCCCTTGCTCAAGCTGCATGTGGCGAAATTGGACTGGTGGCACATCGCTCCAGCGATAACCATACAAGTTTTTGGTGTCGGGCAGTTCAGCTGCCTGATTACGTTCCATCCGCTGCCAGTAGTGTGACATTTCCTGTTCCAGCGCAGTTCTGAGCAAGGAACCCTTGATCACCCAGGTACTACAGGCAATCCCAATCACCACAGACAAGGCAATGAATCCGATTTGCAGCCAGTAGTAGCGGTTAAACACTTCACCCAAAGGATGATCGCGTTTGTCCCTAAACAGCCTTAACATTGCTATATTCCTCGCTGTCCCATCCGATTTATCATTCAATTATATGGCTTTTTTCTTAAACAGAAAGTGACCGATCACCCACTCACGGCCATGGTCATAACCGAACAGCTCTGCACAGGCTATAAAGAAAATCCGCCAGCGCTGCCACCAGATTGCCGCATCTGCGCCATAGGTCTGTTCAAACAGGGGCTGCAGCTCGGCGTGCTTCTGGTCCATATTCTCTAGCCATGCATTTGCAGTACGTTCATATTGGGTGCCGGCCCATTGCCAGTGCATTTTCAGCTGCAAATGCTGCTGGAAATGCAGAAAGGTTGAGGCGGCAGGCATAAGCCCCCCACTAAAGAAATATTTTGACATCCAGTCAAATTCATTTTTTACTTCAAACGGATAATGCAGAAAACGGTGACAGAAAATATGACACCACAGCAAGCCATCCGCTTTCAGCCAAGTGCTAATATTTTCAAATAGTTTCTGATAATTACGTACATGTTCAAACATTTCTACCGAAACCACACGGTCGAAATAAGCGGCTTCCAGTTGCAGTACATTGATGTCGCAGGTCATCACCGTCAGGTTTTCCAGTTTTCTCAGATGGGCCTGTTCCTGAATATACTGACGCTGGGTTGAGGAGTTTGACACCACGGTAATGCGGGCATTGGGATAATGCTCGGCCATGTACAAGCTTAAAGAGCCCCATCCACAGCCTATTTCCAGAATATCCTGTCCATCCTGTAGCTGTGCACGCTGGCAATAGCTGGCAAGTGCCGCTTCTTCTGCCTGATCCAGCGTAGTATGTGTATATTCAAACAGACTGGCGCTGTATTTCAGACGCTTGCCCAGCACCGCCTGAAAAAATGCGGTGGGCAGTTCATAGTGCTGCTCATTGGCTTTGTCAGTCTCGATGGCAATCTTGCTGTTTTTCAGCATATGCAGCACATCCATATAGCGCTGGGCAGCCAGTGCCGGGTCAAAGCGCCCTTCCTGCGCCAGACGTTTTTTGCTTAAGCTGCGAATGCCGGCCCGAATCACAGTATCGGGCAGTTTGCCACTTTCGACTAGTTTTAAAGATTGTTGAATCATAAAGTCCATTTAATTACCTACTCTTTGGGTGGCCACGGAATAAACATTGAAGTTCGTCGTTGATAGTCTTTATAGTTATCGCCGCGATGTGCCAGCGCCTGTTGTTCACTAAAGGGAATTCCGGTGATGTAGTACAAAAACAGCCACATCAACAGTGGATACAACCATAATTCATAAACACCTGCCGCCAGACCAAGGATTGGATAAGCAAACCAGTGTAGCCATTCAAAAAAATAGTTTGGATGACGTGAATATTTCCATAGTCCCCGATCCAGGGTTATGCCCTGGTTTTGCGGATCAAGCTTGAAACGGTAAAGTTGCTGATCAGCTGTGCCTTCCCCCATCAGGGCCAGCAGCATGATTATGGCTGCCAAAAGCACTGTGAGCTGTGTCCAGTCATTCCACTGCTGGACAGGAATGCTCAGCAGCTCTAGCATCGGATAGGAAAACAGCACCACCAGCCCAGCCTGAAACATAAAAAAGGCCAGAAAACCGAGATGCTGATAATCGCCCATGGCCCGGCGCATATTGGCATAACGGGTATCTTCTGCAGTTTCACTGGCATAACGTCGTAGTAGATGCCATGTCAAGCGTAAAAACCAGATGCCACTAAACACACCCAGAAATACCCGAACTAACAGCGGTGCAGTTTCCATCACCCAGGCCGCGATAATGACGTTGAGTCCAATACAAAAGCTCCACGCCACATCGACCAGTCCGGCACGCTGGTTATAGGTCACCAGCAGCCAGCTACAGAACATGATATAGACATTCAGTACCAGTAAATTCAGCAGCATGTCAGCCCTCCTGTTTTATTTCGGCTTAGTAAGCACTGGCTTCGAACACCAGATGTACATCACTGATCACGCCTTCACGGAAGCCACCTTCGCAATAACACAGATAAAAATCCCACATGCGGATAAAGCGCTCATCAAAGCCGAGCTGCAGAACCTGATCACGCTGTTCCAAGAAACGCTGACGCCAGCAGTTCAGGGTTTGAGCATAGCTCTGACCGATATCTTCCAAATGCTTGAGACGCAATTTTTGCTCAGAAGCAGCATGGGTTATTACACTAATACAGGGAATAAAACTGCCCGGAAAAATATAGCGCTTGATATAGTCCACTGTATTCAGGGCTTTCGAATAGCGTGCATCTTCAATGGTGATAGCCTGAATCAGGGCCAGACCATTCGGCTTGAGGAGCTCATGACATTTACGGAAATAGGTCGGCAAATACTGTTCACCCACGGCCTCGATCATTTCAATCGACACCAGCTTATCGTATTTGCCTTCCAATAAACGGTAATCTTTCAGCTGGACAGTGACGCGATGTGACAGTCCAACTGCAGCGACCCGAGCCACGGCTTCATCATACTGTGCCTTAGAAATGGTTATGGTGGTGACTTTACAGCCATACTGCTGTGCGGCATAAATGGCAAAACCGCCCCAGCCACTGCCAATTTCGACTAAATGATCCATCGGTTTCAGCTTGAGTTTCTGGCAGATCAGCTCTTTTTTATAATCCGAAGCCTGTTCCAAACTCATACTGGGCTCTTTAAACACCGCACTGGAATACATCATGGTGCTATCCAGCAAGAGCTTGAAAAAGTCATTGCTCAGGTCATAATGCTCGGCAATATTTTTGCGGCTGCCATCAATCGAATTCTTGCGCGATTGGTACCAGGCCTTTAAGAGCAACTGGCTGGCCTTGGTCACTGCATTCTGGTTCATCCGGTCCAATACATCTCGGTTGCGTGCCAGAATGCGGATCACATCCACTAGATCTTCACTACTCCAGTAACCGCGGATAAAACCATCTGCTGCACCGAGCACACCATTGCGGAACAACAGTTCCATCAGACGGGAATCATGCACCTCAATCACTGCCTGCAGATCACTGCTTTCCCCGACGTCTCCGTTCCAGACGCCTTTAAAAATCAGCTGACCATGCCGTAATTTCAGCAAATGCCGTAATACCACCGGCAGTGTGCTTTGCTGTCCCATGAATAGTGTCTTCATCGCAATGTGTTTCCTTTTTCTTTTTTAGGATGTCGATAAAATGGAATTTTCTTTTTCCATAAACGAAAGGCATGCAGATAAATTCCGCTGACCATCCTGAAGGGTTCAAGAACTTTCAGCACAGCATAACGATGCTGCTGTGAAGGAACAGTGATGGCCTGCAGGGAAAATTTCAGGGTGGCATCGAATTGCAGCACGCCCTGCTGAAACAACTGCATATGAATCACGTTCTGCTGATCGGAGAAGCTGAAGCGCCAGCGGTAATCCAGTGCCATCGGCATGAACGGCGATACATGAAAAGCCTTTTTAAAATCAAATTGGTGACTCTGGTAGGGCGCATGTTCAGCTGCATTTTTCCGGCAGTCGTGGATATAAACCTGACGTTCATTCCACGGTGTGTTGGTGATTTCGCTGAGGACAAAGAGCAATTGATCGGTGGCATCAAAGACCAGATAAAACACTACAGAATTAAAGCGAAAGCCGAGTGTGCGTGGTAAAGCGAGCACCCGGATGGAAGCGGCATGCGGCAATAGATAGTTTTCCCGTTTGATCAGCAGGCGTACAATTTTTTGCCGGATCGAACCACATTCCATGGTCAGAAAGTCATGCTCATCCAGGGTCAGTAGATTCCAGCGGCTAGAAGACCACAGCCAGGATTTTCGGTTAAAGCTCGCAAGCTGATCCGGATCAAACCATAAATAGCTTAGCTTGCTTTCAAAAGCGTGGGCTTTGGGCAAATAACGGCGATGTCGAATTTCAGCAGCGGCGATCGCCAATGGATACATCTGCATTATGTGCTCCTAGGCTACCTGCTCAGTCTGTTGCAGCAACTGATTTACAACCCATGAAGCACTACGCGCCCCATCTTCGTGAAAGCCCCAGCCCCAGTAGGCACCACAGTATGAGGTGCGGTTCTGAGTATTGACTTCGTTCCAACGTTGTTGCGCTTCAATCGCGGAGGCATCAAACACCGGATGACGGTAATGCCGTTCTACCCAGACTTTTTTCGGATCAATGGCAAAATTAGGATTCAGGGTGGCAAAGATCTGAGTTTTGCATTTCAGGTTTTGCAGCTGGTTCATCCAGTAACTGAAACCATAATGAATGCCACTGTGCTGGAACGTGTTCTGTTCGGATGCCTGACTCGGGGTCACATGCACATGCCAGCTGGCCCACTGGCGACGGGATTTAGGCATGATGCGGGTATCGGAATGCACCACCATGCGGTTATCCTGATAGCGGAACTTACCCAGTACGTCTAGTTCCGCTACTGACGGGTCTTTCAGCAGTTTCAGGCTGTCATCGGCATGGCTGGTAAAGATTACCCAGTCAAAACGTTCACTGCCCTGTACCGTTTCAATCAGTACATCATTGGCATTACGGGATACATGGAGAACACCCATTTTGCGGAAAGTCATATTCGATTGGGCCTTAATGGCATTGACGTAACGAGCTGATCCACCTTTGACGGTAAGCCACGACGGGCGTTCTTTCAGCTGCAACATACGATGATGCTGAAAAAAGCTCACCACAAATTTATACGGAATCTGTCCAGCTTGCTCCACTGGACAGGACCACAGCGCCCCGCACATCGGATAGAGATGTTCCTGACGGAAAGCTTTCGAGTAGCCATGCTGATTCAGATACTCATCAATAGTTAGCTTTGCATCAACCTGTTCGACATCCAAATCTACATTCGCAGCATAAAAACGGAATAAATCCGACAACATCACGCGAAAATCGGCGTTAAAAAAGTTTTGCGGTCGGAACAACAGCGAGAATTTTTTTGAAGGATTGTACTGCAAGCCAGTGACCTGATTATTCACCGAAAAACCCATGTCACTGCTTTGCGATTGAATCCCGAGTTCTTTCAACATTCTGCAGAACAGTGGATAGTTATGTTCATTAAACACAATAAAGCCACTGTCTACTGCGACCTGTTCGCCCTCTATATTCAACTGATGGGTGTCAGTATGACCGCCAAAGTAGTTATTCTTTTCAAAGACGGTAACTTCATGCACTTTACTTAATTTCCAAGCCGCATACAAACCGGAAATACCTGAACCAATAATTGCGATTTTCATGGTGATTCCTTCGATTGAATCGTGTGAGCGCCCGTCGTGGTGAGTTTTTTCTGTTTTCGAGCCTGTCTAATTTTACTTGCTTCATAGACCCGTGCGGGAATTGGCTTGAGCCCCCAGACCAGCCCGAGCCAAGACATGAGTTTCAGCAGGTAATAGGTCACATCAATCTGCCACCAGTAAAAGCCCTGCCGGGTACTGCCAGCATAATAATGATGGTTGTTATGCCAGCCTTCGCCCAAGGTAATGATGGACAGGAATAAGTTGTTGCGGCTGTGATCTTCAGTGTCAAAATCCCGGCTGCCATAATGATGCGCCAATGAATTGATACACAAGGTGGCATGGGTCAATAATACGGTAGAGATGACAAAGCCCCAGACCAGCAATTGCAGGCCAGACGTACCGAGTTGCGGCCAGATAATGGTCAGCCATTCCCCAAATGCATAAATTCCGCCCGCGGTCAGTAACACTACAATTAAGCTGAAACGGTCCAGCCAGATCAGTTCTGGATATTTTAGCCAGTCATTAATGACTTCTTTACGCGTACCAAAGTTATATTCGTTTAAAAACCAGCCGATGTGGCTGTACCAAAAACCATGCGTCGAGGAATGTGGGTCTTGCAAGGTATCGGTATAGCGATGGTGATAGCGGTGATGTGCCGCCCACCACAGTGGGCCACGCTGTGCACTCATGGTGCCAATCAGCACAAACAGGAACTGTACCGTGCGCGAAGTCTGAAAAGTTTTGTGTGACAAATAGCGATGAAAAAAAGCGGTAATGGAAAACATGCGGATCAGGTAGAACAGCAGCATAAAGCCAATCGCAAACCACGACACTCCCACCCAGAACACGGCAAGACAGGCCAAATGCAACAGAGTAAAAGGCAAGATCCTCAGCCACTGAATCTTGCTGTTTTCAGCCGTCAGTGTTTCGGGTGCTGTGGGTGTAGACCAGCTGTCTATCCATCGCATCAGAATTTTCAACATGGACTCATCCTACTTTCAAGCGATTGTCTTTATTCTATTTGATGAGTGTAATCAGTCAGGTATGAATTTTATGTGAAGTCAATAAAAAAAGCCGAACCATAGAGAGAAATGCAGTTCGGCAAAAGGGTAACAGATTAATGCGGCAATTTGATCAGTTTTGTCACGTCATAACCATAATGTTTTGCAGTTTGCAGATAGGATTGATAAGTGGCTTCATCCAGCTGCGGTTCACGTGACAAAATCCACAGGTATTTAATACTTGGACCACCTACCAATGCCACTTTATATTCTGGGTCTACTCGTAATATCCAATAATGACCTTTGCTAAATGGTATCCATCTTAAACCTTGTGGCAAAAAACTGACCTTTAATTTGCTGTTGCCCGCATTTTGCGGATAGGCCTCCCCTTCAGAGCTGATCATCTCATGATTGGCAATCCTGCAACTATTCAAGACACGCATGGTTTGATCAGCATTGACGCTGTATTGCGCCGTGATATTCGAGACACACTTACGTTGAAAATACATCGGTAAATGCGCAATTTCATACCACTTTCCTGCATACCGCTGGATATCCACCTGATCGACTGGCTGAGGTGCAACAGTTTCTGCTCGAGTCGTTGTACTTAAGCTGATGATGGTCAGTGCGGTCGCTGCAAAAACAGACTTAAATAGCATTTTCATTTTTTCGCCTAGTTTTATCACAGTCTTAAGATAACCCATGCAGGTGTGAACAAAGCGTGAAGACCAAATGATGCTATTCAGTTTCTCCACATCAGGAAATGTCATCTGAATATTCAGAATCCGGGCGTTATTGCAGTTTTTTGAGAAACCCAAACATGATTACTGTTTCAAAGCCACTTTTTGCTGTCATCTACAACAGGTATTCTAAACATCACATGCTGAATCATGGCATAGGAGATACTGCCCTTGAACGGAATCTCTGGTAACTGATCAAATTTGAAAAATTGCGCATCGCTTAGTTCATTTTCCTGAATATGAATTTCACCCGCATGATATTCTGCCTTGAAAGTCATCATCAGATTGCTGGGAAACGGCCACGACTGACTGGCCAGATATTGAATATCTTTGATTTGCCGCCCCTTTTCTTCCAGCATCTCACCGCGTACTACCTCTTCCAAGGTTTCTCCGACTTAAACAAAGTCTGTAATCAAGCTGTATCTCTGGGTTTTGTTGCTAGCATTTTTTGCCATCAGAATTTCATCTGTACCCCGGGTAATGAAGTTAATCACATAGGGATTCACCCGAGGATACTAGTTATAACCACAGGATGGATAGATCATGGCATATTAGCTGGCGTGCTGCTGGGAGGAAGTACGTTACTGTTCTGAACGATGTAAACATCAGTCCAGACGGCGGCCAAAATCAAACGCTTAAAAATGCTTGTATTGCCGTAAACAATAGGCCCGTATCACCTCGGGCGAACGCAGTTGCAGATGCTTGGTTTTTCGTCCAGTCACGCGTTCACGCCACATTTTAAAGCTACTCGGTTTCATATTTTGCCGCATCAACCGGATCACCGCAGCTTCATTCAGGCAAAACTCAGTCTGGATGGCTTCAAATGGGGTTCGATCTTCCCAAGCCATTTCGATAATTCTGGATAAGTCTTCTTCAGAAAATTGATTCATATCATTCTCGTTTTTAATAATCATTAAGCGTCAATAAGCTTTGTCAACTTTAATCTAACTAAAAGCATAACAATACAATCATGAATTTTTTGTGATTTTTCTCTAGTTTTAAGGCCTAAAAACAAATAAATGGGCCAGTTTTACCAGCCCTTTTGAGTATTAATTACCTCTATAAGTCGAATATCCATAAGGACTCAACAGTAGAGGAATATGATAATGGTTGACGCTTCCATCTACTTTAAAAATGACTGGAACTTCAGGGAAAAAAGTATTTTGCTTATTTTTTTTAAACCAGTCCTCGGTTTTAAAGGTAACTTTATAAATACCGGCTTCAAACTTCTGATTTTCAGGAAACAACGCAGTGATACGGCCATTGGGACCAGTATATTGCTGATTTAATTTTACCCATTTTTCGCCGGTACTTTTTTCAAGTATCACCATGACTTGAGCGGAAGGCAGGCCACTTTCCAAATTCAATACATGCACACTTAAGGGGTTAGTTTGTGCAAAAGTCATTGATGTCAATAATAACGTTGAGAGTGGCAATAATTTTTTAAACATAATGAATTCCTTAAGGATTGAAAATAGACTGAACAGCTGTTTCAGCGCAGTAATGGTCATTTTTTGCTCCACCTGCTCCAGCAACACCAATGGCACCGACCACCTGATTTTCATAACGCACAGGTATGCCTCCGCCTAACAACAGTAAATTTGATAAAGTGGTTAAATTTTTTGCATCCTTGTTTTCATGGACATTTTGGCTTAACAACAAGGTCTCCATTTTGGTGGATAAAGCGGTATAGGCTTTCTTTTCGGCTGCGCCCAAATTATGCGGTCCGACAGTTTCATGCCTGTTTGCCATCAAGGTATTTCCTCCCCTATCCACTACAACCACAGCAATGTTGTGCTGTATTTTTTGACACGCGACCACTGCAGCATCAAGAAGAGTTCGTGCTGATTGGGAATCAAGTGAATAAACTTGATTCAATTGAATGGATTGTGCAAAAGTACTGATACTCATCAGCATTACTGTTGCAATAAGCCCTTTGAGTTTGTTCATCATGATTGCCCTGAATTAAGTTTTAAAAATCTTATACAACTTGAATGATTTGAATGATGACAATTACATTACAGAGTTGTCATCATTCAAAATGAGTCTGAACAAAATGTGTATTCTAATTATCGAAGATGAAGTGAAGATCGCCTCATATCTGGTTAAAGGGTTAAATGAGTCTGGCTATGAGGCGCAATGTGCCCATTCAGGGCTAGAAGGCTTGGAAAAGTTAAAGATGCATGCATATAGTCTGGTTATATTAGATGTAATGTTGCCCGATATTGATGGCTGGACTGTCCTGAAAGTATTACGACAGTTTTCCAAGATTCCCGTTATTTTTCTTACCGCAAAAGATCAGGTGATCGATCGGGTCAAAGGTCTGGAACTGGGCGCCGATGATTATCTGGCTAAGCCTTTTTCTTATATTGAATTATTGGCCCGAATTAAGAGCCTGCTTAGACGCCAGCAGTATGTGCAGGAAAACCAATTAGAAATTGCCAATCTAAAATTGGATTTGATCAATCATAAAGTTTGGCGTAATAAGCAGTTAATCGAACTCAGCAAAAAAGAATTCAATTTATTGCACTTTATGCTGAGGCATCCAAATGAAATTATTACGCGTAGGCAAATTGCTTCCGAAGTGTGGCATATCAATTTTGATACTGATACGAATTTTATTGATGTCGCGGTGCGACGCTTACGCAATAAAATTGATGAGGCGCATGATATAAAATTAATTCATACAGTTCGCGGTTTAGGCTATAAAATTTCGGCAGAGAAGTAATGTTTAAATCCATTCGTTCGCTAGAACTACGAATAACGCTACTGGCTACAACTTGTGCTGCAATGGTCCTGTGTGCTGTAGCATTGATGACCTATCTAGGCATCAACCAGATTTTAATTTCGCAGCAAGATCGGGCTTTGGTTGACCGAATAGAACGTCTGGAAACTTTGCTGCAAGACAGTCGCAATATTGAACAGATTATCGCGCGTCCAAAGCTGTATCAAAACATGCTCGGAAATCAAGACAATCTGTTTTTATTGATTCACGGCGATCAGATTCTGATTAACATCAATCCTCTTGGCATTCCTCTGCCTAAATTTACCCTTCAGCCCCAAATCCAATTCCGTGATTTATCTGTTCATGCTTACCCCACCCGTATTGCATGGAAAACCATTCAAATTAATCGACAGCCCTATCTATTAATTGCGGGCAAGCAGTGGTCGGAAAGAAAAGACATTATCTCGCCTTTTCAAAAACATCTTTTTATCTACGTGGTTACTGGTATTCTGGCCATTTTCATTCTTTGTGCTATTACCAGCCGTCTGGGATTGAACTCATTAAGAACCCTGCGCGAACAAACCCATGCCATTAGTATTCACAAACTTGAACAGCGACTCAATCTGATTCATCCTCCTGGTGAGATTGAACAGCTCGCCTCCGATATCAATGCCATGCTCGACCGTATTGAAATAGGATATAGTCAGCTGAATCGTTTTTCCGAAGACATTGCGCATGAATTTAGAACTCCTTTGAATAATTTAATCGGCCAAACCGAAATTTTACTCATGAGTGAACGTAGTCCCGTACAGTATCAGGAAGTCATGATTTCCAACTTGGAGGACTATCAACGTTTAAAAAGAATGATTGACAGTATGTTATTTCTAGCCCGCGCAGATACACAAAAGGTTTGCTTAAACAAGCAGAAGATTCAGCTTCAATTATTTATAGAAAATATATTTAGCATTTTCGAGTATCAAGCCGAAGAACAACACTGCAATTTTGTTTTAGAGCTTGAAACAACTGAGTTAGTAGCAGATCCAGAACTGTTACAACAAGCGCTGTATAATCTGATCTCCAACGCACTGATTCATGGCGGCAATCATAGGACTATTTATGTGCATAGCCATCGAAAAACTATCAATAACATGTCTATGATTGCATTATCAGTAATCACAAGTGGTTTAGAAATCTCTCCAGAGCATTTGTCTCATATCTTTGAGCGATTTTATCAGTGCAATTCCAGCAGACATAATACTCATCAAACCGGCGGTTTAGGCCTGTCGATTGTGGCCTCTATTATGACGCTTCATGAAGGAACTTATCATGCAGTAAATAGGGCAGAAGGTATAAGTTTTGAGGTAATTTTTCCTGAAGCGTATATAGAAAAGTTATAAATACCGACCTCTTCACAACATGAATTTGACTAGTAAATATACGGAATAATCACAAATAAAAATCGATATAAAATATTTTTCTTTAAAAAAATACAGATTAAATAAAACCAACATAATCAATTATATAAAAAAAATCGAATTAATAGTTCTTTTACATTGCTCACATCAACTTGGCCTGAGGACTTTGTTTTTGGAAACAGCAGACACGAGCTACTTACCCTCATCAAAGTTTTTAAACTCTTTGGAAAGCTGACTGAGTGTTTTAACTTGTTTTCCATAGCGGCGGCATGAACGGCAAAGCAATAAATGAATTTGTAAATTACCCTGCTCTCGAAATTGAAGTGTTCGGTCTAATCTTTCAGATAATAACTGGGTGGCTTGGCGACAAGTTAACATGAGCAATCATCCTTCAATAACCATTTATTTTCTAAACATTCACGCAATCTTGTTCGACTTCTATACATGAGCACATTTAAATTAGTCACAGTAAGTCCTAACTTTTCACAAATTTCATCTGAACTGAGTTCAATCATTTCTCTAAGCATGAAAACTTGTGCATATTTGGCTGGTAAATGATTCAAACAGGCATCAAAAATAATCCAAAAATCTTGTTGTTCCAATATTTCTTCTGGGTTGGGCCATGCTTGAGGTGCTTCATATTTATTCCAATGTCCAGAAGCATCAAATAATGCATCTATACTTTGTTCACTGTCTTCGTCATTAAACAATTCACTCATCGTCATTAAACGAGATTTTTGCCGAATTAAATCAAAAATCTTGTTTTTTAAAATCGCAAAAACCCACGTTTTAAAAGCTGCTCGGCCAGTAAAAGAATCAATATATTGAAATGCGCTCATTAATGCTTCTTGAACAGCATCTTCAGCCTGCTGTAATGATGACAGTTGTAGAATTGCGAACTTCAGCATTTGTTGTCGTAATTCTATTACAAAGGCTGGATTTTGTAGTTGTTGTAATATTTCTTGATTCGCATTTGCAGGCTCTATGCTCATCCATTTTCCTCATCATTTGTATAGGGTAGATCTAACAATTTCAATCGAATTAATAGTACTTTTAACTCATCGATCTGGGTTTGTATCTGAACACTAGAAAAATCAGGAAACGTCGCTTTTATTAAACTTCTAATATCTTGTTCAACTAACTCTTGTTGATTGAGTTGTTCAATCACCACAGCGAATAAAACAGATAAGCTTTCTACGCAGATATTATCTTGATCATTTCGCCAAACCAATATGGCACTAGGCATAGGCTCAACTTCAGCAATGATCGTGCTTGATGACCATTGGTAGACTGGATATTGATAAACGAGCACCCAGACTTGAGTATTTAACTGCCATTCACTCTGCCGAGTAAGGCGTTTTTTTTCAATTTGAACTGTATCTAAATAAAGTTCAAGCCATTCAAACTGTAATAGCTCAGCTAACCAGGGGTATTCATGTAAGCTGGGATGCTGACAATCTGTCAGATACTCTCTAAATTGTAGGGAAATATCATTATAAAACGGTGATTCACATTGCGCTTGTTGGAAAAACTCAGTTAATAACTTTTGCCACTGTATCGCAGGCAATATTGCACGAGTAATGGGATAGACCAAGTCAATAAAAGAACAAACATTATTAAAAAGTAAATCTCGATAAATCTGCATTCGTTCCGCAGGAAGAGCTTTTGGTAACTCAAATTGAGGAAAGCGAATCCAATTACAAAACTGCTGCTGTGTAGCTTGGAATGATATTTGCTCTGTTTTCATCACCGCCCTCCTGCTGCTGAATTGTTTTAATTCTCGTCATTTCATCTTGTAACTCTTGCCATGATGGAATATTAAAATCACGCTCAAGTAATGTTGGTTTTACACCACACACTTGATAAGTATATTGTAATAATTGCCAGACAGAATCGCATACTTCAGCACCATGCGTATCAATCAATAGATTTTGTTCAACTTGTTCATGCCCAGCAATATGTATATAACGAATCCGCTCTTTTGGCATTGCTCGAATAAAGGCATACCCATCACTGCCGTGGTTTATACTGTTTACATAGACGTTATTCACATCGAGTAATAACTCGCAGTCTGCTTGCTGAAGTACTTCAGATACAAAATCGGCCTCACTCATTTCAGCATTTGGCATCAAATAGGTTGAGACATTTTCGATCACCAGCCTTTTACCTAAAATATCTTGGACACGTAAAATACGTTCGGCTACATATTTAACTGCCGCCTCAGTCATTGGAATTGGCATCAAGTCGTATAAGTAGCCACGATCATGGGTATAACTTAAATGCTCGGAATAAATCGGGATATGATAATCTTCTAAAAACCCTTTAATTTTTTGAATAAACTCTAAATTGAGTGGATGTGGCCCACCAATGGATAAAGACAGCCCATGACAGATTAAAGGTGCTTTTTCCACACACCGAGCTAATAACTTTGCATGCCGACCACCAAAACCTATCCAATTTTCAGGCGCGATTTCAATAAAGTCTGGCACTTTTTTAGCACTTAGAAACTCATCAATAAAATCCCTTCTTAGCCCAAGCCCTACACCAGCCAAATTAACCATGGTGATACTCCAACTTTGGAAATGATGCCGTCTATGTGATTCACAGCGACATCATTCTTTAACTGATTGACTATTTACTACCACACTTACCATCAGCAACTTTTTTATCAGCACCACATTTCGCATCCGTTGCTTTCTTCGTTGCACCACATTTACCATCTGCTGCTTTTTTATCAGCACCACATTTTGCTTCTGCCGCTTTTTGTGATTTCGTCATTTTGTTCGATCCACACTTGGCTTCACCACATTTTGCATCACTGGCTTTCTTCGCATGGGTTTCTGTCGCATGCGTTGTTGGGGCTGCTGATACTTGAGTTACACCAGCAACAGATAAAGCTAGCAGTGCTGCGACTGATGTGATTGAGTTGAGTTTATTCATTGTTCTATTCCTTTAAGATAATTTACTTGCTTGTACTTAGGTACATATAGTTAGACGACCTAAACTACCATTTATTACAGTCCAAATTAAAAATTATGAATTATGTAAGAAACACAGTTACCAATCGACTAATTACTATTCAATCTTAATGGGTGTGAAATTTTCATGAATAACGCTATCTATGCTTTATCTGAAAAATACCAAAAATTTTGTAGTCTCATAAAACATGGTGACGGTATCGTAGCACTTACACTGAGACTTTATTTAGTCCCTATATTCTGGATGGCAGGTACAAACAAACTTGCGCATTTTCAACAAACAGTGGAATGGTTTGGTAATACCGATTGGGGCTTGGGTTTACCATTCCCGACATTGTTAGCTACGCTTGCGACTTCTGCTGAAATTTTAGGAGCTATTTTGTTAGCGCTAGGTTTATTAACCCGCCTAATCAGTATTCCACTCATTATCACCATGCTAGTTGCTATCGTTACAGTACATTTACCGAATGGATGGCAAGCAATTGCTGATCCCAATGCTCCATTTGCTAGCGCTCAGGTGATTGCTTCATCTGAAAAGTTAGAAAAGGCTCGTCAGATCTTAGAAATATATGGAAATTATGATTGGTTAACCTCAAGTGGATCATTTGTCATATTAAATAATGGTATTGAGTTTGCCGTAACCTACTTAGTCATGCTGTTAGCATTAATTGTGCTTGGCGGTGGACGTTATCTAAGTTTTGATTACTGGGTGAAGCATTTTTTCTTAAAATGAAATGAATGAGGGAATAAAGTTTATTCCCTCATATCATTCACCAGTAAATACTAAAGCAACTTGGATTACGCTTTAAACCAAAATCAGAAAGATACACTCACAGTCAAAGGTCTTTCGACGATGCCTTATCGCTCTTAAATAATGATATTAAGCATAACTGTTTACTAAATGGGTTTTTACAGCTTGCAAAACTAAATTAACAATCGCATAAGTAAAAAGATGAGTAAGAAAAATCGTACGGTAATATGTAAAAGACTCTACATGTCTCAAGCCAATTTCAGAAAATGACAGTATTCATTAAAAGTCTCTAAAAAAATTTATGCAAAATATCACATCAAATATAAGGAATATATAAAAATATAACTAATACTGGAAATTATGACAATACTTATTGTCAAAAATATATTGACAAATGCATCCCTTATATTTTACAAAAGAACCCCATAGTACTTTTAAAAAATATTCATTATGTCCGATTTACGGTATTAATAGTTCCTAAGGTACATCGTTTCCGTTTAATGGAGTAATATTTATCATGTCTACTACAATTAACGCTATACAAAAAGTTAAATCCTCTTTTCCTGTTCGAAATATTAAGTTTAATTTTGATCCTTCTACACGTTATTGGTTTGATAAAGATCCTCTTTATAGTCATTTTTTAAATACATTATCAGCAATAACAGCACAAGGAGAATTATTTTTAATAAGAATGCTTCGTACGCTTAGAGAACGTATTAATGATCCAGTATTACAAGCTGATATCAGCGCATTTATTGGTCAAGAAGCCATGCATGCTAAAGAACATACCGCATATCATCGTTACGCTGATCAAAATGGAATTGATATTGAAACTTTTGAGCAACAATTAATTCATATATATACTCTACTAGATCGAACTATACCATTAATGGATCGTATGGCAATCGGCTGCGCAATTGAACATTGTAATGGAACATTTGGTGCAGAGTTATTACGTAATAATGTGTGGAATCAAAGGATGGTTGGTCCTCTACGTGACTTATGGCTTTGGCATGCAGTTGAAGAGAATGAACATAAAGCAGTGTTTTTTGATGCCTATCATGCTGCAGGTGGTGGATATACTAGACGAATTGTATGGATGGTACTTGGATGTAGTATTTTTGCAGGATTAATGACCTATGGAACAGCCCGTCTCTTAATCGCAGATAAGAAGTTTCTATCAAAAAAACACTTGCAATCTATCAGTCAAATTGCTCACCCGAAAACAGGGCTATTTAATATTATAGTCCTTAAAGAATTCTTCGATTATATTCGTCCATCATTTCATCCATTTGACTATGATACAAAACAATTAGAACAACGCTGGCAGAAAGAGTTAAGTCTTAAAGTTCAATAAAGGTAAATTTATGAAGAGTATTTCAAAAAAGAATGCTCTTCCATTCAAGAGAATTCTTTCAAATTCTAGTAATCCCAAAGCCTTATTAGGCAACCTTTTTGATTTTTTCAATAATTGTCCTTTACCCTTTAATAACGGTTTTAATTATTGCTGTATAAGGCGCTTTAAATGGAGTAATGGCTAAAACAAACACATCTATGAATTGATCTGTTACTCCTTTAAGTTTCTCATATTGAAACAATTTATATAGTAACGATACTATACATATTGATTTGACATCTTACATCGAAGGATGTAAGCAACTTTTTAACTTCAAGAAAAAGCAATCCCAAAAGTTATAAATTTCAAAAACATGTGTTAAAAATCTATATTTTGGGACGTAAACCAATTATTCCTATCCCGAAAACTCCTCTAAGCAGCCCTTTGCTCATATTCAACCAATCAAAATAATCACGCCATAAAATTATTTTTCCATTCTCAACTTTAAATGTGCCACATACCCAAAATCCAATATGCAGTGGTCCAATTTCTAGAATATCCGTACGCTCGGTGAGAACTATATTTCCTTTTGCAACGATTTGATGATTTTTAACTTGTAATTTTCTTGAGCTACTGAGCGCAATTTTGATTAAACTAGCAACCCTTTTACCACCTCTAAAAGTCGGTAAAGAAACATTTGTATAAAGCACATCTGAGTGAAGGAGTTCATTAATCACATTATGATCTTGTTCAACCAAAGCAGTCAGGAATCGTTCTACAACCTCTTCTGATTGTACTTGTATATTTGTTACATCAATATTTGATGTTGTTTTCATTTATGTATTTCCCTAAGATTTAAATTTTGAGATCCAAACGTTGCTGCCAAAGTTTTTCTAAAGCCTTGGTATCATGATCAAAAGGATGAAAATCAGGTCGATAATAATCAAGAAAGTCTTTAACGGTTTGTAAGGTTAATAATCCTCGATGGCCGACTCCTTCTTTGAGGAACTGCGCTATACCTTTCAGAGAAAGCATTCGATCTGCTTTAAGCAATCGTCGTGTGTTATTTGCAATTAAGAAAGTTAAAATACTGCCTGCGATGGTCATATAAAAAATACGTGATACATATCCCCCGCCTGAGGCGACATAAGCATCAAAGAATACTGCTTTATGTTCGTTTTCTTCAACTGCATGCCAAAGCCACAGTTCAGCAACTGGACCGACTAAACGATTATTCCAATCATCATTGCGTAAAAGTTCAGCCCCTAAGGTTGCAGTAATATGTTCAATCGCACACCCAATTGACATGATATGCATACTTGGCAATATTTTTTGCATTATGGCGTACAAGTCTTTAACTTCATTCTGTAATTTATCGATATTAATATGCTGTTCATCAGCGTAACGATTGAATGCCAGATGCTCTTTAGCATGCATGGCTTCTTGTCCGATAAAAGCACTGATTTCTGCTTGAAGTAGAGGATCATCAATTTTGTCCCGAATATTTCTCAAAGCTTCTATTAGCATCAATTCCCCCTGAGGAAAAATAGCAGACATTGCATTCATCAAATGGGTGAAATATGCATCATTATCAAACCAATAACGCTTTGAACTGGTGAAATCAAATCTTAAGCGTCTGACAGGAAATGAAGCTTTCAAACGATGTGCTGTGGAAGATTGATTAATCTTAATAGCTTCTAAGGTGGACATATTTTTTCCAATTTACAAAAGTACCAAATAGTTCTTTTGTAAATTGCTTTACATTCTTAGTCAATCAATATTTCTTATATAATTGAAATTTATATATTTATTTTTAATTGAAGATTGTTTAAACAAAACAATCTTGAGCAATAAACTAGTTAATGATAGCTTTGGTAAAATTATAAATTTGTAGAAGATTTAGTGTGGAAAAACTTTCTGGTGCTTACGATACTCAAGCTGCAGGTTTACCCAGAGGACGTACCAGCCTGCTAACCGAAGAAACACGCGAAAAGCAACGTCGACGTTTGGTTAAAGCAGCAATTAGTGTATTCGCTGAAAAGGGGTTTGCTGCCACAACGATTGCAGACATTGTTAAAACAGCACGAGTGTCTAAACAGGCATTTTATGAAATATTTGAAAATAAAGAAGATTGTTTTCTTGCTGCTGATGATTTAGGCCGAAAAGCCTTGTATGAACAAGTACTTACGGATATCAAAGCTCATGGGAACAACGGTGATCAATGGATCAGGTCTTCTCTACGTGCCTATTTACAACTGTGTATAACTGAACAGGACTTCACTAAGGCATGGGCAATTGAATTCCCGAAAGCTGGGAGTCGATGTTTAGAGCAACGCAATTTATTTTTTGCAGAATTAGGAAAGAGACTTAAATTAATTCATAGTACTATAAAGATCAAACAACCTGAATTATGGGTAGCTGTTCCGGATTTATTCTATGACGCGGCGATTGGCGGAGCTTATGAAATTATTTTTCGTTATATCTGTCAAAATAAATTTGATGATCTGTTAAATATTGAAGATGATTTAGTTGATTTTATAAAATTCTCGATCGGCTACAAACAAAATATATAAATAATATCAAAATTATTGATAAATCAATTGTAAAGTATGACTAGTAAAATTATATCATTATTACTTTCTATATTTTTGGTAAAAATTACGGCAAATATTACGGTGTAGAAGGCGTTTGGACGCTTTGAGCTATTGCTATCGTACTCAGTGAATTACTCTATCCACTTATTGTTAAATTTTCTGAATTTAAACATAGAACCAAGCATATCACCTTACTTAAGTATTTTTAATTGAAAGTGAATTTCGCTCTTTTTAAAATATGTGATTGGGAGTGCTTAGAACAAGAAAGCACCTCCAATCTTCTGAAATAATTGAGAAATAAAATGCAAAATCAAATTTGTTGTAATAATATAACATTACACTTGGTTGATATTTACTCCCTATGCTTTCCAAATTTTATCTAATTTCTTCATGTTCATTACTCTCAAACTTAGTCTGGGCACAAACATCTGATCCAACGAGTTCCCTTCCCACAATTGTCATACAAGCGAAAGAAACAGATCAGAATGTCATAACAACATCTGCGTCAACAAAATTTACCCATGATGTACTTGATACCCCTTCCAGTCGCAGCTTTCTTTCTCAGGAAATTTTAAAACAGCAAGATATGCAACGTATAGATGATGCTTTAAACCAAGTAAGTGGTGTATTCAGTCAAACCAATTATGGTGGTGGCTTTTGGGATAACTTTTCATTCCGTGGATTTAGTACTGATCCCAATATCGGACCGCAAATTATTCGAAATGGATTAAGTGTGAATCGGGGTCTCAGTGCGTCTCGGGATATGGTCAATATTGAATCTTTAGAGTTTCTCAAAGGTCCAATGGCTGCACTATATGGACGAGGAGAAACAGGTGGTTTACTTAATATCAATACTAAAAAGCCGGCATGGGAATCATCTAGTGAAATTAATTTAAGAGCGAATAGCCTAGTAAAATATCGTGCTAGCTTTGAGCATACCGCTCCTATTAATGATCAATTAGCATATCGTTTTGCTATTGCACATGAAGATAATCAGAGTTTTCGGGACTATGTGAGTAATTCACGCTGGTTTTTTTCTCCGCAATTAAGCTGGAAGTTATCTGATCGAACTCAATTGGACTTAGACACAGAATTCACTCGTGTAGAAGGGTTATTTGATCGTGGTATTAGTGCTTATCAGCAGAAAATTGTAATGAATCCAAAAACCTATACAGGTGAACCAAGCGATGGAGATCATTTACAAACTGATAATTTTTATCAAATTCGGCTCAAGCATCAGTTAAATGATGATTGGAAGGTCAAAAGTGCTGTGAGTGTGAAAGATAGTTTGTTAAAAGGCTTTTCAAGTGAACCTCGTCGTATACAAAGCGATGGTCGTACTTTAGAGCGGCAGCGACGTTATCGGGATAATAAAAGTGATGATGTGTTATTCCAAACAGAAATGTTAGGCACGATACAGCAAGGCTGGGCAAAACATGAAATATTGTTGAGTGCAGAAACAGGACAAATGAAATATCGCCAATTGCAGCTACGCCGTAATCACAGTTCAGATATACCCAACACCATTGATATTTACCAACCTACCTATGGAAAATATTTACCAGACCTTCCTCTATTTATTGATACTGAGGATCGACAAAAATACTTCGCCTTCAATGTTCAAGATCAGGTTTTTTTTAATGACCAATGGAGTGTTTTACTCGGTCTACGCTTTGATCATGTCACACAAGAATTTGTGAATAAGATTGCCACAACCTCAAATCAAAAAGACTTACAACAAACCAGTCCGCGTTTTGGTTTGAACTATCGTTTGAGTGATGCATGGTCTCTCTATGCCAATTATGGCCAATCATTTGCAATTAATAGCGGAATGGATCGCAATAACCAAACCTTCGACCCAGAAAAAGGTCAAAGTTATGAGATCGGCAGTAAATACCAACTTAACCCACAAAGTCTGATAAGTGTTGCATTATTTAAAATGGATAAGAAAAATGTGCTCACAACAGACCCAATAGATAACAACTTCCAGATAACCGCTGGAGAGGTCTCTAGCAAAGGGATAGAGCTAGATGTCGAAACACAACTGAATGACCAGTTATCGCTCCGCGCCAACTATAGTTACACAGATGCTCAAATTGAGAAGGATCAAACGCTTGCTAAAGGTTCCCGCTTAAGCAACGTTCCCAAACATAGCGGTTCAATCAGTACAAACTATGAATGGACGTTATCAAACAACTCAAATGTAGGCGTTGGGGCAACAGCTGTTTATGTTGGGAAACGTAGCGGTTATATCACCGATAACGGATTCAATCTTCCTGAATATACATTAATTAATTTAAATGCTTACTATGCGCCAAGAGAGCAAATACGTTATCAGTTCAACCTGAATAATCTTTTGGACAAAACCTATTACACGGCGAGTTATAGTGAGATGTGGATACAACCAGGTGAACCATTGAATGCATCATTGGCAGTGCAATGGAAATTTTAAACTTGTTTGAATGAATGCGTTAAGGCTAGCTAAGCTGATATAGCCTTAACCATTAAACTTATGAAAGTGTAAACATATTGTCAGCATCGAATATAACCGCCAACCTTATAATACACATTAACATTACCGTGTCGTGCTATATGGTCTAAACAGTTATAATTTCATCCCCCCAATAGCTCATCATTAACTTCAGATTGCCATGCCCCAACAACCCTCTTATTGGCAAAATCTATTCCGCTTAGTCCATATTTATGCAGGAATATTTGTTGCACCATTTATTTTTATTGCTGCGTTTACTGGCTTCCTGTATGTCAGCAGTCCGCAATTAGAGCAATATCTTTATAAGGAGCAGTTGTATATACACAGTGAAAATCGCCCTCAACAACAACTGAGTCTGCAAGTTCTTGCAGCTCAGTCAAAGATGGCAGAATCAGCAAGAATTACTGAGGTACGTCCAGCACCTGCATCGGATCAAACCACTCGGGTTATTTATTCAGATCCAGAAAATAAACTGAATAACCAAGCAGTTTTTGTGAATCCGTATACTTTAGAGGTTATGGGGCAATTACCTGTTTATGGTACGAGCGGTGTACTCCCCTTAAGAACGCTAATCGATCAACTCCACAGCAATTTACTTCTGGGTGACGTTGGAAGATTCTATAGTGAGCTTGCCGCAAGTTGGTTAGCAATTCTCAGTCTGTCAGGGTTTTATTATTGGTATATACGTAGAAAACATTTTAATCAGAGCAAGACTGTCCGAAATAAAGTTTTAAAATGGCATAGCTGGATTGGAATTATTTTATTTCCACTCTTGCTGATTGTTGCGATCACAGGTTTAACATGGTCTAAATGGACTGGAGAAAATATCCGTATACTTCGCCAAGCCTTGAGTTGGCAGACACCAGTGCTCGTCAGCTCTCTTTCGGGTACGCATTTGATTGATAGACATGTACATCATCATACCGATACGGGTCAAATGAATCATCAGCCGCTCATAAAAGCAGAAAATTTTGATCAAGTGCTACAGGTTGCTAAACAAAATGGTATTCATAGTTCTGAACTTCAAATAAAGCCACCTACAAGGATAAATACAGCATGGACCGTGTCAGAAATACGTCGTCGCTGGCCTACAGAAGCAGATAGTATCGCGATTGATCTGCAAAGTAATAAAGTTATTGATCATTTAAAATTTGAAGATTTTCCACTAGCAGCCAAACTAACCCGTTGGGGAGTGGATGCGCATATTGGTATTTTATTTGGTTGGATCAATCAACTCATCTTAATGATCTATTCGCTTGCTCTATGCTTTATGATTCTTTTGGCTTTATGGCTGTGGAGCCGTACATTTAATTTAAAGCAGACAATCTACAATTTCGTAAAGCAGAGCTTACAACTTTGGAGAATCGGCAACATAAAACAGAGATTTTTTCTTCTTCTGTCGCTGCTCATTTTTCTAATTTGTTTGCCAACCTTCGCAATCAGCATAGCCGTGGCTATTACTTTCATAATGCTTAAACAGTATCAATCCAGATTATTATAATTAGTTAGCTAGGCACTAAAAACTGTGCTTAGCTACTCTTCAAATGGCCAACGTTCTCCATTAGATTATGAAAAGACCCATCAAAAGATGGTTAAATGTGTCTAGAATTTTGGTGGCTATTCACATGACAGTAAGTCGCTTGATGCTATAACCTTTCCGTGCTACATGATCTAAAGTTTCCTGATTAAATCCTGCTGCCTTACTTGCTTCATCAATTTGTTTGGTTGATCTAATAACTTCTTACTAATTGATTCCATCAGATACAGTTAAGTGGATGCAATCAATCTAAATACAATGTATGTATATTGCTCTTAATCACCAATTTTCATAGTTTATAAAAACCAATCGTGTTAATATCATTTGAGTAGTAACTATAAAGTTTATTAATTTTATGACTAAAAATACTAACCTTGAAATCTGCCCTATTGCAAGAAGTCTATCCGTTCTTGGCGATGCTTGGAGCATGTTGATATTACGTGATGCTCATGCAGGATTTACACGATTTGATCAGTTTCGTAAAAGTTTAGGCATTGCTCCCACGATGCTAACTAAACGCTTATCAGCTTTAGTAGATGAAGGATTACTTGAAAAACGACAATATTCTGAACACCCACCACGTGAAGAATATTTATTAACTCAAGCTGGTAAAGATTTCTTGCCCGTTTTATTTGTAATCGGAGCATGGGGCCGTAAGCATAAACCATTTGAAAATCCAGAGAAAATGCCTATATTTCTTGATGCTGAACAAGGTACAGAAATTGTACCGATTGTGATTGATCAAGTGACAGGTGCTGAAATTGGCTCTCGAAATATTCACCAAAAAGCTAAATAATTAAAAAGCACTCTCGTTAAAGTGCTTTTTATAAATTTATATGCTGAATTATTATTTCATTCGAGTACGCTGTGTCTTGTACGTCCCCCAACCACTTCTTAAAACTGATTTGATAAATGCCCATAAGCCACTTTCATTAGGTTTTGGATTACTTCCCTTGGCAATGCGACTAAGTTGTTGGGTATACCAAAGTACTTCCATAATCCCAAGTTGATCAATTTTTTTTATGCCTGTCTTAATTTGTTGAACTGTTTGGTTGCTATTGGTTCCAGCTAATAGATATTTGGGAGCATCAGGATCAATTGCCATCAGTCTAGCAATCCCGACTACATCAAAAGCATTTGATCCTAAAGCTTGATTCATTCCTTCGACACTTCTAAAACCACCAGTCAACATTAAAGGTGTTTTTACTTGTGCTCTAACCTTTTCAGCAAAATCAATAAAGAATGCTTCACGGGCAATAGTCGATGCTTTTTGAGGTGCTTTAGCTACACCTGACTCATAAGTACCACCTGAAATTTCAATTAAATCAATTCCTGCTTTAGACAATGCTTTGATGGTTGCTAAAGAATCTTCTTCTGTAAACCCACCTTTTTGAAAATCCGCTGAGTTAAGCTTTATCGCAACTGGAAAAACTGCCCCTACTTGTTTTCTAATTTCTGCATAGACGTCCATTAAAAACTTACGACGTTTTTCTGGAGTACCACCCCACTCGTCAGTTCTTAAATTATGTAATGGTGATAAAAATTGATTAATCAGATATCCATGTGCAGCATGTATCTCAACACCACTAAATCCAGCTTTTTTACATATCAGGGCACTACGACCAAAGCGCTGAATAATCTCTATAATCTCCTGATGAGTGGCTTCATCTGGCGTTGCAAATAAAGATTGCATTTCAGCCCCAAATGGCACTGCTGACGAAGAAATGTTTCGTACATTTAATCCTTTTGGTGATTGTTTTCCAGGATGATTGAGCTGTGCCCATAATTGAGAGCCTTGCTTAGTCACGGTTTTCGCCCATTGCTGTAAAATTGCAAAATCCCGTTCATCTTCTATAACAACATTCCCAGGCTCCCCTAAAGCACGTCGGTCGATCATAATGTTGCCCGTGATAATCATGCCAATCCCTGACGCCGCCCAACGCTGGTATAGTCGTATATGCTTTTCAGTTGGGTTATTGGAATAGGTCGCTAACGTTTCACTAGTTGCTGCTTTAGCCAAACGATTTGGAATTACGAAACCATTCGGTAACGTTAAAGGCTGATTCAGTAGATTTGTTTTTAATGGCAAGTCAGTCATGGGCTTCGCTCACACAGTTGAAGATGATTTAGGCTGAGGTTGAATAAAGTCGACTAGACTTTGAAACCACATGACATCGACAAAGTTTCCAGTAATTACCAGATCCTGTGTTCTAAGGGCTGTTAAAAATGTATTGACACTATCTTTAGCTGATAGCACAGCAAAACCTGTGCTGCCATTTTTAAAAGTGAATGTAAAACTTGGGGATTTACTTCGTCCAGCATAAGACTTTATTTTGCCATTTTTGACTTCAAAATAACGCCCTTCACCACTTGCTGTTTGAATTTGAAATGTGACATTTTTGTCTTTCACATAAGCAGCACATTTTGGGTTAGTTTTCACAGCCCGTTGTAAAAGCTTAGTCAACATCCACAGTAATAACTTAAATTTCATCATTTTAGTTCTCAGTTCTTCAATATATGAAGATACTTAGGGAATCCTGATGCACTACTCTTCTAGAAACTGTATTGCATGCTTGAGGAAACGTTCTGGGTACTGGAACTGTGCTCCATGTCCAGCATCGGGATAAATAAACAACTGAGCATTTGGAATATTAAGTGCCATCTGATAGGCATTGATGGTAGGAATCATCACATCATCTACACCATTAAGAATAAAAGTAGGCTGTTTAATCTCGCGTAAATGAGCAAAAGGATCTTGTTCATCAAGCTTCGGTAAAAAGTGCATATTGGCTTCAATCTGAGCCTGCATTACGCTGTCTGAACTTGCTGGGTCCTGATTCTTACGTTGATGGCGACGTTGCCAGAAATCACGCCCTGCTTGAATTGCTGTTGGTGATCGACCAAAAAATAAAAATAGAAAGTCATCTTCAGAGGGTACAGCACTGGTGGCATGCTTCAATACTAAAGCTGGAACATCAGGATCATCGCCTCTAGGTTTTCCTCCCCGAGGACCTGTCCCTAACAACATCAATTTTCTAACTAATTCAGGGTGGCGACGTACCAAATCTTGTGCTTGAAAACCGCCTAAAGAGAAGCCCAGTAAATCAACTTGTTTCAGACCTAATGCTCGAATCACCGCTGCTGCATCGTCAGCCATATCTTCAATCCGAGTTCGAGGTTGTCCATTAGATGAAGCGACCCCTCGCCCATTGAATAAAATAACTTCTCGGTTCGCTGCTAATCCATCTGTAATTAGTGGATCCCAATTGTCTAACCCACCGCGGAAATGTTGTAGAAAAAACAAAGGTGGTTGCTGTGTATTCGCATTACCCCATCTACGATAAGCAAATTTGGCTCCATCAACTTCTATAAATTGTGTTTCAGCGGTTTGATGATTAATTGTGGTCATTGTCGTTATCCCATTTTATACATAACTAAGTTGAAACTTAGTTCGCCAAGAAAGCTAAAGATTGCTTTACGAAATCCTGATGAAACTGAAAAATTCCGCCATGTCCTGCATCTGGATAGATGATGAGCTTGCTATTAGGGAGGCGTTTTGCCAAATCATAAGTATTTACTGTTGGCACCATTCGGTCATGATCACCGTTAGCAACTAAGACAGGTTGTTGAATAACTGAGAGATCAACAGATTTTTTATTTCCCCATTTTTTTAGTGCTTTTAGCTGAGCGCGATATGCAGAAATGGTTATTTCTTTATCACGATTTTCACTACGTTCATTAATCCGTTGAACAAACTGTTTCGCAGCTGCTTTACCATTGTCCGTCCGAGTAAAGAACAAATAGACTTTAGGATCTTGGCGTGTTGCCATCCCACGAACTAAATCCCAATTGGAAACACGGCCAACTTTACTGATGCCAGTTCCTCCAGCAGGTCCTGTTCCTGATAAGATCATCTTTCTTACTAAGTTTGGTTGTTTCAATACGATTTCTTGTGAAATCATGCCTCCCATCGAAAAACCAAATAAATCAACTTTGTTGAAACCTTTTGCTTGAATAAAGGTAATTGCATCTTCTGCCATTTGCTCAATCGACTGAGCAGGCTTACCTGTAGTAGCACCAACACCACGGTTATCAAAAACCACCACATGATGTTTTGCGGCAATTCCATCAATAATTCTTGGGTCCCAATTGTCTAATACAGCAGCTAAATGGTTTAAGAAAATGACAGGCGTTCCACCATTTTGTTGACCATATTCTCTGTAGGCGAAATTAACTCCGCCAACATTTATAAATTGAGTGGGTACATTCTTCCAATTCATAGCTAACTGAGGATTTTGAACAGCTTGCTGATTGAAAATAAGTTTTGGTGATAATTCATCACCTTTAGCCACTGAGTCACTAAAAGAGATCGATGCCATTGTTTCGGCTTGAGTTAATGGCGAAATAAAAACAGAGACCAATGTCAATCCCATCGCAATTGTATTTAATAGAAAATTCATTTTTTATCCTCAGGATTAATGCATTGAGCCAATTTCACTGAGTTTCATGAATTATTTCTTGAGCCAAGAAAATAAAAAACAAAGTCAGTATCAATTTAATATCAACAATACATCAACAAAAATGCATTGTCACTATCTTTTTAGTAGTAACTATTTTAATTTTAGATTATGATCAAAACATCAAGGTGAAATTGGTTGTTCCATCGCCAACCTATTACGTGTGAGAAATGTTGTATGACAAGTAAAGTGATTCTTATTACAGGTGCATCTTCTGGTATTGGTTTAGCAACAGCAGACCTTTTACATGGAGCAGGTTTTATTGTTTATGGTACGAGTCGACGTGCAAGTGATTCATCTCAATATAAATTCAATCTGATTGAGCTAGATGTAAATAATGAAGATTCGGTTAATCAAGCAATTCAGAAAGTGATTCAAAATGAAGGTCGAATTGATGTTTTGATTAACAATGCAGGATTTGCAATCGCACCCGCTGGTGCTGAAGAAAGTTCGATGCAACAAGCTCAAACAATTTTTGATACCAACTTCTTTGGTGTTGTCCGAATGACCCGAGCAGTACTTCCAGTGATGCGTGAACAAAAATCTGGACTTATTTTAAACATTAGCTCTGTTTTAGGACTTCTGCCAATGCCTTTTGGTGCACTTTATTCTGCGTCAAAACATGCACTTGAAGGTTATTCAGAATCCTTAGATCATGAATTGAGAACACAAGGAATTCGCGTTTCATTGATAGAACCTGCTTACACCAAAACTTCATTAGGCATAAACTTACTAGAAGCAGATGCAAAAATCTCAGCGTATGACCACATTCGCGAGAAGCTCCATCAACACATGATAAAAGCAATTAATAAGTCAGATGATCCGAGTGTTGTCGCCAAGACGATTTTAAAGGTAATCAATAATCCACAAAAACTTGCACGCTATACCTCAGGTAAAACTGCAAAACGCTTAAAGAACATCAGACGATTTGCCCCAGTAAAAATCTTTGACACATTGATTCAGCGAAGTTTGAAAGTTTAACCCAACTTAATAAATCCATTTCTAAAGATCAGAAAAGAAATATATAGAGGTCCAAATGAAAGCAGCCTATATTGACCGTTATAGCAATATCAATGATGTACAACTGGGTGAACAACCCATACCAGTTCTAGCAGAAAATGATGTACTCATTAAAGTTCATGCTGTAAGTATCAACCCGCTTGACTTACGAGTATTAGAGGGTGAATTCAAAGCGATTTTACCTGTGAAGTTTCCATTTATTTTAGGTAATGACTTTGCAGGTGTCGTTGCTCAAGTAGGTTCAAATGTTACTCAGTTTAAAGTCGGTGATGAAGTCTATGCTAAGACAGATTTGAATGGGGCTTTTGCCGAATACACCATCGTTCAGCAATCATCACTTGCACTAAAACCTCAAAATATTTCAATGGAGCATGCTGCATCACTACCGCTTGTATCCTTGACCGCATGGCAAGCATTAGTAGAAATTGCAAAGCTTAGATCTGGACAAAAAGTATTGATTCATGCTGGCTCAGGTGGTGTAGGATCGATTGCAATTCAGCTTGCTAAACATCTAGGTGCAACTGTTGCTACAACGACAAGTGGTAAAAATACTCGCTGGGTTAGAGAACTAGGTGCTGATATTATTATTGACTACAAAATAATGGATTTTGAGCAGGAACTTAAAGATTACGATGTGGTCTTAGACACTCAAGGTGGAAAAACTTTAGAAAAATCGTTGAACGTTATAAAGCGTGGTGGTCGTATTATCAGTATTTCTGGACCACCTGACCGTGCTTTTGCTGATGCAATTAATGCAAATTGGTTACTAAAATTTATCATTCCGTTTTTAAGCTGGTCAATTCGTAATAAAGCAAAAAAAAGAGACATTACCTATTCATTTTTATTTATGCAGCCAAATGGTCATCAGCTCTATCAAATAGCCGATCTTGTTGAGGCTGGGAAAATTAAACCTATCGTTGATAAAGAATATCCATTCTCACAAATGAATGAAGCTCTTCAATATGTAAATACTGGACGTGCAAAAGGCAAAGTCGTTGTACAAATCGCAGACTAGTTTCTCAGATAAAAATAGGCATTTTTTGATGCCTTTTTTTATTCCAATCCCGAACCTATCGCTGTAAACCTTTCTGAATGTCTAGAACAGATTTTAAATAATTAATCTGTTGATGTTACTCTCGTATAGCACTAGGTGCATCTTCAATACCACTACTATTGGTATGTAAACAAATTAGTTTCCCTAGTCACCAGCTGCTCTCCACGTGGTGTAGGGCCCATCAATATCTGTTTTGGTATGATTTTGCAAAGCAAAAACAGTATCACCAATCGCTAATAATTGCGCTCGCATTAAATTAAAATCAACTACATCTTTACCAAAAGAAGGTGCCCATAGTAACCAAGGTCAAGACTAGGACTGTTAAAAGCTTTTGCAATAAAAATATTTTTAAAAAATTGGCTGATTTAGATAAAGAGTTTTGGTGGAGGTGGCGTCAATTGAACTCAAAACACAAACCATTAATTCTTAAGACATTTCATTGAATAAAAAAATTCATTGACCCAATTTTGACCCACATCAGATTTAGTGTATTCAATCACTTTAAAATCTTGTTCAAATCCTGCGTTAGGATTTGAACTGGTATACTGATTTTAACACAATTAAAATCCATTAAAAACATAACGTTATATCATTACTTTTTTATATTTATTTTTTTCATGTATCATTCAATAAGACAACTTCAGGGATAAGGTCATGTTTGAGATTATTGATGCTTTAAAGAATAGATTAGATCAGCATCGTCCCCTTTCTCCGTCTATTGTAAAAAATTTGCAAGAAGATCTTGTTGTCCGTTGGACATATCACTCAAATGCGATTGAAGGCAATACACTTACATTGCTAGAAACTAAAGTAGTTTTGGAAGGCATTACGGTTGGTGGAAAAGCATTACGAGAGCATTTCGAAGCAATCAACCATAGAAATGCCATCTACTATGTTGAAGATATTATTCGTAAAGAAAAGCCTTTTTCAGAATGGCAAATACGAAATATCCACCAACTCATTCTAAAAAATATTGATGATGAAAATGCAGGACGTTATCGCCAGCAAAACGTATTGATTTCAGGTGCTACGACTACACCACCCGACTATACATTGCTAAATGACAAAATGGCTCAGCTAGTCGATTGGTACAACTCGGAAGCACATAAGCTACATCCCATTGAACGTGCAGCTAAAGTACATGCAGATTTTGTAGGTATTCACCCATTCATTGATGGTAATGGTCGCACATCACGTCTACTAATGAACTTAGAACTCATGAAAGCTGGTTATCCACCATGCGTGATCACTGTAGAGAATCGATTAGCTTACTATGAAGCATTGGATCAATGGATGGTTTATGGAAAAACTGAAGCATTTATCCAGTTAGTTTCCAATGCTGTATTCGAAGGGTTTAAACCATATCAAGTTGTATTAGGTCTTTAGAGTTACTCCAACTTTACATTCTCTTTATTTGTACTGTTGCTTAGGACATTTGGGTTTATTAGGGATAGTACGCTCCGGGCGCACCAGAAACGAAAAAATCCATTGATTAATATAATATTTTTAGAATAATAAAAAATCGATACCGTATAAAACTATATCTCTAGAGCTGTGTTAACACTCTCTTTCATTGATTCTGTTAATTGTTCTTGACACTCTTTAGATCCAATAACATAAAGTAATGATTTTGCTCTCGTCATACCCACATATAAAATTTCACGATAATTCCTAAAGAAAATTTCTTCCCCCAACCAAAGAATTACCACTACAGACTCTAATCCTTTGTATCTACCCACAGTGTCAACTAAAATAGATCGATCAGAATTATACTGAATAACATTCGTCCAACTCACACCATTAGGTAATTTAGTTTTTTCTAGTAAACTAAATAAATACTCTTTCTTATCTTTTGCTAATAACACAGCTATATCTTTAGGTAATACACCTTGCTCAAGTAAAGATCTTACAAATTTAACTATTGTATGTACTTGTTGAGTATCTGTTTCAGCCCCTACATATTGTATGTCTTCTCCAACCAAATCAGGGAGATCTACTTCTTCACCAGAATAATAACTATATGCCGCTTCATGTATTTGGGAGGTATTTCTACAATTCATAGACAAATAAAACGGTTCATCTACTATAGGTAATTCTTTAGGCTTACGATAAAGTGATTGATTTTCATCTAAAAAAATATAAATGTAGTCATTTTTTGTATTAGTTAATATTCCATCTAAAGCAAACCAGTAATCATCATTGAAATCTTGAGCCTCATCTACAATCAACGCATCATATTTTTCTGTTAAAAGCTCATTTGATAGTGCTAAAGCATGTGGCATTTGTACATTGAATTTATCTTCACCGGGATAATCAAATTCAGCTTCTTTAATTAGATCACGATTATATTGCTGATAGACTTCTCTGATTCGCTGCTCACATAGTTGATGGAAATTCATAACATGTATATTTGATAGATCAGCTAAACCTAGAGCAATTGAATCCGCTAGTGGACGATTATAACAAAGGAATAAAACTTTCTTAGAATCAGCTGCTAAATGACGCGCTTTCGCAACTGCTAGTAAAGTTTTACCTGTTCCTGCTCCTCCAGAAATAATAGCTTGCTTTCGGCCTCTAATAGTCCGAAATATTTTAGCTTGAGCATTAGTCAATCTGATACGATTTTCTTCTAAATCATTAAGTATTGTTGACATAGCAGGCTTAATATCTACTGGGCTACACAAAATATTTTTGACTAGATCAACACCTAATTTTCCAAGTACATCGTCGTTAGGTTGCTTCCAAAAATTAAAAGCGTTATTAATCCAAGTCCCCACATCCAGAAGATTTTTGCTTACTCCTATAAAATCTTGCTTTCTATCTGACGATAATAATTTCGTACAATCATTGATGTCTGGGAAAAACACAGAACTCCCTAGAATTACTCTTTTGCCCTTCCAATGCCGCCATTCAGGTGCCTTAAATAGCTGATCTTTTATTGAATGTTTTTCTTTAGAGGCTTGCCGAAAGGGATCTTTAATTGAGTTAAAATTTCCTAATCTATCTAGTGAAGACCAATTTCCATTTTCGGGATCAAATTTTATACCGCCACCTTTAACTTCAACGACTAATATTCCATAGTGAGGTGAGACAATTATGAAGTCTGCCTCACCTTCTTTAATTAACATTTGAGTATCTCGATAAACCCAATTGATTGAAAATAAAACCAATATTTCATCAGGCAACTGATCTCTGCATGCACAATAAAACTTACTTTCAGCCTTAGATTTTAATTCACTCAATTGTTTCTCAGATAATAGAGGTATCATTTTTGCCATTATTATTCTTCACTCACAATCATAGTTGCAGGGGTATAAATTTTAGTAACTAAATCATTATTAGGAAGCTGTAATTTCAAACGTAATAATTTTCCATTTCCTATTACATCAATAATTTTTGCTTTACCAATATCTGGAATATATACATTTAAACCAGCTTGAGGATACAAAGAATTTAAAGTACTTTTTTCTGCAATATCTTTCCACCCTCTATCAAAACGGAATTTATTTGTATTGCCAAAAGGATTTCTTATAAACCAGATTTTGCGTCTAGCTTCATCTAAAGCATACTCTACTACGCATAACCAATATCTTTCGCTATATTTGTCCGCTGTCCTTAACTCCATTGGGGTTAAAGCAACCCCCTCCTCGGTCCAAGCACCACTTTGACCTTTAATTTCAATAAATTCTTTTTCGTTATCTAATGAAATTCCTGTGAAATCATATCCAGGATTGTTGGGTGGCATCTCATCCACAGATTTCCAATATTTCTCAGTGTGTTGTAGAAAATAATCAATCGCTGATCTTTCTACTTGCTTTTTATGTTTAATAAAATCAGTAGAATCCTTTTCCTCTAAGTCCTCAGAGATATTATGATCAGTAATAGGCTCAGCATAGCTTAGTAGCCTCCTAGATTTGTTAATGGGTAGCGTTGTTGTTTTTTTACGAAAATTTTGAGAGCTAGTAGATTTAGTACCAAAAGAAGATGATTTTTTACTCTGAATTTGAGGAGAGAAGTTTGAAATCACTGTAAGATCATCTAATTGGTTAACTTGATTTAATGTTGTCTCTACCTTATCTAAGTGTATTTCTTCATTTTGAAAAATTGTATTTAGCACATGATCTGTGAAATCATCTGGCAAATGATCAGCATGAAAATTTTCGTTCTCATTATAATCAATAACACTTTCAGGATTATCAATATCGTCGTTAGTAATATTCCTATTACCTAAAGATATTTCAAGTTTTTCTATTTCATCTAATGGAATAGCTACATACTTTTTAATATCTAGATAATCATTAGCTTCATCCTCATCTTTAGAAAGCAATAACCTACTAATATCAGATGAGTAATGTGTATTATTAAAAAATAGTTTTGAAATCTCCATAGCAAGAATGTCTTTCTTAGACTTAGCATTTAAGTCTAGTAAAATTTCACTTCCATCGATAGCTACTTGCCATGCCACTTTCTTTTTATATTCACCTACTACCAATTCAACATGCAACGCAAAAACATCCAATATATTAATTTCACTTATTTTTTTAAACAATCCCGAACAAATAGATTCCTCAAATATTTTATGGGTTGCATTATAAATGAGCCTAGCAATTGGATATAACATATCTCTTACTTTTGCTGTTAATGGATTATTATTCTGATTATTCGGATTACTAATAATATTGAGTTGAAGGACTTCTGAAATACTTCTAATCTCAAGTTCTTTCATAAATCCTTTTAAAGACGGTAATTTATTGCTAGGTGCACAGAAAAAAATTAATTCATCTTTAAATATGTCATAAATATAATCATCATCAATAGCGAAAATTTTATCAGTTTTTTCAACAAAATTTCCATTTTTATTCAAGATCAAATTCTTGGAAATAATTTTACCTATCCAATCTATATTTTTATTTTGCAAAGAAGAGTTGTTATGTTCATGAATTTCATTATCTAATTTTTGATAAATGAAAACAGCAGTATTAATGCGACTTACTACATCTAAATCATTAAGTTTCGTTAGACATTCAATCAAATTATTTACGGATATCTTTTTCCTAATTTTAATTTTATCTAAAAAAAAGCTTTTAATTTGAAAATTATATTGTCTTTTAAGCGAAGGGAACCAGAGTTCAATAGTACTATTTCCTACATCTTCCCAAAAAACTTGTTCTATACCCACCCACTTCAATGAATTTCCAAATTTAATTAAAATGAGTTCATTATTTTCAAAGGCATTCTTTATTAAAGTCTCATTTTTATCCCACCTCAAGTCTAAATACCAATAAATATTAGAAACTTGTTTAAAATTTGTTAAATTCTCAGCTCTTAATTGGCATAATCTTTTTATACAAGATTCTGCATTTACTTCATAAGTGATATTACATTCTTTTAAGAATATAGGGTTTTTTAAATCTGCTTTTACAAAGGGAACATCATCACCGAATATAGTTCTAATTTGATCATTATCCATGTATGTATCAGCTAGTATTCGCTCATCATGAAATGAAGTTGGCACGACAACTGATCTTAATTTATTAATGAAATCAGTATCTTTTTTGGTATAGATGTTTCTCGTTTTATTACTGTAAAACTCCCAATTTTGATCTAATAATTCGATTATTTTTCTACAAAAATTTAAATCTTTGGAATTTAATAAATTTACTAACTCATCACTACAAACAAAATTGCCATCACTCTTAGCTAGTACCTTAGGGAGAGTATTTACTCCAATTAATCTAAAAAAATTGTTCCATTCTTTTAGATCTTCCTCATCAATTTGATCTGCCTCAGATTTAATTTTTTCTAGATATTTTGGAGAAATAAACAAATCGGCATCTTCCCCTAAAAATAATTCTAGATTAAATTCAGGGTTATACTCATTACTTAAATATAAATTTTCAATCTTACCAAAAACCCAACCATTCTCTTTTTTCTTTGTACCTATCCATAATTCTTTCTTCAATTCTTCAATCATTTTTGATTTTAAATTACCATTCTTAACACCAATTTCTAAGTATTCATTAAATTTATCTTTAATATATCTAAGATATCCGACAAGAGCAGTATGCTCAGATCCTTTCCAAGTTTTATTTTTATTTTTAGCCAGAATATGTGATTTAATCATCTGATATGGATTATCTTTTTTAACACCCAACTTTAAAAATAAAATATCTAAATTTTTATCTAAATTTAATTCTTTTGATTTTTTATAAAAATTGCTATCAAGAATTAATAGCTCATGTTCAAAACCATATTCTTGATTATCACTGAATGGAAAGAAAATTGTACTACTATCACAAGATCTAAATTCCTTATCTTCACAAGGAATAGATGGTATATTTTTTAGGAGAGTGACATAAGTTTCAATATTATTACTGGTTGCTAAAAAGTTATAAAATCTAACTTGCCAATCAAGTGGCTTACTTTCAAACCAATTTAAGTCATTTTTAAGAATTGAAATGACTTCAGAATATTTGATTGTTTTAAAATCAATTTTTTCTATAATTTTGGCAGGCAATTCAATATCTTTTTCTAAATAATCCGCTTTAAATAGTTGTAGAGTTTCTTCTGAAGTAAATAACTCCATGAATGATCCAGTTGATAAAATAACTTTATTTGGCGTTTCCCAAGAACCATCTAATGTTGGGATGCAATTTTCATTATTTAATGCATCAAAAATCTGTTCTACGACTTTAGAAAAGAAAGGATCATATACTTTTTCAGACAAAGGGATAAAATTGAAATATGTTTTTGATAATTTTTCAGTTTCTTTAAAGCTTTGAATTGATTTAATGAATGCATTCGATATTTGATCTCGCAATCTAATATTCCACTCTAATTCTTCATGTATTGCTTCACGACTTGATGCTAATATGAAATCTGCTTGAATATAGAAATTAAAACCAAAGCTTCTAATTGGTAGAAATGCAAACGTTTCACAATTTTCTATTGGCTGTGCATTATTTTGATCGTCTATTGGGAATACTAATACTATATCTGTTGCTAATACTCCTTGCCTTTTTTGCTCGTTTAAGTCACTCATATCAACGCTTAGAACTGTTTTTATAAGCCTCTGTTGAGCTACTTGAATATCATTCTCCATCGTAGTCAGAGTGATAATAGAACCATTATCTTCTCTAATATATTTGATATGCTTTTCATTTGTATGTACTTCAATAATTCTTAGTTTCTGTAAAAACAGTAACAGTGTATTACTGATATCTTTCAAATATGTATTATCGAATTTTTTTTGAGGTTTAGCTGGTATCAGTAATGTTGTGTAGTCATCTATCTTAACTTTTGGTTCTTCAATCCAATGAGGTACTACATAATCTAAAAGATCATCGGCCTTAGATCGATCGAACTTGAATTGATAACCATTAGAGTATATTTCAGGTTCATTTGTGACTTTAAAGATTGATTTAAATCCTATACCTTTTTCACCTATATAGCCTTTAAACTTTTCTTCTTTTTTCGAACTTTCACCAGCACTACACAGTGCTCGTATATTTTTTTCTTGGAATCCAATTTCATTGTTTTTTACAGTTAGATATTCATCATTCATTTCTAATGACAAACTTGGTATTACCCCTTTCTTATAGCTGTTATCATCAGCATTCTGTATGAGTTCTAAAAGAAAATGTGTGTCTTTAGAATTTAGATCCTCTGCTACTGTAGACAATAAATTCCGATATTTTCGTACCATATTGTCTACAATTTCTTTTGCTTCTCCTTCTAAATCTGCCCCTATACCAAATTCCTTTCTTCTAATACTTTCTATTAAAGCTTTCTGATTGCTCATTATTTTCTCATTACGTTTGACAATTTTTAAAGATTAACTCTAATCCTAGACGGTATCGTGGACAACAAATCCCTCTAAATTCGTAAAATATTTCGGCTCTAGGTCTTAACTAGCCATTTGCATAATGCCTTCTGATTCGATTGTAATAAATCTCAATATATTGGTAATACCCCCATTTTTAATTGATTTAATGAGTAGAAAACCAAAGTCCTTATAGTTGTTTAAATTTAGGTGGTTTACCATCAACTGACATATGTGGTCGTTCATGATTATAAAAGTGTTGCCAT
>Ga0308158_10000845_pt1 | contig 39519 bp, 48 predicted proteins | sample PhyBR2_FD_201038 | JGI IMG/M metagenome (GOLD analysis project Ga0308158, IMG submission 201038) | Phyllosphere microbial communities from UC Gill Tract Community Farm, Albany, California, United States - DLSLB.R2 | ecosystem: Host-associated > Plants > Phyllosphere > Unclassified | place: USA... | reverse complement strand
GTGCTGGCGACAATAGCAAGAGTGAACCACCTGATCCCTTCCCGAACTCAGAAGTGAAACCTCTTTGCGCTGATGGTAGTGTGGGGTTACCCATGTGAGAGTAAGTCATCGCCAGCTCATTATTCCCGAAAAGCCCCGCTTAAATAGCGGGGCTTTTTTTATGCCTCAAAAATAATCACTGAAAGAGCCAGAAAAGAAAAAACGTTTTATATACAATTCCTTATTTTTTAAATTTTTAGTATTTAAAAGGAATAATGCAAAATATTTAAAACAAAAAAAGAGGGTAAGATTAAAATTATTTAACTATAGAACAAGCAGCAGATTTCTTGAATATTTAAAAAATAAGATTTGAGCAAAATATACAGTGACATAAGCAGTAGAATAGTTGAAGATACTATGCAAGCTATAAGTAGATTCCAGATAAAATGTGAAAATTACATCCAATGGAACAAATCAATGGTGAACCTGAGGTATATGATCATATAGTGATCAGTATTATTTTTATGGATTGTAGAATAAAAGTCGATTGGATCATAGAATCTTATCCTATGACCAAGAAGTATTAAATATCAAGAAAAGCCAATAAATTTAAAAATTTAGTCTTGAATCTTACTCTATTTATGGGAGTCGAATGCTTAAGCGAGCATGAATATTATGAGTTGCAAGTGAAAGATTCGAGATGTATGCAAACTTCAAGCTAGGTATTCCCATGTAATTTGGAAAGAAAGATGGTGCTTTTTTTTGCTAATAAATATTATAGACGAGTTCTCGTTTATTACAACGGGGGAATCTTATCATGGTTGTTGAGATTTTAGAGCTTACAGAGAGTCGAAAAAGAGATCAAATAAGTAAGCAGAATTACCTCCTATCTAATTGACAGGAGGATTTAGATTAATTTATAGAGCATCTTTTAAGGTAGTGTGGTGTTGTTTAACTTGTCGGGCATATTTTTCACCTTGTTTTTTCATCTTAAGGTTAGAATTATAGCCTGTAGGTCCAACATTGTAATAAGCAAGAGCTTTAGGCCAACTTCCCGCTTTATTGTTATATGAGGCTAGAATATACGTTCCGCAATTAATATTATGATATTCATCACTTAAATCACCTGGGCATATCTGTTGCCAGTAACGTGGAATTACTTGAGTGAGGCCCACAGCACCAGCTGGTGAAATAGCATAGTTTCTATAACTAGATTCTTGTCGAATCATAGCCGCTAATAGTAAGGGATCCACAGCATATTTTTCTGCACTTTGAATAATCATTGGAGATACGCGATTCGCAGTATCTGGGGCAACAGCATATGCTTTTTGTATACCTGTAGATAATTTAGCAGATCGTTTAGCGACTGAGCCACCATTAAAGGAAGTACAACCAGTAAAAGCTAAAGTAGTAATGACGATGGCTATTGATTTAAATGAAAAAAAATGAACAGAAGGAAGTTTTAAACGTAGACTCGATAAATGATGCGTAATTAACAAGGTTAGAAACCCAAAGTAAAATTTTATTGAAGTAATGCTAGTGGTCTGGGCAGAGCGAGTCAAGAGCCAAGACTTTGTATTATTCAAATGATTTATGAAGTATTTTTATAAGTTGATCTTTGAGTGATTAAATTTTTAAACTTATGAAAGAACGAGTTCCATTATATTAATGGAACTGATCTTCTTAGTATATTTAATCAATCCATCTCATGCAAAATTGCCTGATTAAATGCCGGAATATCATCTGGGCATCGAGAAGTAATTAAAGGCCAGTTATTGGTATTACAACGATGGACTTCTTCATTTATCCAATTTGCACCGGCATTTTCTAAATCCAGTTTTATACTTTTATAAGAAGTTAAATTTTTATCTTTAATTCTTTGGGCATTAATCAATACCCAGGGCCCATGACAAATCGCTGCAATCGGTTTTGCATTGTCAGTAAAGTGCTGAATAATTTTATGCGCATCTTCATTTAAACGTAAGGTATCTGCATTTACCGTTCCACCCGGAATTACTAAAATATCATAATCCTCTGGAGAAACTTTAGATAAAGTTGTTTGCGGTGTATAAGCGGTTGCAGGTTCCTTATCACTTTTAACTGTTTGAACATCCTTTAATTCTTCTGCGGCATGAATCACTTCAATACCTTTTGATTGTAAAAATTCAAATGGTTTAATCAACTCATCTTGTTCTACGCCGACATTAGAAGTAATAAATAATGCTTTCTTAGACATGTTAGTGATCCTGAATTACTTATTGAATATTCAACCTTAACAAGCTGAACGAATGAAGCTGTACAGATTTTGGCTTATTCTTGTTAAGGTTTGAAAATTCTGGTAAAAATAAGCCCTATCATCATGACGGGGCTTATTTGATATCAGTTGCAAGGTATAACTCCTGTTTTACCCTTATCCTTCCTGGTTATATCGTTAATTGTTTTTATTATGGAAACATCCTGCTTCCTGATCTTTTAATCATAAGGTGCCTACTAGTTCTAGCATAGGCGTCAATAAATACTTTCTGTGTAAGTAAATGCTGACGTGATTTATAAATAAATTGAGTTAATAGAGAAGGTCTCACTTTAAAAAGTATTATTTTAGAACTGAGACAGGTTTGAAAATGTAGAAAAATTACAATCGTTTTTCCATCCAGATCTCACATGCATGACTATGTCCAGTGTTACCTTTGGGATGATTTAGATACTCAAAACCCAATTTTTCATAAAGTTTGACTGCTTGCCAAAGTTCTTTGGTCGTTTCTAGGTAACAAGATTGGAAACCATGCTGTAAAGTAAACTGAAAGGCTTTTTCCAGAAGTTGCTTAGCAAATCCTAGACCGCGTATTTCGGGCAGAAAGTACATTTTTTGAATTTCTAGAATGCTAGGATCCCCTTTTAAAGGCGATAAACCACCACCACCTAAAATTTCACCCTGTTCATTTTCAATCACCCAGTATTGAGCATTAGATTGCTGATAAACCGTGTATAAGTCATCTAAAATGGGGTCAGCTACAGCAAAACCTGATTCAGGAGCAAGTTCAAACTCTTTGGAAACTTCGCGAATAACACGTGCAATTTCAGCATTATCTTGTGCTTGAATAGGTCTAACTTGATACATAAGCTTAAATATATAGAAATAAAAAGAGATGGATTTTTATAGCGCTATATCTGATAAAAATCCATCTTTTGGCCAATTTTATGCTTTGAAAAAGCGAGAAATTATTTTAACTCACTTGAACTCTTGCCCAATTCCCGACGGGCAATAATGAGTTGTTGAATCTGTTGTGTGCCTTCAAAAATATCGAGGATTTTCGAGTCACGTGCCCATTTTTCCAATAATTCTTCTTCGTTATAACCTACACTTGCAGCAAATTCTACGCATTTTAAAGTGATTTCATTACACATTCGTCCAGCTTTTGCTTTGGAAATGGAAGCTTCACGTGAGTTGGGCTTTTTATTATCTGCCATCCAAGCTGCCTTCATGGTAAGTAAGCGAGCCGCTTCCCACTCCGCCTCCATCCGGTAAATTTGTGCTGCAATATAAGAGGTTTGCAAATAAGGAGTAGCATAATTTTCATCTAATTGATCTTTAAAAATTTGTTTAATTCTTTCTAAAGAGGCTTTTGCACAACCGACCGCCATTGCAGCAACTAAAGGACGAGTATTGTCAAAAGTTTCCATTACACCTGCAAAACCTTTGGCAATATCAATTTCAGCATGCCCCAGCAAATTTTCTGCAGGTACTCGGCAGTCGATAAAGCTGATAACAGCCGTGTCGGATGCTTTGATCCCCAATTTATGCTCCAGACGTTCTACCTTCATGCCAGCTGTTCCTTTTGGAACGACAAAGGACTTAATAGCGGCACGTCCAAGTTTTTTATCCAAAGTTGCCCAGACCACAATCGAGTCTGCACGCTCACCAGAAGTTACGAAAATCTTTTCGCCATTTAAGATATAGTCATTACCGTCTTTTGTGGCTGTAGTATGAATGGCAGCAGAATCTGATCCGCAGCCGGGTTCAGTAATCGCCATTGCGGCCCATGTGCCTTTCAAACGTTCCAGCTGTTCGTCATTTGCCACAGCTGCAATGGCAGAATTTCCTAAACCCTGGCGTGGCATGCTCAGCAATAATCCGGTATCTCCATAGCACATCTCGATCACTCCAAGTACTGTAGACATATTGACGCCATTTTTATTGCCGACTTCAGTGTTGCCACGTTTTCCGACAGCAGCTCCGGCATTAATGCCTTCGCCACCTTCATTCATGCCATCAATGAGTGAGGAAAACATGTCGAGTTCCTTAGGATAGTGGTGTTCGGCTTTGTCATACTTACGTGAAATGGGGCGTAATACATTTAAAGCTGATTCATGAGCTTGATCAATCAACATTTTAAATTTTTTAGGATTTTGTAAATTCATCTGCATAATTCCTTATTTTTATAGATTAAGCATGTAGGCCTGAATGTAAGATAGCTGTAGCACGTAAATCACGATACCAACGCTCAACCGGATGTTCCTTGGTAAATCCGTGACCACCCAGAATTTGCACCCCATCGGTGCCAATTTTCATGGATTTCTCGGCGCAAAGTAAACGTGCTAGATAGGCTTCCCGATGGAAAGGTTGGCCTGCCTCAGCCAGACTGGCAGCATTTAGTATCAACATACGCATGGCATCAATTTCAATCGACATATCTGCAATCATGAAAGCCACACTTTGGCGATGTGAAATAGGTTCGCCAAAAGCTGTACGTTGATTGGCATATTGAATACAGTAAGCTTTTACTGCTTCACAGGTTCCCACAGCCATCGCACACCACATTAAATTCCCTAAATCTAAAAAAGCAAAATAATTAAAGTCATCATCACCTAATAATTCAGCCGGGGTATGATTGAGGTGTAATGTCACGGTTTCTGTAGCTTTTAGGCCCATTGCTGGACTTTTTTTTGCGGTAATGCTGCTATCGCGTTTTACGATGAAAACTTCGGGTGAGCCATTCAGTTCAGCATTCACCAGAAATAGATCGGCAGTTTCCCCCAATAAAACTAAAGTTTTTTCTCCATGAAGGGTATATTTCCCATCAATTGAATTCGCTTTGGTTTTTAGCTTAAAAGGGTTGAAGGCAGCGGTTGCTTCTTGTATCGCAAATGTCGCGTGAATATCCGCATCATTTGCAAAACCAGGTAAATAGGTGGACTGAATTTTTTCAGAACCCCATTGAGTAATCGCATTAATCACGCTAAAGGTTGAAAGTAAGCCTGCCGTTAAACTGAAATCGCCCTTAGCCAAATGTTCAGCAATGAGGATATTACTTAAAATATTTTTTTCGGTTGCCACTCCACCCAGAGCCTCTGGAAGTGCGTAGTAATTTAGTCCCAAGTCTGTTGCATGTTGCCACAATGCTAGGGGAAACTTTTCATCTTGGTCAGCTTGAGCTGCCAATGGATAAAGCACTTCTGATGCAAAATGATCCATCACATCGCAGGTCATTTGTTGTTCTTCAGTCAGGTTTAAGTCAAATAATGCTTTGTGTTGATTCGGTAAACGTTGCTTGCTGACATGAGAATCTGCTTTAAATACCTTTTGGGTTTTACTTAATGTTTTAAAACCAATTTTTGAACCTTGATATAAAGATTTTTCAATAAATTTACGTAGTTTGAGTTGATCAAGAACCTCGCTACCTGCAATTTTAGTGATCAGTGATAGCCCAAATCCTTGTGCCTTATTTACCATATTGGTCATTGTTATCGTCCATCAATTTTCGATTCTTTGTATTTTTATGCTGACATGGGGAGATCGAAATGACTATGTCGTGGCTGACAATTTAAATTGACTTGGATGGGTGGTTTTAAATGAATTTTAAATTTATTAAATAATTGAATAATATTTATTTTTAATCATTATAAGAGCGGGTTGGGAAGTGAAAATTGACTAGAATGACAAAAATGTCATCCTAGTCAGCAGTCACTATAAAAAATTTTCGACCATTTTGCGCACATTGGTTTTTGCATCGATCACGGTCATAAAGGTATATGCGCCAATGAATTTACGACTAATAAACATAAATTCTTTCGGTGGCACGCTGAAATAACGCGATGCCATGGATTTAGATGCACGTTGCATCACACGACTATGCAACTGGCTCTTTTTCCAGTCATAACGTTGCTGCTCATCCATGACAGCTGAAGGTAAGTCCGGATTATTTGCTATTGTACTAAAGGCCTCAGTGGCCAGTAAAAATACTTTCGCCATATCTGGTTTAATACTCTGCGGAATTGAATCAAAAAATTCATAACCTGTCATGGCACGAACCATTTCATCAAGATCATGATGATAACCGGCTTGAATCAAATTGCGTGCAACACTCAGCAGGTGCTCATCAAATTGACGAATGGCGCCAAAATCTAGCAGGACAATTTTATCTTGGCTATCTAAACCATTGCCCAAACGAACTAAATAATTACCAAAGTTTGGGTCGGTCTGCATTTCACCCCATTCAAAAATTTCACGTACCGCAATCTCGAGAGAAGCTTCACCGAGCTGGTTGCGACGTTCTTGAGGCAGAGACAACATGACAGGGCTATTGATTGGTACGCCTCGTTCAAAAGTCATGCATAGAATTCGATCGGTACAATATTCTTCCACAATTTGCGGCACGATATAACGTGGATCATCTTTTAAACGCTCAGCGAAACGACGCGTGGTCGCAGCTTCAATGTCATAATTTACTTCACGGTGCAACATTTCACGAACTTCATCAAACCACTGATCAAATTCACGCGTTTGTGGCACTATGCGAGTCAATTTAAGCATATTTCTAAACAGACTCATATCTGAATCAATGGCGGCCGCTACACCTGGGTATTGGATTTTGAGTACAATTTCCAAACCATCTGATTTGCGTGTCGCGCGATGTACCTGAGCTAAAGATGCAGTGCCGAGTGGTTCATGATCAATCGTTAAATCATTGAGCTTAGAACCCAGTTGTTGTTCTAGATGATGTTTAATCGCAGGCCAAGCAAGGGCTATGGTTTGGTTGTTTAAAGTATTCAGTGCTTGAGTAATTTCTTCAGGTAAAAAATGTTCGCCATAAAGCGCCATCATTTGCCCAATTTTAACGATAGAACCTTTGAGTTTGCCAATTTCAGAAACAAGATAATCTGCCTGTTCTTTCATGGCTTTTTTACGTTTCTTTTCTTTTTCTGCTTCACTGGAAAACATGGTGGTCGCACTCGAGGCGGCCCATCGCGTTCCTGCCAGTAAGGATGCTTTAGCGATAGATAAACGTCGATCCATAGAGGAGGTTTTGAGTTGTTTAAGCTTATCGTTCTGATCTGACATTAAACAAAATCCTTTAATCAGCAAGTCGCAGAATAATTAATTGTAGCGGATATTACCGTGTATTCACGTATTAAAAAAGTTCAACCTGCTGTACAGGGCATTAATATGTCTAATATTTAATTTATTTCCCATAAAAGCTTCAGTCTTAGAAGAGGGAAACGCTTTTCACATGAGTGAACTAAATGAGTTACTCGCACCGGTATGAGCTTTGAGAAGGATATCCACACTAAAATTGTGCTGTATATAAATTGGACGAATATTTACATGCGGAATTGAATTTTAATATCACTTTTTTGCTGCAATATGGTTTTATGAGTTTGAAGATGTTTAAAAATCATGGCTTGCACGGTGCCATGTTTAAAACCCAAGGCATAACCTTTGACAATAATAATACTCGGTAAACTGAAAAACAGATATTTTGCATCATCTTCGGAGGGTGTGGGATAAATTGCATGTTCGATTAAGACTTGTTGAAAAAATTGTTTCTCGCTTTCAACTTGGGCAGAATGGGTATCATTCCAGTAGTTTTGGCGCATTGCCATTAAATTATTGTGCTTGTAGCTCATAACAAGAAGTATTTAGAAAATAATGAGAACTATATAAGGTCATTTTAGTCAGATTCAATAGCCAAAATGTTGCAATGTTTGTTGTGCGTTGGCTTGAACTGCGGTGATATAGGAATCTTCACAGCTTTGTTGTAGTATTCCTAAATAAATAAAATGAATATTATTTAAAATTGAGTCATTTAAGACAGGGGAATATGATGCGATTTTTAATGCCAGTGATTTTCAGTATGGCTGTTTTGGGTTCAACTTCAGTTTTAGCACAAGGATATTCTGACGAATATAACAAATGTCTTAACACATCTTATGGTCAAACTGAAACAGTCAAAAAATGTGTAGAGAAAGAGTTGAAAAATCAGGAAAAACTCCTCAATAAATATTATAAAAATTATTTAAAAAACAGTGGGAATAACCAAAGTAATGTCGAGCAACAACATCAACTTTGGTTAAAACGTGTTAATCAGCAATGCTATTTAAAAGTGACCTCGAGCTTGCTTAAAGTCAAACAGGAAAAATGTATTTTGGAAATGACGATGGAACGTGCTTATTATTATCAAATTAAATAAATCGCTTATAGATTATTGTTTTTAATCTGCTTGAAACGTTATAAAAAAACCATAAAACAAGGTATCATAAGGCGTTTTAAAAAATTTCACCTTGGAGATGCCTTAAGTGGATCAACTGACAATTAGCCCTGAACATTTACAGGAAGCCGCTGAAAACTTAACAACTATTCGTGATTTTATCCGTTTTGGTGTTTCAGCTCTACGTCAATACGATGCACACTTAGGTCAAGGTACAGAAGACTTTTTTGCAGAAAGTTCGGCTTTAGTATTGCAAACACTGGCACTGGACTGGAACGCAAATCCAGAAATTTTAGATGCCAAATTGTTACCAAGTGAAAAAGCAGAATTTATCAGTTTGCTGGAACGTCGTATCAATGAAAAAGTGCCGACTTCATATTTGTTAAATCTAGCATATTTCTGCGATAAACCTTATTACGTAGACGAACGTGTACTTATTCCACGTTCACCGATTGCAGAATTGATTAATCAACGCTTTGCGCCTTATTGCCTCGATGAAAATGGTCTGGTGCGTGAAGCGTTAAACAATCTTCCTGAAAATGATCATCCGCAAATGCCGCGTCGTATTTTAGATATGTGTACCGGTTCGGGTTGTATCGCGATTGCATTAGCTTATGCCTTCCCTGAATCTGAAGTGGATGCAACCGATATTTCTAAAGAAGCTTTAGAAGTGGCATCGATTAACGCTGAACATCACAATATGCAATATCAGGTTGCATTGATGGAATCAGATTTGTTCGCAAAAATTCCTGCTGAAAATCAATATGATTTAATCGTGTCGAATCCTCCATATGTCGATGCAGAAGATATGGCAGATTTACCAGCAGAGTTTTTACATGAGCCTGAACTTGCACTTGCTGCCGGTCAAGACGGTTTAGATTTAGTTCGTAAAATGTTGGCGCAAGCTGCGGATTACTTGACTGAAAATGGCTTGATTGTTATTGAAGTAGGCAATTCTGAATGGGCAATGAAGCAAAACTTTAATACGGTTGATTTCCATTGGTTAACTTTCCAAAAAGGTGGTTCGGGTATTTTTGCTTTAACCGCAGAGCAATGCCGTAAATACCGTGATTTATTTGTACAATCTGTTCAAGCATAAGGAGTTGTGAACATGGCAGGTAATAGTATTGGACAACTGTTCCGTGTAACGACTTGTGGTGAATCTCATGGCGTTGGCCTGATGGCAATTATCGATGGTGTGCCGCCTGGGATCGAATTGAATGAAGCAGATTTACAAAAAGATTTAGATCGCCGTAAACCGGGCACCTCTAAATTCGCAACTCAGCGTAAAGAGCCGGATGAAGTGGAAATTATTTCCGGTGTGTTTGAAGGTAAAACTACAGGTACATCCATCGGTTTATTGATTCGTAATACGGATCAAAAATCCAAAGATTATGGCAATATTGCACAGACTTTCCGTCCGGGTCATGCTGATTATACTTATACTCAAAAGTATGGTTTCCGTGATTACCGGGGGGGCGGTCGTTCAAGTGCGCGTGAAACTGCAATGCGTGTAGCTGCCGGTGCAATTGCGAAAAAATATCTGGCTGAAAAATTTGGTATTAATATTCGTGGTCATGTAACACAAATTGGTACGGAAAAAACTGAAAAACTGGATTGGAATGAAGTGCCAAATAATCCATTTTTCTGTGGTGATGTTGATGCCGTGCCACGTTTTGAAGCTTTAGTGACTTCACTTCGTGAACAAGGTACTAGCTGTGGTGCGAAACTAGAAATTCTTGCGGAGAATGTTCCAGTCGGTTGGGGCGAGCCAGTCTTTGACCGTCTGGATGCGGATATCGCGCATGCCATGATGAGCATCAATGCTGTTAAAGGTGTGGAAATTGGTGATGGTTTTACTGTTGCAGAACAGTTTGGTCATGAATCGCGGGATGAATTGACTACAGAAGGTTTCCTGGCCAACCATGCCGGCGGGATTTTGGGTGGTATCTCCAGTGGTCAAACCATTCGTGTGGCGATTGCGCTGAAACCAACTGCAAGTATTACCACGCCGGGTAAAACCATTAATATCGACCGGGAAGATACGGATGTGTTGACCAAAGGTCGTCATGACCCGTGTGTCGGTGTTCGTGCGACACCAATCGCTGAAGCGATGTTTGCGATTGTATTGATGGATCACTTCATGCGCCATCGTGCACAAAATGCGGATGTAGTTGCGCCATTTGCACCGATTTAAATTGAAGTAACTCATTAAGGCTACGAACTTTAATGATAAAAAAACCAGACTTTAAGTCCGGTTTTTTTATGGATAAAATTTTGTTTGATGATGCTTTGTGGTAATTTTCTTTCAATTCAATTTTTTAGAAAAATAATGAAGCCATTAAAATATAGAACTGCCAATGTTGATGATATCGACAATTTAGTCAGCCTGATTAATCAGGCTTATCGTACAAATACAGGTTCTAGTTGGACCAGTGAACACAGTATTGTCAGTGGAGATCGAATCAATCATCAGCAGTTGTTAGATAGTTTGAGCCAGCAGAATTTTTCACTATTTGTTGCTGAAATGGTTAAGAATTTAGAATCTGCTTTAGTCGCCTGTATAGGTTTAACCTTTCAGCAAAATGCTGTTGAAATAGGCACTTTTTGTGTCAATTCACATTGGCAAAATAAAGGTATTGGAAAGCAAGTTTTAGCATATGCTGAACAAAAGGCATTCGCAATTTGTCCAACCTTGATCAATTATGAAATGTTTGTACTGGATGCCAGAACAGAGCTGATTCAATATTATGAAAGATATGGCTATTCAAAAACAGCATGTGTTGAGTCGTATCCGATTCATGCAAATGTAGGGCAACCTTTGATTGATTTGAAATTACAACATATGACAAAGTCGGTAATTAAAGAGATGTAAATTAGATGTCTAAAACAGTGCATCTTAATCACTACAACAGCACAATTTGTATAACTGATTCCACTTTATTTTTACGATATTTAATTTTTCTTAAATTTATTTTTTTTAATTATTTGATTAGTATCAATATTTTTATTTAAGATGAATTAATTAACAAATAAATCAATTTAGTGCTCGCGCATGGTATAAAAATTGCTCATATTAATATAAGAAAATTATTGCAGGAGAGATGTTCTTCTGTGAACACGCCGAAGGAGCAACGACCCCGGAAACTCTCAGGCAAAAGGACTGTAATAATTTCAAAAATCTGGAGAGAAGCATATAAGAAAATATGCTCACCGAAGGGGATGGTCAGCGTTAAAATTTTAACGTCATGATCGAAGCTCTCAGGTAACCATGACAGATGGGGCTCAGAAGAAATGTATACACATTTCCAGGGAGTGTCGTATGTGTCATATCGTTGTGATCGGGGCAGGCATTACCGGTGTTACTTCTGCCTATGAGCTGGCGAAATTGGGTTATAAAGTTACCGTTATAGATAAACATTTATATCCCGCCATGGAAACCTCATTTGCCAATGGTGGACAGCTCTCTGCCTGTAATGCAGAAGTCTGGAATCAAAAAGCCACGGTACTGAAAGGTATCAAGTGGATGTCCAATAAGAATGCACCACTATTACTTAACCCTTCATTTGATGTGCATAAATATGGCTGGTTAATAGAGTTTCTTGGCAATATTAAAAATTACGAAGCCAACACTCGCGATACTGTGAAAATGGCGCTATTAGCCCGTGAGCGTTTATTTGCTGTGGCTGAACAGGAAAATATTCAGTTTGATTTGGAAAAGCGTGGAATTCTACATTTTTACCATAGCAAACTGGATTATGAAGTGGCGACTCGGGTAAATACTTTGCTTATTAATGGTGGTCTAGAGCGAATTGCAATTACACCGAGCGAAATTAAAAGCATAGAGCCAAGTTTGAAGGGTGAATATTATGGCGGTTTTTATTGTCCCGGAGATGCCACAGGCGATATTCATAAATTTACCAAAGGGCTTGCCGAAGCATCTGAAAAATATGGGGTGAAATATATATTTGGTATGGAAGTGACCGATGTAAAACATCATCCCAATGGGATCACTGTGCTTTACCATGCCAGTAATGAAAATATGCATTTAGATGCAGCTTCAGTTGAATCATTGGAAGCGGATGCTGTAGTGGTTTGTGGCGGTGTTGGAAGTTATCACTTGGCAAATTTACTGGGCGATCGGGTCAATATATATCCAGTCAAGGGTTATTCAATTACGCTAGATTTGAATGATGAGGGCAGCATCAAGAATGCACCATGGGTAAGCCTGCTTGATGAAAGTTCTAAAATTGTGACTTCACGTTTAGGGGCAGATCGTTTACGCGTTGCAGGAACGGCAGAATTTAATGGTTATAACCGGGATATACGTGCAGATAGAATTCAGCCCTTAATTGATTGGGTGAATAAAAATTTTAATATCAGTACTGAAAATGCTGTACCTTGGGCAGGTTTACGGCCGATGATGCCCAATATGATGCCTATTGTACGCCGTGGAAAGCGTGAACGGGTTTTTTATAATACTGGACATGGCCATTTAGGTTGGACTTTGTCCGCGGCGACAGCGGTGCTGATTAGTCAGCAAGTGGCTTCGCAACATCCGGTTTAATTACATAGAAACTAAAAAGTGCAACGTGATATGTTGCATTTTTTTTTGCCAGTTTAATATATGATTATCAAAAGATTTTCGTGAGATTTAAGATAATGAACAAGGTTTGTCCAGTAATTCTTCGGAAAAAAAATCAAATATTGGAAGTTTTACTTTTCAAACATCCGACAGCGGGTATTCAGCTTGTAAAAAGTACAATTGAGAAATCAGAACGAATTTTTCAGGCAGCTATACGTGAATTGTATGAAGAATCGGGGATCGTTGTGGAAGAACAACATTGTTATGATTGGGGATCACATCAAATAAGCAATCAAACGTGGTATTTTATTTTTTGTGATACCTCAAGTCAAAATTTAAAGGATCAATGGAGTTATGAAACATTAGACGATTATGGGCATCGTTTTGAGTTTTTCTGGCAAAATATTAATGCATATAACATTCCAGATTTACCTTCCAAATATGTACAAGCTCTGGATTTAATCAGGCAAAAAATGAATCTGTATGTTAAGTAATAAAAAAGCGCTAATATTTAATTTCCAAAATCACTCATTATATTAGAATAATTAATCATAAATCCGATAGACACCTACAAAACGTTCACAGCCTTTTTGCTCAGTTTTAATCGATAAAATGGCCTTATTAAAATCAAACTGGTATTTGCAATCATGTTCGTTATCCAAGATTTCACTTTTCTTATCGGGTGTTGTATAGGCTAAGAAAGGAATGGTTTGTGTTTCTAATTTATTGTTCGGGTTGCGGTAGGCGATGCCTTCAATTTTAATTCTGTCTTTGGTGAGTTGATGGACTTGTAAATGTACAGGTTGACTGGCAATTTTCCCATTTTCAAATTTTAAATAATGATTAGTTAAACTCTGATTTAACGAGGTATAAAAATTCAGATCATCAGTACGCAATTCAAATTGTTGCTTATAACAATTTAAACTTTTACATTGCTGTAAACGCTTAAACCATAAAGTATGGGTATCTTCTAATAACTGAACCGGTGCATCACTAACCAAAAAAGCAGTCATATAGTGATTGGTCAATTTTTCCCGCGATTCGGTAAAATTTTCGGCACAAATCTGTTTCATTGACGACGTATTCGGACTAGAACAGTCAATTTTTTGGGCATGAGCCAAAGTTGAGCACAAACAGCCAATACTGAATAATGTGCATAATGTTTTAATGAGATTAATTTCGGTATTCACCAGCATGATCGCTTATAATTTCACTATGTTGCGCTGCTGTAACTATAGCGAAATAGAAAGCGTAAATACAACATTTCAATCATTTATTTCTTAAGGATGCTTAAAGTGGTCGCACAAATTCGAATTGGTCAGGGAATGGATGTACACGCCTTTGAAGAAGGTGATTTTGTCACTTTGGCAGGGATTAAAATTCCGCATACCCAAGGCTTAAAAGCCCATTCAGATGGTGATGTGGTATTACATGCTTTATGTGATGCTTTATTGGGTGCGCTGGCTTTGGGAGATATCGGACAGCATTTTCCAGATACCGATGCAAAATTCAAGGGAGCGGACAGCCGGGTATTACTTAAACATGTTTATCAACTGATTGTAGACCGCGGTTATGTGTTAAATAATGCCGATATTACCGTGGCATGTGAACGCCCAAAACTGGCAAAACATAATCTAGAAATGCGTCAAAGTATTGCAGATGTTCTGGATGTACATGTTACCCAAATTAGTGTGAAGGCAACCACCACAGAAAAGTTAGGATTTACCGGACGTCAGGAAGGAATTTTATCGACCGCAACCGTGTTAATTTCACATCAGCCAAAATGATCTGGATGCATTAACGACTGCTGTAATTCCTGGGTACCCTTGCGGCCTTGCAGTTGTAGGGCTACTGCATGAATGAGACCTGTCCAGGTTTCATTCGGCTCCCAAATGCTGTGCATCAGTTCCTGCGCCGTAGGCATGTCCATATCCATATAGTACTGACGATATAAATACATCAAACAACCGACATGATAATTCTTGCTACAGTGAACCCAGACCATTTGATCTTGGACTAAATGATTGAGCAGATCTAATATCAGTAAACATTGATCATCAGAAGGTGTGTCTGGTGAAATGGGAAACTGAATATAATTTAAGCCTAAATCCAGACAAATCTTATCTTCATGGTGTAAATGCTGCTCTGCATCAGATAATGCCAGATTGACAATAGTCGTCACGCCGTATTCTTTAATCAGTTTCAACTGTTCAGCAGAAGGCTGAGCTGACGTGAATAAATGTTCGTGAATAAACTGGAAATTTTCGATGTGGCTCAATGCATTTTCAATTTCATTCATGAGAGAAAATTTTCCTAAGGTTAAAGTAGAAACGCCATCTATCTAGATGGCGTTTTAAATCTCTTAGCGATTTGATAAAACGTCTTTGAGGGCTTCATGCATATCGAGCAGGGCTTTTTCAGTGGTTTCCCAATCGATACAGCCATCAGTCACTGATTTGCCATATTCAAGATGATCCAGATTGTCAGGAATATCTTGACGGCCGCCTTTAAGATGGCTTTCAACCATCAGGCCAACAATGGACTTGTTACCATCCAGAATTTGTTCTGTAATGTTTTTCAATACTAGCGGTTGCAAGTATGGATCTTTGTTTGAATTGGCATGACTGGTATCAATCATGATTTTGTTGCTGACTTTGGCTTTGGCTAGAGCATTCTCAGCTTCTGCCACAGAGCCTGCATCATAGTTCGGCTTGCCATTACCACCACGAAGCACCACGTGTGCGTATTGGTTACCGCTAGTACGAATGACAGAAACCTGACCTTGATCATTCAGACCGAGGAAGCTATGACCGTGTTTAACCGATTGCATGGCATTGGTAGCCACTGTTAAACCACCATCTGTACCATTTTTAAAGCCTACAGGTGAGGATAAACCTGAAGACATTTCACGATGCGTCTGGCTTTCGGTAGTACGTGCGCCAATTGCTGACCATGAAATTAAATCTTGATAGTACTGCGGTGAGTTCGGATCAAGTGCTTCAGTAGCGCAAGGTAATCCTTTTTCATTCAGTTCAACCAAAAGCTGGCGACCAATGCGAAGACCTTTTTCAATATTGAAAGAGTCATTCATATCGGGGTCATTGATTAAACCTTTCCAACCAACAGTGGTACGTGGTTTTTCAAAATAAACACGCATCACAATATAAAGGGTATCTTTAATTTTTTCGCTTAAAACTTTTAAACGATTTGCATACTCATGTGCAGCAACTGTGTCGTGAATTGAGCAAGGACCAATGACTACAAATAGACGATTGTCTTTCCCATCAAGGATATTGCGAATGGTTTCACGACCTTTTAGTACGGTTTGATAGGCATGTTCAGTCAGAGGTAACTCTTTTTTTAATTCAGCAGGAGTTACCAAAGGCTGAATGCTTTGTACATTCACGTCGTCGATGTCTGATTGGATAATAGGATTTGACTGTAGTGTATTCATTGCCGTCACTGGTTCGATCATACAAAAGTTTATTCTCAATCTGAATATAACACGAATATATGTTCACCATGTTATAAAAAAGATCAATATATAGGTCAAAAAAAAGTGATGAATCGTATAGTTAAATTAAACTTTCATCGATTTTTCAATAATGATCACTTGCGCTGTAGCTGGTTTTTCTACAGGTTTTGCTTTTACCGGATGAAGTATGAAATTCATGCCTAAGGCGAATAAGGTAATCCCCAGAATCTTACGGATAATTTTTTCTGGCAGACGAGAGCTGATTAAAGTTCCAACCACAATGGCAGGAATTGAACCGACTAACAACCATCCAAGTAAATGTAAATCTACATTACCCGAGCTCATGTGTCCAAGTCCTGCGACTAAAGTCAAAAGTACCGCATGGACGACATCGGAACCAATAATACGAATCATCGGTAAATTCGGGAACATCAACACCAGTGCCATGATGCCAAATGCACCTGCACCGACTGAAGAAAGGGTCACAAATATACCCAGTACAATGCCCATAATCACAATATACGCACGTTTGTCTTTTGCCCGAAAATTGACCTTTTCTAAATCTTGAGTCATATCCAGAGTTTCATTTTTACGGAACTTGTTAAAGAAGCGTTCAATGTGACCACGGAACATGATTGACACACCGGTTAAGGTCAACATAAAGCCCAATACCATGGTCAAAACAGCTTTATAACTGCTTGAGTGGCTAAGATAATTGTCTAAAACCCAATGGGTTGCAAGCGAGGCGGGAATACTTCCCACTGCAAGCCAGATCACAATTGGCCAGACAATATTCATTTTTTTTGCATGAACTAAAGATCCGCAGAATTTAGAAATTGCGGCATAGAGCAAATCGGTACCAATCGCGATATGAGGCTCGATTCTAAACAGGCTAATCAGGATAGGGGTCATTAATGAACCACCGCCAACACCCGTAATCCCAACACAGAAACCGACCAAAACACCTGCTAAAATAAATTCGAGTGGACCAAACATGGTTATATGCCAAATATCAAAAAACGTGCTTATGTTATGACTTTTTCATATAAGTCGTTGTCTTGATTATTGATTTGCTTATGCAAAAAAATGAAATAGAAAAATAGCTATTCTTAGAAAACAGAATTTAATTTGAATTTTTTCATATTTAAATTCAGGTATTGTTACTTCTGAAAAGATTTAAGTTCATTCATAGATAAAATAAAGATAAAAATCAGCGGGGTGGAAAATATCCAGAAACTGACAAACCCGATTGAAGCACCTTCTTTTTGTATAAAAATGAATAGCGCTAGTATCAATGAAAGCAGGCAAACAACGCGTGTAGTTTGTGGATATACGAGCAAAATAGACCACTTCGATAATCTGGTTTTTTTAATTTGTTTTTCACTGACCTGATATAAACCCCAAACGCCTAACAGAATGAACAGAAAACTAAAGAGAATATTCATCAGCAGCCTTCCTCTTTATGTTCAGGTTCCACTATTTTAAGTTTGGTTCTTATCCTGCTTTGCGCTTTGTGCTGAATAGGAGTGATATTTCTATAAAGAAATATGGCTAATAAACCGAAAATAAGAATAAATAAATCAAGTTTAAAAAATATCCAAAAACCTGTGAAGGTTGGAATGAGGTTTTGCTGAAGAAGAAATAAAAAATTAAAAACAGGTAAACAGAAAGCCAAAGCAATAAAAATCCCCAAGTTTATTTTCCAGAGATATTGTTTTTTAATGCATAAACTCATTCCAAAAATGCTCAGCCAAATGATAAAAAAACTCATCACTTCATAATTTTGTGAACTTTGAATTAGTAAGCCGATCCGGTTTGCATAAAAGTAACCCAGTACCGCAATCGGCAAGCCTACAATTGCACTGATATTCAGCCGTTGCACCAGATAATGTCCAACATGGAATTTTTCAGTTTTAGTTTGCAATTGCCGTTTTAAACTCCAGAGCAGTAAACCTGATGCCACCATCACACAGCCGAGTAAACCCGAAAAAAACAGCGCTAGACGCAGCAGGGGTTGGGCAAAGGTTGCCATATGCAGTCCATATACGCCGGCATTAAGTGTGGCAATTGCACTATCATTTTTAGTGCGGGATAATTTTTCTCCCGTGACTGCATTCAGGGTGATTTGTGCCTGATTACGGGTAATCGAGTGATCTTTAGCTTCGGTAAAAGTAATTTGCGCCTGTTCGGTATTTGGATTTTTTACATGGATGGTGCTGTACTCAGTTTTTCCCCATTCACGTTGTAGCGGTTGCATCAAATTGTGAATAGATTGCATTTGAGCAGGTGAGTTTTTTTCAATTCTAGGAGTAATTTTAGCGTTAATTTCTTCGAAATACTGAAAATTATTTTCAGGATAAAGTTTTTGCATGCCCCAAGGTAAATATAAGTAGAAGAAAATGGCCAAGCCGGTAAAAGTAATGGTTAGAAAGAAGGGTAAGGCAATAACAGAGCTGACATTGTGAAAATCCAAATAAGAGCGTTGTCCTTTAAATGCACGTAAAGTAAAGAAATCAGTCAGAATCTTTTTATGGGTGATAACCCCGGAAATAAGAGCAATCAGCATGATAAATGCTGCCAGTGAAACGATTAACCGGCCAACTAAAATAGGCACGCCAAACAGTTGAAAGTGGAGTTGATAGAAAAAATCTCCGCCTTGTGTTTGTGCCAGATTCAGCTCTTGTCCTGTATTTGGATTTAAAGTCTTGTTTTCATAAGCGCCGTCGGGCCTTTGCCAATAGATTTGGTTTACCGATTTTTGCTGGTTCGCGACATTCATAAACCATGTCTTGGCATCAGGCGCTTGTTGTTCTAAATACTGATATGCCGTGTGTATTGCGGTATCTTGATTAACCTGGATGTGGGCAAGTGAGGGCTGCATCCATAAACTAATGTCATGACGATAATAAGACAGCGACCCCATCAAAAAGATGGCAAACAATAACCAGCCAAAAATCAGACCTGTCCATGAATGTAACCAAGCCATAGATTGACGTATCGATTTTTGCATGACTTAACCTGCGATCCAGTAAATAGCAGCCAGACCAGTAGTCAAACTAATGCTGATCAAACTTAACTTAGGTAAAGATGGAATGCAGAAACTGCTAATGACAAAACTGACAAAGAATAAAATACTGATGAATGCTGCCAGATAGATCGCTTCTGCTTTTGAAAATAGAAGATAAAACAGTACCGTTAAGTTGCTGGCTAACAATGCGGTGCAAGCATAACCGAGCAGAAAGGCGATGATAAAGCGGTAGAGCACAGCAAAGCGATATTGAGCGGTACTGGAAATCATGAGCATTCACTCGCATGAAACAGATAAAAAAGAACCTAAGTCAGTTTTAACTTAGGTTCAGGGTTACAGATTAATATTTATAACGTACTGCTACGCTATAGTTTGCAGGTGCACCATAGAAACCTTGTGCATCCGGGAAATTAAATAAATATTTTTCATTGGTAATATTATTGGCATTGGCTTGTAACGACAACTGATCATTAATCTCATAGCTTGCCATTAAATTAATCAGGGCGTAGGAGTCTTGACGAATGATTCCGGCATTTTGAGTAATTACACCAGCGGTGTCGGTGGCTTCAGGTATATCTAGATAAGTGTTGTCCTGCCATTGTACGCCTGCACCAATTTTGAGTTGCGGTAACTGCGGGATGGTATAAGTCGTAAGTAAGTTAAACATCTGGTCTGGATTGTAGGTTCGGGCTTTACCTCCATTGATCAGGTCTTTCAGACTGAACAGGGTATAACCGAATGAAACATTCAGATTATCGCTAAGCTGCCCAGCCAAGCCAAATTCATAACCTTGCGAGCGTAAGTCGCTGACCTGTACTTTACGATTGATCGGTAAACCATCTGAATTTCGCAGCGGATAATTACTTTCTTCAGTTCTGAAAATGGCCATTGAGCCAGTCAATCGGTCATCTAGCCATGAGCTTTTTACTCCAAGTTCATAGCTTTCACCTTCAATCGGTTTATTTAAACTGCCATCCAAAGCCCGGGTGGTCTGAGGGCGAAAAATCGAGCTATAGCTCATATAGCCCGTATATTCAGGTGTGAAATTATAAGTCAGGCCGGCATAAGGCAGTATTTTGTCTTCATCATAATACGCATCTGCACCATAGCTATGGCCTTTGCTTTTTGCTTGTACGTAGTTGCTACCCAAAATCATTTTCAAATCATCATTAAAATGAATGCGCGTCGCTGCGTAATAGCTTTGCAGGTTTTGCCGCATATGGGCTTCACCACTGGTCTGGGTCATCTCCCAAGTGGGTTCAACAGGCGTCCAACTGGCTAAATCGGTAGTCAAAGGATTGGTGTAACTGCCCGCATAGCCCAAGCCATTTACCTGGTTTTCTGCCCAGCTGTAGCCGATGACCGCTTCATGCCGTTGTCCAAATAAGGGGAATGTCCCTTGAGCACTGATACTGGCTTGGCGCTCTTTATTATCATCTATATATCTGCCTGGCCATAAAAAAATGCCCGAGGTATTGTCACTACCCGGGTTGCCAGAAAGATATAACAGTTTTGCATCACGGTCGATGTGAGTTTCATCATAGTTCAGCTTGAGTTCCCAGTCACCGCCAAGCTGTTGCTTGAGTTCTGCAAAATAATTTTGAATATTGCTATCCCAATAGGTCCACTCAGGGCTGTAATTATATGAACGTGAATAGCCAAGCTGTTCACCGCTGCTATTCATCAGAGGATTTGCGCCCCAGTTATTGCCATCCGATTTGCTATTGGTGTGGCTATAACCTGCACTCAGTAAAGTTGAATCAGTCAGATCCGCTTCTACAATCACCCCGACGCCATTTTTTTCCTGAGCGTAATGGTCGAGGTAAGAATCCCCCGTCTGCTGATAACCGAAGACTCGTCCACGAATACGTCCATCTTCCGTCAAGGCAGAGGAAACATCGGCTTCATAACGCTGGGTATCCCAAGATCCATAACTGGCAGAAACAGAACCTTGTACATCCTGGGTAGGGCGTTTGCGCACCATATTGATCGTTGCACTGGGGTCGCCAATCGCATTGCTTAAGGCATCTGCACCTTTGATGACTTCAACGCGGTCATACAAGAAAGTATCCGGGTTACTGTTGTTATAGTTATAACCTTCCAAGGGAAAACCTATACCATCGACCTGAATATTGGAAATTTCAAAGCCGCGAGAGAGATAGGACGTACGATCAGTTTCCTGACTACTCACGCTGACACCGGGGGTATTACGTAAGACATCACGCGTATTGCTAATGGCAAAATCATCTAGCTGTTGTCGTGTCACGACATTAATGGTTTGCGGTGTTTCTTTGGTTTCAAGATTGAGCTTGGTGGCATTGCTGCTTTTTTTAACGATATAGGCTTTAGTTTTTTCTGAACTCTCTTCGATATTAGCGGATTGAGCTTGTAATTGAATGGTCGATAAAGTTTGTACCTCCTCAGCAAAACTAGATTGCACGCCAAATAGGGCCAAGCTGAGAAGTGAAAGTTTGAAATTATGGGAAAGAAGGGGATTTATTGTGTGCATTTCTATATGATAATGGAATTGATTATCATTTATATTAATGTTAATTGAGATTAACCTCAATATTGAGGTAATTGGTATTTTAGATTGATCATCAGTAGGAAAATGATAATTTAGATGGTGTTAAATCGATATAGCGCTATTAATTTATGCATCTGTTGCTACAGATAAGATTTAAAATAGATGGATATGTTAAAATCTCGATAATTTTACAGAGGGTAAAAGTCTTGCAAAATCGGAAGCTTAAAATCGGTATGGTGGTCGGGGAAGTGTCTGGAGATACGCTTGGTGCTAAACTCATCCGCAGTTTTCGTGAGCAAGGAATTGATGCCGAATTTGAAGGCATTGGTGGCCCTCAAATGATAGCAGAAGGCTTCAAGAGTTATTATCCGATGGATATTTTATCGGTGATGGGAATTGTTGAAGTTCTAAAAGATCTTAAAAAGCTGTTTGCGGTACGTGATGGGCTGGTCGAGACTTGGGCGAAAGAGCCGGTCGATGTGTTTGTCGGAATTGATGCCCCAGACTTTAACTTGCGCTTATCCAAAAGCTTAAAACAGAAAAATTTACCGATTAAAACTGTGCAATATGTCAGTCCTTCAGTTTGGGCATGGCGTCAGGGACGGGTACATGGCATTAAAGCCAGCATTGATTTAGTGCTGTGTTTATTTCCGTTCGAAAAAACTTTTTATAAAAAATTTGATGTGCCAGCCGCGTTTGTGGGGCATCCACTTGCCAGTCAATTGCCTTTGCAAAATCCTCTGATTGAAGCTAAGCAAGAGCTGGGGTTAAATGTTGAACATAAACATATCGCACTTTTACCGGGCAGCCGCCGTGGTGAAATTGAAAGACTTGGGCCGTTGGTACTTGATGCAGCGAAAATCGTGAGTCAAAAGCATCCTGAATATATTTTTTTGATTCCTGCGATTAATGATGCACGCAAGCAGCAGATTGAAGCATTGCTGCAACAATATCCTGCTGATTTTGTCGCTAAAGTTTGTTTGATGGAAAATACGGATACAGAATCGAAAATTGGTCGTCAAGTCATGAATGCCTCAAATATTGTGGCCTTGGCATCAGGAACGGCAACTTTAGAGGCAATGTTATTACATCGTCCGATGGTGACGTTCTATAAGTTGAATTGGCTGACGTATGTAGTGATCAAATTCCTGATCAAAATTCCTTATTATTCTTTACCCAATATTATTGCCGGTAAAAAAATCATTCGAGAATTGATTCAGAGTGATGCAACGCCAGAAAATTTGGCTATTGAAATTGAAAAACTGATGAATGTTGAAATCGCACAAATTCAGGCCATGCAGCACATTACCATGCATAAGAAATTACTTTCCGGAAATAGCGAAGATCCTGTTCAAGCCATTCTGAATATCTTAAATCCGGTGAACATACCCAACCCAGAATGATTTACTGAAATTGTTGCCGATACTGGCTTGGGGTCAAATCAAACAGCCGCTTAAAGGTTTGGCTAAATGCAGTTTCTGAAGAATAGCCTACGCGATGGGCAATTTGCTGAATCGACAATTGTCCTTCGCGTAAATGCTGTGATGCCAAACGGAAACGATATTGCTGTAAATATGCCAACGGAGTTTCACCTACAATATTGCTAAATAAAGGGGCAAATTTTGAGCGCGACATACAGCATTGTTCTGCCAAACTTTCAACTGTCCAAGCCTGTTCCGGTTTGCCGTGAATAGCGGCCAAAGCATTCGCCAGTTCGGTATGCACTAAAGCTCTAAGCCAATTATTAGAATCCTTTAATTGCGCGATGTAGTCACGGACACATTCAATAAATAGAATACTAACCAAATGATCCAGAATTTTGTCGCGACCCGGCCGAATTTGATAGGCTTCAACTGCTAAAAAATGTAAGCCAATTTGTAGCCATTCCGGTGCGGTACTGCCGGTTATATGATGAATATGAATATAGTTGGGCAGGGCATTGAGTAGAGGACGCGCCATAATCGTATCGATATGACAACGAATCGCTAAAATGAGCGCAGGCTCACCGCTTGTACTCCCAAACTCGATGGTTTCCTGCCTTTTTCGATCAAAAAGTTCAGTAATATTTAAGGCTTCAACCAAATTGCTTTTATTATTGTTATGGCAAGAGTGGTTTTGCCCTGATGGGATTAGCACCAAATCCCCCGCTTCAACATGTAGTTGAGTATGAAGATTCAGTTGAATCGTCATCTTGCCCACCAGAACCACATAGCCAATCATGGCATCTTGTTCCTGATACGAATAAGCCCAGTCACCTTGCGGTTTTAAATAAATATATTCAGATTTATTAAGATGAATATCATCAAAAATTTTACTTAAAGCATCCATGTCTTATCGTTCTGTCATCATCTAGTAAAATTATAAAAAGCTTTGATTCACTCAAGCATGTGTTTTTAGGTCAAATATTGGCTATTAATGCCAAGGACGTTTGCATAGCTTTTTTGGACGTTTAAAACTGTTCTTGATGGCCCATTTCTAGAAATATAACGGTAGAACAAAAAATAGGGAAGATCGTCAGCATGAATGCACCAGTAAATTTAAATCAAACAACAATTCAGACCCTTCCAGCTGCGTCAGGTTTAGCACTGGATAAAAAACGCTATTGGTGGTTATTAAGTCCAGGTTTACCTGTCATTGGTATGGGTATTTTGGCCGGCTATCAGTTTGGTCCTAAAGCGACTAAAAAAATATTTGCTTTGGGAGGGCCTTTATTACTGCATGTGATTATTCCCAGTATCGATTCAATTGTAGGTAAAGACAGTAATAACCCAAACGATGACCAAATTACCTCATTAGTTAACGATCCTTATTACGACCGTATTGTGAAATTGTTTATTCCTTTACAAATGGCAGCCAATCTATTTGCAGGCTATGTGGTGAGTCGTAAAGATACCTCTTTTGTCGATCAGCTCCTGTTGGGGATTTCGATGGGAGCAATTAATGGTATCGGGGTAAATACTGCCCATGAATTGTCACATCGACCGAATAAAAAAGATCACTATTTTTCTCATGCCACATTAATGCCGTTGTTTTATAACCATTTTCGGGTTGAGCATCCGTATGGGCATCATAAACGTGCTGCAACACCTGAAGATCCGGCATCTTCTAAAATGGGGGAAACCTTCTATGAGTTTTGGCCAAGAACGGTATTTGGGGGTCTTAAATCAGCGGTTGAAATTGAAAAGAACCGTTTAAAACGCAAAGGTCTATCATTTTTTAGCAAAGAAAATGAACTGCTTCAAGGCTGGGCGATGAGTGCAGGTTTTCATGCCACCATGTTGAAACTGTTTGGTAAAGATGTGATTCCGTATTTGGTAACACAGGCTTTTTATGGGGTAAGCTTATTTGAAATTATTAACTATATTGAACATTACGGTTTAATGCGTGATAAAAAACAAGACGGAACTTATACGCGTACCATGCCAGAACATAGCTGGAATAATAATAACATTACCACCAATTTGTTTTTGTACCAGTTACAGCGTCATTCAGATCATCATGCATATCCTACACGTCCATTCCAGGCATTACGTAACTTTGATGAAGCACCTGAATTGCCAAGTGGTTATGCAACCATGTTATTGCCAGCTTTAATTCCATCGCTATGGTTTAAAATGATGGATAAACGTGTATTTGATCATTACGAAGGCGATTTAAATAAAGCCAATATTCATCCGAAACGCCGTGCGAAAATTTTCAAGAAATTTGGCGTGCTTGATCGTTTATTGAATAAAGAACAATAAAGTAGGGCGCTTAACAAGTAATTTATTTGAAGGAAAGCCTAGTTGATAAATTGTTAAAAAAGCCTAGCTGATTAAAACTAGGCTTTTTTAAGTATATTTATACATTTATATTATAATTTTATGTTATTTCATCTTTTTAACGAGTTGTTCAGCCATTTGTAAATGCTTGGCAACTGCAGTACGAGTTTGCATCAGCATATTTTTTAATTCTGAATTTTTGGCATTTGGTATCAATTGCTTATCAATAGTCATTAAAACTTTACGATGTACTTCAACTTGATTCATCATATAGTCTTTGTCAGCTGCTGATGAATGAGTTAGTTTATTCACCATCTTATCACTATCATTTTGCAATGATGTACTGAGGTTGCTCACTTGTGGAGTTAACTTTAGACGACTTGCCAACGCTTGGCCTTTTTTCTCATTCGCTGAATGCTCATTAATCATCAATTGAGCATATTTACGGGCTTCATCCATTTTAAGTTTTGGCAAAGCTGTTTTTGCCTGCTTAATCTCACCGTTATTAGCTGTACTTAACACTTTAATCACTTGATTATCAGTTAAATTTTCATGATTTTCATGCAACATTTTGGGTGGGTTTTTGCTGTCATGTGTGGGTTGCTGATCCATTGCCGCCATAGTTTGAAAGGCAGTAAAACTCAATACACTACTAACTGCAATACAGTTGATCATCTTCTTCATTGGAATAGTTTTCATCGTGGCATCCTTTAAAGTTTCTATTATTTGATTTGCCTTTATAAGATAGGTTGAGGACACTGAAAACAGTGTATCTTTTGCGTAGATTTCTTGGATAGATATATAAATCGGTTATTGATTTAAGTAAAGATAAGGAGCTATTGGTTTATTTAAGGTCAGTACAAAAAAAGGACAAAGCAAGGCCGCATAGTGCATTACCTGCATATAAAAGGAATTAAGAAGATAGTATCATTCAATTCTATGGTGCTTACACGATAAATATGAACTACTTAAAAATTTAAATCTAAGCAAGAACTAGGCGAAAATCCGACTATGAGGCCACTTAGTTATTTCAGGAATTTTTTGTCACTAGAGTTAATTTTTATTTGATCAAATTAAAGCTTACTTCGATGTCCCATGTCTTTTCAAGGCAAAAAAAATCCCTAATTTTTGCGAATAATTCTGAGCATAACTTTTAATCAATTATGAAGCTTTTAGCTCACCGTGATTCAGAAGAACTTTCTCTTATCTCGATTCCAGATAAGAGCAGCTAGAATATTCTTGACCTTAAAGCACAGATACAGGGATATTATAGCAGATCATTCTTTTTGAAATGATTAATATTCAATATGCTCTAAATTAGTGCGATAATATGTTGTAATTTAGACTAGGCATTGAGGTTCAATATGAATTTTTTAAAAAAGAAAAATAAAGCGAGTTTTGTATTTTTCATCATCACACTTTACTCATTCATTGGCTTCGGTCTAGGTTACCTTATTTGGGAATATTTTCTATAAGTGAATAGGGTAAAGAGAAAGGGAACTCTACATTGAGATAGAGCTTCTGGCAATAAAATATAGAAGCTTCAAGGTTGAGTGAAAATTGAAGCTTAAGTTCTACTTTGTGGTTTTTTTTATTTCATTTCAAAATACAAGATTTTATTAAATAGCATTCTTTAACCTATAGGCAGTTATATAAAATATTTTATTTTATAACTTGCTTTGATTCACAGATAAAGTAAAACGAAGATAAATTAAGCTAAGAATAGCCTAAGCATGCTAAACATTGACTTTAAAAAAGCATATAATTTAGCGCTCCAGTTCTTTATATAATCGAAAAATGACACCTGCTTGCAAAATTTTAAAATCAAATAAAATCGAATTTTCTATCCATGAATATGAGCACAATGTAAATGCAAAAAGTTTTGGATTAGAAGCGGCTGAAAAGTTAAATTTAGAAGTCAAAGAAGTATTTAAAACCTTATTGGTGACCGATGATAAAAATTACTATGTCGCTGTTTTGCCTGTTGCACATCAATTAAGCTTAAAGAAAATAGCTGCAGCGGTAGGGGCTAAAAAATTACATATGGCAGATCCGAAAGATGCCGAACGCTTAACTGGCTATTTGGTGGGTGGGATTAGTCCAGTCGGACAGAAAAAGCGCTTAAAAACTGTGATAGATGGTTCTGCCGAGTCATTAACCAAAATTTATGTCAGTGGTGGCAAAAGAGGCTTAGATATTGGGGTAAAACCACAAGATTTAGTCAAAGTCTTGGGCGCACAGTTTGCAGATATTTTAGATCAAGATTAGAACTAAGCGTTTTATTCAGAACAAGTCTTAATAGTAAAGATGGGTTGAATATAAAATGGAAAAAATCCATTAGGTCGGTATTGTTGCGTGTATAAAAATAAAATTTGTTTAAATTGAATAATGAATCAGCACAATGCAGGCTTTATTGTATTTGGCCCACGGGGTCAGTACCGGTTTGTATCACTAGCACAGTGACTATCCATTTTATCTATTTTTGGCTATTTTTTTCATCTCTTAGCAAAAAACTATTTAACAGTTATCGGTGTTAGTTTGGTTTTAATTAGTAGGGCCTTGTTTTAGGCTGAATTTTAGAAATTTTTTATAAAATATTGAGGCTCATGCGTTAAATACATGAAAGTTGAATATAATTCATTAATAATTGAATATTACTAAATCAACCCTCCGAGAAAATTAACAGCATTCATGCTTTAATAAGCTGATTAAATTTATTGTGATATATATGTGTTCCTAAAGTCTTCTACGCCTGTTGTTCCTACACTTGCAGGGGATTATCCTGAATGGCATCGTGGACGTGAGCATTTTTCGTTATGGTATATCGAAATTGAGCATCCAGAATTATTAGAGTATTTAAATCAGCTGCGTTCGGTTTTTTCAGATTTTTTATATAAGCCCAATACCCGTCAATTTCACCTCACTTTATTTATTTGTGGCTTCCTCACCCAGCAAAAACCGATTTGGAATGATGATTTTGGCATTGAAAAAATGCATCAACATATTCAGTACTTAACAGATAATTCTCAAAATAAATTTCAATTAAAAACAGGTCGTATCAACAGTTTTGAAAGTGCCTTATTTGTCGAAATTATTGATGAAAATGGAATCCTTTTAAAATTACGTCATTTACTCGGTCAAAGTTGCGATGAAATTGCACCGCTCGACTATTGTCCACATTTGACTTTAGGTTTGTTTCATCAAGATTTTAATAGTGATTTAATTTTTAATCGTATCAACAGCATCGAACAAAAACGCTTTGAATTTTCAGTCGACCAACTGACTTTTGGCACATATAACGCGAAAATATTGCAAGGTCAGCTCTATCCATTTCATCAATTTCAATTGGGTGACGTATGATACAACTTATTTTAGGTGGTGCCCGTTCTGGTAAAAGTCACCTTGCAGAACAAACTGCAAAAGATTCAGGTTTGGCAGTAACTTATATTGCAACCGCACAAGCGTTTGATGCTGAAATGCAGCAACGTATTCAGCATCATCAAGCGCAACGTCCAAAGCACTGGACTGTAATTGAAGAGCCTTTATATCTGGCCAATTGTTTAATCGAGCTTGATCACCCCAATCAAGTGATTCTTGTCGATTGCTTGACCTTGTGGATGAGCAATTTGTTGATGTATGAAAATCCTGAATTGCAGATGCATCAATGCCAAAAACTGCTGGATATTTTACCGATATTAGAATCAGACGTTATTTTAGTCAGTAATGAAACCGGTCTAGGCGTGATCCCGATGGGCGAGATCAGCCGCAAGTTTGTCGATGAATCGGGGCGTTTACATCAGCAGTTGGGGCAAATTGCCGATAAAGTGGTTTTTTGTGTGGCAGGTTTTCCCATGATTTTAAAAGGAGAGAAATAATGAACTGGTGGTTGGATACGTGTAAAACGCCAAGTACGGAAGCAAAAAAACTGGCGGAAGAACGTCAATTACAACTGACCAAACCCACAGGCTCATTATCTGAACTCGAAAATACTGCCGTGCTATTGGCAAGTTTGCAAGACAATTCATGCCCCAATGTAGATTGGCCTTGGATCACGATTTTTGCCGCCGATCATGGTGTGATGGAAGAAAATATTTCTGCCTATCCGCAAGCTGTGACGCGTCAAATGCTGCAAAACTTCACTACTGGTGGTGCTTGTATTAGTGTAATTGCTAAAGAATACAATGCCAAATTACAGGTCATTGACTGTGGTACTGTAGGTGATGCCTATGAATATGCAGGCGTAGAACGTCATTGCATTATTCCGGGAACAGCCAACTTTGCCAAACAAGTTGCCATGACTGAAGCTGAGTGTATTGAAGCGATGAATCTGGGACGTAAAAGCGTAGAAGATGCCGTAGCTTATGGCGCCTCTATTTATGTCGCAGGGGAAATGGGTATTGGTAATACTTGTTCTGCATCAGCAGTTGCGTGTTATTTACTGAATGAACCTGCTGAACAACTGACAGGTGTAGGTACGGGCATTCGAGAAGAACAATTAATTCATAAAAAAAATGTCATTAATCAGGCCATCGCTTTACACCAAGATTATGTAGGTAATGATGCCTTTAAAGCACTTTCCGCAGTGGGTGGTTTAGAAATTGCAGCGATGACAGGAGCTTATATTCGTTGTGCACAATTGGGTTTGGCTATGGTGGTCGATGGCTTTATTACCACAGTTTCAGCGCTTGTAGCGGTACGTTTAAATCCTGCAGTTCGTGAGTGGATGTTGTTTGGCCATCAATCGGCAGAATATGGACATCGACGTTTATTACAGGAATTAAATGCCAATCCATTACTCAAATTGAACTTACGTCTAGGCGAAGGCAGTGGTGCAGGCGCTGCTTTAGGTGTGATTAAACTGGCATGTAGTCTACACAACAATATGGCAACTTTTGCAGAAGCTGCCGTCATTGGTGAAAAGGTTTAATCCTAAAAGTATTCAACAGGATATTGAACATGTTAAAGATTGATCTGCTTCGCCATGGTGAAACGACTTTAAGTCATACCTTGCGCGGTTCTACAGATGATGATTTAACCGAGTTGGGTTGGGCGCAGATGCAGCAAACCATAGATCAGTTTTTGCATGTTTCTAAGCAAGATTCCATGCATCACCATATACAATGGGATGTGATCTTTAGTTCACCCTTAAAACGCTGTCGTTTATTTGCAGAATCGGTAGCCGATCAAAAGCAACGATCTATCTTTTATGATGCAGGTTTGCAAGAAATGCATTTTGGCGATTGGGAAGGCGTATCTATCCAGGTTATTTATAAAAATGAACCGGAATTACTGGCGAATTTTTGGCAGAAACCGACTCAATTTACTCCGCCGAATGCAGAAAACATGCAGGATTTTTATCAACGTATCTTCAATAGCGTTGAAAAAATGCAACGACAGATGCTTGAAAATGGTTGGCAGCATGCTTTAGTGGTGACGCATGGCGGTGTGATTAAACTTTTAAAATGTATCGCCTTAAATCATTCACTGGATGATATTTTAAAAATGACAGCAGAGTTGGGGCAACTCAATTCCTTTGCAATTCATGAAGATTCTTCTATTCATTTGCTCAAGGAATTGCCGCAATGACACCATTTTTTATCGCTTTGCAGTTTTTAACCATATTTCCTATTCAATTGAAAGAAATGCCGAGCAAACAGCAAAATGGTCAATCTTTACTGTTTTATCCACTGATTGGTTTGATGATAGGTACAATTTTATTTGCTATCGCGACAGTACTGCATGCATTGCCGGTGATCTTGCTGAGCAGTTTGATTTTAGTGGTATGGATCTGGTTGACGGGTGGTTTGCACCTAGATGGCTTAGCCGATACCGCTGATGCTTGGGTGGGTGGTTTTGGCGATAAAGAACGCACTTTAGCAATCATGAAAGACCCAAGCTGTGGGCCGATTGGAGTGCTCAGTTTAATTATTGTGTGTCTGATTAAATGGTCGGCACTGTACGTATTATTAGAAAAACAACTCTATTCAGCCCTGTTTTTATTTCCGGTATTAGGTCGCTTAGCACCGCTATTTTTATTTTTGACTACCCAATATGTGCGTGAGAAAGGCTTAGGATCTTCAATCGCAGAACTTATTCCTAAAACGGGCGCAGTGCTTCTATTTATATTGTGTTTAGTTGCATCTGCATATTTTGCCTGGGTGGGTATTTTAACTACAATGATATTTATAGGAACCTTAATTTATTTAAGACACAAATTTATCCAGCGAATTGATGGCATTACTGGTGATACCGTCGGAGCAAGTATTGAAATTTGTGAGGCTGCGAGTCTTTTAAGTCTGGTGGGATTTAGTTTTTATTTGCCTGTGGTTTGGATTTAAATATTCATGTTTCATGAAAAGAGATTCAGTTCTATAGAATCACGCTTATATTAATTTCAACTTTGAATACTTAAAGGTAAGTCACTATAAAACGAATAATCGCAGGTCCTAACAACACCATAAACACCCCCGAAAGTACCATCGTTAAACAGGCAACAACACCTTCTTCACGATGACGCATAAAGGCTTTACTGGTACCAAAACCATGGGCTGAATTACCCAAAGCTGCCCCTTGCGCAAAGCGTGAATTTAACTTTAAGGCAAGCAAAATCATATCGGCCATGGCAACTCCGGCAATACCTGTAATCATGGTAAATAAAATCACCAGTTCAACTGAACCGCCAATATTTGAAGTCAGTTCCATGGCAAATGGTGTGGAAATAGAACGCGCCATTAAGCTATAAGTGGTTTCTTGATTAAAGCTGAATAACTTTGCCAAATAAAACGAGCTCATCACACCAGCAAACATTCCTATAACAATACCCAAACTAATCGCTAGCACATGTTCTTGAATGACTTTTCGATATTCATAAATAGGGATAGCGAAAGCAATGGTCGCAGGACCAAGCATCCAGATCAGCCATTTATTTTCAATCATGTAAGTGTCATAAGAGACATTAAAAATGACCATCAGTACAATGATGACAAATGGCACAAAAATTCCAGGCGCTAAAAGCATATAGGGATATTTTTGATGCAATTTTTTACTCAGCACATAACCAATTAACGTAATAATAAAGCAGAGAATAGCAACCAGGTTCATATTACTCCCCCTGTTTTAGCAGTGGATCAGAATGATGCTTATGTTTTTGCTTTAAACGCGCTTCTAGTTTAAAACCCAAATAGACGCTATATGCCGTTGCAAGCATTACGCAAATCGTGCCGATAAATACCGCAAGAATAAGTTGCCAGCCTTGGGTTAAAAACAGCTCTTTATATTTAATGATGCCGACGACGCAGGGAATAAATAATAAGACCAGTTCTCCCAAAATAAAATCTGAACCTGTTTTGATCCATTGCAATTTAAATAGACCGCTCAGCAAAGCCAAAACTAATAAAAGACCAATCACACCGGCGGATACAGGTAAATTGAGTGTGTGCTGTATAACTGAAGCAACCCACCAAATGATGACCAAAAAACTCAATTGCAGAATGATTTGAGCAATATGCAGCAGTTTGGGAGAGAGTAAAGAGGTAGACATAATAACAAGAGATAAAAGCTTAGTCGTATTTTAGATTTGACCGACTATCTATATTATGAATAATAAAAAAAAGATTATGCCTAAATGGAATGTTTTGTGGATATTAAGAGCTTGACCATGTTCGTTAAAATTGTGCAACTGCAAAGTTTCACACGTACAGCGGAAGAAATGTGTGTCACACAGCCCACCATCAGTAAGGCAATTCATGCTTTAGAACAAGAAATTGGCGTGCCTTTATTTTATAAGGGAGAAGCAAGTCGAAAACGCGATGTCGTTTTGACTTATATGGGGGAGCAAATTTACCAACATGCTTTAGTGATATTGCAAGAGCAACAGCGTATTTTTGAAACCGTGGCTAAAGTGCGAAATTTGAAACAAGGTAAATTAACTATCGGACTTCCACCGGTAGGATCGGCATTACTTAGCAGCCTAATTGCCAAATTTCACAAGCAATATCCTAATATTGAATTAAGTTTTTTAGAAGTTGGTGCCACAGGTATTGAAGATGCCATTCTGGCAAAAAAAGTAGATGTCGGGATTTTACTGGGGCATTTAAAACCGATTTTAAGTGGCATTCCGATTATTGATTCGCCTTTATGTTTACTTTCACGTAGAGATACGCAATGGAAGAATAGAGAAAAAGTTTCTTTAATTGAACTGAAAGAAGAGTCATTTCTACTGTATGCCGATACCTTTAGTTTAAATAATATGATTATACAAGCAGCCCACTATGTCGGATTTGAACCCAAGGTGGTGTGTAAAAGCAGTCAATGGGACTTTATTGCCAAAATGGTGGAATCGGATGTTGGAATCGCATTGCTACCAAAAACCTATTGTGAACAACTGGATCAAGAAAAATATAATGTCAGTATATTGGAAAATCCTAATATCAACTGGACCTTGAGTATGGCCTGGAATAATACGGTTGCAATGAATCCTGCGACCCGAGCCTGGCTAAAAATTATTGAAGAAAATCAGGATGAAATTCATTTTTAATCATTCAATCACCTATAAAAAAACAGGTTCTATAGGGAATGATGAACTTAAACTGATCATTCTAAAAAGCTGAATATAATAATTTTTTTGTTTTCATATTTTGTAGATTCAGATTACAAGCCTTTCAATATTCAGATGAATGCGGTAACTTTTCTGGGTTAAACTTTTTGTTGATGATTTTTCTTTATGAAATGGGATGATATTGGAGAACAGCCGTGTTCAATTGCCAGAACTTTATCGGTTATTGGTGATCGTTGGACATTGCTGATTTTAAGGAATGCCTTTTTGGGCACACGCCGTTTTGAATCCTTTCAACAAAATTTAGGTGTAACCCGTCATGTACTGTCAGACCGTCTAAAACGTCTGGTTGAAAATGATATTTTAGTCAAAACCCCTTACGTGCAACGACAACAGCGTTATGAATATCGTTTAACTGAAAAGGGTTTGGCGCTTTATCCGATTTTAATGTCGATGGCCAACTGGGCAGATGAATGGATGAATGAGGGCTTCGGAAAGCCGATGCAATATACCCATAAAAGCTGCGGTCATAAAATCACACCACGACTGGTGTGTTCCGAATGTAATGAAACCCTTCATGCCAAGCAAGTTAAACCCGAATTGACCCAAGATTATTTTAATTATTTAGAACAGCATAAAATACCGTCTTAAACCTGAATCAATCATCTTTATAGACAATTCGGTGGTTTTGGAATACCTGCCAGACGGCTTAAATGACGTGCCACCAAACCTGTATTAAATTTGTATTGTAACACAGCATTATTAATGTCGGAACTGACTGTTTTCATCAGAAATTTAATCAGTGGTCGCGTCGCAGGTGAATGACCAAACTGTTGGTAGAATTGACGTACCGCATGCAGGACTTCAAAATGCCATGCTGTGAGTTCTAAAGTTAAAGTATTTGCCAATTCTTGCGCAACTGCTTCATTCCAAATGGTGTAATCGACTAAGTGACCATCTTGATCTAGTTCTAAATTCATCATTAATCTCACATTAACTTAAACGTATACAGCGGGTGTGAGACAGGCAAATATCGGCAAATTCGGCATAAGAAATAATTTTCATATTCTCTGTCTTTTGTCCCGCTAAAATTTCAGCATCCTTCTCTAGTACATAAACCCAATTCACTTGTTGCAAGAAAGGCTGTTGAAACTGCAATACAGATTCACCCATTAAAATAACGGTATCTTCAGGGCTGTAAAGTTGTTCTAGTTTTGCCAGTACCGATGGCGTAGCTGAAAAATTACTTTGCACTAAATATAAGCTTTTATTTGACATGATCATTTCACTCTTCATCTTTACCAGTACAGCACAAAATCAAAAAATTGAATAAACTCACTATTTAGTTCAATAAATTCAATATCCTGTTGAGCTTGAGCAACGAAGTGTGAGTTCTGGAGTTTCTTTTCCACCAAGACAGGCGTGAGATCGTAAAACTCAAAGCTGTCGACCATATTGGAGGCAATTTTAAAGGCATGTTTAAGCTGTTCAAATTGCAGTTCTGAATTGAGTAAACTTAAGCCTGCATCTTGCAGCAAGACTTTGACTTCACAACCAAAAGTCGCCAGTACCATCGTGGCAGACAAGCTTTCATGCACTTGTAAATTGGCAAGATTGGCTTGAGTTAAAATAACGAGTACAGATTTCACACAATTTACCTTTTAAAAGCCACAAATTCCTGAAAATAACGCCTTAGAATTGAATCAGACGTTGTGCGGATTGCACTGCATCGGCAAGTTCACCCAGTCCAATCAATTCAAAGCCTGGTGCAAGATTGTGTTGACTAATTTGATGTCGTTTCGCATTTTCCACATCTGTAATACCACGTGCCAAGGCAGCACTCACACAAACCGGTAAGCGAATGGCTAACTTTTGCCATTCTTTCGTCAAATGACGTTGATCGTCAGGAACCCACTGTAAGGAGTTCGCCAAAAAAACACCGTCTTGATAGAAAAATACACGAAATGTCTGGTTCTTAGCGTGTAAGGCCTGTGCCAGACCTAGCGCATGCCAGGCATAGATCGAGGTTGGAGCAGAGGTAATTAGTAATAAGGTACTCATCGAAATTCACTTGAGGAATGCCCAATCCAATGTTGATGCATCCAAACTTCATAAGAAAAAGGTAGTATACAATGATTCTACGTAGTATCTGAATAATTCAGCACTTCATATTAAAAATATTTTAATAATAGTTATTTAAAAACAATATTTTATAGATTTATTGAGGCATAAAAGTATCAAGGCATTTATTTTATCTGAATGATATTACCTGTATTTCCTTTTCCTACAGTTTCTTTACCATTGGAATCAGTGAAAATCACATTTGCAGTTACCACAACTACTGATCCAACTTCCTGTACCTCGTTAGTAATGATCAGTGTGGAGTGGTATTTCGGCAGGAATGGCTTAACTGCTTCAAATATCTCTTCACAGTTACGATAGGTATAATTACCAAACGAATTACATTTGCTTTTAGGCGCTTTTAGTTCCAGTTGGATTTGCTGCAAAACATGATAAGAGTGTTCTGCAGGATTTTGAATTTGATTATTAGAATTAGTCATGTTATTTCCTCTTAAGCTCCAGCCCCAGGCGTTTTTTATACGCACGACGTTCATGTAATGGAATAGGTGAACTTTGCATACCAATCGCGAAGGCTTTGCGATGTTGAAAAGCACGTTTACGATCAAAGTTTTGGTGGATCCAAGGCTTGGCAACGTATTTTTCTAAAGTTAATTTTTTGAGTTCACCTGATTTAAGGTTTTCAGCAAAGAGGTCTTTATCTTGCTCCATAGACAGTGTGACCAAGGCGCATATCAGGTAATACATTTTACAGAAAAAATGAAGTCAGGTTTAGCGGTTCAGCAAATTGAGAAGATGGTAGGGGATTTATAACGATGAGTACTAGTAGCAAAGCAACATATTTTACATTCAGTAGATTGGTCACGTTTTGATTTAGAGGGGTGGCTACATCATTTTTATTCGGGAGAATGGATTACCCCACCAAAACTGGCTGAATCCGATGCTAAATTTTACGATATCGATGTTCCTGAAGAAGTTGAATATAAGCAGTCGGAATTATTCTGTTCGTGCATGTACATGAGTAAGGTCCATGTTTAAATCAAGATGAATCCTAAGTGAATTACAAAAGGATTATGATTTTAAACGGAGTACTATTAGCACTTATACTCTTTACCGGTTTCCATGTTTATAACCTTTCTCAACAAGAAAAGTTAGATAGTCTGAAGACACTATCTGAGGGGGCTGAAACCTCCTATTAGCTCTATCTTGATATAGTTAGTATAGAAAGCTCATCGAAAGGTGGGCTTTTTTAATGCTTAGAATTGCTATGCTCTTTAAAAAATAATGGATTATTATCATGACTGTTTTTTCTATGGAAGAGTTAAGGTCACTATTGGTGGCCACAACACAAGAGAATAAAGAGCTAAGGAAAGATAATCAAGGTTATTACTAATTGTCACTGATGCTACTGACCAAATAAAAACAGCTAATAAAATGGCGAAAAAATATCAACGAAATTTTGATAATTTATCTAAATTTGTTAAAGCTAAATATGACAATGCTTTTAAAATTAATGATATTCTAGGGGTATTAAAATTCATATTTGATTGGTTTCTAATCAAGTTGTTAATAAATAATAACTTAAGTTAAACATCTCCAAACATATCAATTGTATTTACTATACTTTTCATTTGAATTTTTAGTGATATATTTTAGTCATTCCAAGAACTTAACAATTAAAATAATGTAATGAGAATTGAAAAGCCCACTTGATTAGCAGCAATTAAGTAGGCTTTTTATTTTCATCAACAGTAAGTTAATCCACATACCTAAAGGGGGGAATTTATGCTCCGATTTATCTTATGTTTCGTTGGGTGTCATGGTATTGCTGAGTTTGATCATACCGAAAATGATGAAGATATTAAGGTGTGTCGCGACTGCCTAAGAAAAGTTAAATAATTCTTGGGCCAAACGCCTATCTTAAAGTTAGACTGGGATAGACAGATTGAAGCTCGCCAAATGGTGGGCTTTTTTGACATAGTTTGTTCATAAAATTGAGCGATAATGACTTTTTGTTTTGAGCTTTAATTAAAATGACAATCTTAACTGTTAAAAAATTAGAAGAAACTCTTAGTGCGTTAGCAGTTAACGGAAAAAAGCCTGAAAAGATTTTGTTAGGTTATAAAGCATATGGCGAGCTAATGAATGATCGTAACTTTTTTGAGGAAGTTGCCGGCTCGGCAATGGATCCAAATAAACGAAAATACAAGAATATTAAAATCAAGGTTACTCAAGATGAATACCAGTTTGAAGTGAAGAGTTCAAAAAAATAGATTTATATGGCAACGAAAGCTCGGTCACTGATCGGGCTTTTTTATATTTAATAAATCATAAATTAATTTTTTATAATCACCTGATTTGATTGATGTAATTTTTAAATTTCGGCATATTTTGCCAATGATTGAGAATTAATGATGTATAGAATACGCGCAGAATCTATCGCTGTAGTTTCTGGTTTTTAGTTTTGCCTCCCACCCTGGGGAGGTATTTTTTTGTCAGGAGAAAAGTCATGCTCCAATTTCTACGCAAGTTATTTTGCCTTCATGCTTATGAGTTTGATTACGATCATGAGCGTGGATATGTCCAAGAATGCGTAAAGATGATTAAATAATTTCTCCAAACTTGCCGGATGTATTACCGCATATAAATTTCCTTTGCATGCTCGAAGTTAAGGGGGTTTTTCTTTTCTTCTTAGGGGTAATCATGACAGATCGTGTACAAGCTAAAAAAGATTTGCAGTTTTGTTGTGATGAGTTGATTAAATATCAAAATTTGAGTCGGTGACAGACTCCAAGGCTATCTTGCAGAAGAATGACACGACGAGCATTTCGCAGATCATTGATGTTTGGATTACTGGTAAAGGTGAGTTTAAAGTGGTAAATATTAGGACTGATCCGACCGGAAGTATTTGGCTTGCCTGAATAGCCACTAAAATTCTAGACACACGTAACCATCTTTTGATGGGCCTTTTCATAATCTAATGGAGAACGCTGACCATTGGAACCATGTCGTCGTTTCGAGTTGTAAAACATTTCAATATATTCA
>Ga0308158_10000843_pt1 | contig 39589 bp, 33 predicted proteins | sample PhyBR2_FD_201038 | JGI IMG/M metagenome (GOLD analysis project Ga0308158, IMG submission 201038) | Phyllosphere microbial communities from UC Gill Tract Community Farm, Albany, California, United States - DLSLB.R2 | ecosystem: Host-associated > Plants > Phyllosphere > Unclassified | place: USA... | reverse complement strand
GATGGAACTGGCGGTGCGCGGCGTAGTTACCCGCGAAGACCTGGCCGAGCAGTCGATTGACGACCTGCTCGACATCGACGGCATTGACCAAGATCGTGCCGGCAAGTTGATCATGGCCGCCCGAGCCCATTGGTTCGAGTAATTGGCGCGGCCTGAGGAGAGAAGTGCATGACGCAAGTCACGGTGAAAGAATTGGCCCAAGAGGTCGCCGCACCGGTAGAGCGCCTGCTTCAGCAGATGCGTGAGGCAGGTCTGCCGCACACCGACGCCGGACAAGTTGTGACCGACAATGAGAAGCAGGCTCTGCTGGCTCATTTGAAAAGCAGCCACAAGGCGAAAGCGGAAGAACCGCGCAAGATTACCTTGCAGCGCAAGACCCAAAGCACCCTGCGTGTGGCCGGTAGCAAGAGCATCAGCGTAGAAGTACGCAAGAAGAAAGTATTCGTTCAGCGCAGCCCGGAAGAAATCCAGGCCGAGCAGAAGCGTGAGCTCGAAGAGCGTCGCGCAGCGGAAAATGCTGCCCGTCAGAAGGCTGAGCAGGAAGCGCGTTCGCGTGCCGAAGAAGAAGCACGCAAGCAGCCTGGCAGCACCGTTCAGGCGGACGCCCCTGCCGCACCGGCGCCAGCTCCATCGGCGCCGAGCGTCGATGTGGCTGCCGTTGCTCCGGCACCGGCCCCCGAGCGCAAGAAGGAAGAGCCTCGTCGTCCCGACAAGCCGCGCAACGACGACCGTCGCAGCGGCAGTGGCAACAGTGATGGCGAGCGCAAGAACCAGCCTCACCGTGCCACCGTCAAGGAGAAGGCTCCGACTCCGCGCGCCGCGCCTCGTACCACCGACGAAGAAAGCGATGGCTTCCGTCGTGGCGGTCGTGGCAAGGGCAAGCTGAAGAAGCGCAACGCCCACGGCTTCCAGAGCCCTACCGGTCCTCTGGTGCGTGACGTGAAAATCGGCGAGACCATCTCTGTCGGCGATCTCGCTGCGCAGATGTCGGTCAAGGCTGCCGAGATCATCAAGTTCATGTTCAAGCTGGGCACTCCGGCCACCATCAACCAGGTGCTGGATCAGGAAACTGCTCAGCTGGTTGCCGAGGAGCTGGGCCACAAGGTGACCCTGGTCAGCGACACCGCCCTGGAAGATTCCCTGGCCGAATCGCTGAAGTTCGAAGGTGAAGCCTTCGCTCGTGCTCCGGTCGTGACCGTCATGGGCCACGTCGACCACGGCAAGACCTCGCTGCTCGACTACATCCGTCGTGCCAAGGTCGCTGCTGGCGAAGCCGGCGGCATCACTCAGCACATCGGTGCCTACCACGTCGAAACCGAGCGTGGCATGGTCACCTTCCTCGACACCCCGGGCCACGCCGCGTTTACAGCGATGCGTGCCCGTGGTGCCAAGGCGACGGACATCGTGATCCTGGTGGTCGCGGCGGACGACGGCGTGATGCCGCAAACCATCGAAGCCGTTCAGCATGCGAAAGCCGCTGGCGTGCCACTGGTGGTCGCGGTGAACAAGATCGACAAGCCAGGTGCCGACCTGGACCGTATCCGCAGCGAGCTGTCGGTTCACGGCGTCACTTCCGAAGAGTGGGGCGGCGACACCCCGTTCGTACCGGTTTCGGCCAAGCAGGGTACCGGCGTCGACGAATTGCTCGAAGCTGTGTTGCTGCAGGCTGAAGTACTGGAATTGACCGCAACGCCTTCGGCTCCTGGCCGTGGTGTGGTCGTCGAATCGCGCCTGGACAAGGGCCGCGGTCCGGTAGCCACCGTGCTGGTTCAGGACGGTACGCTGCGTCAGGGCGACATGGTGCTGGTCGGTTCGAACTACGGCCGTGTACGGGCCATGCTCGACGAGAACGGCAAGCCGATCAAGGAAGCTGGTCCGGCCATCCCGGTCGAGATCCTGGGCCTTGACGGTACCCCGGATGCTGGCGACGAGATGAGCGTGGTTGCCGACGAGAAGAAAGCACGTGAAGTGGCTCTGTTCCGTCAAGGCAAGTTCCGCGAAGTCAAGCTGGCCCGTGCTCACGCCGGCAAGCTGGAAAACATCTTCGAGAACATGGGTCAGGAAGAGAAGAAGACGCTCAACATCGTCCTCAAATCCGACGTCCGTGGATCGCTGGAAGCGTTGCAGGGCGCCTTGAACGGCCTGGGCAACGACGAAGTGCAGGTGCGTGTGGTCGGTGGCGGCGTCGGTGGTATCACCGAATCCGATGCCAACCTGGCCCTGGCTTCGACAGCGGTACTGTTCGGCTTCAACGTGCGGGCCGATGCTGGCGCGCGCAAGATCGTCGAGCAGGAAGGTCTGGATATGCGTTACTACAACGTGATCTACGACATCATCGAAGACGTCAAGAAAGCCCTGACCGGTATGCTCGGCAGCGATGTTCGCGAGAACATCCTGGGTATCGCCGAAGTGCGTGACGTGTTCCGTTCGCCGAAGTTCGGTGCGATCGCCGGCTGCATGGTCATCGAGGGTGTGGTCTTCCGCAACCGTCCGATCCGTGTGCTGCGCGAAGACATCGTGATCTTCGAAGGCGAGCTGGAATCGCTGCGTCGCTTCAAGGACGATGCGTCCGAAGTGCGTGCCGGCATGGAATGCGGTATCGGCGTCAAGAGCTACAACGACGTCAAGGTCGGTGACAAGATCGAAGTCTTCGAGAAAGTCCAAGTGGCTCGTACCCTCTAAGCCGCGACCTCCAGGAACCGGTCCGGCCACCGCCGGGCAGGTTCTAAACGCAACGCCCGATCCGGCCCAGCCTGATCGGGCGTTTGCCGCTCTAGTTACAGGTAATGAAGCATGGCAAAAGAATACAGCCGTACCCAGCGCATCGGCGATCAGATGCAGCGTGAACTGGCGCAACTGATCCGTCGCGAAGTCAAGGATCCACGCGTCGGCCTGGTCACCATCACGGCGGTGGAAGTCAGCCGCGATGTCGGCCATGCCAAGGTGTTCATCACCGTCATGGGTCAGGACAGCGCTGCCGATATCGCCCAGAGCATCAAGGTGCTGAACTCGGCCGCCGGCTTCCTGCGCATGCAGTTGGCCAAGGAAATGAAGCTGCGCAGCGTGCCGCAACTGCATTTCCACTACGACGAAAGCGTGAGCCGTGGCGCTCATCTCTCGGCGTTGATCGAGCGTGCCGTGGCCGAAGACAGCCAGCATCACGCAGACGATTCGGCCGAAGAGTCCAAGGAGTAATCCCGGTGGCTCAGGTCAAGCGTATCCGTCGCAACGTCAGTGGCATCATCCTGCTGGACAAGCCACTGGGGTTCACTTCCAACGCCGCTTTGCAGAAAGTGCGCTGGCTGCTCAATGCCGAGAAGGCCGGTCATACCGGCAGTCTCGACCCCTTGGCTACCGGCGTGCTGCCGCTGTGCTTTGGCGAGGCGACCAAATTCTCCCAGTACCTGCTCGACTCCGACAAGGGCTATGAGACATTGGCCCAGTTGGGCAAGACCACGACCACGGCCGATGCCGAGGGCGAGGTTCTGCAGACCCGCGAGGTGACCGTCGGTCAGTCCGACATCGAAGCCGTGTTGCCTCGATTCCGCGGGCAGATCAGCCAGATACCGCCGATGTACTCGGCGCTCAAGCGTGACGGCCAGCCGCTCTACAAACTGGCGCGTGCCGGTGAAGTAGTGGAGCGCGAGCCGCGTTCTGTTACTATTGCGCGGCTCGAATTGCTTGGCTGCGAGCAGACCACCGCGCGGTTCGCCGTGGACTGCAGCAAAGGCACCTACATTCGGACCCTGGTCGAGGACATCGGCGAGGCGTTGGGGTGTGGTGCGTACGTCGCCGAGCTGCGTCGGACCCAGGCGGGCCCGTTCAGCCTGGCGCAAACCGTGACGCTCGAAGAGCTTGAAGCGGTGCATGCCGAGGGCGGAAACGAGGCGGTGGACAAGTTCCTGCTGCCATCGGACAGCGGCCTGCAGGATTGGCCACTGCTGCAGTTCTCGGAGCACAGTGCGTTCTACTGGCTTCATGGCCAGCCGGTGAGGGCTCCGGAAGCCCCCAAGTTCGGCATGGTGCGGGTACAGGATCACAATGGTCGCTTCATCGGTATCGGTGAAGTGAGCGAAGACGGGCGCATTGCGCCGCGTCGCTTGATTCGGTCGGAATGACCGATCCCGGTCGTCACGGTGTTCGTGACGGCTGGTCGAGGACGGCTGTCAACAGGCACGGTCGCACCTCTTCTCATGAATACAGGGTTCTGCCCTGGCCTGTTGGACACTGCATGCAGTGCCCTTGATAGTGGAGATGCCTCATGGCTCTTAGCGTTGAAGACAAAGCTCAAATCGTTGCCGACTACCAGCAAGCCGTTGGTGATACCGGTTCGCCAGAAGTGCAGGTTGCACTGCTGACGCACAACATCAACAAGCTGCAGGGTCACTTCAAGGCCAACGGCAAAGACCACCACTCGCGTCGTGGTCTGATCCGCATGGTCAACCAGCGCCGCAAGCTGCTGGACTACCTGAAGGGCAAGGACGTCACCCGTTACAGCGCCCTGATCGGTCGTCTGGGTCTGCGTCGCTAATAGCGGCTCGACACGCGGTGACAAGCGTGGTTCGCCATGTTCGCAGGCCTGGGCACAAGCTCGGGCCTGCGAGGGCGCCACGCGCAATCTTGAGGTTGGTTGTCTGTCGTACCCCAGCGGGTTTCTCGCAGGGGCGGGCAGGCTCCCAGCCTCAAGTTGTATCTGGACGGTCAACGGGGCCGATTCCCCGCTCTGCCCAAGAATTTCGCAAGAAACCAGTTCCCCCAAGAGCCAACAGAAGGTAGGAAACCGTGAACCCGGTAATCAAGACGTTTCAATTCGGTCAATCGACCGTAACCCTCGAAACGGGCCGTATTGCCCGTCAAGCCTCCGGCGCCGTACTGGTCACCGTCGATAACGACGTGACCGTGCTGGTCACCGTGGTAGGTGCCAAGCAAGCCGATCCAGGCAAGGGCTTTTTCCCGCTGTCCGTGCACTACCAGGAAAAGACCTACGCTGCCGGCAAGATCCCCGGTGGTTTCTTCAAGCGTGAAGGCCGTCCTTCCGAGAAAGAAACCCTGACCTCGCGTTTGATCGATCGCCCGATCCGCCCCCTGTTCCCCGAAGGCTTCATGAACGAAGTGCAGGTCGTCTGCACCGTCGTTTCCACCAGCAAGAAAACCGATCCGGACATCGCTGCGATGATCGGTACCTCGGCAGCCCTGGCCATTTCCGGCATTCCGTTCGACGGTCCGATCGGCGCTGCGCGCGTGGCTTTCCACGAGAGCACTGGCTACCTGCTGAACCCGACCTACGAGCAGCAGCAGGCGTCGAGCCTGGACATGGTCGTGGCCGGTACCAAAGACGCCGTGCTGATGGTTGAATCGGAAGCCAAAGAGCTGACCGAAGACCAGATGCTGGGCGCTGTGCTGTTCGCCCACGACGAGTTCCAGTCGGTCATCAAGGCCGTTGGCGAGCTGGCTGCAGAAGCCGCCAAGCCTACCTGGAGCTGGACGCCGAAAGCCTGGAACACCGAGCTGCTCGGCGCGATCCGTGGCGAATTCGGCGACGCCGTTTCCCAGGCCTACACCATCACCGTCAAGGCCGATCGCTACGCCAAGCTGGGCGAGTTGCGTGAGCAGGTGATCGCCAAGTTCTCCGGCGAAGAAGGTCACCCGACCGCAGCCGAAGTGAAGGAAATCTTCGGCGAGATCGAGTACCGCACCGTTCGCGAAAACATCGTCAACGGCAAGCCACGCATCGACGGTCGCGACACCAAGACCGTGCGTCCGCTGAACATCGAAGTCGGTGTACTGCCCAAGACCCACGGCTCGGCCCTGTTCACCCGTGGTGAAACCCAGGCGCTGGTCGTCGCGACCCTGGGCACCGCCCGCGATGCACAGTTGCTGGACACCCTGGAAGGCGAGAAGAAAGACCCCTTCATGCTGCACTACAACTTCCCTCCGTTCTCGGTGGGCGAGTGTGGTCGCATGGGCGGTGCAGGCCGTCGCGAAATCGGTCACGGCCGTCTGGCCCGTCGTTCGGTACAGGCCATGCTGCCCGCCGCCGACGTGTTCCCGTACACCATCCGCGTGGTATCGGAAATCACCGAGTCCAACGGTTCCAGCTCCATGGCGTCGGTCTGCGGTGCTTCCCTGGCCCTGATGGACGCTGGTGTGCCGATGAAGGCGCCGGTGGCCGGTATCGCCATGGGCCTGGTCAAGGAAGGCGAGAAGTTCGCCATCCTGACCGACATCCTGGGTGACGAAGACCACCTGGGCGACATGGACTTCAAGGTCGCCGGTACCGCCAAGGGCGTCACCGCGCTGCAGATGGACATCAAGATCAACGGCATCACCGAAGAGATCATGGAAATCGCCCTGGGCCAGGCCCTGGAAGCGCGCCTGAACATCCTCGGTCAGATGAACCAGATCATCGGTACCTCGCGTACCGAGCTGTCGGAAAACGCTCCGACCATGATCGCCATGAAGATCGACACCGACAAGATCCGCGACGTGATCGGCAAGGGTGGCGCAACCATCCGTGCCATCTGCGAGGAAACCAAGGCTTCGATCGACATCGAAGACGACGGCTCGATCAAGATCTTCGGCGAGTCCAAGGAAGCCGCTGAAGCTGCTCGTCAGCGCGTTCTGGGCATCACCGCAGAAGCCGAGATCGGCAAGATCTACGTCGGCAAGGTCGAGCGTATCGTCGACTTCGGTGCTTTCGTCAACATCCTGCCGGGCAAGGACGGTCTGGTCCATATCTCCATGCTCAGCGATGCACGCGTAGAGAAAGTGACCGACATCCTCAAGGAAGGTCAGGAAGTCGAAGTACTGGTACTGGACGTGGACAACCGCGGCCGTATCAAGCTGTCCATCAAGGACGTTGCTGCTGCAAAGGCCTCGGGCGTCTAAACCCGCGGGTGTGAAGAAAGAGTCCTTCGGGGCTCTTTTTTTTCGCCTAAAGTTCACTAAGTAGCGGTTGGAACGCTGAAGGCTGCGCAGGTGAAAGATCGAAGTGAGCAAGGAACTTTTGTGGACTTGCAACTTGCACGCAAAAAACTGTACGAGCGTGCAAACTGCACGATAGTGCGGTTTTCATATAATTATAAGTCATTGATTATTAAGGATTTTACAGAGTGGGGCGGGTTGGCATGACGCCTGCAATATCCCTGTCACCTGCGACCAAGACATTAAATGGTCGCAGACCTTTTCAAAAACAGGAGTGAATCGTATGAAGAAGTTCGCTATTGCTGCCGCTACTGCTACCGCGCTGACCCTGACCATGGCCAACGCTGCTTTCGCTCAACAGTCCACCCAGGCTCCTATGGTGGTTGCTGCTGGTGAAGTTACTCACGCCAAAGAAGCAACTTCCGACACTTGGATCACCACCAAGGTCAAATCCGATCTGGTCACCGAGAAAGGCATCCCAGGCACCGACATCAAGGTAGAAACCAACAAAGGCGTGGTTTCCCTGTCGTCGACCGTTGCTGTGACCGAAGCACAGAAAGCAACTGCCGTGCGTATCACCAAGGCAATCAAAGGCGTGAAAGCTGTTTCCGCCGATGGCCTGAAAGCCGAGTAAGTTTCATGCGAAGGCCACAGGGATGTGGCCACTCAAAGCCCCGGCGTGCTGCGCCGGGGCTTTTTTATGCCCGCGAATTGGGTACCAGTCAGTGCCGAATCAGTTACGGCTGCTCTCGATCTCCACCAGACGGCTACCGACGAACTTCAAGTACTGACTCATGCCGTTGGACGGTCCGTATACCCATTCTTCGATGGGCAGTTCTACCCGCCGATTGATCGGGCCTGAACGCTCATAGCCGGTCTGCGCCTTGCTTGCGGGTGCCCCGCACTTCTGCTCGACCTGAACCGTGCGGTCGTTCAGTGATACCAGAGCACTGCCGCAGCGCATCGTCGAGGCAGCGCTTGCCGTGTTGCACAGCGCCAGAAGCAAAGTCGCGCAGGTCATCCAAGTCAACGTGTTCATTCGGCATCCAGATGCAGAGGAGTAATGATGCGCCCGTCTTTTTCAGCTTGGCCCAAAGCCGCATCGATGAAGTACACACGCTCGTCAGCCAGTTGGCCCTTGTCGACCAGGAAGTCCTTGATGCTGCCCGCGCGCGCCTGACCCAGCTGGCGCAGCAATGCGTTGTTCGACGCCCATGACTTGAGCACCGCCTCACGCAACTTGTCGGCGCGCGCCTTGCTGTCGAGCTGTTGCCATTCCACCGGCGGCTGGCCTTTGAGTCGAGTGCGGTAGATGGCTTCGAGCATCGGCGGTTTGTCGTCTTCGGGCACCTGCATCTCGGCAGCCGTGGCCGGGACCTTGTCGCCGCGGCGCTGGGCCATCTTATAGTAGGTGCTCTGGTACTCGCGCTCCAGCCGCTGTTGAGCGATGAGCGGGCCGTCGCTGGCCTGCGCGCTGGTACCTTCGATTTCCAGGCGCAGGGTCGGACGTTCCTTCAAGGCGGTTGCCAGCTTCATCAGCGCCGCTTGTGCCTCTGCGCTGAGCTCATCGGAGCCTGGGCGGAACGACACGGTGCTCAGATCCTGCGACCCGCCACCACTGACCAGCCCGCCGATGAATTTGAACGGTGCCTGAGCGGCGCGGACCATGAGATTGCGCAGGGTCTGCCAGACGATCGGCATGACGCTGAACTGGGGGCTGTTGAGGTCGCCACTCACCGGCAGCTCGATGGCAATCTTGCCCTCGGAATCCTTGAGCAGCGCAATCGCCAGCCGCAACGGCAGATCCACCGCATCGGGGCTGTCGACCTTGTCACCCAACTGCAGTTGTTCCACCAGCAGCTTGTTCTCCGCCTTGAGCTGGCCTTTGGTGATCAGGTAGTGCAGGTCAAGATTCAGACGGCCCTTGCGAATGCGATAACCGGCGAACTTGCCGGAGTAGGGCGTCAGCGTGGTCAGCTCCACGCGCTTGAAGCTGGTGGTGATTTCCAGGCTGGCCATCGGATCGAACGGGTTCAGCGCACCGGAAATGGTCACCGGCGCATAGCGATCGACCTTGCCCTGGATGTCGATGCGCGCTGGCTTGGATTGGCGGTTGTCGATGGTGCCGATGCGCCCGTTGAGTTGCTGGACGGCGGTGGCGAAGTTGGGCGTCAGGCTGAAGTCGGCGAAGTTGGCTGAGCCGTTGTCGATGTCCACGGCGCCGATGCGGATGCCCATTGGCGTTTCCGCATCGGCCGGTTTGCCAGCCCGGACCGGCTCGGCGGGCTGCGCCGGTTGCGGAATCAGCAGGTCGTCGATATTGGTGGTGCGGTCCTCGTTGATCATGAAGCGCGCATACGGCTGCTGCAGCTGGACCCGTTCGATGTCCAGGCGATCGCCATGGCGATACTCCAGACCGGTCAGGGTCAGGTGCTGCCATTTGACGAAGTCGCGCTCCTTGAGCGTATCGAGCGTATGCAATTGATCGACTTCGGCGCGACCGGATACGGTCATGGCCAAGGGCTCGGTGCCGGTCAGTTGCACATCGAGATCGCTGTCGAGCATGCCGCTGCGCAGTTCCAGACGAATCAACGGGCTGATGTAGGCCTGCGCGACACGCAGGTCGATGTCCTGAGTGCTGACCTTTATGCGGGCAGCCACCGGCGCCAGACTGACCTCGCCGCTGGCCTGTAGACGACCTTGCTTGCCCAGGCCGGTATCGAGCTTGAGGGTGAAGGGCGCGCCGTTGAGGCTGTCGAAGTCATGCAGGTCCAGGTTGAGTGGACCCACGTCCATGGCGACCTCATCGGTAGGCACACGGTCGGCCAGATGCACCTGGTAGTCACGCAGCTGGACATCCTTGAGCAGCACCTGCCAGGGCTTGGCCGGCGAACTCGTCGGTTCTTTGGGTGCTGGCTGCTGCGGTGCCGAGCTGGCGAACAGCTTCTGCCAATCGAGCTGCCCATCCGCCTCGCGGGCGGCCCAGGTTTCCAGCTTGTGGCTGCGTATCCGACCGACACTGACCAGTTGCTTGACCAGGTCGACCGACGTGTCGCTGACGTCCAGGCGTTCGAGCCGAGCCAGGGGACGTCCATCGGGAGCCGCGATCGCGAAGGGCGCGACGCTCAGCGCCACCTTGTCCAGTTTCAGCTCGGTCTGCTTGGCCAGATTGAGGTTGTAATCGGCACTCAGGGTGAACACGCCCTTTTCCAGAACCAACGGCACGCTGTCACGCACGTACGGCCACCAGACGCTCATCTGCGCATTGGTCACCTTCAATGACCCCTGGGACGACACCGGGCTCAGACCGATCCGGCCGCGCCAGTCGATACGACCGCCCTGAGGGCTGTTGGCAACCAGGGTCATGTCGGCATGATCGTCTGGCAATGTGCTGAGGTTCTGCAGCTCCAGATCCATCGAGTCGTATAGAAATTCGATGGGCTGGCTGGGGCGCAGGTCCTTGAAATGCAATCGCCCATCGACCAGCTTGATGCTGCCGATGCGCAAGGCGAAGGGCTCGGAAGGCGCGTCCTGCTCGGCAGCGGTATCGCTGGCCGGAAGCTTGAACAGAGCGCTCAGGTTCAGTTTGCCGCTTTTGTCGAACAGTACTTGAGTCTGCGGTCTGTCCAGTTCCACTGCGACCAGATGCAAGGCGCCGGTCCACAGGCTGTCCACTTGCAGGTTGGCGTACAGTCGCTCGAAACCGATCTGTTCGGCGCCGGGCTCGCCGATCTTCAGCCCCCACAGGGTTAGCTCGAGACTGAACGGATTGAACTCCAACCGCTGCAACTGTGCAGGCACGGTGGAGTAGGCCGCTAGCTGCTGATTGGCTACCCGCAGCGCTACGCCGGGGAGGATCAGGAAACCGAGCATCGCGTACAGCGCAACCAGCGCCACGAGGGTGGCAGCGGTGCGTTTCAATCCTTTGGACATGGAAATGGGGCCATCTGACGTGATCGGAGGTGCTTGGAGTATGGCACGTCAATGTGGTTCCTATGACTCAGCCCACGTAAGTCATGGAATTTTCACCAGTTGATGTAGGAAAACTAGAAATTCAGGATCAGCGTCTTCAAGGGTGGCTGACCATCGCTGGATGGAAAATCAGCGGCTGGCGCCAGTACCGAGCATTCACGTACAGGCCGACCGGCTTTCTCGGCGCAGCGCAGCACCTGATCGCGCCAGTCGTCCAGGTTGACCTTCGCCAGGTTGTTACAGCAGACCAGTACACCGTTCTCGGCCGTGGCGAGAATCGCTGGTTTGAGCAGGCTCTGATAATCACGCAGCAGATCGACCGTACCGAATGCGCTCTTCGCCCAGGCTGGCGGATCGAGAAAGACCAGATCGTACTGACGTTGCTGCAAACGCGGGTAGGCGGGCAGCTTCTGGCCTCGGCGCGCGGTGATCGGCAGCCCGGCCAACTGGCGTATGGCCGGGAAATAGTCCGACTGGATGAACTGCATGGGCGCAAGCTCGGGGTTCAGCGCTCCGTTCTCGGCACCGACCGCCAGATTGCCTTCGGCAAAGTCCAGGTTGCACACCTCACGGGCACCGCCTGCCGCTGCACTCAGGCCAACGCCGCAGGTGTAGGCGAACAGGTTCAACACGCTTTTGCCGGCACTGTGCTGCTTGACCCAGCCACGCGCATTGCGCAGGTCGAGAAACAGCAAAGGGTCCTGGCCAGGATGACGGCCACGCACGCGATAGTTCAGGCCCCATTCACGTCCAACCAGGTCCACCAGCGCGGCGTCTTCGGCGCGATACACCGTGTCTTCCCGATCGATCCGCGAATTGCCCCGTGACCTGTCGTTGTACACCAGCAGTAGCGGTGTCTGCAGATGCTGCTCGACCGCACCGTGCAAGGCCAACAGGTCTTCACGCTCCAGCGTCTGGTGGAAGCTTTGCACCAGCAACTGTGGGCCATAGCGGTCGACGGTCAGGCCACCGGCGCCTTCCTGGCTGCCGTGGAACAGTCGATAGCAATCGGTACCCTGTTCATGCAATGAGTCGAGCAATGACGAACGAGCGTCGAGGGCGGCGCGCAGCGCCTGGATCAAAGCGGGCATGCACGGCGCCTGACGAAAAAAAGGAGGGTGGCAATTCTACCTCAATTGCCCGGTACCGCGAGGGATCGCACGGTCGCGGCGCTGTCCAGCAGCGTCGCGACCGTGTGAGGGTCAGCCGCGGTGACGGCCGCGGAAGTAGTTGATCAGGCCTTGGGTCGAAGCATCCTCGGCAGTCGTTTCGTTTTCACCGATCAGACGCTGGTAGACACCCTTACCCAGTTCCTTGCCCAGTTCCACGCCCCACTGATCGAAGGCATTGATGCCCCACAGCACGCTCTGCACGAACACCTTATGTTCATACATTGCAACCAGCGCGCCCAGGCGACGTGGGCTGATGCGCTCGACCACCAGGGTGTTGCTCGGACGGTTGCCAGGAATGACCTTGTGCGGCGCCAGTCTCAGCACGTCTTCCTCGGCCATACCGCGTTCACGCAGTTCGGCTTCCGACTCGCTGCGGCTCTTGCCCAGCATCAGCGCCTGGCTCTGCGACAGGCAGTTGGCGAACAGCCACTGATGATGGTCGGCAACCGGGTTGAAGCTCACTACCGGAACGATGAAGTCGGCCGGGATCATGTGAGTGCCTTGATGCAGCAGCTGGTGATAGGCGTGCTGACCGTTGCAGCCGACGCCGCCCCAGATGACCGGGCCGGTATCGATATTCACCGGCGTGCCGTCCTGGCGTACGCTCTTGCCGTTGGATTCCATGTCCAATTGCTGCAAGTGCTTGGTGATGTTGCGCAGGTAGTGGTCGTACGGCAGGATCGCGTGGCTCTTGGCATCCCAGAAGTTGCCGTACCACACGCCCAGTAGGGCCAGCAGCACCGGCATGTTCTGTTCGAACGGTGCCGACTGGAAATGCTGGTCCATGGTGTAGGCGCCCGACAGCAGCTCCTTGAAGTTGGCCATGCCGATCGACATGGCGATCGGCAAACCAATGGCCGACCACAGCGAATAGCGCCCACCCACCCAGTCCCACATCGGGAAGATGTTTTCCTCGCGGATACCGAACTCCACAGCGGCAGCATTGTTGCTCGACACGGCGATGAAGTGACGGTACAGCTCGGCTTCCGAACCGCCCTGTGCCAAGTACCAGCCCCGCGCAGCCTGGGCGTTCTTCAAGGTTTCCAGGGTGCTGAACGACTTGGAGGAAACGATGAACAGGGTCGTCTCGGCACGCAGCTTGGCCGACAGCTCGTGGAATTCGCTGCCGTCGATGTTGGCCAGGTAGTGACAGCGCACGCCTTTCTGCGCGTATGGCAGGAGGGCTTCGGAGACCAGCTCAGGGCCGAGGAAGGAGCCACCGATACCGATGTTCACCACGTCGGTGATCGGCTTCTCGGTATAGCCGCGCCACAGGCCGTCATGGATGCGCGTGACCAGCTCGGTGATCTGGTTGAGAACCTTGTGCACGTCCGGCATCACGTTGACGCCATTGACGTTGAGCTTGTCGCCTACCGGACGGCGCAGAGCGGTGTGCAGAGCCGGGCGACCTTCGGAAGCATTGAGCAGCTCGCCGGCGAACATCGCCTTGATGGCGCCTTGCAGATCCACTTCGTTGGCCAGCTCTACCAGCAGGTCGCGGGTCTGCGTGTCGATCAGGTTTTTCGAATAGTCGAGGAACAGGCCGCAGGCGCTCAGGGAGAAATGCTCGAAACGCTGAGGGTCGGCGTTGAAGGCATCGCGCATGCTGAAGTCTTGCATGGCAGCGCGGTGCTGGGTTAGCGCCTGCCAAGCGGGCAGGGTAGTCACGTCGTGCGGGGTTCGGTAGTACGCCATCGCTGCAAATTTCCTTTTTCTTGAACTGCCTTTGGACATTGGAACGCTCGGCCGGTTGCGTGCCTGTTGCATCAAAAGATCCAACAGGCGGCCAGGGTCATTGCGGGGCCGCTGATCGGCTGCCAATGCACGGTTCGGACGCTGCACCACCTTAAACCGCCGCGCGCGTTCTGTCTGCGCCCAGTGGACGATGCGTGAACGACTTTCGAGCCGTCGTGGCTCAGCCGTGCTGAGGGTCGTGATCGAGATCCAGGTGCAGGTTGTCGATCAGTCGCGTGGTACCCAGGTTGGCCGCGACCAGAATGACCAGATCGCGGTCATCGGCCGTGGCTGGCCGCAGGGTCACAGCGTGACGCACTTCCAGATACTCGGGCACGAAGCCCGCTTGGGCAATGACTTGCCTGGCCTGGTCCAGCAGCAGCGGATAGTCGCGACGGCCCTGGCTGATCTGTGCCGCCACCTGGCTGAGCACCTGGTACAGCAACGGTGCCTGGGCACGTTGTTCTTCGCTCAGATAACCATTGCGCGACGACAGCGCCAGGCCGTCTTCGGCACGCACGGTCGGCTCACCGATGATCTGGATCGGCATGTTGAGATCGCGCACCAGCGCCCGAATGACCGCCAGTTGCTGATAGTCCTTCTGACCGAAGACGGCCAGATCCGGCTGGACCATGTTGAACAGCTTGCTGACCACCGTCGCCACGCCTTCGAAGTGGCCGGGACGGCTGGTGCCGCACAGACCTTCGGACAGTTGCGGAACGCTCACACGGGTCTGCCCGGCCATGCCGTCGGGGTACATCTCGGCAGCCGAGGGTGCGAACAGCAGGCTGCAGCCCGCTTGCACCAGGCGCTCCTGATCGGCAGCCAGGGTACGCGGGTATTTGTCCAGATCTTCGCTGGGGCCGAACTGCAACGGATTGACGAAGATACTGGCCACCACGAAATCGACACGCTGGGTGGCCTTGGCGACCAGCGCCGCATGGCCGCTGTGCAGGTTGCCCATGGTCGGCACCAGGCCGATGCGCTTGCCTTCGCCACGGGCGCGGGCCACGGCGGCGCGCAGTTCACGGACGGTCTTGACGGTGTTCATGAGGCGAATCCATGTTCAGGTGCAGGAAAATCAACCGCCTTGACGGCGTTCACATAGGCGCGCAGGGCGCCTTGAATATCGCTCTGCCCGGTCATGAAGTTTTTCACGAAGCGTGGCACGCGGCCGCTCAACGACAGCCCGAGCATGTCGTGCAGCACCAGCACCTGGCCATCCACGGCGCTGCCGGCGCCGATGCCGATGACCGGAATCTTCACCGCCTGGGCAATGTCGGCTGCCAGTTCGACGGGCACGCACTCGAGCAGCAGCATGGCCGCGCCGGCCTGTTCCAGGGCGATGGCATCGGCACGCATCTGGCGTGCCTGGATATCTTGGCGACCCTGCACCTTGTAGCCGCCGAGCAGATTGACCGATTGTGGGGTCAGGCCCAGGTGGACGCACGCGGGAACCCCCCGCTCGGCGAGCAGGCGGACCGACTCGGCGAGCCAGGCTGCGCCTTCGAGCTTGACCATGTGCGCCCCCGCCTGCATCAGCAGTGCGCTGTTGGCCAGCGTCTGCTCGCTGGTGGAATAGGCCATGAAGGGCAGGTCGGCTACGATGAACGCGCCTTGGTTGCCACGTTTGACGCTGCCCACATGGTAGGCCATGTCGGCAACGGTCACGGGCAATGTGCTGTCATGCCCCTGCAAAACCATGCCCAGTGAATCGCCCACCAGCAACACTTCGACGCCCGCCGCACTGGCGGCATGGGCGAACGTCGCGTCGTAGCAGGTCAGCATGGTGATCTTTTCACCCTTGAGCTTGAGGCTCTGCAGGGTGGTCAGGGTGATTTCGGGCATGAAAAAAATCCTCGGACTGGCGCTGTGTCGACACAACATCATCTGTCGTGATGTTTGGAAACCCACGCATAAACGTTGGTTTCGCGCCGTTTGGCACCTCAGGGTGCAACGGGCCGCCTATAGTCGTGAGCACGACCGGGGAAGTCAATTGGGTTGAAGGCCTCTTCGCGGGCAGAGCCCACTCCCACAGGTCCGGAAGCCCAATCCAACACGTTCTTTGTGGGAGCGGGGCGGGCGGCGAGCCCTCTGCCCGGGAAGAGACCTCACCGGCGCTACAGCTTGTCCAGACCCACGAACGGGCAGGCAGCCAGAAGCGCGCGCAGGCTGCGGCCATCGGCCAATACGAATGCCTCGTCCACCAGCTCGGCCAACGGATACAGCACGAACGCGCGTGCGTGCAGATGGTAGTGCGGCACCTTGAGGCGAGGCTCGTCGATCACCCGATCGGCATAGGTGATGATGTCCAGGTCCAGAGTACGCGGCCCCCAGCGCTCGCCACGCTCACGGCCTTGATCGCTCTCGATCGCCTGCAGTGCGTCGAGCAATGCCAGTGGGGCCAGCTCGGTGTCCAGCGCCGCCACGGCATTGGTGTAGCGAGGCTGGCCAGGCAGCAGTGAGTCGCTGGTATAGAACGATGAAGTTTCGACCAGTCGGGTATCCGGCAGCCCAGCCATGGCCTGCAGGGCATCACGCAGTTGCCGTTGCGGGCTGTCCAGATTGCTGCCCAGCCCGATGTGTACCCGCGCCATGCTTATTCGTCGGCCTCGCCACGCTTGCTGCGTTTGGCGCCGGTACGACGACGCTTGCGTGGCGCGCCTGACTCGTCCTTGCCACCCAGGTCGGCGATCATGTCGCGGCGTTCACTGTCGTTGCAGTCCTGATAGTCGGTCCACCATTCGCCCAGGCCGTCGGTTTCTTCGCCGGCCTTTTCGCGCAGCAACAGGAAGTCGTAGCCGGCGCGGAAACGTGGATTGTCGAGCAACAGGTCGGCGCGCTTGCCACTGCGACGCGGCAGACGTTCCTGCATGTCCCAGATCTCGCGGATCGGAATGGTGAAACGTTTGGGAATGGCGACGCGTTGGCACTGTTCGGCAATCAGCTCGTGCGCTGCCTCCTGCATCGCCGGGATCGGTGGCATGCCGCGGCTTTGCAGGCGCAGTACACGCGCCGGCAGCGCCGGCCAGAGCAGGGCGGCGAACAGGAAGGCAGGGGTGACCGGCTTGCCCTGCTTGATGCGCAGGTCGGTATTGCGCAACGCCTCGCTGATCAGCGTGTGCGTGTAGGTCGGCGTGTCTTCCAAGGCCTGGGTGGTGGCCGGGAACAGCGAGTCGAACAGTTGCAGATCGACCAGCATCTCGAACGTATCGGCCGCGTAGCCGGACAGGAACAGCTTGAGCACTTCCTCGAACAGGCGTGCCGACGGTATCTCGCGCAGCATCGGCGCCAGTTCGCGAATCGGCGCAGCGGTGTGCTTCTCGATGCCGAAGTCCAGCTTGGCGGCGAAGCGCACGGCGCGCAGCATCCGCACCGGATCTTCCTGATAGCGCTGGGTCGGATCGCCGATCAGACGAATCAGGCGGTTGCGCACATCGTGCACGCCATTGGCGTAGTCCAGGATCCGTTCGCTGACCGGATCGTAGTACAAGGCATTGATGGTCAGGTCGCGGCGCTGGGCGTCGTCTTCCAGGGTGCCGTAGACGTTGTCGCGCAGGATGCGTCCGCTTTCGCTGCTCGAGGAGCGATGGACATCCTGTTCGTCATCCTCTTCCGGATGATTGGCACGGAAGGTTGCGACTTCGATGATCTCGCGGCCGAAATGGATGTGTACGAGCTTGAAGCGACGGCCAATCACGCGCGCGTTGCGGAACTCGGCACGGACCTGTTCGGGCGTGGCGCTGGTTGCGACGTCGAAATCCTTGGGCACGATGCCCAGCATGAGGTCACGTACGCAACCGCCTACCAGATAGGCCTGATAACCCGCGCTCTGCAGGCGCTCGACGATGCCCACGGCGTGGCGGCTGAACTGGCTGCGTTGCAGCGAGTGTTGACCAGCATTGAGCACTTCGGGCGTGGTGCGCCGGTGCTGCGGGTGACGCGCGGGAGTATTCAAAGACTTGAACAGCTTCTTCAGCATGGGATGCACTGTTTGAAGGGATTTTCGGCCATATACGAAGAACGACCGCATGATGGGCGGGGATTCTAGCATTTAGTCGAGGGATGGTGTAGGAGGCAGCGCCGGTCGGCGCAAGCGGCAGGACAAAAGCCGGAAACTACAAGGGGAGCCGAAGCTCCCCAAGAAGTAGTTGCGTGCTCTGTTTTTATTTTTTGTCGGGCTTCTTGTTTTTGTTGAGTGCCCTGTCCACCGAACCTGGGTTCGAGGGTGGCTCCCTATTCGGGAGCAAGAGCAAACGGATTGCTTTGGTCGCTGTGCTGTGATGATCGCGGTGATCCAACCAGTTCTGGCTTCTGCTTCAAAGCAGTTGTTGTACTTCTCTGCCTGGCTGCGGGTTTCCCCAAAAACAACGCCTCTCCAAAAGAATCAGTTAGCTGCGCCTCCGCCGTGTTGTTCTTGTTATGCGTGAGTCGATTCGTCTTGTTCTTGTTATGGGTTTGCTTGCTTGTTGTTGTTCTTGTACCAGAGATATAGCAGGTCCCATGCCAACTTTTGCGAGTCCCAGTAGAACGGGGCTTTGCGGGTAAAAGGCCGGTGGTCGAGGGTCAGAATCGACCCGGGATTCGTTACCGATGGAACCGTGTTTTGTTACGTCGCAGGCCTAGGGTAACAGTTTGTCACGGCCACCCGTCAAGCCGCGAAACCCGCGGGCTAGAGCTGAAACGTATCAGCTTTCACTGGCCACACTCGACTTGCGTCGCGGGATGCCCAGGCGCTGTCGACGCTCCCACAGACACTTGCGGCTGACGCCCAATTTGCGCGCCAATTCGGTCTCGGTCATGTGGTCTTGATGCTCCAACACGAAGTGCTGGAAATAATCTTCCAGGGAAAGATCTTCGGTGGGGTCGTGAGCGGTGTTGTTCGCCCCGTTCGGTTGGGAAGGCAGGCCGACGAAGTCATCGGTGTCCTGCAGATCGGCGAGTTCGATGTCGATGCCCAGCAGCTCGGCCGATATCTCGGTGCTCTCGCTGAGGATCACCGAGCGCTCGACGGCGTTTTCCAGTTCGCGCACGTTGCCCGGCCAGGAATACTGCCGAATCGCCTGCTCGGCATCGGCGGCGAAACGCAGGTCGGTACGTCCGATCCGGGCGCTCTGGCGAATCAGGAACGCCTTGGCGATCTCGCCGACATCGGCCCCACGCTCGCGCAATGGCGGCAGCTTCAGCGCGATCACGTGCAGGCGGTAGTAGAGGTCCTCACGGAACTGGCCCAGCTTGGCCAGGCTTTTCAGGTCGCGGTGAGTCGCGGCAATCAGGCGAACGTCGACTTTCTGCGACTGTACCGAGCCCACGCGGCGAATCTCGCCTTCCTGCAAGACCCTGAGCAGACGTGCCTGAGCCTCCAGGGGCAGCTCGCCGATCTCGTCGAGAAACAGCGTTCCGCCATCGGCGGCTTCGACCAGTCCGGCACGCCCGGCGCTGGCGCCGGTAAAGGCACCTTTCTCATGGCCGAAGAGTTCGGACTCGATCAAGGTTTCCGGGATCGCGGCACAGTTGACCGAGATCATCGGCGCCTTCGCACGCTTGGACAGGTTGTGCAGGGCCCTAGCGACCAGTTCCTTGCCAGTGCCCGATTCGCCCTGGATCAACACGTTCGAATCGGTCGGAGCGACCTTGCGGATCTTGCTGTAGAGATCCTGCATGGGCGGGCAGGAGCCGATGATGCCGATATCGCCATTGGCGTTCTGCGCGGCCGGCTTGTCGGCGCCTGGCTTGTTTGCCGGCCGTTCGACAGCCGCCGGTGCGCTTTGCCGATCGCGCAGGATGCGTGCGGCAGCCTGGAGCATTTCATCGTGATCGAAGGGCTTGGCGATGTAGTCGACCGCGCCCATCTTCATCGAGTCGACAGCCGAGCGCAGGCTGGCGTAGCTGGTCATGATGAGTACCGGAGTGCCTTCGCCCAGCTTGATCAGCTCGGTGCCTGGCGCACCGGGCAGGCGCAGGTCGCTGATGATCAGGTCGAACGATGGAATGCTGAACCGCTCCTGTGCTTCCTGCACGGAGCCGGCCTCACTGACCTGATACTGGTTGCGTTCGAGCAGGCGACGCAGGGCAGATCGAATGATGGTTTCGTCTTCGACGATCAAAATATGCGGCATTGATTCTATTCTCTCGACGGTCTCAGTTCACAGCGGACGTCGCTTCGACATGACGCGGCAATGTCACCCGAATCCGGGTACCGCGCTGGCTCTGGATATCGGCCGGGCTGTCGATGGTGATCTGTCCATAATGCTCTTCAACGATGGAATAGACCAGAGCGAGCCCCAGTCCGGTCCCTTCGCCCGGATCCTTGGTGGTGAAGAACGGTTCGAATAACCGATCCATGATGTTCTTGGGAATGCCGCTGCCCTCGTCTTCGACGATGAGGTCGACGGTCTGTTCGCTCGCCTCGGTCTTGACGCGTACCGCGCCGCCGGCCACCGAGGCGTCCCGCGCATTGGACAACAGATTGATCAGCACCTGTGCCAGGCGTTGTGGATCGCCCACGGCCCAGTGCTCGGGGTCGCACAGGTTGTAGAACTGGATCTCGAAGTTGCGGCGGTTCAGGGCCAGCAGGCCAATGGCATCCTGGGCCACCTGGGCCAGATTGACCGGCTCATCGCTGTGCTGGTGTCCACCGGCATGGGCAAAACTCATCAGCGACTGGACGATGCGCGACACGCGCTTGGTCTGTTCGAGAATCTGGCTGCTCAGTTCGGTGATCTCGGCGTCTTCCTCGCGCTCTTCGCGCAGGTTCTGCGCCAGGCAGGCGATGCCGGTGATCGGGTTGCCGATCTCGTGGGCCACCCCGGCCGCCAGCCTGCCGATGCTGGCCAGGCGTTCGGAATGCACCAGCTTGTCTTCGAGCATTTGCGTTTCGGTCAGATCCTCGACCAGCACCACCAGGCCACTGTTGCCCGGTGCCAGCGGCTCATCGATGGCGGCCTTGTGCAGGTTCAGCCAACGGGTCTGCCCATCCAGAGCCAGGCGCTGCTTGTGCAAGTGTTCGTCGGGCACGTTGATGAAGTCGATCAACAGGCTGCGCCATGGCTGGCTGATGGTCACCAGGCGCGAGCCGACCACGTGCTGGGCAGGCACCCCGGTCAGGTCCTCCATGGCCTTGTTCCACATCAGGATCTCCTGATCCTTGGCCAGCGAGCAGACGCCCATGGGTAATTCCTGCAGGGTCTGGCGGTGGTAGCGACGCAGCGCGTCCAGCTCGGCGGCCAGGCCGGTCAGGCGCGAGTGGTAGTCTTCCAGGCGGCTTTCGATGAAGTGGATGTCTTCGGTCACATAGTTTTCGCTGCCCGACTTGTAGGGCAAAAACGTCTCGACCATGTCCTGGGCCACGCTGGGGCCCATGAGGCCGGACAGGTTGGCCTCGATCCGGTCACGCAGACGGCGCAAGGCGTAGGGCCGTCGCTCGTCGAAGGGCAGGTAGAGATCGCGCAGGGCTTGTTCCACCTCCCGCTGGGCCGCCTTGGCGCCCAGCGGTTTGGCCAGCTGCGTGGCGAACTCCTGGGGCGAGGCGGCATGCAGCTCGCGGCGTTGCGGGCGGCGTACGTTGTCCACCGCACAGGCTTCGGCGGCGCTGACTTCTTCGGTGCTGGCAGCGGTGAACAGCGAGATCAGCGTGAACAGCAAGACGTTGGCCGCCAGCGAAGCAATGGCTGCCATGTGCCAACTGGTGTCGTCGAGCACGTAGATCATGTTCAAGCGCGGAATGTAGAAGCCTTGCAGGTTGCCGATCAGCGGCAACAGCATGGTCACCATCCAGACTGCCATGCCCGCCAACAGACCGGCGATGAATCCGCGGCGATTGGCCGTGGGCCAGTACAGCACCGACAGCACACCCGGCAGGAACTGCAGCGTGGCCACGAAGGCGACGATGCCCAGGTGAGCCAGGTCCTGCTTGGCGCCCAGCAGCAGGTAGAAGGCATAGCCGGCCATGATGATGGCGACGATCAAGGCTCGACGCGTCCACTTCAGCCAGCGGTAGATATTGCCCTCGGCCGGCGGCTGGTACAGCGGTAGCACCAGGTGGTTGAGCATCATGCCCGACAGCGCCAGGGTGGTGACGATGATCAGTCCACAGGACGCAGAGAGCCCGCCGACGTACGCCAGCAGCGCCAGCGCCTGACTGTTGGCGGCGATGCCGACCCCCAGCGTGAAGAATTCCGGGTTGGTGGTGACGCCCAGACGCAGACCGGCCCAGAGGATCAGCGGCACCGCCAGACTCATCAGCAGCAGGAACAGCGGCAGCCCCCAACTGGCGCTGACCAGCGCACGCGGGTTGAGGTTCTCGGTGAAGACCATGTGGTACATGTGCGGCATGACGATCGCCGACGCGAAGAACACCAGCAGCAGCGTGCGCCAGGGCCCCTCTTGCAGGGGCGCATGCAGCGAAGCCAGCGCGGTCTGGTTCTGCAGTAACCATTGCTCCAGATCGTGCGGCCCGTCGAATACACCGTACAGGGCGTACAGGCCGATACCGCCCACCGCGATCAGCTTGATCACCGATTCGAAGGCAATGGCGAACACCAGTCCCTCGTGCTTCTCGCGGGTCGCGATATGACGCGAGCCGAAAAAGATCGTGAACAAAGTGATGAGCACGCAGAAGCTCAACGCCACTCGATTCTGCACCAGCTCGCCGGTCATGATGCCGATGGAGTCGGCAACCGCTTGAATCTGCAGCGCCAGCAACGGTAGTACGCCGACCAGCATGAACACGGTAGTCAGCGCGCCGGCCCAGGTGCTGCGGAAGCGAAAGGCGAACAGGTCGGCCAGCGATGACAGCTGATAGGTGCGCGTGACCTTGAGTATCGGATACAGCAGCACCGGCGCCAGCAGAAAGGCGCCGGACACTCCCAGGTAGCAGGCCAGAAAACCATAGCCATACTGATAGGCCAGGCCAACCGTGCCATAGAATGCCCAGGCGCTGGCGTAGACGCCCAGTGACAGGGTGTAGGTCAACGGATGGCGAATGATCGCCCGTGGGATCATGCCGCGTTCGCTGACCCAGGCTACCGCGAACAGCACCAGCAGGTAGGCTGCGCTGACCAGCAACATCTGGGTAAGGCTAAAGCTCATCGGCATCACGCTGGCTCTGCAGGATAAAGGTCACCACGATCAGAATCAGCCATAGCAGGTAGGGTCGATACCACGCACCGGTGGGCTCGATCCACCAGTCCATGATGGCGGGGGAGAACAGGTAGATCCCCACCACCAGAAGCAGGACCAATCGATAGATATACATGCTGGCCTCGGGGTAGGGTCGTGTGCAAAAACGGTGCGGCGATGGTAGCGGATCGGCGTGTCGCTGCGAAGGGGCGGGTATGACCCGGCTGCCGATCACTCGCCCAGCTGCGCCTCTGCCACCGTGCGCACACGGGGAATCGCATCACTGTTCCAATGCGCCACGCCCCAACCCAGCACATCCTGAACGCTGCCGTCGGCCAGATCGGCCTCAGGTGCCTGGCCCAGCGCGCGCAGGGCACGCACCAGCAGGGGAGCTGCCTGATCCGGATCCAGGGGAGGAGATCGGTAACTTTTGCCCAGCTTGTTGCCATCGGGCTGGATGATCAGAGGGACATGCAGGTACCGCGGTTGCGGTAACCCCAGCAACTCCTGCAGATACAGATGGCGCGGTGTCGAATCCAGCAGGTCGGCACCGCGAACGATATCCGTCACTCCCTGCCAGGCATCGTCCAGCACCACCGCCAGTTGATAGGCATACAGACCGTCGCGACGACGGATGACGAAGTCCCCCGACTCGCGGCCCAAATGCTGCGAATACGCACCCTGCACTCGGTCCTCGAAGCGATACAGCAGTTCCGGAACGCGCACGCGGATGGCTGCATCCTCGGTCGTGTGCCCGGCATTGCGACAGGTGCCGGGATAGATGCCTTGATAGGGTTCCAGCTGTTTGCGCGAGCAGGTACAGGCATAGGCCAGCCCCTGCGCGAGCAAGCGGTCGATTACCTGCTGGTAGGCGTCATGACGCAGGCTTTGATAGACCACTTCGCCATCCCAGTGCAGCCCGTAGCTGTCCAGCGTCTGGAGGATGGCTGCCTGGGCACCGGCGACTTCCCGCGGCGGATCGAGGTCCTCCATGCGCACCAGCCAGCGACCGCCCGCAGCGCGTGCGTCCAGCCAGGACGCCAGGGCGGCCACCAGGGAGCCGAAATGCAGGTAGCCGCTCGGAGTCGGGGCGAAGCGACCTATATAAGGAGGGGTTGTCATGGGCGCAGGATTCTACGGGCAATACAGATACAAAGGGGCGCCGTGGCGCCCCTTTGTCGACAGGTCATTTGCCGACCTGTTTTTCCTTGATTTCCGCCAAGGTCTTGCAGTCGATACACAGATCGGCGGTCGGACGTGCTTCAAGGCGGCGAATGCCGATCTCGATGCCGCAGGATTCGCACCAGCCGTACTCTTCGTCTTCGATCAACTGCAGCGTCTTGTCGATCTTCTTGATCAACTTGCGTTCACGATCGCGAGCGCGCAATTCGAGGCTGAATTCCTCTTCCTGACTGGCCCGATCGGCCGGGTCAGGAAAGTTGGCGGCTTCGTCCTTCATGTGGTCGACGGTGCGATCCACTTCCTGCATCAAGTCCTGTTTCCACTTGTTCAGGATCTTGGTGAAGTGAGCACGCATCGGCTTGCCCATGTACTCCTCGCCCTTCGTCGGAACGTAGGGAGCGAAACCGGACAAGTTGCCAGTGTTTTGTTGCTTTTCATTGGTGGGCATGAATCAACCGCCTCTCGCTCTACTAATCCATTGCGCAGGATGATCCTTCTCCGGCACCCGCCGGCCCTGCGACTGCAAGCCGGCGAACTTACCAGATCGAACCAGCACGCGCTACTCCCGGTTGTCGTGCCTGGAACGCCTGCGTCGCAGGCACGATGTGGTGGGTTTCGATCGCGCGTTCGGTGAAACGTTCGATGCAAAGGTTCGGTAGAATCGGCTTTTTTCGCTGCCACAAGGAATCCCCATGGCTCCGCTCTACAGCGCACGCAGTCGCGCCATCGAACCGTTTCACGTGATGGCGCTACTGGCCCGGGCCAATGAACTGCAGAGCCAGGGGCACGATGTGATCCACCTGGAAATCGGCGAGCCGGACTTCACCACGGCCGCCCCCATCGTTGCTGCCGGACAGGCCGCATTGGCCGCCGGGCATACCCGCTACACCGCTGCACGGGGGCTGCCGGCACTGCGCGAAGCCATCGCCGGCTTCTATCGACAGCGCTATGGCCTGGACATCGATCCCCAGCGCATCATGATCACCCCGGGCGGCTCGGGCGCCTTGCTGCTGGCGGCCAGCCTGCTGGTCGATCCCGGCAAGCACTGGCTTCTGGCTGACCCCGGCTACCCGTGCAATCGGCACTTCCTGCGCCTGGTCGAAGGTGCTGCCCAACTTGTCCCGGTGGGTCCTGAGCAGCGTTATCAACTCAACGCCCAGCTGGTGGCGCAGCATTGGGACGAGCACAGCGTCGGAGCCTTGGTGGCATCCCCGGCCAACCCCACCGGCACGTTACTGAGTCGCGACGAATTGCGTGCCTTGAGCCAGGCCGTGAAGGGCCGCCAGGGCCATCTTGTGGTCGACGAGATCTATCACGGACTGACCTATGGCACGACCGCAGCCAGTGTGCTGGAAGTAGATGACGATGCCTTCGTCCTAAATAGTTTTTCCAAGTATTTCGGGATGACCGGTTGGCGCCTCGGCTGGCTGGTTGCACCCCCTCAGGCTATCCCCGAACTGGAAAAACTGGCGCAGAACCTGTACATCAGCGCCCCGAGCATGGCGCAGCATGCGGCACTGGCCTGCTTCGAGCCGGCCACGCTGGAGATCTTCGAACAGCGCCGCGAAGCATTCGGCCAGCGCCGCGATTATCTGTTGCCTGCGCTGCGCGACTTGGGCTTCGCCATTGCCGTCGAGCCTGAAGGCGCTTTCTACCTGTACGCCGATATCAGTGCATTCAGCGACGATGCCTTCGCATTCTGCCAATACTTCCTGGAAACCGAGCATGTGGCCTTCACGCCGGGGCTGGACTTCGGTCGTCACAAAGCGGGCCACCATGTCCGCTTCGCCTACACCCAGAGCCTTCCACGTCTGGAACAGGCCGTGGCACGGATCGCTCGTGGCCTGCAAAGCTGGCAGGCAAGATGATCTTCTCGCCAGCCCTGGAACAAGGGCGTCTGATCCAGCGCTACAAGCGGTTTCTTGCCGACATCGAGCTTGAAAACGGCGAGCGGCTGACCATTCACTGCCCCAATACCGGCTCGATGCTCAACTGCATGATGCCCGGCGGTCGCGTCTGGTTCACGCGTTCGAGCGACCCCAAACGCAAGTTGCCGGGTACTTGGGAGATCAGTGAAACGCCGCAGGGCCGATTGGCCTGCATCAATACTGCGCGGGCCAATGCACTGGTAGAAGAAGCATTGATCGCCGGCCGGATAGTGGAGCTGGCTGGATTCTCTGCACTCAAGCGCGAGGTACCCTATGGCCAGGAGCGCAGCCGTATCGACTTCCGCCTGGATTACCCGGATGGCTCCGCGTGGGTCGAAGTGAAGAGCGTAACCCTGGGCTTCGCCGACAGCCGCATCGCAGCGTTCCCCGATGCCGTGACCCAGCGAGGCGCCAAGCACCTGCGTGAATTGGCCGCGCTGGCCCGCAGCGGCGTGCGCGCTGTGCAGCTGTATTGCGTCAACATCGATGGCGTGGACGCCGTAAGACCGGCGTCGGAGATCGACGCCGGCTACGCGCTGGCGTTGCGCCAGGCGGTGGATGCCGGTGTCGAGGTGTTGGCCTATGGCGTGCATCTGGATTCGCACGAGATCGTCATCGACCGTTCTCTGTCAGTGATCTTGTAACCCTTGTGGGGCAGGGCGCTATGGATCTCCAGGCAAAAAAAGACCCGGCAAAGTGCCGGGTCAATAACCGTGATTAGCCTGATGAGGAGACATCTGAAAGTCCGAACCAAGGGCCTTCCAGAGATCACCAGTCTCGCGACTGGATGTGATAATCATAACGATTCTCATTTAAGAGTCAAGTGCTCTGCGCACTTATTTGCGTCGGCTGTGCAAAATGGTTGCTAGAACCTGCCCGGAGGCAGCAGGGCCGCGACCTGACGGTTCAGGCTTTGCTTGCGTTCGCATGACAATTCGCTCCAGTGCACATCCCGCAATGCTCCCTCGATCGCGTAGAGAAGCACCTTCGAAGCGCGGAAACCGCGATGCCTCACCGCGCAGTACGCCTGTACGGCACCTGCCCGGCGAAGATCGGTAGCATTGTGGATACCGACAGCATGAAGCCATTGAGCGGAGGTCTTGCCCAGATTCTTCAGGGCCAGAAGTTCATCGGTCATCAAACCTCCTGGCGTCGGCCAAGGCATGAGAGGGGGAACGATGGGGCAGGCAGCAGCAAACAGTGTAGCGGCGGCAGACCGGCGTGCCGCGTGGCCGGTCTGCTCGGATCGAGCGCTACGGTGTGTTACAGCCCTGGCAGGCGTTGGCGGATCTGCTCCACCAATTTGTCCAGACTGCCGCTTTCATGGGTTTCCACGCGACGGGTCTGCAGCAGCTCGGCCTCGCTCAACGGTTCGCGGCTCGCTTGCTGGGCGTCGATCACCGCCTGGGTGGCATCGGAGGGGTCGTCGGAATGGGTCTGACGCTGCTGCAGCCAGCTGGAAATCACCGCCGCCGGCGCGTTGCAATCCAGGATCAGGAAAGGCACCCCGGTGGACTCGGCGATTTGCGCCGCTGCCGCGCGTTGCTCGGCTTTGAGGTACGTCGCGTCTATCACCACTGGCAGGCCGGCGCGCAGTACGTGTTCTGCCAGCTTGTGCAGATGAAGGTAGGTCGCTTCGCTGGTGCTGGCGTCATACAGGTCCGTCTCGGCGGTCTGGGTGCCGAACAAGCGCTTGCGCTCCACGTCCGAGCGCAGGCGGATCGCACCCAGCGCCTCGACCAGGCGCAGAGCAACGTGACTCTTGCCCACTGCCGATACGCCGCTGGTTATGGCCAGGAAGCGCGAAGGGATGGCGCTGTAGCTTTCCGCCAGGTTGGCGTAGTTGCGGTACTGGCGCAGCGTCGTTGCACGCTGTACGCCGGTGGCGTCCGGCGACAGGCTGAACAGCGCCACCTTGGCCCGCACCAGCGCGCGGTAGGCCTTGTAGAAGTTCAGCAGTTCGAGGCCTTGGTAATCACCGGTCAGTTCCAGGTAATGACTGATGAAACGCCGCGCCAGGCTCTTCAGACCGCGGTCTTCCAGGTCCATGGCCAGGAAGGCGATGTCGGCATAGACGTCGGTGAAACGGAACGGCTCGTTGAACTCGATGCAGTCGAAGATCACCACTTCGCCATTGATGACGGTAGCGTTGCCCAAGTGGATGTCACCATGGCACTCGCGGATGAACCCTTCTTGCTTGCGCAGCGCCAGTAGCGGTTCCAGGCGCACATAACTGCTTTGTGCCCAGGCCTGCAAGGCATCCAGCTGGGCCAGGTCATCCTTGTCGGTGAGGAACGGGCGAATCTGTTCGAAGTTCTGTTCGACCGGAGCCATCGCCGCCTTCGGCGTGCCGGCTTCGTGCGTATCGGCGACCACGGGGGCCGCACGATGGAAGTCGGCAATCTGCCGTGCCAGCGAATCCACATGCGCCTGGGTCAGTTCACCGTTGGCCTGCAGCGTGCTCAACAGATTGCCACCCTCGAACTGGCGCATCTGCAGTGCGTATTCGATCGGCTCACCTTCGCCGCCCAGCACAGGCGCTTCCGCGCTGCCGGTGATCCGCAGCACCTGCAGGTACAGATCGGAGGTCAGGCGCTGATTGAGGCGCAGCTCCTCGGCGCAGAAGTGGGCGCGATCGGCCAGTGCGGAGAAGTCCAGAAAGCCGAAGTTCATCGGTTTCTTGATCTTGTAGGCGTAGGGGCCGGTCAGTATCACCCAGGAAATGTGCGTCTCGATGACCTGGAACCCTTCCACCGGATGCGGGTACAGGGCCGGGTTTTGCAGGGCGGCGATCAGGGTCTGGCTCACAGGCGATCCTTCATAGGCTGGGATGATTTCAAGGCCGTCATTATGGCCAGTGTCTGCGGTGATGCAAACCGCCAACGGTCCCTGCCCGCGACAAATCAAAGTGCGTATAATCCGCCGCCATGACTCGAACCCGATCTTCCCGTACCCCTAAAAAACCCCCATCTGGCGGCCTGCGCACCTGGCTCGGCTGGGGCCTCAAGCTGGGCCTGGTAGGCCTGGTTATCCTCGCCGGCTTCGCCGTCTACCTGGACGCCGTGGTCCAGGAGAAATTCTCCGGCAAGCGCTGGACCATCCCGGCCAAGGTGTACGCCCGCCCGCTGGAATTGTTCGTCGGCCAGAAGCTGGCCAAGAATGATTTCCTGACCGAGCTCGATGCGCTCGGCTACCGTCGGCAAACCACCGTCGATGGTCCGGGCACCGACTCGGTCAACGGCAATACGGTCGACCTGAACACCCGTGGCTTCCAGTTCTACGAAGGGTTGGAACAGCCCCAGGCCGTGCGTGTGAAGTTCTCCGGCGACTACGTCTCGGAGCTCAGCGGCAGCGGCGGCAAGAAGGTCGCGGTGGTGCGTCTGGAGCCGTTGCTGATCGGTGGCCTGTACCCGAAAAACCTCGAGGACCGCATTCTGATCAAGCTCGATCAGGTGCCACCTTATCTGCTCGACACCCTGGTGACCGTCGAGGATCGCGACTTCTACCACCACTTTGGCGTCTCGCCCAAGTCCATCGCCCGCGCCATCTGGGTCAATACCTCCTCCGGCGCCATGCGCCAGGGTGGCAGTACCCTGACCCAGCAGTTGGTGAAGAACTTCTACCTGACCAACGAGCGCAGCCTGACCCGCAAGCTGACCGAAGCGATGATGGCGGTGCTGCTGGAACTGCACTACGACAAGGGTGAAATCCTCGAGGCCTATCTCAACGAGGTTTTCGTCGGCCAGGACGGCCAGCGCGCCGTGCATGGTTTCGGTCTGGCCAGCCAGTTCTTCTTCAGTCAGCCGTTGTCCGAGCTCAAACTGCACCAGGTGGCATTGCTGGTGGGTATGGTCAAGGGCCCGTCCTCCTATAACCCGCGCCGCAATCCCGAGCGGGCCCTGGAACGCCGCAACCTGGTGCTCGACCTGCTGGCGCAGCAGGGCGTAGCGACCCAGGAAGCGGTCGACGCCGCCAAGAAGATGCCCTTGGGCGTGACCAAGCGCGGCAGCCTGGCGGACAGCTCGTTCCCCGGCTTCCTCGACCTGGTCAAGCGCCAGTTGCGCGACGATTATCGCGACGAAGACTTGACCGAAGAAGGCCTGCGGATCTTCACCAGTTTCGACCCCATCCTGCAGATGAAGGCCGAATCGTCGGTTACCGACACCTTCAAGCGCCTGGCCGGGCGCAAAGGCGCCGACGAAGTCGAGGCGGCCATGGTCGTGACCAACCCTGAAAGTGGCGAAGTGCAGGCCTTGGTCGGCAGCCGCGTACCGGGTTTCGCCGGTTTCAACCGTGCGCTCGATGCAGTGCGCCCCATCGGCTCGCTGATCAAGCCGGCGGTGTACCTGACCGCGCTGGAGCAGCCAAGCAAATACACCCTGACCAGTTGGGTGCAGGACGTACCGTTTTCGGTCAAGGGCGCGGATGGTCAGATCTGGAAGCCTCAGAACTACGAACGCAATTCCAATGGCACGGTGTTCCTGTATCAGGGCCTCGCCCATTCCTACAACCTGTCGACGGCCCGTCTGGGCCTGGATCTGGGCGTGCCCAACGTGCTCAAGACCCTCGGCAAGCTGGGCGTACAGGTCGACTGGCCCGCCTACCCATCGATGTTGCTGGGGGCTGGCGGCCTGGCGCCGATGCAGGTGGCAACCATGTACCAGACCTTGGCCAATGGCGGTTTCAATACGCCGATGCGGGGCATTCGCAGCGTACTCACGGCCGAAGGCGAGCCGCTCAAGCGCTACCCGTTCCAGATCCAGCAGCGCTTCGACCCGGCTTCCATCTACCTGATTCAGAACGCCATGCAGCGGGTGATGCGCGAAGGCACAGGACGTTCGGTCTACAACGTGCTGCCGAGCAATCTGAATCTGGCCGGCAAGACCGGCACCAGTAACGACTCGCGCGACAGCTGGTTCGCCGGCTTCAGCCAGGACGTGTTGGCCGTGGTCTGGTTGGGCCGTGACGACAACGGCAAGACGCCGTTCACCGGCGCTACCGGTGCGTTGCAGGTCTGGACCAGCTTCATGAAGAAAGCCGATCCGCTGCCGTTGGATACACCGGTGCCGGAAAACATCGTGCAAGCCTGGGTCGACGCCAAGACCGGACAGGGCTCTGACGCAAGCTGCCCCAACGCCGTGCAGATGCCGTATATTCGCGGCAGCGAACCGACTCCAGGCACCGCATGCGGCGGCGCCAATCCGGCCACCGACGATTCGGTGATGGACTGGGTCAAAGGCTGGTTGAACTAAGCGAAGGGGAATGAAGTGAACAAGTGGTGGTTTCCTGCCTTGACGGCATTGGCTTTGCTCAACGGTTGCGCCAGCGTGGAACGTGGCTCCATTCCAGTGGTTGATTCCGGCTCCGCGGTCACCAATGGCGAGCGGGTATCGCGCACCGGCGGTTTCCGCCAGACCACCGTGGTTCGTCCAAAGGCACAGGCCCAGGCGATCACCGAAGATTCCGGCGTGGTCGTCATGGTGCCGCAAGGGGCGGGCTCGCAGCCGATCCAGAGCTTCCCAGCGCCAGGCAACAGCGCGCCGATCAGCACCGGGCCGATCACGCCCGGCCCGATAGTGCCCGGCCCCAGCAGCTCGGCGCCCGTCAGCCAGGCACCGGCCTATACCCCGGCGGCGCCGAGCACGACCTACAACATGCCGGCCAGCGCTCCGAGCGGAATTCCGAGGGCCAGCAGCGGTGGCGGCCTGTCCGCCGACGAACAACTGGACGGCCCGGTCCTGGCACTGTTGACCACCGCTCAGCAACAGCAGGGTGGCGGCGATCTGAACGGCGCTTCCTCCAGCCTGGAGCGCGCCCAACGCATCGCACCGCGCGAGCCGCAGGTACTGTACAAGCTGGCGCAAGTGCGGCTGGCCCAGGGTGACGCCGCCCAGGCCGAGCAATTGGCCCGCCGAGCGCTGACCTACGCCAATGGTCGTCCCGATCTGCAGGGGAGCCTGTGGAACATCATTGCCCAGTCACGCGACAAGCAGGGCGATGCGGCGGGCGCCAACCTGGCTCGCCAGAAAGCCAAGAGCGCTTCGTGATGGATGATCGTTTCCTCGCGATCGCCGAGCATCTGCTGTTGATCGAACGCGAATTGCGTCAGCAGGGTTGGTGGCAGGATGTGCCACCCAGTGCCGAAGCGCTGGCCAGCGTCGAGCCGTTCAGCGTCGATACCCTGGACTTCGACCAATGGCTGCAGTGGATCTTCCTGCCCCGCATGAAGACCATCATCGAGCAGGATCTCCCCCTGCCCAACGCCTCGGGCATTCTGGCGATGGCTGAAATGGTCTACGCCGATCGCCCCGATCAGAGCCGCGGTCTGCGCGCCAGCCTGGCGCGGTTCGACGAGCTGATCGGGCAGGTACGCTAGACGCTTACGTGCACTGCTCGTCGATCACCTTGCGCACTTCCTCGATCTTCGCCTGACGCTCCTGCTCGGTCAGGCGCCTGACCTCGCCGTTGACCTGCTGAAGCACCCGCGGGTTGTTCTTGAGCTGCGCCAGGTTGGTCCTGACCCCCGTACAGAACTCGTTGCGCCGCGACGTCTCGTCGGCCACCTGCGACTTCACCTTGCGGTCGATCCGGCGTTGCTCGGCTTCACCACTGGCTTTCATCACGGCTTCGTTGGAGATCGGCTCGGGCGGGGTTACCGGCTTCACGCCTTCCACGGCGGTTGCCTCAACACCGTTGGGCGGTCGTGCATCAAAATGCGTCACGCCCTGGCTATCGACCCATTTGTAGATTTGTCCTGCCATCACCCATGGGGACAGGGCAAACAGCAGCAAACTTGCGGCAACGGTTGAACGCATGGCGCCTTCTCTGAGGGTTGGTTACGCATGAAACTACCATAGCTCATCAGCCAGGCAGGGTTTATTGCGCCGTTTGGGTGCAGGTGCGCAATAAAATGCACGCATCACTTGACTTGCAGCAGACGAATCACAACAATCCAAAGTCCGCTGTACAGGGACTGCCAGAAGCAGACCCACACAGCAGAGCACAGGCGCACACCAGCGCCGACCCGTAATACCCGCAACGCGTTACCTCGCGCTGGGTGGGAAAGCCCGTGACACTTGGGTGCTCCCAATACTTGCTCAGTCAGTGCTGACGTACGTCGGCGACCACCGTCGCTCATGCTCTGCTGGCAGTAAACCTATTAAGACCCGTTCCCATGGAGCGGTATTCTGGCGTTTTAGAGGTGAACAACGTGGAGCTTTTATCTGGCGCTGAAATGGTCGTCCGCTTCCTGCGCGACGAAGGCGTTAAGCACATCTACGGGTACCCCGGTGGTGCCCTCCTGCATGTCTATGACGCCCTGTTCAAGGAACCCGCAGTCGAGCACGTGCTGGTCCGGCACGAGCAGGCCGCAACTCACATGGCCGACGGCTATGCCCGCGCGACCGGCAAGGCCGGCGTGGTACTGGTGACGTCCGGCCCGGGTGCCACCAACGCCATTACCGGTATCGCCACTGCCTACATGGACTCCATTCCGATGGTGATCCTCTCGGGCCAGGTGGCCAGTACCCTGGTCGGCACCGATGCATTCCAGGAAACCGACATGATCGGTATCTCCCGTCCCATCGTGAAGCACAGCTTCATGATCAAGCACGCCTCGGAGATCCCCGAAGTCCTGAAGAAGGCCTTCTACCTGGCGCAGTCCGGTCGTCCCGGTCCTGTGGTGGTCGATATCCCCAAGGACATGACCAACCCGGCCGAAAAATTCGAATACGTCTATCCCAAGAAAGCCAAGCTGCGCTCCTACAGCCCGGCGGTCCGCGGTCACTCCGGCCAGATTCGCAAGGCCGTGGAAATGCTCCTGGCCGCCAAGCGTCCGGTCATGTACGCCGGAGGTGGTGTCATTCTCGGTGGCGCCTCCGCCGCCCTGACCGAGCTGGCGCAGATCCTCGACCTGCCGGTGACCAACACCCTGATGGGCCTGGGCGCCTATCCGGGCATGGATCGTCAGTTCGTCGGCATGCTCGGCATGCACGGCAGCTACACCGCCAACTTGGCCATGCACCATGCCGACGTGATCCTGGCCGTGGGCGCCCGCTTCGACGACCGTGTGATCAACGGCGCGGCCAAGTTCTGCCCGAACGCCAAGATCATCCACATCGATATCGACCCGGCCTCGATCTCCAAGACCATCAAGGCAGACGTGCCGATCGTGGGTCCTGTGGACAGCGTCCTGACCGAAATGCTCGCAACCTTGAAGGACATCGGCGAAACCCCGAACAAGGACACCGTTGCCAGTTGGTGGAAGCAGGTCGAAGAATGGCGTGGCGATAACGGCCTGTTCCCCTACGACAAGGGCGATGGCTCCAAGATCAAGCCGCAGAAGGTCATCGAGACGCTGTGCGAAGTCACCCAGGGCGACGCTTACGTCACCTCGGATGTGGGCCAGCACCAGATGTTCGCCGCGCAGTACTACCTGTTCAACAAGCCCAATCGCTGGATCAACTCCGGTGGCCTGGGCACCATGGGCTTCGGCTTCCCGGCGGCCATGGGCGTCAAGATGAGCTTTCCCGATGCCCACGTTGCCTGCGTGACCGGGGAGGGCAGTATCCAGATGAACATTCAGGAGCTGTCCACCTGCCTGCAGTACGGTCTGCCGGTCAAGATCATCCTGCTCAACAACGGGGTACTTGGCATGGTGCGCCAGTGGCAGGACATGAGCTACGGCGGTCGTCACTCGCATTCCTACGTCGAATCGCTGCCCGACTTCGTCAAGCTGGTCGAAGCGTATGGTCACGTCGGCATGCGCATCACTGACCTCAAGGACCTCAAGCCGAAAATGGAAGAAGCCTTCGCCATGACCGACCGTCTGGTCTTCCTCGACATCCAGGTCGACGTCGGCGAGCACGTCTATCCGATGCAGATCAAGGACGGCTCGATGCGCGACATGTGGCTCAGCAAGACGGAGCGGACCTGATTATGCGGCACATCATTTCACTTTTGCTCGAGAACGAACCCGGCGCCCTGTCGCGCGTGGTAGGGCTGTTCTCGCAGCGCAACTACAACATCGAAAGTCTGACCGTGGCGCCCACCGAAGACCCGACCCTGTCGCGTCTGACGTTGACCACGGTAGGGCATGATGAAGTGATCGAACAGATCACGAAGAACCTCAACAAGTTGATCGAGGTGGTCAAGCTGGTAGACCTGTCGGAAAGCGCTCACATCGAACGCGAACTGATGCTGGTCAAGGTCAAGGCCACTGGCGCCCAACGCGCCGAGATCAAACGCACCACGGACATCTTCCGTGGGCAGATCGTTGATGTCAGCAGTAGCGTCTACACCGTTCAGCTGACGGGCACCAGCGACAAGCTGGATAGCTTCCTGCAGTCTATCGGCACCGCCTCGATCCTTGAAACCGTGCGCAGTGGCGTGACCGGTATCGCTCGCGGCGACAAAGTGCTGAGCATCTAACTCAATTGGCGACTGGCCGAAACGGCCCAGATAACAGGTGATATTCAATGAAAGTTTACTACGACAAAGATTGCGACCTCTCGATCATTCAGGGCAAGAAAGTAGCCATCATCGGCTACGGTTCCCAGGGCCATGCCCAGGCATGCAACCTGAAGGACTCGGGCGTCGACGTCACTGTGGGCCTGCGCAAGGGCTCGGCTACTGTCGCCAAGGCTGAGGCCCACGGCTTGAAAGTTGCCGACGTCGCTACCGCCGTTGCCGGTGCCGACCTGGTCATGATCCTGACCCCGGACGAATTCCAGTCCCAGCTGTACAAGACCGAAGTCGAGCCCAACATCAAGCAGGGCGCTACCCTGGCGTTCTCCCACGGTTTCGCCATTCACTACAACCAGGTCGTGCCACGCGCCGACCTGGACGTGATCATGATTGCACCCAAGGCGCCGGGTCACACCGTTCGTACCGAGTTCGTCAAGGGCGGCGGTATCCCTGACCTGATCGCCATCTACCAGGATGCATCGGGCAACGCCAAGAACGTCGCGCTGTCCTACGCTTCGGGCGTGGGTGGTGGCCGTACCGGCATCATCGAAACCACCTTCAAGGACGAGACCGAAACCGACCTGTTCGGTGAGCAGGCCGTTCTGTGCGGCGGTACCGTAGAACTGGTCAAGGCCGGCTTCGAAACCCTGGTCGAAGCCGGTTATGCACCGGAAATGGCCTACTTCGAGTGCCTGCACGAACTCAAGCTGATCGTCGACCTCATGTACGAAGGCGGTATCGCCAACATGAACTACTCGATCTCCAACAACGCCGAATACGGCGAGTACGTGACCGGCCCTGAAGTCATCAACGCCGAGTCCCGCCAGGCGATGCGCAACGCACTCAAGCGCATCCAGGATGGTGAATACGCCAAGATGTTCATCAACGAAGGCGCCACCAACTATCCATCGATGACCGCCAAGCGTCGCAACAACGCCGCTCATGGCATCGAAGTCATTGGTGAGCAGCTGCGTTCCATGATGCCTTGGATCGCTGCCAACAAGATCGTCGACAAAGCCAAGAACTGATACAGTTCCAAGCGATGAAAACGCGGCCCCGGCCGCGTTTTTTCGTTATGGTGGCAAGCTTCTGGTATAAAGCTGCAACGTTTTGCGGTCGAATCCTCGACCCAGACGCCTGTCGAAACTTTCCACACCGTTGCAAGGTATTGTCCATGAGCGAACGTCCCCAAGAGCCAAACAAGGCTCCTGACGCCGAAAGCCTCCTGCCGATCGATGAGCATGTCGAAGAAGGGCATGACGCCGAAGGACGTAAAGTCCGGCACCGCGGTATCTATCTTCTGCCCAACCTGTTCACCACGGCGAACCTGTTTGCGGGTTTCTACTCGATCATCAACTCGATCAGCGCCCAGAGCGCCGGCAATGCTGCCGAAGCCAGCAAGTACTTCGCTTACGCAGCCATCGCGATCTTCGTCGCCATGGTCCTCGACAGCCTCGATGGCCGAGTGGCACGCATGACCAACACCCAAAGCGCCTTCGGAGCGGAATACGATTCGCTTTCCGATATGGTCGCGTTCGGTGTCGCACCTGCACTGCTCGCCTTTGGCTGGGCATTGGGTGACATGGGCAAGGTTGGCTGGATGGTGGCCTTCATCTACGTCGCGGGTGCCGCCTTGCGACTGGCCCGCTTCAACACCCAGGTCGGTACGGCTGACAAACGCTATTTCATCGGTCTGGCCAGTCCTGCCGCGGCGGGTGTGGTCGCCGGTCTGGTATGGGCGTTCAGCGACTACGGCATCCAGGGCTCGAAGATGTCATTCCTGGTCGCCTTGCTGGTAGCCGCCGCAGGCATGCTGATGGTCAGTAACATCAAGTACAACAGCTTCAAGGAGCTGGATCTCAAGGGGCGCGTACCCTTCGTGGCCATCCTGGCGGTCGTGCTGGTGTTTGCCGTGGTGTTCAGCGATCCACCCCGTATCCTGCTGTTGATCTTCCTCGCCTACGCGGCTTCCGGTCCCGTACAGTATTTGTTACGCATGCGTCGTCACAAAAAGGCCGAGTAAATTCAATTTCCCGCATAATCCGTAGTCTCTTGGTATGTGAATACCGCCAGGGCTACGGAGGCATCATGCTCATCAAGCTACCGCGTGCTTCGGACTGCAAAGAGTCCGAAGTCACTCCCGAATCGATCTATCTCTCCCGCCGCTCGCTCATGGGCGCCACCGCAACAGCACTGGCCGTTTCGGCACTTCCTTCCTGGGCCTCGGCTGCCGACCCGTCACGCTATGAAGGCGTCGACGCCAGCAGTGCGCCCGCCTGGCTCAATGACAAGCTGGGTCAAACCCGCTGGGGCGCGGTCACCGTGCAAGGCGAGGCGATCACGCCTTTCAAGGATGCCACCCACTACAACAACTTCTATGAGTTCGGCACCGGCAAGGGCGACCCGGCAGTCAATGCCGGCGCCTTGAAAACCGAACCCTGGTCGGTCGTGATAGACGGTGAGGTCGCCAAACCCGGGCGCTATGCGCTCGAAGACTTCATGAAGCCCTATCAACTGGAGGAGAGGATCTATCGGCTGCGCTGCGTCGAGGCGTGGTCCATGGTTATCCCCTGGATCGGCTTTCCCATCTCGGCCTTGCTCAAGCAGGTCGAGCCTACCTCGAAAGCCAAGTACATCCGTTTCGAAACCTTGCAGGATCCCAAGAGCATGCCCGGCCAGCGCTCCGGCTTTGCCTTGATCAACTGGCCCTATGTGGAAGGCTTGCGCCTCGACGAAGCGATGAATCCACTGGCGATTCTTGGCGTCGGCATGTATGGCCGCGAGCTGCCCAACCAGAACGGCGCACCTTTGCGCCTGGTAGTGCCGTGGAAGTACGGGTTCAAAAGCGTGAAGTCCATCGTCCGGATCAGTCTGGTCAGCGAGCAGCCCGAGACGACCTGGGCAAACCTTGCCCCCAGTGAGTATGGCTTCTATGCCAACGTGAACCCGGAAGTTGACCATCCCCGCTGGACACAGGCCCGCGAACGACGCCTGCCCAGTGGCCTGTTCAGCCCCAACGTCCGCGAGACGGCAATGTTCAATGGCTACGGCGAGGAAGTGGCATCCCTCTACACCGGCATGAATCTGCGGAAAAACTACTGATGCGTTACCCGTTCTGGCGTTTGAGTGTATTCGTGGTCGCTTGCGTATGGCCGCTGTTGTGGCTGTACCAGGCGTGGATCTTTGCCTTGGGGCCCGATCCGGGGAAGGTGCTTGTCGATCGTCTGGGTCTGGGCACCTTGGTTCTGGTGTTGATCACCCTGTGCATGACTCCTTTGCAAAAGCTGTCTGGCTGGCCGGGCTGGATAGCCGTACGCCGTCAACTGGGCCTTTGGTGTTTTGCCTATGTCTGTCTGCATTTGGCGGCTTACCTGTTTTTCGTATTGGGGCTGGATTGGAGTCAGCTTGGCGTCGAGTTGGTCAAGCGTCCCTATATCATCGTTGGAAGCCTGGCGTTCCTGTGTCTGCTGGCATTGGCCGTGACGTCCAACCGCTACAGCCAACGGCGGTTGGGTCGGCGTTGGAAGCAACTGCATCGCCTCATCTATGCAGTGCTGGGGCTGGGGTTGCTGCACTTCCTCTGGATCGTTCGTGCAGACTTGGAAGAGTGGTCGATCTACGCGGCTATCGGCGCATTGCTGATGCTGCTTCGAGTTCCTGCCGTGGCGCGGCGTATTCCCCGCTTGGCGGGGCGAAAACCAGCTACAGCGAAAAAGGTTTGAATTAACGGTTGACGGCCTCTCAGATCTCTCTATAATTCGCCCCACTTCCGGCGCAGCCGAAACGATAAACGCCTTGTTAATCAATGAGTTAGTCGTTCAGGTGGTGAGGAAGTGCTTCGATCTTCAAGTTCGGAAGCGGTGAAAAAGGTGGTTGACAGCGGTTTGAAACGCTGTAGAATTCGCCTCCCGCTGACGAGTGATCTAGGCGAGTCAAGTGTTTGAAGTTGTTCAGGTTTCTGGAAGAATACTTCGAAATAAACGCTTGACAGAATATGAGGCCAGCGTAGAATGCGCGCCTCGGTTGAGACGAAAGAATCAACCCACCGCTCTTTAACAATTGAATCAAGCAATTCGTGTGGGTGCTTGTGAG
>Ga0308158_10000840_pt1 | contig 39920 bp, 27 predicted proteins | sample PhyBR2_FD_201038 | JGI IMG/M metagenome (GOLD analysis project Ga0308158, IMG submission 201038) | Phyllosphere microbial communities from UC Gill Tract Community Farm, Albany, California, United States - DLSLB.R2 | ecosystem: Host-associated > Plants > Phyllosphere > Unclassified | place: USA... | reverse complement strand
GTCACAGATATATAACAAATCAACGTCAAACAAGTGTGATTCACCTCACAGATAACCGGCCACCCCGTCTAAAAATCAGCCAACTGAGCCTGAGCTACGCCTTAAAGTGTGATCAAAATCACGCTAACCACCCCTGCCACCACCCTTAATCAGTGATGTAGATCACACTTACCCCGCACGCTACGCAGCGTCAAATTCGCGTGATAGAGTCCGCGTGCATACAGTAATACCACCGGCTTTGGGTCGGGGTGGCTAAACAAAAACAAGCGCGCTCTCCTATTGCAGCGCGTCTCAATAAGGGGTGGGTTTATGTCCTCATCAGTGAAGGTCAAAGTACAAAGCTTTGGTCGCTTTCTGAGTAATATGGTGATGCCAAACATCGGGGCGTTTATCGCCTGGGGTATCATCACCGCACTGTTTATTCCAACTGGCTGGATCCCTAACGAAACGCTGGCCAAACTGGTTGGCCCGATGATCACCTACCTGCTGCCACTGCTGATCGGTTTCACCGGTGGGCGTCTGGTGGGCGGCGATCGCGGCGGCGTGGTCGGTGCCATTACCACCATGGGTGTGATTGTCGGTGCTGATATGCCGATGTTCCTCGGTGCGATGATTGCCGGTCCGCTGGGCGGTTGGGCAATCAAGTCGTTTGACCGGGCGATTGACGGCAAAATCAAAAGCGGCTTCGAGATGCTGGTCAACAACTTCTCGGCCGGTATTATCGGGATGATACTGGCACTGCTGGCGTTCCTGGCGATCGGTCCGCTGGTAGAAGGTCTGTCACACATTCTCGCCGCGGGCGTGAATCTGATGGTGCAGAACAACCTGCTGCCACTGACCTCGATCTTCGTCGAACCCGCGAAAATCCTGTTCCTGAACAACGCCATTAACCACGGTATCTTCTCGCCGCTCGGTATCCAGCAGGCGAGTGAAGCCGGCAAATCCATTTTCTTCCTGATCGAAGCCAACCCGGGTCCGGGTATGGGCGTGCTGATGGCCTATATGTTCTTTGGTCGTGGCAGTGCTAAACAGTCTGCGGGCGGTGCGGCAATCATCCACTTCCTTGGCGGCATCCATGAGATCTACTTCCCGTATGTGCTAATGGCCCCTCGCCTGCTGCTGGCGGTTATCCTTGGCGGTATGACCGGCGTCTTCACGCTGACTGTGCTGAACGGTGGCCTGGTCTCTCCTGCCTCACCGGGTTCAATCCTGGCGGTGCTGGCAATGACGCCAAAAGGTGCCTACTTCGCGAACATCGCCGCTATCGCTGCGGCCTTCGCCGTCTCCTTCGTGGTGTCCGCTATCCTGCTGAAAACCAGCAAAGTCAAAGAAGATGACGATATCGAAGCCGCGACCCAGCGCATGCATGAGATGAAAGCGCAGTCTAAAGGCCAGAGCGGCGCGGGTGCCCCAGTCGCCAGCGATGCCATGAGCGTTGAACTGCATCACGTGCGTAAAATCATCGTCGCCTGTGATGCCGGTATGGGTTCCAGCGCGATGGGTGCAGGCGTACTGCGTAAGAAAGTGCAGGACGCCGGGCTGAGCAATGTGTCGGTGACCAATACCGCGATCAACGCCCTGCCGGGTGATGTCGATCTGGTGATTACCCACCGTGACCTGACTGAGCGCGCCATCCGCCAGGCTCCGCATGCGCAGCATATCTCGCTGAACAACTTCCTCGACAGCGCGCTCTACAGCACCCTGACCGAGCGTCTGGTGGCGGCTAACCGCAGCGACGTGCATCGTCAAACGGTGAATACCGCGCTCTCTGACAGCTACGATGAAGGCAACGCACACCTGTTTAAACTGGGTGCGGATAACGTCTTCCTCGGCCTGACCGCCAGTAACAAAGAGCAGGCGATTCGCTTTGCGGGCGAACAGCTGGTGAAAGGCGGTTACGTTGAGCCTGAATACGTTGAGGCGATGCTGGCGCGTGAAAAACTGACGCCGACCTATCTCGGTGAGTCGATTGCCGTGCCGCACGGTACGGTCGAAGCGAAAGATCGCGTGCTGAAAACCGGCGTGGTGTTCTGTCAGTATCCGGCAGGCGTCCTGTTCGGTGAAGAGCCGGAGGATGTGGCGCGCCTGGTGATTGGTATTGCTGCCCGTAACAACGAGCACATCCAGGTGATCACCAGCCTGACCAATGCGCTGGATGATGACAGCGTGATTGAGAAGCTGGCGAACACCACCAGCGTGCAGGAAGTGCTGGATCTGCTGTCAGGTAAGCCTGCAATCGCGTAATTTATAGCAATTATTTTCCCTGGGGCGGTCATGCCCGTCCCGATTTCCTGGGGCGGGTTTGCCCGCCCCATCGTCATTTGATATGGGTCAAAAATTATGAAAGCGTTACATTTCGGAGCAGGAAACATTGGTCGCGGCTTTATCGGCAAGTTACTGGCTGATGCAGGTATCGAACTGGTTTTTGCTGATGTGAATCAGACGGTGCTGGATGCACTGAACGCGCGTCATGAGTATCCCGTTCATGTGGTTGGCGAGCAGGCCAAAACAGAAACCGTTAAAGGCGTCAGTGCGGTAAACAGCACCAGCGATGAGATCATCACCCTGGTTTCTGAAGTCGATCTCGTTACCACCGCCGTGGGCCCGCAGATTCTGGAGCGTATTGCCGGCAGTGTGGCTAAAGGGCTGGCAAAACGCAGCGACAACGGCAATACCCGCCCGCTAAATATTATCGCCTGTGAGAATATGGTGCGCGGCACCAGCCAGCTGAAACAGCATGTGCTGAAGGCGCTGCCGGAGCAGTATCACGCCTGGCTGGAGCAGCATGTCGGCTTTGTGGATTCTGCTGTCGATCGCATCGTGCCACCGTCTGAAGCGGGCAGCACCGATCCGCTGGAAGTGACCGTTGAAACCTTCAGCGAATGGATCGTCGATAAAACTCAGTTTAAAGGCGACCTGCCTGCGATTCCGGGTATGGAACTGACCGATAACCTGATGGCATTTGTTGAGCGTAAACTCTTCACACTGAACACCGGTCACGCGATTACCGCCTATCTTGGCCAGCTGGCCGGTCACCAGACCATTCGTGACGCCATCCTCGATGAAAAAATCCGGGCCGTGGTAAAAGGGGCGATGGAAGAGAGCGGTGCGGTGCTGATTAAGCGCTACGGTTTTGAGGCGGATAAACATGCGGCCTACATCCAGAAAATTCTTGGCCGTTTTGAAAACCCCTATCTGAAAGATGATGTTGAGCGTGTGGGTCGTCAGCCGCTGCGTAAACTCAGCGCGGGCGATCGCCTGATCAAGCCGACGCTGGGCACGCTGGAGTATGGTTTACCGCACGCCAGCCTGGTGCAGGGCATTGCCGCCGCGATGCACTATCGCAGCGACCAGGACCCACAGGCGCAGGAGCTGGCCACGCTGCTGGCAGAAAAAGGCCCACAGGCGACGCTGGCTGAGGTTTCAGGTCTGGATGCTGACAGCGAAGTGGTGGCTTCGGTGGTGAGCGCCTGGCACGCTATGGCATAATGCGCGCGTGTTAGTGACGCAAGCCGGGCGCAGTTCGCCTGCGCCCAACGGCGGTATTGAACCCATGCAGGCAATAATGGAAGAGAAGCAGGCTTTTGAAAACCGGGTGCTTGAGCGCCTGAACGCCGGTCGTTCGGTGAGAAGCTTTCTGATCGCCGCCGTTGAGCTATTGGCTGAAGCCGTCAATCTGCTGGTGCTGCAGGTCTTCCGTAAAGATGACTACGCGGTGAAATATGCCGTAGAACCGCTGCTGCTGGGCGATGGTCCTTTGGGCGAACTCTCGGTTCGTCTGAAGCTGATTTACGGTCTTGGCGTTATCAGCCGGCACGAATATGAAGATGGTGAACTGCTGCTGGCGCTGCGCGAAGAGCTGAATCACGACAGCGGTGATTATCGTTTTACCGACGATGAGATCCTTGGCCCGTTTGGTGAACTGCACTGCGTCACCGCCTGGCCGCCCGCACCGGTGTTTCACACCGAAGATGCAGAGCTGCGCAGCATGCAGCAGCAGCGCTATCTGCAGATGGTGCGATCCACCATGGTCCTGTCGCTAACCGAGCTGATCGCCCGCATCAGTATGAAGCAGGCGTTTAAAAAGTCCGGCAGCTAATCCTGTCAGGCGCCATCACGGCGCCTTTTTCGTCTTAACCTGAGCGGGAATATGCGCCAGATTTGGTGTATCCTTGGCCTGTTTTCCTCAACGAGTTGTTGTCATGAAAGAGCAAGAAAAGAACGAAATCAAACTTCTCAGCGATAAGCTGGACGCATTGAACCGCAAAGAGCCGCAGTTACTGGAATCGGGTGATGTCGAGAAACTGGGCGCGTTGCTGAAAGAGAAAGAAGCGCTGGTCATTGAGATTGAGCGTCTGCGCGGTCAGCGGGTTGAAAAACTCAGTGCCGAGGCGCAGAAGCTGCAAAAAATGGGCTTCAGCCGCGAAATTACCAAGAAAGAGCAGGCAAATCTGGGCGCGCTGAAGAAAAGCGTGCGCGGCCTGGTCGTGGTGCATCCAATGACCGCGCTGGGACGTGAGATGGGGCTGACAGCAATGACCGGCTTCGCCAAAACCGCATTCTGACGGGTCGATCAGGCAGCAGCCTGATCGACATCGGCTTTGCGTTCGCCGGCGGCGGCATAGACCTGCTCCGCCAGCGCATCCAGCAATTCATAGCGGCGACGATATTCAGCCCGCTTCTTACTGGCAATCTCCTCCAGCGTTTTGCGCGGCAGGCTCAGCGGCAGGATAAACATCCCATCCCTGCGCGCCTCGCCACTCAGCGACAACCAGAATTCACTGTAGCTGGCAAAGAACTTATCCCCCTTGCTGTGGCGATAACGCAGGCTGCGGAAGACATGAGTCTCATCGCCTACCGCCAGAATATTCTCCACACCGCACTGCTTCGCCACAATAAATACCGCTTCCATTAACAGGCGTTTCGGAAAGAGACCCTGCGCCGCTTTGGTCGCCTCGCGGATCACCTCATTATTGATATGTTTCCGCGGACCCTGTAATCCGCCAATTAATAATGTGCGCTGGTTATTTTCATTGAGAATTGAAAATGAAAGTGAAGCAATAATTTCGTCGTTATAACGTAATACCAGCGTCACTTCCCCTTCCCGATCGAAATAACCGGAACTGCAGGAAAGTAAAAAGGATTCGCCATTTTTACCGGTCAGCGTAGCCAGCGGATTATCCGTGGCGCTTTGCAGCAGCTGACGCAGCGCAGGGTTCTCCAGATTATTCATCAGGCTGTAATGATCAAGTATCGCCTGCGCGCGCGCAGCAATGCTCAACCCTGAGCGCAGATAGGGCCGGTGCAGCTTGGCTGGCAGCAATCCCTGAGTACTCATCAACAGAGGGAGTTGCGGTAAATGCGACAGCTCATCCAGATAACGCAGCGTAGTCAGCGGCGATATTAAGGTTCTTAACACAAATTTCAGCCGGAAACGTTTACTTATCCAGAGTTTATTCGGAACGTATTTTCCGCTAATTAACTGAAAAAAAAGCGATGCAGAAGAATCGGTCGTGGTTTCGTGAGTAGTTATAATTGACATAGTCATCGACACACAGTGAGCAGGAATGTCACTGAGCATAAGACAACGAGTATCAACGGCGTGTTAATGTGGCAGAAGGTTAAAAGCGCGGCGGTTAAAAAGCGAGATCCGTTTATTTTTGGTTTAATCTGGGACAACAAAATTTAAAGATAAAAAAACCGGCGAAATAAATTCCACCGGTTTATCGTTATCACGTTAACACTGGGTTAACTTACTGGGCAGCTGCGAAGCGGGCTGCTGCTTCGTCCCAGTTGACCACGTTCCAGAATGCTTTGATGTAATCAGGACGTTTGTTCTGATACTTCAGGTAGTAGGCGTGTTCCCACACGTCCAGACCGATGATTGGGAAGCCAGAAACGCCAGCAACCGCTTCACCCATCAGCGGGTTGTCCTGGTTTGCGGTAGATACCACAGCCAGTTTGTCGCCTTTTTTAACCAGCCACGCCCAGCCTGAGCCGAAACGGGTCGCAGCCGCTTTCTCGAACTCTTCCTGGAATTTTTCCACGCTACCGAAATCTTTCTCGATAGCCGCTTTCAGGTCGCCCTGCAGCGTGGTGCCGGTTTTCAGGCCTTTCCAGAACAGGCTGTGGTTAGCGTGGCCGCCTGCGTTATTACGCAGTGGGCCTTTTTTGTCTGCTGGCAGCTGATCCAGTTTGGTGATCAGCTCTTCTACCGGCAGATTGGCAAATTCAGTGCCTTCCAGCGCCGCGTTAGCGTTGTTCACGTAGGTCTGGTGATGTTTGGTGTGATGGATTTCCATCGTCTGCTTGTCGAAATGCGGTTCCAGTGCGTCGTATGCGTAAGGCAGGGATGGCAGTGAATAACTCATGTTCTTCCTCTCCATTTAGTTTGAGCAGCACGACGAATTCGGGACGTGCCGCGTAAGCAGTCGAATCATTATAGTTAAATTCATGTAGCGTAAAAGGGTAATCAATGCCCTATTAACCATAAGGATTTGAGAAATCTGGCAAAAGCAACCCGTTGTTTTTACAGCATGCTGCTGCTGACTCCACCTTTTCAGCTTTATCAGACAGGGAGAGCGAAGCACTCTGCCAGCACCACCAGCAGGCACTCATCTCGCCCGAACGCCGCATCTGCCCTGCCCTGCGCGTTACCTGCCCAGTTCGCGCAGCCCACTGTCGAGCGCGCCGACCAGCCAGTCGATATCACCTTCCTGGAACGCCAGTGGCGGACGCAGTTTCAGCACATTCCCATACGGGCCGGCGACCGAGGTCAGCACGCGATGTTCACGCAGCTTCTCGATTAAATCCAGCGCCAGCGTTTTGTCCGGCGTTTTGCTGTGACGATCGGTGACCAGCTCAAAACCGATAAACAGTCCGGCACCGCGCACATCCCCCACGCACTCATAGCGATCCATCAGGGTTCGCAGCTCCGCCAGCAGCTTCGCGCCGACCACGCGGCTGTGTTCCTGTAACCCCTCTTCGGTGATCACTTTCAGTACCGCCTGCGCCGCCGCCATCGCGACCGGGTTACCACCAAAGGTATTGAAGTAGGGAATTGAGTCGCTGAAGGCGGCCAGCACTTCACTTTTTGCCAGCAGGCCGGAAACCGGAATGCCGTTGCCCATTGGCTTGCCGGTGGTAATGATGTCAGGCACCACATCGTGGCGGCCAAAGCCCCAGAACGCGTCGCCGGTACGGCCAAAACCAGGCTGCACTTCATCGGCAATAAAGATGCCGCCGTTGGCATGCACCACCTCGACCGCTTTTTTCAGGAAGCCGCGCGGATCGGGCAACACGCCGTCCGAGGAGAAGATTGAGTCCGCCAGGAATCCGGCAAATTTAATGCCGTGCGCCGCCATATCATCAATCTGCTGCTGAATCTGGTCAGCGAACCAGTCGCCCAGGTCAGGCGCGTCCACACGATACGCATCCGGTGGCATCACCAGCCGCGTGGTGGGCGCCAGCGGCTGTCCACTGCCCAGCGCCGGAGAAGCGCCGGATGTCAGCTCACTGGTGCCGTGATAGGCCTCTTTACTGACAATAATCCCGCTGCCGCCGCTAAAGGCGCGCGCCACGCGAATCGCCAGGTCGTTAGCTTCCGATCCGGTGCACATATACATCGCGCGATCGATCGCCGGGGGCGTAGTCGCCAGCAGCGCTTCGCTGTAGTCCAGAATATTTTCATGCAGGTAACGGGTGTGGGTATTCAGCATTTTCATCTGCTGCGTCACCGCCTCAGTCACGGCCGGATGACAGTGCCCGATGCTCGCCACGTTGTTGTAGACGTCGAGATATTTATCGCCCGCCGCATCCCACAGATATTGCCCTTCACCCCGCACCAGATGCACCGGTTTGCGATAGAACAGGCGATAAGATTCGCCAAGCACTTTGCTGCGTTTATCGGTCAGTTTGCGCGTCTCGCTGTCGAGCGCATCGGCATGTTCGGCGCGGAAACTGTTGGTATCCATAATAGTGGAACGCGTGGCCATAATGACTCCCGTTACAAGGATGAAGGAGGAAGAGCTGACGCCTTTATCATGCCTGCCTGAATCTAAAATGCAACCAAATACACAAATACAATAAAATACACATGACGCAGGCAGATCGCCACGCTAAGCTTGCTCCCTGATTCAGACGGAATCTTTCGCTTCACTGGCGTATCATCCGTGATCTTCGCGCTTTAAAAGGAAACCTCTATGCTGCAGGAAACGCGCCTTCATCGCATCCGTGCCTTACTGACCCGGCTTAACCAGGTGAGTACCGAGCGCATTATCAGGGAGCTGGGGGTCTCACGCGAAACCGCGCGCCGCGATATCATTGAGCTGGAAGCGCTGGGTCTGGCACGCCGCGTTCACGGCGGGCTGGTGGCGATTGAAACGCGGGCTGAACCGCCGCTGACGGAACGCCGCAGTAATCAGGCCCGGGAGAAGCGCGCCATCGCCCGCGCCGCTGCGCAGTTGCTGCAGCCCGGACAGACGCTGTTTCTGGATGCGGGCAGCACCACCACGCTGCTGGCAGAGGAGTTGCACGCCCTTTCCGGCCTGACGATTGTGACCAACAGCCTGCAGGCCGCGCTGGCGCTGAGCGCCGGAGAAGAAGATCAGCCGCTGAATAATCAGATTATTTTGCTGGGCGGGACGATGTCGGCGGGCGCACAACAGACGCGCGGCGAAATTACCGTGGGTGAGATTATCCGCTATCGCGCCGATGTGGCGCTGCTGTCGCCGGTTGGCATTGAGGCGGGTTGTGGTGCCAGCAGTTTTCATCCGCACGAAGCGGCCATCGCCAGGGCGATGGTGCAGCAATCCACTTCCTGCTATCTGCTGGCCGATCACACCAAACTGGGGGTAGTCAGCCGCACGGTTTACGCGCCGTCACCGGCGATCAACCTGCTGATTACGGATAGTGGCGGCGACAACAGTGCCGCCCTTGAGGCGTTGCAGCAGACGCTGCCAGAGGTGATGGTGGTTTAACGCAGTCGCTGAGGATGGCTGTAAACCGTAGCGCGTCCAGGTTTACTGAACCCGACCAGCGTCAGATTGCAGCGCTCAGCCACCTCAACCGCCAGGCGGGTTGCTGCCGAGACTGCGAACAGGATCTCAACCCCACACATGGCGGACTTCTGCACCATCTCATAGCTGGCACGGCTGGAGACCAGCACCGCGCCTGGCCCCCACTCAGCCTGGCTGCGATAGCCCAGCAGCTTATCCAGTGCCACATGGCGACCCACATCTTCGCAGCCACCGGCCAGCTGACCATCGGGCTGGATCCACGCGGCAGCATGGGTGCAGCCGGTTTTCTGTCCGACCGGCTGATACGCTTTCAGCTGGCCCAGCGCCCGATCCAGCTGATCCAGCGCAAAGGTCTGGGTAAACGGCAGCGGAGAGAGCGGCTTGCCAATCTGGTCCAGCTGTTCAACGCCACACACGCCGCAGCCGGTACGGCCTGCCAGCGCACGACGCTGCTCTTTCAGCGCCATAAAACGGCGGCTGGAAAGCTCAATCTGAACCTCAATGCCGTGACAGCCCGGCACGATGTCCATGCCGAAAATGTCGCCTGGCGCGTCGATAATGCCCTCTGACAGCGAAAAACCCAGCGCAAACGCCTCCAGATCTTTGGGCGTGGTCATCATCACCACGTGAGAGATGCCGTTGTAAACCAGCGCCACCGGCACCTCGTCCGCCAGCCAGTCAGACTCTGCTGCGGTCAAATCGGCACGCTGCCATACCTGCGTTCTGCTGACGCCGGCCTCAATTGTTAAATCTTCGCCTGAGTCAGGCTGGATAGCTTTCAAAAAGTACGACCTGTTGTTAATAAATAATGAAATGCGACAGTCAGTACGGCTGCACAGCGGTGATCAGACGCAGACTAATTTTGCCTTCTGGCCCGGTGCGGCGCAAATAAACAGCGGGGCAATTCATGCGGTTTTCTCATCGGGAAAGGCGCAGCCACGCCTGCTGGCGGGCAGAATGAGAATGGGTATCTTTCAGGCTTTAACATCGGTAAGCATAAAACAACAGTAATTATCTGCCGCTACGGGAAATCTGCTTGCGCCGGGGATCCGTTGCCGAGGATTTTTAACAAAATTTAGAAAAAGAATTACTAATGACTAACCTGTTGACCCTGGTCAACTTACAGGCAGATAGGGCTGCTATTTTGCAAGGCTTCGCAATGGAGCCAATAAAGAAGAACGATAAAATGCAAATTAACAGACGGAGTTTTTTCAAAATCTGTGCTGGCGGGTTGGCGGGCACCAGCGCGGCGTTACTCGGTTTTGCCCCCACCACAGCCTTAGCCAGCGTCAGAGAGTTCAAACTCATTCGCGCCAGAGAGACACGTAATAACTGCACCTACTGCTCAGTCGGCTGCGGCATGCTGATTTACAGCCTGGGTGATGGCGCTAAAAATGCCCGCGCCTCGATTTACCATATTGAAGGCGACCCTGACCATCCGGTCAGTCGCGGATCGCTCTGCCCCAAAGGCGCGGGCGTGCTCGACTTTATTCACAGTGAACAGCGACTGAAATACCCGGAATACCGCGCGCCAGGCTCGGATAAATGGCAGCGCATCAGCTGGGATGAGGCATTTGACCGCATAGCCCACCTGATGAAGCAGGATCGCGATGCCAATTTCCAGGCCACCAATGCCGCTGGCGTCACGGTAAACCGCTGGCCAACCACCGCCATGCTCTGCTCTTCCGCCGCCAGTAATGAAACCGGCCTGCTCGATCAGAAATTTGCCCGCTCGCTGGGTATTCTGGCGCTGGAAAACCAGGCGCGCCTGTGTCACGGCCCGACCGTGGCCGCGCTGGCCCCCAGCTTTGGTCGTGGTGCAATGACCAATAACTGGAACGACATCAAAAACGCCAATGTGGTGATGATCATGGGCGGCAACCCCGCCGAGGCGCATCCGGTTGGCTTTAAATGGGTGATTGAAGCCAAAACCCATAACAATGCGCAGGTCATCGTGGTCGATCCACGCTTTAACCGCTCTGCGGCGGTCGCCGATCTCTACGCGCCACTGCGTGCCGGCAGCGACGTGGTTTTCCTGATGGGGGTGATCAACTATCTGCTGCAACACAATCAGATTCAGCAGGAGTATGTTCGCGCCTTCACCAATGCCGCACTGATTGTCAGCGAAGGTTTCAGCTTCAGCGACGGTTTGTTCAGCGGTTACGATGCTGAAACCCGTCAGTACGATCGGCAGAGCTGGCACTATGAGCTGGATGAAAACGGCCATGCGAAACGCGATGAGAGCTTCACTCACCCACGCTGCGTGCTGAACCTGCTGAAAACCCATGCCAGCCGTTACACCCCGGAAATGGTGACGCGCCTGTGCGGCACTTCGCAGGAATCCTTTATTGCGGTATGCGAGCAGCTCGCTTCCACCTGTGTGCCGAATCGCACCGCGACTATTCTCTATGCGCTGGGCTGGACTCATCACACCAACGGTTCGCAGATTATCCGCACGGCGGCGATGATTCAGCTGCTGCTGGGTAATATCGGGATGCCAGGCGGCGGTATTAACGCGCTGCGCGGTCACTCCAACGTGCAGGGCTACACCGATCTCGGCCTGCTGGCGCAGAGTCTGCCGGGCTATCTGCCACTGCCCTCAGAGAAGATGACCACCCTGGCAACCTACCTGCAGCAGGCCACGCCGGTTGCGACACTGCCGGATCAGGTCAACTACTGGCAGAACACCGACAAATTTTTCGTCAGCCTGATGAAAAGTTTCTACGGCGATAAAGCCACCGCGGAAAACCAGTGGGGCTACGACTGGCTGCCGAAGTGGGATAAGAGCTACGACTGCATGGCGCAGGCGGAGATGATGGAACAGGGCGTGCTGAACGGCTGTCTGATTCAGGGCTTCAACCTGCTGGCCGCCTTCCCGGACAAAAATAAAGCGGTCCGGGCACTGTCCCGCCTCAAATATATGGTGGTGATCGATCCGCTTCGCACCGAAACCGCCAGCTTCTGGCAGCATCACGACGAGTTCAACGATGTCGATCCCTCGAAAATCCAGACCGAAGTGTTCCGTCTGCCCTCTTCCTGCTTCGCTGAAGAGTCGGGATCGGTGGCGAACTCGTCGCGCTGGCTGCAGTGGCACTGGGCGGCCGCGGAGCCGCCCGCTGAAGCGCTGCACGACGGTAAAATCCTCGGCAATCTGTTCATGCGTCTGCGCGCGCTCTATCGCCTGGAAGGCGGAGCAAACCCTGAACCGCTGATGGCAATGCGCTGGGACTACCGCGATCCGTCTAATCCTGAGCCGGAAGAGGTGGCGCAGGAGAACAACGGTCAGGCGCTGGCCGACATTTACGACGCCAGCGGCAAGCTGTTGCTGAAAAAAGGCCAGCAGCTCAACGGCTTCTCAGAGCTGCGTAACGACGGCACCACCGCCAGCGCCTGCTGGATCTACAGCGGCAGCTGGACGCCGGAAGGCAACCAGATGGCACGACGCGACAACGCCGACCCATCGGGGCTGGGCGCGGTCTCCGGCTGGGCCTGGGCGTGGCCGGCTAACCGCCGCATTCTCTATAACCGCGCCTCCGCCGATGCGCAGGGTAAAGCCTGGGATCCACAGCGCCGCCTGATTGAGTGGGATGGCACTCGCTGGCACGGCATCGACGTGCCGGATTATCCGGTAACGCTGTCGCCGCAGCAGCAGGCCGGTCCGTTTATCATGCAGCCCGATGGTCTTGGCCACCTGTTTGCGCTCGATAAGATGGCCGACGGCCCCTTCCCGGAACATTACGAACCGATGGAAAGCCCGCTCGCCGACAATCCTATGAATCCGCAGCAGCGTCATAGTCCGGTCGTTCGACTGTTCAGCAGCGACGCCGCGCAACTGGGCGAGGCCGCTGACTATCCCTGCGTCGCCACCACCTATTCCATCACCGAACTGTTCCGCCACTGGACCAAACATGCCCTGCTGAACGCGATTGCGCAGCCGGAGCAGTTTGTTGAAATCGGCACCGAACTGGCAGAGGAGAAAGGCATCAAGGCCGGAGACAGCGTCAAAGTCTCGTCGCGCCGTGGCTATATCAAAGCCAAAGCGGTGGTAACACGTCGTCTGCAGCGTCTGATGATTGACGGCAAGCCGGTTGATACCGTGGGTATTCCCTGTCACTGGGGCTTTGAAGGCACCACGCGTAAAGGCTTCCTCGCCAATACGCTGACGCCGTCGGTTGGCGATGCCAACTCGCAGACCCCGGAGTACAAGGGATTTTTAGTGAAAGTGGAAAAAGCGTAACGGTAGATGACAATGGCTTATCAATCACAAGATATTATCCGTCGCTCAGCGACCAACGGCTTTACCCCACCGCCACAGGCGCGCGATCACCAGCGTGAAGTCGCGAAGCTGATTGACGTCACCACCTGTATTGGCTGTAAAGGCTGTCAGGTCGCCTGCTCCGAATGGAACGACATCCGCGATGAAGTCGGTCATAACATCGGGATCTATGACAACCCTACCGATTTGACCGCCAAATCATGGACGGTGATGCGCTTCTCGGAAGTTGAAGAGAACGGCAAGCTGGCCTGGCTGATTCGCAAAGATGGCTGCATGCACTGCGCCGATCCCGGCTGCCTGAAAGCCTGTCCGTCGGCAGGTGCCATTATTCAGTACGCCAACGGCATCGTCGATTTCCAGTCTGAGCAGTGTATCGGCTGCGGCTACTGCATTGCGGGTTGCCCGTTCAACGTGCCGCGGCTCAACAAAGAGGATAACCGCGCCTACAAATGCACCCTGTGCGTGGATCGCGTCAGCGTCGGCCAGGAGCCTGCCTGTGTGAAGACCTGTCCGACCGGCGCCATTCATTTCGGCAGCAAAAGCGACATGCTGACGCTGGCGGAGGAACGCGTAGCGGAGCTGAAGTCGCGCGGGTTTGCGCAGGCTGGCCTCTACAACCCGGAAGGCGTGGGCGGCACCCACGTGATGTATGTGCTGCATCATGCCGATAAGCCTCAGCTCTATCACGGGCTGCCTGCTAACCCGGGCATCAGCCCGACGGTGACCTTCTGGAAGGGGATCTGGAAACCGCTGGCGGCGGTGGGTTTTGCCGCTACGTTCGCCGCCTCTATTTTTCACTATGTTGGCGTTGGCCCGAATCGCGTCACTGAAGAGCACGACGACAACGACGATCACCCTGAGGAGCGCAAATAATGAAAAAGCCCGATCATCTGGTGCGTTACCGCGCACCCGAACGCATCAATCACTGGATTGTCGCGATTTGCTTTGTCATGGCCGCCTTAAGCGGATTAGGGTTTTTCTTTCCGTCGTTCAACTGGCTGATGCAGATATTTGGCACACCACAGCTGGCGCGTATTCTGCATCCTTTTTTCGGTGTGGTGATGTTCGTTGCTTTTATGCTGATGTTTTTGCGTTACTGGAAACACAACCTGATTAATCGCGATGACCTTTACTGGGCCAGAAACATTCACCGGATTGCGCTGAATGAAGAAGTGGGTGATACCGGTAAATATAACTTTGGTCAGAAGTGTGTGTTCTGGGCTGCTATTATCAGCTTAGTGTTGCTGCTTGCCAGTGGCATCGTGATCTGGCGACCTTACTTTGCCGATGCCTTCGCCATTCCGCTGATTCGTCTGGCGTTGGTGGTACATTCGGTGTCAGCGGTGGCGCTGATCATCGTCATTATGGTGCACATTTATGCTGCGTTGTGGGTCAAAGGCACACTGACCGCGATGGTGGAAGGCTGGGTCAGCGCCGAATGGGCCAGGCAGCACCATCCTCGCTGGTATCGCGAGCAGCGTAATCCGCCAATAAAACAGGAAAAACGCCCCTGATGAGTATTCGCATAATCCCGCAAGATCAGCTGGAGAAAGGCGAAAAGACAACGGCGGAGATGATTCCGCCGTTACTTTTTCCACGGCTGAAAAATTTATACAGCCGTCGTGCTGCGCGACTGCGTGACCTGGCGGCGAAAAACCCACTCGGCGACTACCTGCGCTTTGCGGCGGTGATCGCTGAAGCGCAGGAGATTGTGCTGTATGACCATCCGCTGCACATCGACCTGCATGCCCGCCTGACGCAGAGCGCCAGCGAGGGCAAGCCGCCGCTGAATATTCATACCCTGCCGCGCGATCCCCACTGGCAGCGACTGCTGCATTCACTGATTGCCGAGCTGAAGCCAGAGATGAGCGGTCAGGCACTGGCGGTGCTGGAGAATCTGGAGAAGGCGTCCGCCACCGAGCTGGAGACGCTGGCCAGCGCGCTGTTTACCGGCGAGTATGCGCTGGTCAGCAGCGACAAAGCACCCTTTATCTGGGCGGCGCTTTCGCTCTACTGGGCGCAGATGGCGGCCCTGATCCCAGGCAAAGCACGCGCTGAGATGGGCGATCAGCGTCAGTTCTGTCCGGTCTGCGCCAGTATGCCGGTCGCCAGCGTGGTGCATATGGGCAGTCATGAAGGCGCGCGCTATCTGCACTGTAATCTGTGCGAAAGTGAATGGCATGTGGTGCGCAGCAAATGTACCCAGTGCGAACAGTCCCGTGATCTGCACTACTGGTCGATCGACAGCGAACGGGCGGCGGTGAAAGCAGAGAGCTGTGGCGACTGCGGCACTTACCTGAAGATGCTCTATCAGGAGAAAGATCCGGCCATTGAACCGGTGGCAGATGACCTGGCATCGCTGATACTGGATGCCAGAATGGAGCAGGAAGGCTTCGCACGCAGCAGTCTCAATCCCTTTATGTTTCCTGGCGAATAGTCACTGACTCTGGAGAACCCGATGAAACTGATTGGCAGCTATACCAGCCCGTTTGTGCGTAAGATTTCGATTATCATGCTGGAAAAAGGCATTACTTTTGAATTCGTTAACGCATCGCCTTACAGCGATGACAGCCACGTGCCGCACTACAATCCGCTGGGCAAAGTTCCGGCGCTGGTCGCTGACGATAAGCAAATCTGGTTCGATTCCAGCATCATTGCGGAGTTTCTGGAACTGCGTGGCGTGGAGCCTGCTCTGCTGCCTGCCGATCCGCTTGAATCGCTTAACATCCGTCAGCTGGAGAAGCTGGCGGATGGCGTCAGCGATGCCGCGCTGGTGATCGTGCGCGAGCAGATGCGTCCGGGGGATTTGCAGTCGGAAGAGGTGCTGCTGCGCAATCGTGAAAAGATTCAGCGCAGCCTCGACATGCTGGAAGCGAAGGCGGCAGAGGGGAAATGGCTTAACAACGGCCAGCTCAATCTGGCGGATATCGCCACCGGTTGCATGATCGGCTACCTCAATTTCCGTCGCGTAGTGCCGAACTGGTGTGTCGAACGACCCGCGCTGGTGAAACTGGCGGAAACACTGTTTCAGCGCGAGAGCTTTGCAAGGACGACGCCGCCTGCGGCGTGATGGGTGCTGTGGCTGGCAGGTGACAAGGTTAACGAGATTCGGTTTTGGGGCTAATTGTCTAATCCAGCTCTGAAGCGTGCCGTTCTGTCTGACGACGTCCTTATGCCTGACAATCTGATGCTGGATGAACAGGCTAACTATCTTTGATAGTGGCCTGATATTTTCCGGGATGTATGAAGTACCCGCAGGATGCGAACGCCATCTGTTTCGGCAACATAGACGATGATGAACGGAAAGCGTGGCACCACCAGTTTATATTGTTTTTCTGTGCCGACTTTTGTTCCGGCCCGCGGGTTTTCGCTAAGCAGACTGGCCATACGGGTAAACTTATCGTCTGTTGCACTGGCTACCAGCAGGCCAGCCTCACGATACAGATAACGAAATATCGTCTCCCTGTCTGCCTGCGCCTGTTTTTCCCATTGAACGGCTGATATCACAACGTTCCCCGCGCGGCCTGCGCTTTCAGTTCTTCCATGCGGGCATTCATTTCATCGTTACTGATGAACTCGCTATCACCGGCATCATAACGACTGAATGCCGTCACTATCTGCTCTTCCAGCCATGCATCATGTTGGCCATCCTGATATTGCCGCTCTTCAGCAGCCAGCTCTTCCGCTCGCTGACGCATAACCTCTGTCAGCGTCATCTTCTTGCGCTCTGCTGCCCGCATCGCCAGTCGTTTAACGTCGTCATCAATTCTGAAGTGGATAGTGCTCATAGCCTGACTCTCTCGTGGTGTCATTTGTGGTGTCATCATGCCTGTCATCCTTTTCTCTGTCATCATCATTTCACTCTTATGCGATGCCGGAAATCGCCACACCCATAGGAACAAATGGCCGGTTGCAGATGCTGAAGAGGGTATTGGGAAGAGGATGTAAACGAAATAGTAAACGGAAAAAACAATCCGTTTTTCAGAGACGACTCGCAGTTTATTACTAAGCTTTCAGCGAGTTTACAAAGCGGGCGGTGTATATTTGAACAGGAGAAAACAGAAAAGGAAGAACGTAACGAGAGATTTTTAGCGCGAGCTGAAACGGGTTGGCCCCCGTTTCAGTCGCTGACCACAAGCAACTATCAAGGAGTTGATTATGGCTGAGACACATCATAAGCCAGGCACCACCACACCCACAACTAAATCAAGGCGTTATACCGTGGGGTATATCCGGGATCATATTAAGCACCAGCCATCACCGTCGATCACGCTGCGGGGCCACTGGATGGGGGATCTGGGGTTTGAAACGGGGAAGAAGGTTGAGGTGATTTGTGAGCAGGGAGAGCTGCTTATCCGGCTGGCTAAGGAGTGATCGGCGGGTAAGAAGATCCCGGCTCGATTGGCCGGGATTTCTTCATGCTGATATATTTTTTTTTGCCTGCTCAACCAAAAGATAAAATTCGTTAAAATCAAAACCCCAACCGTTGGCATGCTGACAATTAAATATTTCTATACGCATTCCTGTATCTGGTTCATTAGATACCTCAGCGACTTGATCTGTACCTAAATAGATTTCATAAACTACATTTTCTCTATCCGGCAAGCTCGCTATTTTAGCATGAAGTTTGTTTGTCATTTTGGTGGTTCCAAAAAGCCTATAAGTTTTCCTTGAGCGTCATATCGCAGCCCCTGACCATTGGACGAGAAAATATCGGTTACTTTCCCATAACGTCCTGCATTACTTTGGATAATAGTCTTATTCGGATCGTTCAAAATATTGTCTACTATTTGCTGACCCTGCTCATTTATTGAACATGGATTGCCTTTAGCAGAAGGGAAACAACCTCCCGGACGACTTCCATGTTTTTGTAAAGCTCTTCCTGTAAGAGTCAAATCTCCTTTTTTCGATGCTGGGTCAACATGTTTCGCCCCATCTGATAATTCATCAAGAGACCATTCACCGATCTTATCAGTACTTTTAGATGAAGCGTTATTCCGCGCATTCTCTTCATCCTGCGGTTCCCAGCCGCCCGGCGCTCCCGATCCGGATCCACCCAGTTCAGCCTTCTCTGCATCGGTCAGATCCTTTCCAATATTAGGCTGATTTGCGCTGCTGTCGCCAGTATCTTCAGAACAGGCCCGTCCGAATGAACACTGTGTGGCTTTATCAATGGCTTCACCAATATCTTTCAGCGCACCGTCCAGGCCGGAAGCTATCTGCTTATCCGCATCCTTTTTGACCTGATCGCCGGGGCCAACGGGTACGCCCGGTACAGGCACTGGTGCAGGCAGAATAAGATTGTTATTTTCCAGCGACGTTTTTCCCGCCTGCGCCCCCGCCACCGCATCCGCCGTGCTGTCACCAACCACGCCGCCCGCTAGGCCCGCCGCCAGCGTCCCCAGCGCACTTATCGTCTGCCGCTGCTCCTCAGACAGGTCTTCACGTTTAACCCCCGGATACATCTGCTGCGCGATGTACTCGCCCATCACCGCGCCCGAGGCGCCGGCCAGCGCAGCATTGCCCGCCGCGTACGAGGTTAACCACTTTACAGCGGCCGCAGCAGCCGCTGCGCGTTTTGGTGCAGCGTTGTCAGGTAACTTTTTTCATTCGACGCCAGCAGCCCTTCCGGCGTCTGCGCCCGGCGCTGCTGCGCATGGATGGCCTGCGTCTGTCGGGGCGCAGCCCTGCCCATGATTCAGAAGGCGTTTTGTGGGACGGCCACAACCTGGCGGTTCAACAAAACAAACCCTGTTCCACAGTTGGTGAGTAAAAACGGTCACAGACCGGGCAACGGCATGGCAGACAGTAGGCGAAAAAAGGCCCGGCCACCGGGCCGGGACTTTTGTACTCAGGCAGGTAACTTAGCTAGTAAACCGTTCACCTTTTCGGTATCTTCAGGATGAAGTTTTAAATACCTTTCACATGCGAGTCGAACATACCGATAACAGGTTTCTTCACTGACAATCACGGTCTCCGCTTCAGAAGGAGGATAACCTACAGCAAACTCCACACCCTCAAAATGTTCACTTTCATCGAAGCTGTTCATGTCGGGAAAATTGCAATAGGCACCATCAGTGTTAAAACCAACTTGCCCAATAATATGTTCGATAACTTCCAGAAAATTCCTGCCAGATGACATGATATTGAAATAACCTACAACAACCTCATTGAGGCCGGAGTAAACATCTGACATCTCAAATAATTTTTTATCCATTTTCATTTATCCAATGCTTTAATTCGGATGGAAGTTCCGTACCGTACCCGTGGATTTATCAACATATATCCTGAAACTAACACCGCCTGCTATAACATTCGCTGTACCGTTCGGGCTATTCATCGCTTCTTTGAAACCATTAGCAGCAGCCTGCTGACCAAGATTCAGGATTTTTTCATCTGTAAATACCTTTGGATCGTATATGGTTTTAGTTTCCGGTGCTGCTTTATATTCACCAGTAAGGCTTCCATCCCTGTTCTTGGTTGGAACCAGATATTTAACCTCCGTAATACCATTAACGCCGGTCGGTGTTTCACTGACGATCTTCACGTTATACTCTTTAGCCGCATCATAAAATGCTGTGGCATTATGCCCACCTGAGATCCCATTTTTCTGCGTAAATCCATCGACTGTTGCCAGGTGTTTTGGCTGATCAATTTTGAAATTTATACCCGATGGATAAACCACAACTTTTTTAGCCAGCGTACTGAGTTTACTGGCAGCCGCAGCACCCAACACCGGCGTCATCGACGCCGCTACCATCTTCATCCCGTCGTAGGTTTCGATGTAGTTCTCAGCCGTCGCTTTATCCAGACCAAGCTGAACCATCACATAGTTCACCATCGCATCTTTCACCTGCTGCTGATTCTGTGCATCAACGCTGGTGATATTCAGCAGGTCTACGATCTTACCGTAGGAGTCTGCATACTGCTGGCTGATCTTCGAGTTGTAGGGGCCGGTTTCGTACTCGCCTTTTACTGCGATAACTTCCAGTCTCGCACCGGCACAGGCTGCGCTTCCTGCGTTACCATTTCCGCAGGCATCCAGCACTTTCTGATCGCGGCTGATATCCAGCTCGTTCAGCTCATTGATCTTCTGCTGCGCCTGCTCACGCTCTGCCGGATCTTTGCTGTTCTGGAGTTTCTGCTTCGCCAGCTCCAGCTCGGTCTTCTCCGATACGTGCAGGTGATTCTGCTCAACCGCATTTTTTCCCGCCTGCGCCCCCGCCACCGCATCCGCCGTGCTGTCACCAACCACGCCGCCTGCCAGACCCGCCGCCAGCGTCCCCAGCGCACTTATCGTCTGCCGCTGCTCCTCAGACAGGTCATTACGCTTAACCCCCGGATACAGCTGCTGCGCGATGTACTCGCCCATCACCGCGCCCGAGGCTCCGGCCAGCGCAGCATTGCCCGCCGCGTACGAGGTTACCGCACCCAGCACCGCGTGCGCCATCAGGTTCGCCTGGACATTTACCTTACCGTTCGCATCCGTGGTCAGTTCATGTATCTTTTCCGCCAGGTACGGTGCCGACGCGCCGCTTATCGCCTGCGCCACGTTCCCGCCCGACAGGCCCTGCACCGCCGCCGTCACCGCGCTGATGCCCTGCTGCAGCGACGAACCCGTGCCGAACGGCTTCATCGCGTTGTCATACGCCCGCTGCGATATATCGGCTTCCGTATAAGGCTTACCGCTTGCCGCCAGCTGCTCACGCGCCGCCTGAAGAGCCGCCGGGTCGTCCTTCGCCTTCAGGCCCGCTATCTGGCCCTGCGTCCGCGCGATATCTCCCGCCTGAGCCCCGATTTCCCCGATAAGCTGCGCCGCCTTCAGCCGGTTCTGCTCCTTCTCCTTGTCGAAGATGACGTCCAGCCCCGGATTCGCGTTCGCTACGTCGCGGCTGAGGCCCGCCACGTCCTGCTTCTGCTTTTCCTTATCGCGGATAACGATGGTGCCCTCACTCACCGCCGCCTTCGTGGTGGAGTCCGCGCTGCCGCTGCCGTTCAGCCCCGCCAGCATGCTGTTCGCCATGTTCCCGGCGAACTGAGCGCCCACGCTGCCGCCCGTGCTCATGCCCGCACTCTGATGCTCCACCTCATATTCCGCGTGGTTCTCAATATTGCCGAAGCCCAGCGTGCCGGTGTCGAGCCGGTTCTTATCGGCGGTAGCCGTTGAGCTGATGACCGCGCCGTTCAGCTGCGTGTGCTCACCCACCGTGACGTCAAAACCGCCCTTCCCGGCAAAAATCCCCGTCTGCTCCGCCACGCTCTGCCAGGTGCTGTACATCTTATCCCGGCTCACGTTCACGTTCGCCGACCCGGTCATTGAGCCGAAGGTGAAGCTGCCGCCCGCGCTGGCGCTCTGCTGTCTGCTGTCGTAGCGGTCGCTGTCCTGCTCTGAGGTCAGCGTCAGGTTGCGGCCCGCGTCCATCTTCACGCTCTCACCGCTGGCCTGCGCGCCCGTGAGCGTCATGTCGCGCCCGCTGGTCAGGCTGAGCCGGTTGCCCGCGTCCAGCGTGGTCTCGCTGTGCGTCAGCCCGTTGCCTTTTTCGCTGCCCTTCGCCGCGTTCATGCCCGCCGACACGCTGATGCCGTAGCCGCCTGATTTCGCCTGCAACGCAACAGCACCCTGTCCGCTGCGCAGCGTGCTACCGGTGACGATCAGTTTCAGGACCTGCTCGCGTACCAGACGCTGCTCATAAAAACCGTCGCCCAGGCGTTTATGCACCTGTGACGAGCCGTGGCTGAGGAGCGATTGGTGGGTAAAAAGATCCTGGCTTGGTGGCCGAGATCCTCTTTGCTGAGGTTAAAAACCTTTTACTTTAAAAAAGTGAAGTAATGCAAGGCCAATACCTCCGATCCCTCCACCATAAAGTCCAATTTTTGCTCCATGTAAAATATCTTGCCAGGTGGAATTAAACCCATCCCCAAGCAGCCACAGTAGTAACGAGAAAAAAAGTTTTCCACAAACAGATAGAGCGATCATAAACAAAACAGTGGCAGCTAAAATAAATAAGGATTGAAAAATTCTGAGAAGATCATTTTTCATTTCCATCTCCTATTTTTTTGAGCACTTGCTCTGCTGCTTTCCCGCTTCCCTCTGACATTATTGAAGCTCCGATATTACCTATGCTGCTGGGGACTTTGCTCGGAAGCATTTCCTTCGATATCCCCAGTTGTCCTTTGACTTCGGTATATTTCAGCAGGTCAGGATTGAACTTTGGATCCCAGCCACCAGTGATCCATTTACCAGCGGCATTTGTCCCTGAAGAGATCAATTTACCGGCTCCATAACCTAATGCCGATCCTGCACCATTAGTTATCGCACCAGTTAGCGGATCATCGCCATTGATTTGATTCGTTAAGGCTCCTCCAACAGCGTTCCAGATCACTGTACCGGTCAGGCCATTTCCGATGGTGATAACGTTTGTCCAGCCAGCGACAACAGAGTTAACCGGGTTCACCGTGCCATCTTCAGCGTACTGAGCGCCTGCATTAACCCCTGCACCCAGTGCCCACATTGCCTGCGCTGGAGCTGTTAAAGATGCCACGCCGCCAGTTGCCAGCGCTCCCGCAATCGCTTTATTTACCGCCTCGCCGCGCTGGCAGCTAACTGAAGAAGGATCGTCTGCACAGGACATCACGTCTTTACCCTGCTTCTGCACGAACTTTTTCTGTCCCGCTTCGGTTCCACCAAATAAGTTGTTATTAACCGCGTTCTGTCCCGCCTGCGCACCCGCCACCGCACCCGCGGCGCTGTCACCTACAACGCCGCCCGCAAGACCCGCCGCCAGCGTCCCCAGCGCGCTGATGGTCTGCTTCTCCGTTTCTGTCAGGCCGCTGACCGCTTTACCCGGATACAGCTGCTTCATCACCAGCTGCGCCATCAGTTCGCCGCTGACGCCGCCCGCCGCGCCCGCCAGCGCTGAGTTGCCGGATGTGTAAGAGGTTACCGCACCCAGTACCGCATGCGCCATCAGGTTCGCCTGGACATTAACCTTACCGTTCGCATCCGTGGTCAGCTCGTGTATCTTTTCCGCCAGGTACGGTGCCGACGCGCCGCTTATCGCCTGAGCCACATTCCCGCCAGACAGCCCCTGCACCGCCGCCGTCACCGCGCTGATGGCCCGCTGCACCTTACCGCCGGTGCCGAACCCGCTCTCCGCGAACGCCTGATTATAGTAGTTGCTGTAAACCTGTTTATTGACGTCGCTTGCGCTGTACTGCTTCGTCGGATCCTTTGCTTTCAGCTCAGCCAGCGCTCTGTCGCGGTCGGTCTGCGTGGCGCCGGACATTTTCTCGTTTGCGGCCCGCGTCGCAATGATATCGCCCTGCGTCCGCGCGATATCCCCCGCCTGAGCCCCGATTTCCCCGATAAGCTGCGCCGCCTTCAGCCGGTTCTGCTCCTTCTCCTTGTCGAAGATGACGTCCAGCCCCGGATTCGCGTTCGCCACGTCGCGGCTGAGGTCCGCCACGTTCTGCTTCTGCTTCGACGGGTCGCGGATGACGATAGTGCCTTCGCTCACCGCCGCCTTCGTGGTGGAGTCCGCGCTGCCGCTGTCGTTCAGCCCCGCCAGCATGCCGTTCGCCATGTTCCCGGCGAACTGACCGCCCACGCTGCCGCCCGTGCTTATCCCGGCGCTCTGGTGCTCCACCTCATATTCCGCGTGGTTCTCAATATTGCCGAAGCCCAGCGTGCCGGTGTCGAGCCGGTTCTTATCGGCGGAGGCCGTTGAGCTGATGACCGCGCCGTTCAGCTGCGTGTGCTCACCCACCGTGACGTCAAAGCCGCCCTTCCCGGCAAATATCCCGGTCTGCTCCGCCACGCTCTGCCAGGTGCTGTGCATCTTATCCCGGCTCACGTTCACGTTCGCCGACCCGGTCATTGAGCCGAACGTGAAGCTGCCGCCCGCGCTGGCGCTCTGCTGTTTGCTGTCGTAGCGGTCGCTGTCCTGCTCTGAGGTCAGCGTCAGGTTGCGGCCCGCGTCCACCTTCACGCTCTCACCGTTTGCCTGCGCGCCCGTGAGCGTCGTGTCGCGCCCGCTGGTCAGGCTGAGCCGGCTGCCCGCGTCCAGCGTGGTCTCGCTGTGCGTCAGCCCGTTGCCTTTTTCGCTGCCCTTCGCCGCGTTGACGCTCGCCGACACGCTGATGCCGTAGCCGCCCGACCCCACGCCGATGCCGACCCCGACGCTGCCGCCCTTGCTGCTGCTGGTGCTTTCAGTACTTTGTGTGTTCTGTGCCGACTGCAGCAGGATGTCCCGCGACGCATCCAGGCTCAGGTCGCCGCCCGCCTTCAGCTGGCTGCCGGCGATGCTGATGTCGCCGCTCTGCGCCGTACCGTTTTTGCCGGTTGCCGTGACGGTCAGATTCCGGCCCGCCGTCAGCGTGCTGCCCTGCGACTGGCTGCTCTCAGTACGCGCTTCGCTTTTCGACGACTGGCTGCCGTACGAGGCGCTGACGCCGATGGTGTTGGTCGAGCCCTCCTGATAGCCGTCCTGCCCCGGCTTCAGGTCGCCGGCGGCATTGTGTGCGTTTGCGGCGGCAGTATTCAGCCCGTCCATCTGAGCCGCCTGCGCCGCCTGCACCCCGTTCAGCGCCGCCTGGGTGTTCTGCAGCGCGCTGACCCGCCCGTCACCCGACTTCCTCGCCTGCTGCGCGCTGCTGACCGCCGTGTTGAGCGCGCTGCCCGCCGTGCCTGACAGGGCAATGCTCAGACCGCTCTGTTTCTGCTCGAAGGTTTCCTTACGGCTGCGTGAATCAAAGCCCGGGTCGATAGTTACGCTGTCGCCCGTCAGGTTCAGGTCCTGACCTGCCACCAGGTCTGCGCCGCCGACGTGCAGCCGGTTGCCCGCCGTGATGTCCACGCTGCCCTGGCTGCTGCCGACGGTGCTGACGCTCTGGCTCTGGGTGGTGCCTTTCTCATCGATTTCATGGCGGGTCGACTGCTTGCCGATGGTGAAGCCGATGCCGCCGCTGCTCATCAGCCCGCTTTTTTTCTTTTCTTTCAGCTGGTAGTGGCTGTCGGTCTCGGTTGCCGCGCCGATCTCCACGTCGCGTCCGGCCCGCAGATTGACGTCCTGGTCAGCAGCCACCGCCGATCCGGTCACCGTCAGGTCGCGTCCGGCGATGACCGTGACGCTTTCGCCGCTCATCAGGCTACCTTTCTCACGGGTGGCAACGTCCCGCGTCACGCTGTGACTGCTACTTTTGTTCAGCAGGCCTTTATTCTCTGAGCGTTCTTCACTATAGAGTGACTCACGTTCGGTGGCGGTGTTGAGCACCACGTCCTGTTTCGCCTGAAGCCCGACCGCGCCCTGTTCGCTGTGAAGCGTACTGCCGGTCACGGTGACGTCGCCCTCGCGCCCAATCACTGTTACGCCCTGCTGCCCGCTGAAGGTGCTACCGGTGCTGCTCTCGCGCACGCTTTCTTCTTCACGATGGGTGCGGGTATTACCCTCGCGCTTGTTTTCGCTGTCCTGAGCTACCAGGCTGGCGCGTGCGTCTTTAATGGTAACGTTCTGCGCGCTGACGCCAATGCGGCCCTCTGTACTGTCAACCTGCGCGCCTTCGGCCAGCAGGTTATTACCCGCCACCAGCGTCACACCCTGAGCGCCGCTCAGGGTGCTGAGCAAAAGACGATCTTCCGTGCGGCTGTTGCTGACCGATGAAGTCCGGCTGCCAGCCTCAAGATGGGTGGTATTGGTGGTGGTTTCAGCGCCGATGTGAATGTCACCGCCAGCCTGAACCCGGGCAGAGCCGGAGGCGCTGGCCTGGCTACCGGTCAGCGTCAGGTCACGCCCGGCCGAGAGCAGAAGATTGCCACCGGCGTTAAGCTCGCTGCCCTGCGCCTGCTGCCACTCGCCGCTGACCTGCGCCATGCGCCTGCCCGCTTCTTCTATGCCGCTGCTGGTGCGGTTACCCATCGCCCCGGAGATCACGTTCAGGCTGCCGCTGTGACTGCTTTTCGCGGCACCGATCTCCAGGTTGTTGCGCGCGCTCAGACTGAGGTTATTGGTGGCATTGAGTTTCGCGCCCTGCAGCCGGATATCGGTGCCGCTGAGGCTGATATTCTCAGCACTCATCGTCGCCTGACGCAGGGCATTCTGCAGATCGGTGCTGATCGTCAGCGTCTCCGCCTTCACATCAATGCTGCCCGCCGTGATGTCGCCACCCAGGTGCTGAAACTGCCCGCTGTCGATGGAGAGCGCCTGGTCCGCAAACAGATTACCGGTATTGGTCACGCTGTCTGCCGAGAGCTGCAGATTACCGCCGCCAATCACCGCGCCCGCGCCAGTCAGGCGCAGCGTGGTCTGTGCCAGATAAACTTTCGGCACCCACACCGTCTGAGGGCCGTCTTCCGTATCAACCGTTTCGCTGACCAGCCAGACGATATCCTGTTGCAGCGCCGCAATCTGCTGCGGCGTCAACGCCACGCCCGGCACCAGATGGAAATCCTGCGCCACTTTAGAGCCGTTGTTCATTAGCTCCTGATACTGCGCCATCGCATCCCAGCCGTTAACGGAAGGCCTGCCGGTCAGTTTCAGGACCTGCTCGCGTACCAGACGCTGCTCATAAAAACCGTCGCCCAGGCGTTTATGCACCTGTGACGGGTCGTAACCCACCCGTTCAAGCAGATAGTCGCTGCTGATAAATTTGCTCTTGCTGGTAAAACGCTCGTCAGTCACGATCAGATACGGGCTGCCCGCCGCGGTATGCTGGCTGAACAGACCATTATTGGGGATGGTTGTGGCGACTTTCTCCAGCTGTTGTAGCGCCGTCAGGGCCAGTTCAGCCGGTAACAGTGGGCGACCCGTTGTGTTATTACCCGTCGTAAGTTCTGTGTCGCCGTCATGGCGGGCGACCCCGTCCACGGTAAAGGCCAGTGGGTTACGTTCATACTCAGCGCGCTCAGCGTCCACTGCCTGCAGCGCCGCTTCAAGCTGGCTTATCTGTGCCTGATTAACGGTGGTATTGCTGATGCTGGCCCCGTTAATGCTGACGTTGCCGTTGCCGGTAATGATGCCGTCAACGCTTGCCAGGGCGGTGGTCTCATCGGAATTGAAGGTCGGATACCAGTGGCGCGTGCTTCTGTCGTAATGATCGACAATAACTTCCTGCCGCCGCTCATTGATCGAATAGCCCCGGTTGTCGATGCTTCCGCCGCCATCCAGTGTCAGATTGCCGTTAGCCGTGATCACGCTGGCATCATTAAGTAACGCTCCGGTGATGCGCAGGAGCATGTCGCCACCCGCCAGAATACGTGCACCAATACCTTCATTGACCAGTCTGTCACGCGTCAGGGTGCCGGTTACGCTACGCTCACGCAAAGCGCTGTAGTCGCTGATAAAGAGGGCGCTATCGATATCGATATGTTGTTCAGGGTCCCATTGTTCGATACGACCACGGTCATGTTCACGCCATACGGTGTTCTGGTAAGGAGTCAGCACATTTTTCTGCTTAAATCCGCGCGTTTCATAGAACGTCATGGCATACGTGCCATCGACGCCGGGGTTCAGTGCCAGATAGTTAACCCACAGATCGGTCAGCACGCCCTGATTGTTCATGACCCGTACCTGAGCGCGTTTGCCCGCCGCGTCAATCGCCAGAAGGGTGCCGTAAGGATTGCTCTGCGCCGCGGCCTCATCCTGGAAAGTCAGTTGCTGAGTGGTCGGTGCCATACTGCTTTTATCGGGCATTATCGTCGTACCAAACGAGCGCCAGTAGTAGTTATAACGATGCCACTTGTAGTCGCTGGTCTCAGCCTCACGCTCTATCACCAGCCCTTCGCGCAGGTTGTCTAGCCGCCGCGCTTCCAGCGTCATATCACCGTCCGCTTCAATAAAGCTCGCCCGGTTCTCGATCAGGTCATCGCTATGCAATGACAGGCGATTGCCGCTATAGAGCAGCGCGCCATCTGTGTTGCTCAGCCGCTCACGGGCCTGCAGGGTCAGGTTTTGAGTTGCCGCGATGACCGCAGGCTGTCCATGGTTGTCGATCACCCGGGAACGCACGGTGACTTCATCACCTATCAACGCGGCACGGTTATCCAGCGAGTCGACACTCAGCGTCAGGTCGTCGGCTTCAAGACGCCCGCTGTTCAGCAGCGCACCGGTCGTGAGCTGAACTGTTTTGCCCACCAGCATCGCCGGGTTGGTTATGCCTGCCGCATTCAGCACCAGATTACCCGGCAGCAGCCAGTCCACCAGGTTAGTAAACGCCCCGCTCAGAGAGACAGTCACCGTGCCGTTACTGCTGATGGTTTCGCTCGCCTGGCGGGTGTAGTCCTGTTGCGCGGTCAGCGTCAGAGCTTGCAGGCCCAGCAGCGTGCCGCCCTGATTATCGAAAGAGTGTGCATGGATGTTTAATGCGCCAGCACTCTCCAGCCGTCCGCTCTGATTGAGCAGCACCAGCGTTGAATCAGTCGGTGAGAGATCACCGTTGAGAATGAGATCGCCATTCGCCAGCACCCTTCCCTGCCGGTTGTCCAGCTGTGCAACACCGCGCAGCATGAGCGTTCCGGCGCTCTGCAGCCGCCCGGCGCTGTTATCGATATCACGGGCAGTAATGTCGCTGTAGGTGGTGCCGAGTAACAGACCGCCGTCGCGGTTGATAAGGCGATCGGCCTGCAGTGAGAGCCCCGCCTGACTGCTGATCACACCCTGGGTACTGTTATCGATCGCCGTGGCGTTCAGCACTAGATCCTGGGTGGCGACAAGCTGGCCGCCCTGATTGTTCAGTTGTGCGGCTTCAAGGGTCAGCGCCGCGCCGCTGTGGACTTTGCCCTGCTGGTTGTTGAGCGTGCCGACGTGATAACTTCCCGCGCCCTGGCTGATCAGTGTGCCGCTGGCATTCTCCAGCTGCCCGGTGGTCAGATTAATCGCTTCACGGCTGCTGAACACGCCCTGACGGTTGTTGATCGCTGCGGCATTGATCTGCTGCCCGCCATTACTGCGTACCGCGCCGCCCTTGTTATCAAACTGCCCTGACAGCTGAAGTGTCAGCTGTTGCTGGCTGTCGATATTGCCGCCTGTGTTGTTCAGCGTCTGCGCATCCAGCTGGAACGCTTCGCCGCTCTGGATCTTACCGGCCTGGTTATGCACATCCCCGGCCAGATTCAGCTTCAACTGCCGCTGACTGTAGAGCAGACCGCCCTGGGTGTTATCGAGTCGCGCAGCGGTAATAGTCAGCCCCTCACCAGCCAGCCACTGGCCATCCGCATTGTTAATGTTACCGGTGCGGCTGCCTTCGGTCTGACCCTGAACGGTAAGCTGCTGCTGAGCAGAGACTTTACCGGCCAGGTTGTTGATATCCTGCGCAATGCGTAACGCCATGCCAGCAGCCGATTGCAACACGCCGCTGGCGTTACTAAGCCAGTTCGCCGAGAGTTCAGCCTGCTGCTGACTTTGTACGCTGCCCGCCGTGTTATCGAAACCGGCAGTCGTGGCAGTCCAGCTTCCCTGGCTGCCCATCCAGCCCTGCGTATTGCTCATCTCCTGCGCCTGAAGCGTCTGGCTTAACCGGCTGAAGATGCGGCCATTGCTGTTATCCAGACGACCAGCAACCTGCATATCCAGCGTATCCAGCGCATTGATCGCGCCCTGAGCATTCAACAGATTTGCGGCGCTGGCCTGCGTGCGGCCATTACCGGTCAGGGTGCCACCCTGATTGTCCCAGTCGCCCGCCAGGTTCAGCGTCAGTGCCTGCTGGCTGAGAATCTGCCCTGACTGGCGATTGTTCAGTGCGCCGCCCTGCAGCAGCAGATCGCCGCCGCTTTGCAGCGATCCGCCATCGTTATCAAATAGCGTCGCTGCGGTGCCATGGACCGCGAGGGCATTTTTCGCCGTGAGTTTGCCGCTCTGGTTGAGGATATCGCCACGGCTGGTCAGCTCCAGATCACCGCCAGACTGCAACCGGCCGCTGGCGTTATTGAGCTGATCTGTCGTCGCCGTGACTCGCTCACCGCCCTGTGCCGTTCCGTCGCGGTTCTGCCAGAGTCCGCCGCTGTTGAGTGAGAGATGATGACCCGCTTCGATCCAGCCATCGCTGTTATCCAGGCCCTGTAGTGTCGTCAGATCGAGATCGCGCTGGCTGACGATCTCGCCCTGCACATTATTCAGATGCTGTGCGGTCAGCGACAGCTGACCGCCGTTCAGGGTGCCAGCGTGATTATCGAGATCACCGCCCGCGCTGAGCGTCAGCGCATCACCGGCCAGCAGCTTACCCTGACTGTTGTTAACTGCGTCGCGGGCATTAATAACCAGCGCGGCCTGGGTTTTAACGGTGCCACCCTGGTTAGTCAGGCTGCCTGTCTCAAGCGTCAGATCGCCGTTGTTACCCAGCTCACCCGCGGTATTGTCGAGCAGACCGTCAATCCGCCATTTTTGGGCGGCGTTGTCGAGTGCGACCATGCGTCCACGCTGGTTATTGAGCGAGGCGGCCCGGAAGCTGAGTTGCCGGCTCTCAATCGCTCCGTCGCTGTTATCCAGCCCACCACTCAGGGTGAAGCGGCTTTCGCCACTTCCGGTCTGCGACCATCCGGCCTGCTGGCTGAACAGGCTGCGTCCATCGATCTGCCAGCGCCCGGCGCTAATCTGCGCCTGCTGCGCCTCGATATCACCTGCCGTGTTAATCACCAGCTCCGTGCCATTGATCACCGCCTGCCGCACGGCAACTCCACCCTCCTGAGCCGTCAGCGTTGCGCGGCTGGCGGCGACCTGAGCGCCACTGAGATCGACCCGGCGTCCGCGCGCGCTGACCTCTTTTTTGCTCAGCAGGCTGCCGCTGGCCCGAATGGTATCCTGGCTCTCCAGTTGCAGATTAGCTTCCTGCACAACCTGGCTACTGGCATCGCTGCCTGCCAGCAGGTGTCCGCTGCTCTGGATGCTGCGGGCCGCCGTCAGCCGCACATCACCTGCCGCCGCCAGGGTGCCGGACTGAGTGATTCCGCCTTCGCGGCTCCGGACCGTCAGCTGACCGCCACTGTGGAGCTTGCCCTGATAATCGATATCCTCTCTGGCCGCAAGACTGATGTCGCCTCCGGCCTGCGTCACGCCATCCTGCGCCGCCGACTGCCAGACAAGCTTACCTTCGCTGCTCACCACCAGCGTTTTGCCCGCCTGCACCTGAGCGTTCTGATTTCGCACGCCGACGCCCGCTTCAGTGCCTATCATGCGGATCTGGCCGCTGTACATGCCGCCCATCTGCCCCATGTCGATCGCCAGTTCAGGTCTGGCGCTGCCGTCATCAGCCAGCGGTGTGACCGTCTGTGCGTCTGCGCTTACGCGATTGCGACCGGCCACCACCGCCAGCTCTTTTTTGGCCCAGACGCCCGCATTGATCTCCACCGCGCGGGCCAGTACGTCAACATACTCAGTATCATGACGGGGATCGCCGTTGAGTCCGCCGCCTTCAATGCGCACCACGCCGCGTTCGACCTGATAACCCGCCAGACTGCCGTCAGCGTTGAGCTGTGGTTTGCCGGTGGTCAGCGTCATCCGTCCGGCGTTGATGGTGCCGCATCCGTTACAGACAATCCCGGCCGGGTTGGCAACGATCACCTGCGCCCGTCCGCCCGCCACTTCCATATAACCGCGCAGCTGGCTGGGATTATTGCTGTTTACTTCGTTGATGATTACCCGTGCCGCTGGGGTGTCTGGGTTGAGATTCGGGTTGCCCTGAATCATTCCGGCCAGTTGTGTTGAGGTCATCACTGCGGAGTTATTCAGGATGGCGCCGTTCTGCGCGACATCGAATTGCTGATACTGGTTATGCGAGATACCCGCCTGATTGGGGGCGGTGATATTAACCTGCGGAAGCCCATTCTGGGTGGCGATGACGTCCGGCCGCTGTCCTGGCGTAGCATTGCTATCCGCCACAATGCCGTTCGCCATTGCAGGCCCGGCAAACAGGGCCATTCCCAGCAGCCACGCCGCGCGGCGTAAAGTGACCCAGAGACGCGGCGTGCCGTTGCCACGGCTCTGACCGGGCTCCGTGCTGCAACTGCGGGCAAGTTCTGACACCACCCGGAGTTCCCCATGGGTGCGGCTGAAGATAATGCGATAGCAATGTTTATTCATGGGTCACATCCATGTGAAAGTCACTCAGTTCAGATAGCGGGATCGCCCGCTTTGGTGGTCAGATTTCCAGGTTAACGCTGAAACCCGCCGTCGCGCCTGATGTATGAAATCCCGCGGGTTTATAGAGCGGAATGCCCGCAAACAGGTCGTAGCTGAAGCGCCCCCAGAGCGCGCCGCGTACGCCTATTGCACTGCCTGCCAGTTGATGTCCGACCAGGTCGCGAGTCGCAGGTCCGCTTACCCGGCCATAATCGGCAGCCAGATAGAGCTCATGTCCGTGCGAGAAAAGATTCCAGCCAATTTCGTTGCGCCACAGCAGTCCTTTTTCCCCCGACAACATCTGTTCACCGTCGAAGCCGCGTACCGTATAACGGCCGGCAATCGCCATGCGCTCCTGTGGCGTCAGGGCATTCGGACTCCATTGGCCCCGCACACTGCTGTAGACCCGCCAGGGCTGCTCGCCCAGGGCGAAAGGATGGTTGATGCCGAGGTCGCCCAGCAATATGCCGGTACGCGCGCTGCCCTGATGACGCGACTCTTCTGGTGCAGGAAGCGCATTAAACGCACCAGTACCGCGCCGCCAGGCGATACTGGCGTCCAGCGTGCTGCTGCCCAGATAGCTATGCTGATTCAGGCCCAGTTCCCAGCCCGCGGTGCGCCGCTTTTGCTGCACAATGTCGATATCGTTGACGGCGTTGGTGGAGTGTTTGCGGTAGCCACGCAGATTAAGCGTGGTTTTGTTCGACTGATCGCGGTAGAGCAACCGGGAGACCGTGAGCTGGAAATTATCGCTCTTGCCGCTGTAGCGCAGCACCTCATTGGCATTGGGGATGTTCTGGTGATAGGTGTAGTCGTTGTAGTTGGCGGAAACGGCCCAGTAGCCTATCGGGAAAAAGTAATTCAGGGTGTGCGAGCGGTTACCGAACGGCCCATGCTCAAACAGATTTTTGCCAATATTGGCGTAAAACAGATCGTTCTGCGCAAAGGGCGCATCCACTGCGAGGGTGGCGGAACCGAGGTAGCGCCCGGTACTTCTGGAGCCGCTGTCATCCAGTCCCAGACTGAGCCGCACCGGTCTGCCTTCGCGCCAGTTGACCTGCAGATCGCTGGTGGCTTCCTGCTCGCCCGGCACGATTTTAATGTCGGCACTGGCACTGGGCACCCGCTTGAAGTTTTCCAGCCCCTGCTCAATATCCCGCAGATTTAATATCTCGCCCGATGACGCCGGAATCGCATTCCACAGCCGTCCACGCCAGGAAACCGGTTCATCAAAACGGATCCTGCTGATACGGCCCGGCTGTAACGTCAGCGTTAATACGCCTTTAGTCAGATCCTGCTCCTGTGCCATGACGCGGGTGGTGACATAGCCTTTGGCGAGAATTGCATTCTGCACTTTGTTAATGACCAGCACGATGCCCTGTCCGCCCAGGCAGCGGCCGGTGGCATCCGCGGCGGCGTCGAGCGCCCACTGAAAACGGCTGGCTTCATCGCCAGTCAGGGCGATCTGATTGATGGTAAAGCAGGGCTGCTCACTGGCAGGATAACCGGGCAGACGACTATCAGGACGGGGAAGATGTTCATTCGCCTGCGGCGCATTCTGCTGTTGCAGCACGCGCTCGCGCGTCTGCTGACGCAGTTGCTCGCGGGCATCAATTGCCTGGCCTTCTTCGCGGGGATTATCGGCTGGCGGGGCTGCCATCAGCGGGAAAGCAGAGCAGAGCAGCGCGCCTGCCACCATGGTGAGCAGACGCACTGGCGGATGCCAGAGCGATAAACAAATCCTTTTCATGAAAATTCCATTTCACTAAATGTAACCGGGTGTAAATTTTGGCGAATTATCCATCAGGAGAGGGGAAAAACAAGAGGGCTGGCTATTTTTAGGGCGGTTTCTTAACCACCGGATTGATGAAAAACTTTGGAGTATTACAGGAGAAAAATTAACAATTAACCTTTTGATATATAGACAAAATATTTATCACCTGTCGCATCACAACAGCCGATTTCTGATGACCGGCAATGGCAGTTTGAGCACTTTAGCGTATTCATTTGCATCCTAAAAAATGGCCGCCATAGCGGTCACACTCAGGTATGAGTTGAAGACATCAGGCCAAAAAATCCCATAAAAAAAGGGACGATTGCTCGTCCCTTTTTCGCACAACAAATAGCATTACTGTAGCAGCGAGATATCCGCGACCTGCAGGAACAGCTCACGCAGTTTTGACAGCAGCGTCAGGCGATTAACCCGCACCGCCTGATCGTCGGCGTTAACCATCACTTTATCGAAGAAGTTGTCTACCGCAGTACGCAGCTGTGCCAGTTCGACCAGCGCATCCTGATAGCGGCCTTCAGCGAAGTAAGGCTGCAGCTTGCTGCTCAGCGCAGTGACAAAGGTCGCCAGCTGGATCTCTTCGTTCTCTTTCAGCAGCGACGCCTGCACGCTTTCATTCAGCGTTTCGGTCGATTTCGCCAGAATGTTAGAGACGCGCTTGTTCGCCGCCGCCAGTGCTGCGGCTGCTTCCAGCGTACGGAAGTGCGACACCGCTTTCATGCGTGCATCAAAGTCAGCCGGACGGGTCGGACGACGCGCCAGAACCGCCTGCAGCGTGTCGATGCTGTGACCCTCTTCCTGATACCAGGCGCGGAAGCGACCCAGCATAAAGTCGATCACATCATCCACCACGCGGGCGTTGCTCAGCTTGCTGCCATACAGGCGCACCGCTTCTTCGGTCAGAGTCTGCAGATCGAGCGGCAGGTTCTTCTCAACGATGATACGCAGCACGCCCAGCGCCGCACGACGCAGTGCGAACGGGTCTTTGTCGCCTTTTGGATGCTGACCAATGCCGAAAATACCGGCCAGCGTATCCATTTTATCGGCAATCGCCAGCGCACAGGCGACCGGGCTGGACGGCAGATCGTCACCGGCAAAGCGCGGCTGATACTGCTCATTCAGCGCCACCGCCACATCTTCGGCTTCGCCGTCGTGACGCGCGTAGTGCATGCCCATCACGCCCTGGGTGTCGGTGAACTCGAAGACCATGTTGGTCATCAGGTCACACTTCGACAGCAGGCCCGCGCGGGTGGCGTGATTCACATCTGCGCCAATTTCACCGGCAATCCAGCCCGCCAGGGCCTGAATGCGATCGGTTTTATCACGCAGCGTGCCCAGCTCTTTCTGGAACAGCACCGTCTCCAGACGCGGCAGGTGATCTTCCAGACGCTTTTTGCGGTCGGTATTAAAGAAGAATTCCGCATCGGCCAGGCGTGGACGTACCACTTTTTCGTTGCCGGAGATAATCTGGCGCGGATCGCTGGATTCGATGTTGGTGACGAAAATGAAGTTCGGCATCAGGTTGCCGTCATTGTCATACACCGGGAAATACTTCTGATCGCCTTTCATGGTGTAGACCAGCGCTTCCGCAGGCACCTTGAGGAATTTCTCTTCAAAGGTCGCGGTCAGGACCACCGGCCACTCCACCAGCGATGTCACCTCTTCCAGCAGGCTGTCGCTGATATCAGCGTTGCCGCCTAAACGGCGTGCTGCTGCTTCAGCATCGGCTTTGATCATCGCTTTGCGGACCTGATAGTCGGCAATGACCTGGCCGCGTTTTTCCAGCACATCAGGGTATTGATCGGCGCTTTCGAGCGTGATTTCGCTTTCACCCATAAAGCGGTGACCACGAATAACCCGGTCTGACGCGATGCCCAGAATGGTGCCTGGGATCAGCTCATCGCCCAGCAGCATCGTCACGGTGTGAACCGGACGAACGAACTGCACATCGCTGTTGCCCCAGCGCATCAGTTTTGGCACCGGCAGCTTGCTGAGCGCGGTAGCGATCATTGCGGGCAGCAGCGCCTGGGCCGCTTCGCCTTTGACCTGAGCGCGATAAACCAGCCATTCGCCTTTATCGGTGGCGAGACGTTCAGCCTGATCGACGGTAATGCCGTTGCCACGCGCCCAGCCTTCAGCGGCTTTGGTCGCGTTGCCGTCAGCGTCAAACGCAGCAGAGATCGCCGGTCCGCGCTTCTCTACTTCCCGATCGGGTTGTGAGGCGCTCAGGTTAGCGACTTTCAGCGCCAGACGACGCGGCGCAGCAAACCAGCTGACCTCGCCGTGGCTCAGGTTAGCGGCATCCAGTTCAGCAGTGACCTGCGCGGCAAAGGCTTCTGCCAGGCTGCGCAGGGCTTTTGGTGGCAGCTCTTCGGTGCCGATCTCCACCAGGAAGGTTTGTTCAGTCATGGCTGCCTCTTACTTTTTGTTATTGCACATCGGGAAGCCCATTGCCTCGCGAGAGGCGTAGTAAGCTTCAGCCACGGCTTTGGTCAGGGTACGAATGCGCAGAATATAGCGCTGACGCTCTGTTACCGAGATCGCTTTGCGGGCATCCAGCAGGTTGAAGCTGTGTGCCGCTTTAAGAATGCGTTCGTAGGCGGGCAGTGGCAGCGGTTTTTCCAGCGCCAGCAGATGCTGCGCCTCTTTCTCATACTGCTCGAAGCAGGTAAAGAGGAAATCAACGTCGGCGTATTCGAAGTTATAGGTGGATTGCTCCACTTCGTTCTGATGGAACACGTCGCCGTAGGTGGTTTTGCCCAGCGGACCGTCGCTCCACACCAGATCGTAAACGCTGTCGACGCCCTGGATGTACATCGCCAGACGCTCCAGACCGTAGGTGATCTCGCCGGTCACCGGCTTACACTCCATGCCGCCAACCTGCTGGAAGTAGGTGAACTGCGTCACTTCCATGCCGTTGAGCCACACTTCCCAGCCGAGTCCCCAGGCACCCAGCGTCGGGTTTTCCCAGTTATCTTCCACGAAGCGAATGTCATGCACCGTCGGGTCCATACCCAGCTCTTTCAGCGAGCCAAGATAGAGCTCCTGAATGTTGTCCGGTGAGGGTTTGATGATCACCTGGAACTGGTAGTAGTGTTGCAGGCGGTTCGGGTTTTCACCGTAGCGGCCATCGGTAGGACGGCGTGATGGCTGCACGTAAGCGGCGGCGATCGGCTCCGGGCCGAGTGCGCGCAGGCAGGTCATCGGGTGTGAAGTGCCAGCGCCCACTTCCATGTCCAGCGGTTGGACAATGGTGCAGCCCTGACGCGCCCAGTAATCCTGCAAGGTCAGGATCAGCCCCTGAAAGGTTTTGGTATCAAACTTTTGCATGTTGAGTGTGCACGCGCTTCGGTTAGATTAAAAAAAGAGGCCGACAGTATACCCTTTGACCGCGCGATGTGCAGCCGTAAATCCCAGGCGCTACCGGCGCGTTTTCGCGGTGATTCAGGGCGCTGGCATACAGATGGCTCCGAATCCTGCTGGCAGCAGTTGTTGCTCTGGTCGCATTTGGCTACCCTTTTGCGCACGGACGCGATGCGCAAGAGGATGCCATGCCGCAGAAGATTTACTGGATCGATAATTTACGCGCGGTTGCCTGTCTGATGGTGATCGTGATTCATACCACCACCTGGTATATCACCGGGCCGATGGCGGTGACTGGCATCACCTGGGATGCGGCTAATCTGCTGAACTCAGCATCACGCGTCTGTGTTCCGCTGTTCTTTATGATCTCCGGCTATCTGTTTTTCGGCGAACGCAGCGCCCAGCCGCGCCATATGCTCCGGCTGGTGCTCTGTCTGTTGTTCTACAGCGCGGTATCGCTGGCCTATATCACCTGGCTGACCCCCATCAGCGAAGGGCGATCAATCCTGAAGATGCTGCAGAAGCCGGTGTTTTATCACCTGTGGTTCTTCTTTGCGCTGATCGGCATCTATCTGCTGTCGCCCCTGATCCAGGTAAAAACCGTGCAGGCGCGCTACGTGGCGCTGCTGGTGCTGGTGCTGGCGGTGCTCGCCAATCCCAATACGGTCAGCCAGTCGCTGGGGCCGTTTCACTTTCTGCCGGTTAATCTCTATGTCAGCGGTGACAGTATCTACTACCTGCTCTATGCGCTGCTGGGACGGGCTATCGGCACGATGGAGACGACCCGGCGCGGCCTGACGCCGCTGGCTGCCGGACTGTTTATCGCCTGTGTGATTGGCATTACATTGGGGACGAAACAGGCGTTGATCGTCAACGGGGCGTTTAATGACACCTGGTATCTCTACTGCGGACCGCTGGTGTTTATCGCCGCGATCAGCCTGCTGATCGTGTTTAAAAACAGCCTGAACCAGCGCACGCTGCCGGGTTTAACGGTGATTGCACGCTATTCACTGCCGATCTACGGCTTTCATGCGCTGTTCATTCACTACCTGCGAACGCATCATTACGATGATATGTCACGTCCGTGGCTCGACCTGCCCTGGGTGTTCGGGCTGACGCTGGGCGGCAGCCTGCTGCTGGGTATGGCACTGAAACGCGTCGATACCCGTCACTTTGTCAGCTGATCGGCTTCACGCTGGCGGGCGCGCCGTAGCTGGCGCGCCGATGAAAACCCCGCCGCCAGCGCCGCTTTTTCGGCAGATTCACCCTGCTGCTGACGCTGGCGTGCCACGCCAACCCGCAGCTGCTCATGGTATTCACGCACGCTAATCCCCAGATGCTGGCGAAACAGCCGCGCCAGATGGCGGCTGCTGACATGCGTGCGTCCAGCCAGCTCGGTCAGGGTCCAGCCGTGCTCAGGATGGGCAATCATCAGATCCTGCGCCCGATGAATGGCCGGATGCATGTGGTTGCGGTAACGCAGCCACGGCGAAAGTTGCGGATCGTCACCGGCACGGCGGAACCAGACCACCATCTCCCGCGCTACCGCCAGCGCGGTTTGCGTATCACAGAGCTGATTAATCAGATGCAGCGCCAGATCGATTCCCGCCGTGATGCCTGCGCTGGTCCAGATATTCTCATGCCCGACAAACACCCGGTTCTCCTGCACCCGTGCGCGCGGGGCCGCGGCTTTCAGACGGGCAATCACATCATGATGAGTGGTGCAGACCACGTCATCCAGCATGCCTGCCTGCGCCGCCAGCAGCGCACCCGAGCAGACGCAGACCAGCATAAAGGTCTGCGCGCGCAGCGCGGCGTGCTGGCGCATCAGCCACTCGCGTGCCTCTCCGGCCTGCGGCGTGGCGTAACAGACCTGCGAGTCATAGACGCCTGGCACCACCAGCAGACTCCCGGCGGGCAACTGTTCAGGTAACGGTTCGATGCCGCCAATGGTCATGCCGGTGGAGCAGACCACCTCCGGCTGCGGGCCGATGTAGCGCAGCGTAAAGTGTTCGCCCGCCAGCTTCAGCGTCTCGGCCGGGCCGGTGAGATCCAGCGCCATCACGCCGGGCAGGGTTAAAAACCAGACGGTGTGTGTCATGCTGGCCCGCGCTACACCAGATCCCAGCCACGGGCGCGCCACAGCGCAGGCAGTTGCGCCATATCGTCGAAGCGCGTCACCAGCGGGTGATCCAGTTCAGGGTTGTGTGGGTCAGCGCAGTAGTAGTAGACCGGAATGCCAGCGGCGATACCGGCGCGGGCGCCCGCTTCGGAGTCATCCACCAGAATGCAGCGCTCAATCGGCACCTGCATCTGTTCCGCCGCGTGGTACATCAGTTCCGGATCGGGCTTCCAGTGCAGAATGTCAT
>Ga0308158_10000839_pt1 | contig 40098 bp, 47 predicted proteins | sample PhyBR2_FD_201038 | JGI IMG/M metagenome (GOLD analysis project Ga0308158, IMG submission 201038) | Phyllosphere microbial communities from UC Gill Tract Community Farm, Albany, California, United States - DLSLB.R2 | ecosystem: Host-associated > Plants > Phyllosphere > Unclassified | place: USA... | reverse complement strand
TGTATCCGACGTCGTTGTCCTTGCCCACCACGTTGGTCCAGCGGTGGTGCAGGTCGTTGTGGGTGTGCTGCCAGGACCGCGACGGCGTGACGAAGTCCCATTCCCAGGTGGTGGAGTGGATGTCCGGGTCCCGCATCCAGTCCCACTGGCCGTGCAGGATGTTGTGGCCCAGTTCCATGTTTTCCAGGATCTTGGCCAGGCTCAGCAAGGTGGTACCGGTGACCCAGGCAGCCTTGTTCTTACTGACCAGGAGGGCGGCCCGGCCGGAGATCTCGAGCCCGCGCTGGATCTTGATCATCCGGCGGATGTAGGCAGCATCCTCGGCGCCCCGCTTGGCCAGGACTTCATCCCGGATGGCGTCGAGCTCGCGGCCCAGCTCCGCTACCTGCTCGTCGCTGAGGTGCGCGGCGGCCGGCGGCCGGACGGTGGGGCTGCCCGATTCGGCGAGCTTCCCGGGACGCGTTCTCGAGCTTCCCGCGGGGGTGACCTTGGTAGGGGTGATTACAGACATTCCGTGGTGCTCCTCAGATTTCGAGGTTTACGGGTCCGGCGGCTGCCGAGACACACGTTTGGATCAGTTGGCCGGGTTCGCCATGGATTTCCCCGGTACGCAGGTCCCGGACCTGCCCGGCAAGCAGCGGTGTGAGGCAGCTGTGGCAGATGCCCATCCGGCAGCCGCTGGGCATCAGCACCCCGGCGTCCTCGCCGACGTCCAGGATGGGGGTGTCGCCGTCGGCCTGCACCTCGCGGTCGGAGGCTTCGAAGGTGACCAGGCCGCCGTCGTGCCCTACGCCCGCGTTGAAGGTGGTGTTGAAGCGCTCGATCATCAGGTTGCCGGGGTCGCCCGCCACGGCGACGTCGGAGCCTGGAGCCTTGGCGGTCAGTGCCCGCTTCCAGAGCGCCTCTGCGTCGTCCAGGAAACTGTCCGGACCGCAGGCGTAGGCTGCCCGTTCCTTCCAGTCGGGGCAGATCGCGTCCAGCTCCTTGGTGCTGGAGAAGTCCATGCGGCCCTGCTCGCCGGTGTACCAGTGCGCCAGCCGGAAGTTGGGGAACTGGTCCGCGAGCTCGGCCAGCTCCTCGCGGAACAGGCTGTCATCCGGGGTGCGGGCCGAGTGGACCAGGACGACGTCGGCATCCGGGCGGCGGGGAACGAGGGTACGGATCATGGACATCACCGGGGTGATGCCGCTGCCCGCTGTGACCATGAGCAGGGGGCGCGGGTGCTCAGGGAGCACGAAGTCGCCCTGGGGCGGGGCCAGGAACAGCACGTCCCCGGGCTTCGTGGTGCGCACCAGGGTGCCGGACACGGCACCGACATCGGTGACGGTGATGGCCGGGTCCTTGCCGGCGGGAGCGCTGAGGGAGTATGAGCGCCAGTGGCGAACGCCGTCGAGTTCGACGCCGATGCGGGCCCACTGGCCTGCCAGGTGCGCCTTCCAGCCACGGCCCGGGCGGAAGAAGATCGTGGCCGACTGGGCGGTCTCCTGGACCACCCGGGTGACCACGCCGCGCAATTGCCGGGCGGAGTAGACAGGGTTGAACAGCGCCAGGATATCTTCGGGCGCCAAAGGGGTAGTGAGCACTGAGGCCGCCTGGGCCAGCTGTCGTAGCCGGATCATACGGGTAAGCCTAGAGCGGTGCGAGCCATATTTCTCTCTCTCCGTCATATGACCGTTCCGCAGTCACACGCTAGTTGGTGGGCGCGAAGCCCCCACGCCGCACTCTTAAGAGTAACGGTTCGGTCTCACAAAAGGTTCCCGGCGTCCTTTCGGCTCCATCCCAGGGCAGGAGCCACGTATTTTGCGATGTTGCTCAAAAGCTTGGCGTTGAACTCCACGCCCAGCTGGTTGGGAACGGTCAGGAGGAGGGTATCCGCAGCCTGCACCGCGGTATCGGCGGCGAGCTGCTCCGCCAGGAGGTCCGGCGCTCCCACGTAGCTCTTGCCGAACCTGGCCGTGAGGCCGTCGATGACTCCTACCTGGTCGCGGCCGTCCCGGAGCTCGCTTCCGGCGAAGTAGGAGTTGTCCTCATCATCCACGATGGGCAGGACACTGCGGCTCACCGAAACCCGCGGCTGATGGGGGTGGCCTGCGGCCGCCCATGCGTCCCTGAACAGCTGGATCTGCTCGGCCTGGAGTTCATGGAACGGGACCCCGGTGTCCTCCGTGAGCAGGGTGGAGCTCATCAGGTTCATCCCGAGTTCCGCGGCCCATACGGCGGTCTTCCGGCTGCCGGCACCCCACCAGATCCGTTCCGCCAGCCCCGGGGACTGGGGCTGGACCGGGAGTAGGCCGGTGGCCCCGCCGGCGTAGCGTGGATCGGCCTGGGCAACCCCGGCGCCGGTAATGGCTTTGCGGAAGGCGTCGGTGTGGCGGCGGGCCATGTCGGCATCGGTCTCCCCCGGCTGGGGCCGGTAGCCGAACGCGGACGCGCCCTGCAGGGCGGGCTCGGGTGAACCACGGCTGATGCCAAGCTGCAGCCTGCCGCCGCTGATCAGGTCTGCCGCGGCCGCTTCCTCTGCCATGTACAGCGGGTTTTCGTAGCGCATGTCGATGACGCCGGTGCCAATTTCGATGCGGCTGGTGCGGGCCGCGATGGCTGACAGGAGGGGGAAGGGCGATGCCTGCTGCCGGGCGAAGTGGTGGACACGGAAGAACGCCCCGTCCACTCCGAGTTCTTCGGCGGCGACCGCCAGTTCGATGCCCTGGAGAAGGGCGTCCGCCGCCGTCCTGGTTTGGGAACCCTGGCCGGGGCCCCAGTGGCCGAATGAAAGGAATCCGATGCGCTCCATACCTCCCCCAACTGTGCTGCCGGCAGCTGCATTCCCGGCTGGGATGATGGCTGGGTGGGTACTCCGGGTGAAACTGTCGCTGTCTTCAAGACCGTCGTGCTGTTCGTGCTGGCCGCTGCCGCTGAGATCGGGGGCGCCTGGCTGGTGTGGCAGGCCGTGCGCGAGGGCAGGGACTGGTGGTGGGCGGGGCTCGGCGTGATCGCACTGGGCGTCTATGGCTTCGTGGCCACGCTCCAGCCGGACGCCAATTTTGGGCGGATCCTGGCGGCCTACGGCGGAGTGTTCGTTGCCGGCTCCCTGGTGTGGGGCATGGCATTTGACGGCTTCCGCCCGGACCGGTGGGACGTCGCCGGATCCCTGATCTGCCTGCTGGGCGTCGCCGTGATCATGTTTGCACCCCGCAGCGGCGGTTAAAGCAGCGGGAGCGTGGCTAAAATCTAGCCACGACGAAAGGCGGGTCCTGTGGAACGGGTGGACTACTGCGTTATTGGTGGCGGCATCGTAGGCCTTGCAACGGCCTACCAGCTGCTGCAGAGGCAACCGGGAGCCTCCCTGGTCCTGCTCGAGGCCGCGGGATCCCTGGCTTCGCACCAGACCGGGCACAACAGCGGCGTCATCCATTCCGGGATCTACTACGCCCCGGACAGCCTCAAGGCCCGGTTCAGCAAGGCCGGAGCGCAACAAACCAAGGAGTTCTGCCGGGAGCACGGGATCAGGTTCGCCGAGCCGGGCAAGCTGCTGGTGGCCACCTCGGCCGTGGAGCTGGACCGGCTAAACCGGCTGGAGGAACGCGCTGCCGTCCATGGGCTGGACTGCGAGCGCCTCGACCAGGCGGAACTCAATAGGCGCGAGCCCAACGTTTCGGGACTGGGCGCGCTGTTCATTCCGAGCACCGGCATCGTGGACTACGGGGAAGTGGCGCGGAAGCTGGCCGACCTCATCTCCGTTGCCGGCGGGCGGGTCATTACCGGAGCCACCGTGGGCTCGATCGTGGAGCATTCGGACCGCGTGGCGGTTGCCACGGGCCACGCCGTCTACTCGTGCCGCCGTCTGGTGGCGTGTGCGGGCCTGCAGTCGGACCGCGTGGCGGAAATGGCCGGCATGAAGATCGACGTCCAGATCATTCCTTTCCGCGGGGAGTACTTCGAGCTCCCGGAATCCAAGTCGGACTATGTGACCCACTTGATCTACCCCGTACCCGATCCGGACCTGCCCTTCCTGGGGGTGCACCTCACTCCCACCATCAACGGCAGCATCACTGTGGGACCCAATGCGGTCCTGGGCCTGGCCCGGGAGGGCTACCCCAAATTTTCCGTGGACCTCAAGGACGTGGGCCGCTATCTGCGCTTTCCCGGGCTGTGGCACGTGGCAAGGTCCAACGCCGCCACCGCAGTGCGCGAAGTCCGGAACTCGCTGTTCAAGGGCAGCTACCTCCAGGAATGCCGCAAATACGCCCCCGGCCTGTCTAAGGCGGACCTGCTGCCGTACGAGGCAGGCATCCGGGCACAGGCGGTGCACCGGGACGGAACGCTCCTGCACGATTTCCTGCTTGTGGAGACGGACAGGATGATCCACGTCTTGAACGCCCCCTCCCCGGCCGCAACTGCCGCCCTGCCCATCGGGGAACACCTGGCCGGCAAAGCCGTGCTCCACCCCGCGTCCTGACCGGCAGGCCGGCACCGGCCACGGCTAAACTGGCCCGGTGATCAACAGTGAGCAGCCGCCCCGGCCAACGGTCCCGCCGTCGCGCGGGAGGATGGCGGAACGGCTGCTGCCCGGCGGCGAGGAACCGGACCCACGCTTCACGCTGGCGAACGAGCGCACCTTCCTGGCCTGGATCCGGACGTCGCTTGCGCTGCTGGCGGGTGGCATTGCCATCGAGGCCTTCACTTCGGGCCTTTTCATTGAGCCTGTCCGGAAAGGCCTGGCCGTCCTGCTGCTTCTGCTGGGCATGATGCTGAGTGGGGGCGCCGCCATACGGTGGCTTCGGGTGGAGCGCAGCATGCGGAACAAGGCGCCGTTGCCGCTGCCGCTCTTCGTGCCCCTGTTGGCCGGGGCAGGCGCGCTGGCTGCCGCCGTCGTACTGGTCTTCATTCTCTGGCGCTGATTCCGTGGCATCCGGCGGCCCCAGTCCCCACGGCGATCCCGGCCTCCAGCCGGAGCGCACGGCCCTCGCCTGGGGCCGGACCATGCTGGCGCTGGTGACGGCGAGCGCCTTCTTCCTGCGCTGGCTTCCCACCTACGGGCCACCCATCCTGATGCTGCCGGTGATTTCCGGGGGCGCCGCCCTGGCCATCTACCTCACGCAGCGCCGCCGCTACCAGGCGAGGTCGCACGGGCTGGCAGGCGAAAGCATCGAAGCCGACCTGTCTGCTGTGCTCTGGACCGCCTTTGCCGGGCTCGCCCTGGGGTGCCTGGGCATTGTGGTGGTGCTGGTCAGCTAGAACGGTCCCGGCCAGCTAGAACATGGGCAGGACGAAGCCTGCCAGCAGGGCCACGGCACCGATCGCCGTCAGGCACCGGCCCAGGACCGAGGCCGTCCTCCCGGCTTCCTCCGGCCTGGTGGTCTGCCACTGCGTTGGACGCTTGGGGTGGTAGTAGATGGGCAGGGTGTCTCCGGCAGCCATGTCCTTGATGTCATAGGGGGACATCGGGGCGTTGTGGACCTGGTGCTTCCGGTCAAACCAGCGGAAGCCAACACCAGTGGAATCCGAGTACACCACGGCCTCGGCCATGTCCCAGGGGTGCACGAAGCGGCGGAGGAATCCGGTGTAGAAGAGCAGTCCCAGCCCGGCGGGCAGGCACAACCAGGTGAGCACTTCCAGGATGGGACCTGCCATATCGAGCGCAGTGGGCATGAAGTTGATGGTACAGCTCAGGGGCTGGCTCCTTCAGCACCTGATACGTACGCTGAAGGAGACCGGACCGGAGTAAGGGGAAGCCATGAATGATCAGGACATTTTGACGCACATCCAGGCCCTCGTGGAGGAGGAGCACTCACTGCGTGAGGGCTCAGGGGGCGGGCAGGCCCCGGACCAGGCACGGCTCAAGTATGTGGAAGAAAGCCTGGACCAGTGCTGGGACCTGCTGCGCCAACGGCGGGCCAAGAAGGATTCGGGCGAGAACCCGAACGACGCCGAAGCCCGCCCCGTCAGCGAGGTGGAGGGCTACCGGCAGTAACCCCGCCGCATCCCCACCATCCCGGGTGCCCGGGCCGGCATGGCCCGGGCACCTGTTTCCGCCACCAACAGATTGAGCTCTTCCATGCGTATTGCAGTAGCGCAGATCATCAGCAGTGCCGATACCTCCGCCAACCTGGAACTCATCTGGGACTATGCCGCCCAGGCCAGGAACGCGGGGGCGCAGCTGGTGGTCTTTCCCGAGGCGTCCATGCGCGCCTTCGGCCACTCCCTTAAGGACATTGCCGAGCCCGTTGACGGCCCGTGGGCCAGCGAAGTCCGCAGGATGGCGAAGGAGCTGGACCTCACGATCGTGGCCGGCATGTTCACTCCGGGAAAGGACGGCCGGGTCCGTAACACACTGCTGGTCACCGGGCCCGGGGTGGAGGCGTCCTATGACAAGGTCCACCTCTTTGACGCCTTTGGCTTTACGGAGTCCAAGACAGTGGACGCCGGGGAAGCGCCGGTGACGTTCGAGCTGGACGGGACGGTGTTCGGCCTGGCGACCTGCTACGACGTCCGTTTCCCGGGCCTGTTCACCGCCAACGCGAACGCGGGTGCCCAGGTGAACATCGTGTGTGCCTCCTGGGGTGCCGGCGAGGGCAAGGCGGAGCAGTGGGACCTGCTGGTGCGCGCCCGGGCGCTGGACAGCACCACTTTTGTGGTCGCCTGCGGCCAAGGCGACCCCGAAACAGTGGGCGCCGGCCCGGCGGGCACAGCACCCACCGGCATCGGGCACAGCGCCGTGATCACCCCCCTGGGCAAGGCGGTGGTGGCGCTGGGCGGCAAGCCGGAACTCGCTGTCGTCGACATTGATCCCTCAACGGTGGACGACGTCCGCACGAAGCTGCCCGTCCTGGCCAACGCCCGCACGTTCTGATCGCGTGAGGCGCCGTTCATAGCTTCGAAACAGACGGCGAAAGAGCGGACGACGCCGGGTCTCACCTGGGGCGGGCGGCCTGCGCCCGTAATGGCAGGCATCGGGCGGGGCCGGGGCGTCCGGAGGCCGGCGGCGGAAGAGGCGCCGTTTACATGCCCGAAACATAGCCGATACGTGAACTTCACGCACGGGCGATTTGTGTAACGTGGCCGCAACTTTAAGCGGCATTGGCTGAAACACACACCGCCAAAAATGGAACCCGGGGGAAATGCCATGGGGCCAATCGGGCCCCTGCACCACGTTCACGTTGCGAAGGGACCCACCGGTGGAAATCACTGCCCAACACGTCTGGCTGATGATCTCGGCAGCCATGGTCCTGCTGATGACCCCGGGCCTTGGCCTCTTCTACGGCGGCATGACCCGCGCCAAGGCCGCCCTCAACATGATCATGATGAGCTTCATCTCGGCAGGGATTGTTGGCGTTGTCTGGGTTCTGTGGGGCTACTCGATGACCACCGGCGACGGCGTGCTGGGCCTCTTCGGCAATCCCTTCACCAGCTTTGGCCTGCAGAACCTCATGGGTTCACCGGACCTCCTCAAGGCCGGGTACAGCGCAACATTCGCCATCATCACCGTTGCCCTGATCAGCGGCGCCATCGCCGACCGCGCCAAGTTCGGGGCCTGGGCCCTGTTCGTGCCGGTGTGGATCACGGTGATCTACTGCCCGCTCGCGTACATGATCTGGGGCGGCGGGCTGATGAGCGCAGGGGGTGCCGTCACGGAAATCTTCGGCCAGGTCATCGATTTCGCCGGCGGTGCCGTGGTGGAAATCAGTTCGGGAACGGCTGCCCTGGTGCTGGCCGTGATCGTTGGCCAGCGCCACGGGTTCGCGAAGGACCCCAACCACCGCCCCCACAACCTGCCTTTCATCATGCTCGGCGCCGCGATCCTGTGGTTCGGCTGGTTTGGCTTCAATGGGGGGGCCGCCACCAGCGTCGAACAGGCCGGCCTCATTTGGATCAACACCCTGGTGGCACCCGCGGCCGCCATGCTCAGCTGGCTGGTCACGGAGAAGGTCCGCCACGGACACCCCACATCCCTGGGCGCCGCCTCCGGCGTGGTTGCCGGCTTGGTGGCCATCACCCCTTCCTGCGCCAACATCAGCCCCGTGGCCGCTATCGGCCTGGGCCTGGTGGCCGGCGCGGCCTGCTGCGTATTCGTGGACCTCAAATACCGCTTTGGCCTCGACGACTCCCTGGACGTGGTGGGTGTCCACCTGGGCGCCGGCCTCATCGGCACCCTGTCCCTGGGCTTGATCGCCCTTCCCGTGAACGGCCAGGGCGGCGGCCTCTTCTACGGCGGCGGAGTCCAGCAGCTCATTGCCCAGACAGCCGCCGTCATCATCACCCTCCTGTTGTCCGGTGTTGGAACCGCGGTCATTGCCCGGATCATCAACAAGACGGTGGGCTTCCGGGTCAGCCACGAGGCCGAGACCGCCGGCGTGGACCTGTCCGAGCACGCAGAGACTGCCTACGCATTCGGTGAGATCGGAGCAGGATTCAATCCCCTGCGCCACGCCGCGGCCCACATCCCGACCGCAGCTGCCCCGGCTGAACGGCACGCCAAGGAAGACTCCTTCGCGTAGGTCTGCGTTCTAGTCCGCAAGGATCTTGTAGAGCGCGCGGCGCAATTCGTCCATCTTTTCGACGGCGGCAGCCCGCTGTTCCCCGGTCACTCCGGCGCGGAACTGGTGGATGGCACCCATGAGCTTGGCGATGCTCTGATGGAAGTCCCGGTCCGCGCTGTCCGGTTCAGCGTTCCACGCGTTCTCCATTTCCTCCGCGTGTTCCGCCACGTAGGCGCGGCCTGCATCGGTGAGGGCAAACTCAGTCCCGCGGCCTTCGCTGAGCGCCTCAATCAGGCCCTCGTCCACCAGCTGCTGGAGCGTGGGATAGATGGATCCCGGGCTGGGCCGCCACACGCCACCGGTCTTGGCGGCAATGGTCTTGATCAGTCCGTAACCATTGGACGGCGCCTCTGCCAGGAGTGACAGGATGGCCGCGCGCACATCACCGCGGCTGGCCCGCCGTCCGCCGCGTCCAAAGCCGGGGCCGAACCCCGGACCAAAACCCGGCCCGAATCCAGGGCCAAAACCAGGCCCGAACCCCGGACCAAAGCCTGGACCGCGGTGCCCATGGGGGCCGCGGTGGCCCCTCCCCCGCTCGAAGCGGCCCCTGCCGAACTCAGGGCCTGGTTGTTTGTCGTCGAATATGCCTTTCATGGTGGCATCGTCCTTTCATACTGTCGTGTTCGCTGTGGATTCAGCGATAGTTAACGATATGTCGGTAACTATCGCTGGTCAATGGTCTGGCGTGATCAAATCCTGACCTTTCCGGCTCTGGTTCGCTCCCCGGCGGGAGCGTATCCTGATCCCACCTTCGAGCGCGGGGGCTGAGGAATGGCAAGGAAGCGGAAGCGCAGGCCCGGTTTTGGGACAGTTCTGGGACGGATCCTGGGATTCCTCGCAGCGAGTGTCATGTGCGGCGTGCTGGCGGCCAGCCTGGTGGTGCCGGCCGTGGCAGCCGCGGGCATGGGGGTCAGTTCCTCGATCGGATTCTTCGACAGCCTGCCCGCTGAACTGACCGTGCAGCCGCCATCGCAGGCCACCAAAGTCCTCACTTCCGACGGGCAGCAAATCGCCACCTTTTACGCGGAAAACCGCGTGAAGGTGCCGCTGGACAAGATGTCGCCCTTCATCAAGGAAGGCATTGTCGCCATCGAGGACAGCAGGTTCTACGAGCACGCCGGTGTGGACCCGCAGGGGATACTGCGGGCGCTGGTGTCCAACCTGACCAAGGGCGGCGAGCAGGGCGCGTCCACCATCACGCAGCAGTACGTCACCAACGTCCTGAACGAAGCGCAGCTTTCACAGGACAGGCCGGACGCGGTGGTGCTGAACGGGCAGAAGAACCTGGGCGACAAACTGCGCGAAATGAAGCTGGCCGTCACACTGGAGAAGAAGTACACCAAGGACCAAATCCTTGAGGGGTACCTCAATATTGTGTTCTTCAGCAGCAACGCGTACGGGATTGAAGCGGCGGCACGCTACTTCTTCAGCACCACCGCGAAGGACCTTACCCTCCCCCAGGCCGCCTTGCTGGCCGGGGTGGTCAACAGCCCCACCCTCTACAACCCGGCCACCAATCCTGATAAGTCGATCGTGCGCAGGAACCAGGTCCTGTCCGAGATGCTGCGCCTGCGCAAGATCACGCAGGCCCAGTACGATGCCGCCGTAGCCACCCCGATCCAGCTAAAGATCACGCCGCAGCAGCAGGGCTGCGCCAACGCTGCCATGGCGCCGTACTTCTGCGACTACATCTCCCATCTGATCCTGAACAATTCCGCCTACGGGCCCACCGAGGCTGACCGCGAACGGAAGCTTTACCGCGGCGGCCTCACCATCACCACCACCCTGGACAGCAGGCTCCAGGCAGCCGCCCAGGCCCAGGTGGACGAAACGGCGGGCGCGAACCCGGACCGGTGGGCGGCCTCGCTGCTGACCCTGCAACCGGGCAGCGGCAAGATCCTGGCCATGGCCCAGAACACGGTCTTCCTCCCGCAACCAGGCAAGTTCGACACCAACCTGAATTTCAACGTGGATGCCAAGGACGCCCAGGGCAACGACCTGAACGGCGCCGGCGGGTTCCAGCCCGGGTCCACCATGAAGCCCTTTACCTTTGCGGAGTGGCTGAACGAGGGAAAGTCGCTCACCGCCGAAGTGGACGCCTCACGGCGGGTCTATCCGCTGGGGTTCCCGTGGAAGGACAGCTGCGGGAAGGTGCTGGGAGCGTACAGCACGGCCCAGGCCAACCCTGCCCTCGGCGCTGCCGATGACCTGCAGAATGCGGAGGACGGCTTCTACCGCCCAATGCCCGTCAATTACGGCCTGTTTAACTCGATCAACACGGCCACCTTCGCTTCGGCATCCCAGCTCGACTTTTGCGGCATCCAGAAGATGGTGGACGCCGTAGGGCTGCACAGCGGCCTGGACAGCACCCCGGTCAACATGCATCAGCTGGGCAACCTCCTCGGCGGCACCGGCGTGGCACCCCTCACCCTGGCAAATGCCTTTGCCACCTTCGCCACGGAGGGCCGCTATTGTGCTCCCATCGCCCTGGTTGATGTCACTGATCCCGCCGGGGCAAAACTGCCCACCCAGGCCCCCGACTGCCACGACGCCGTCAAACCCGACGTGGCCCGCGGCGTCAACTCGGTACTGCAGGACGTGCTGAAGAAGGGTTCCGGCGTCTGGATCAACCCGAAGGTGCAGGACAAGGTTCCGACCGCCGCCAAGACCGGAACCTCGAACAACAACGGGTCCACCTGGGTGGTCGGCTACACCACCGGCCTGGTCACGGCGTCCTTCTTCGGCGATGCCCTGGAAGGCCAAAAACGGGCAGGGCAGAACGTCACCATCAACGGCACGTTCTACCCCCGCCTTGACGGATACATGATTGCAGGGCCGCAGTGGGCCAACTACATGCTCAAAGTGGCACCCCTCTACCCGGCGGGTCCATTCGCGCCGCCGCCCGCTTCGATGATTGGGCCGAATGCCAACTACAAGCCGTAGCCCGGCTGGCAGTGACGCACCCGGCCAACGCCGCGTCGCAGCAGGTGCGCAGAAGGACTGGCCTGGCCCACCGGGCCAGACCGGCAAGTTACTACAACGCCTTGTGCGAGCTGTTTGGGAGCACAAACCCTTCCGCCTAGCCCGTGCCCTTCCAGAGGCGCTTCCACCAGGACCGCTCCGGCTCCGGCTCAGCAGGCGCCTCCACCGCGCGCGCGCTCCGGCGGCTGCGCCAGCGCTCCACTTCGTCCTCCACGTCCCGGGTCCTGGTGACCACCGGCGGGCCGCCCTGGAGCTGGCGGCGGGCGTCGATCACGCGCCGGTTGAAATCCTGCAGGATGTCCCGGACCTGCTGCTCGGTGTACTGGGCGTCCAGCCTGGCGTCGAGTTCGGCGTCCTCAGTGCGGAGCAGGATGGCCGCCGGGCCCAGGCCGCTGATGTTCTCCCGCTGGATCAGCCCCTTCACCCACCAGTCGGGATCGTACGATTCGCCCAGGCCCGGGATCGGCTTGCCCGCGTACTTCAGGTTGTCGAACTTGCCTTGCGCCATGGCGTCGCGGACCAGGTATTCCGCCCGGGCAGCATCGCTGACTTTTTTGCGCTTCTCCCGCTCCTGCGCGTCGAGGGCGTCCAGCGCGGCTTCCTCCTCGGCACTGATGCCGGCACCACGGTATGACCGGACTTCGGCCGCACGCTCCAGGCGCTTGCGGAAATCCCCTGCGCCGCCGCTCATTGCCACCACCGCCTCTCCTCGCTTGGCCCCCATCTTCCAGTATTCAACGGTGGGCTTGGGCGTTCAACGCCCAAGGTGGGCGGACGACGGCGGCGCGTCCCGCCGTCGTCCGCCCACCCGGCGCTGTGGCAAAGGGTGGTGGTAGGTGCGCTGTCAGGCGTTGGCGTGCTCGGCGAGGATGCCGTCCATCTGGCCGACCGCCTCCTTGAGTCCTTCCTCCATCCCCATCTGCATCATCTGCTCCAGCTGTTCCTCGGACTCGAAGGTGGACAGCATGGTCATCCGGGTCCGCTCCCCCAGCGGCTCCAGGGTCACCGTGGCGTGGCTGATGCCGAACTCCCCCGTGGGGTTGCCGTCGCTGTCCGCGAACCCGTCGTCGAACTGCAGCTCCCGCGGGGACTCGATGCTGGTGAACTCCCACCAGCCGTGCGCCTTGTCCCCACCAGGTCCTGTCATGTAGTAGCTGGCCCGGCCGCCGGGAACAAAGTCATGCTTGTAGAAAGTGGCGGGATAGGCGGGCGGTCCCCACCAGCGCTCCAACCGGCGCGGATCCTCGAAGAGCTGCCAGACCCGCTCCACGCCGGCGTCGAACTCGGCGACGAGGGTGAGGCTCAGGGCCTCCGGGTTCTTATCCGTACTGATGACTGTCATGGCAATGCCTTCCTAACCTTCAGCGAGAATGTGGGCCATCCGGGCGGCCCGCTGCCGCCAGATCTGTTCATAGTCATCGAGCAGCCGCCGGGCGTTGTGCAGTCCTTCGTGATTGCCCCGCACGATCTGCTCCCTTCCGCGCTTTTCCTTGGTGACCAGTGATGCGCGTTCCAGCACCGCCACATGTTTTTGGACGGCGGCGAAACTCATGGCGTACAGGGCTGCCAGGCCGGACACGGAGTACTCGCCCACGGTGACCCGGCGGACGATGTCCCGCCGGGTGGAGTCGGCGAGTGCCTGGAAGAGGCGGTCCGTTTCGGCCTCGCTTAGCTTTTCTACAACCATTTGGTTGTACGTTAGCCCCGCAGTGACGGCAGGTCAAGCGTTTTTCCTTCCTCCGGCAGCCCGGCAGCGCCGGCCGGTACCTTGGAGTCCATGAGCATTTTCCTTGCCGGGGCCGGCCCGGATCCGCTGGGTTTTCCGGACGTCTTTGACCGGTTCGTGGAGGATATCCGGCGGCATGCCGCGCCGGGCCGGCCTGCCCGGGTCGCCGTTGCCGTGCATCATCACGGCGGAAGCCTGCAGGAGCTGGTGGAGGCCTGCGCAGGCCCGCTCCGGCCCCGGCTTGACTATGAGGTGGTGGCGGTGCCGCTGGCAGAAGGCAGGACGGCGGATCCGGCTGGGTTCAGCAGTGTGGACGGCGTGGTGGTGGGCGGCGGATTGACGCCGGCGTACTGGAGCGGCCTCCTCCCGGCGGCCACGGCCATCTCCGGGCTGGTGGCAGGGGGCGCCCCCTATCTGGGGTTCTCCGCCGGAGCCATGGTGGCACCAGGACGCGCGCTGATGGGCGGCTGCCGGATCAACGGGGTGGACGTGTGCGGGGAGGAGTGCTCGGAGGGCCTGGACGCAGTGGACGTCCGGGAGGGCCTGGGGCTGGCCCCGTTCGCGGTGGACGTCCACGCCGCCCAGGCCGGGACGTTGAGCCGCGCGGTGGGTGCCGTGGCGGCAGGCCTGGTGGAATGGGCTGTTGCCATCGATGAGGGCACGGCAGTGGTGCTGGAATCAGTCGGAGCCAGGGACTACAAGGTCATTGGGAGCGGCAACTGCTGGGACATCCGCACGGCAGCGGGCGCGGCGGCAGTGTCCGTACGGACCGCCCGATGACCGGACGGGGACCGCTGGTGGACTGCAGGGAGCCGGGGCGCCGGTTTAGGCGTCGAAGTGGGTCTGGATGCTGCTTCCGGACAGCTGTTCAATGAGTTCCTTGGCCACGTCCCGCAGCTTCCGGTTGCGGTTGCTGGAGACCTTGGTGAGGATTTCCATCGCTTCTTCCTGGGAACACCGGTTCTGCGCCATGATGACGCCGCAGGCCAGGTTGATGGCGGTCCTGCTCTCCAGGGCAGCTTCGAGGTCGTCTGCCCGGTTCTGCGCGGTGTGGATGCGGACCGAGAGGTGCAATGTGTTGTGGGCGGCGGCGGCAAATCCCGCCGCTTTATCGTAGACGTCTGCCGTGAACACGCCCGGCTTGGTGGCGAAGAAGTTCAGGGCAGCACTGGCCTCGCTGCTGATTTCCAGTGGCACGCCCAGGGTGCTCTGTACGCCCCGGCCTGCCAGTTCCTGGTTGTACTTGGTCCACCGGGGGTCCCGCGCGACGTCGTCGATCAGCACAGGTGCCATCTCCCGCAACGCACGGATACACGGACCGTCCCCCAGCGCCTGCTCGATGAGGTCCAGTTCCAGGGCTCGGGCACTGCTGCCGGCCGCAGTGGTGGGCCGGCGCCGGAGCTTCAGGGTCACCGCGCACTCAATGTCGTCACCGGCAGCCGCGGATACTGCCGCTGCCGCCATTCCCGAGAGTCCGGACAGGAACTCCACGGCATTTTCAGCACCCACCAGGACCTCCTGGAGGTTCTGGACGGTCACATCGTCGGCAGGATTCAGCATGGGGTTTATCTTACGGTCGCCGGTGCCCCGTGCGGCAGCGGGGCGGACATTTACGGGGGGCTTATGCTGAAGGCATGGCGCACCAGCTTCCCCTTGACGAACTCAATACAGTCATTGCGCGCATCCAGGGCCTGCTGCTGACCGAGGAAAAGGTCACCAATGCCGTACAGTTCCTTGCCCTTGCCGCCAAGGAATCCGTGACGGGAACCATCGGCGCCGGGGTATCGCTGCTGGATGCCCGGGGCCGGCGTACCAGCAGCGGCTACACGGACAAGACCGTGGAACTGGCGGACGCAGCACAGTACCGGCACGGCGAGGGCCCCTGCCTGACGGCGTGGGCCACGGAGTCGCCCGTACTGGTGCAGGACCTTCGGGGGGATGGGCGTTGGCCGGCGTGGCAGGCAGCGGTCCGGCATTTGCCCATTCGTTCCGTGGTCAGCGTCCCGCTGCTGGCTGGCAAGGAATCCATTGGTGCGCTGAAGCTGTACGCCGCAACCGCAGGCGCCTACGGTCCGTCCAGCCCGGGCCTCGTCCAACTCTTCGCAGCCCCGGCTGCCACCCTGATTTCACACATCCAGGCCAGCGAAGCTCCGCACAGGATGACGGAAGCCCTGCAGGCATCCCTCTACAGCCGGGACCTGGTCAACCGCGCGTGCGGGGTGCTCATGGAACGGCACGGACTTAACCACCAGGACGCGCTTCAACAACTCATGAAGACGGCCCGTGAAACAGGCAGTCCGCTGCAGGACATCAGCGCGTCGATCCTGGCCGGGACGCCGGCTCTCCGGGACTAGGAACTGCCCTGTGGGCTTCGACCGCAACGAGCCGGAACAACGGCGCAGGCTCCGCGCCGCAATCAAAGCAGCCGATATCTCCGTTTCCGCCCTGTGGCTTAAGTACTTCAGCCTGTCCGGCGACGCCGGGGAATACGAAGTTGAGGCCTACCTGCAGGGGCTGCTCTCCCTGCCGGCGCTCCAGCGCGATTTGCTGGCACTGGCAGCGAACGAACTGATAGATGATCTGCCGCGCCCCCACGCTCCCTACTCCGATGACTTCGGCGCCCAGCCACATGACCTTTCGGCCACCGGCCCGTCCGGCGAGGAGCGCGACAGCAGCCCGTCGGACGCGGAACGCGAGGGCGACGGCGGCGGCCCCGCGGCAACGCCCGGCCCTTAGCCGGCCGGGATTTCGGCCTGGACCGGACATCGCCGGCCCCATATCAGAAACCTCCCCGAGGGCGTAGTGTCAAAGGTAGGAGATTTCGGGATGGCGACAGGATCCGGAGGTTGAATAAACGGGCCACCGCGCCAAGAGCGGCGGCCGCCAGCCAGGGCAAGCAAAGCCTGGCGCAACAACGGATCGAGCCCAGATGGCCGGGAACAAAGCACTGACCGCCGCCGACGAGTACCAGGACCTGCTCCTGGAAAGCCCCGGATTCCCCGAGTTCCTCCTTGGCCTGGCCACCATTTCCGCTTCACGGCTCTATGCGGACGGCAGCCCCTTGGAGTGCTCAATAACGGTGGAGAGCGACGGCGTGCCCTCCACAGTTGCCTGCAGCAGCGAAAAGGGGCGCAGGCTGGACGAGACCCAGTACGCCCTCGACGCCGGCCCCTGCCTCACCGCCCTGCGGGGGCAGCGGACAGTCCTGGTCAATGACTTCCGCAACGATGAGCGCTGGGGGCAATACCTGGACGTAATAACCAAAGCCAATGTGCACTCGGTGCTGGCCGTCCCCATCGCCGCGGCACCTGCCTCCAAAGCCGCGCTGAACTGCTACGCGCACACCCCTCGGGCATTCGATCCCGGCACGGTGGCCCTTGTGGAGGACCACGCCATGTCGATGTCCCGCATCCTGCGCCTGGCACTGAGGCTCCATGCACCGGAGGTGTTCCCGGACGGCCTGCGCGCTGCGCTCCGATCCCGGGCGATGGTGGACGCCGCAGTCTCGCTGGTCATGCTCCAAACCCGTGGCGGCCGGAATGACGCCCTCGGCCTCCTCCACATAGCCGCAGCGTCCAGCAACCGGCGGATCCAGGAAATTGCCCGCGAAATCGTGGATGGTGGACGTTTTCCCGCCCCGCCGGCTGGACGGCAAGGATGAACGCCGACTGGACCGGCGACCCTGACCAGCTGCTCGAAGCCGACGAGCAGCGAAGGGAAGTGGCCCGGCGTTTCCGCGACACACAGGTGCCGATGATGAAACTGTGGACGTACTACTACGGACTCGGCGGCGACGCTGACGAAATGTCTTTTGACGCCTACCTCAACGAAGCGCTCCATCTTCCGGCCTCCCAGGTGGGATTGATTGCCACGGCCATGAGGGAACTGTCAGCGGGTGAGGACCTATGACAGGCAGTGACGGGCAGCCCTTCCGGGACCCCGACGGACTGCCACTGGAAGCAGCGGAGCTGTCCTTGCAGCAACTGGTCCTGGAAAGCCCGGACATCAAGGCGTTCCTCACCGAACTGGCAATCCTGGCCAGTACGCGGCTGTCCGGCCCCGGGAACACGATCCACAGCGGCGTCACGGTGCTGCGGCACAAGCGGCCCCAGGCCGTGGCGGCAAGTGACGCTGCGGCACGGGCACTTGATGAGCTGCAGAACGGATTCGGCCAGGGACCCTGCCTTACCGCGCTCCGGCAGGGGACCACCCTCCTCGTACCGGACCTGTCTGCTGAGGACCGCTGGAGACCCTATATCCGGACGGCTGCAGCGAACGGCGTGTCCTCCATCCTCGCCGTCCCGCTGGACCTGGCGGGGGAGGCAGAAGCGGTGCTGAACCTCTACTCGGGCCGCAGCAACGGGTTCTCCGGCGAGGACGTCGCCACCGTGGAGTCGTTCGCGGCCCAGGCGGCCAGTTCCCTGCGGCTGATCCTGCGGATTTCGCAGCTCAGGGAAGCCAGGAATGACCTCACCGCCGCAATGCAGTCACGCACCGTGATCGACATGGCCGTGGGCGCGATCATGGCCCAGAACCGCTGCGACCGGGATACAGCCTTCAGCATCCTCACGCGGGCCTCGAGCACCAGGAACATCAAGCTGCGGGACGTGGCCGCCACGGTCATTACGTCGATTTCAGGGGAAGAGAGGATTACTGCCTACTTCGACGAGTAGCTGTGGCGCCGGTCACACGTGATGAGATTCACTCGCAACAAATGCGTGATTTGGTTGAGCAGGCCCGTCCGCCATGGGCACTATGGATAGGCAGGGCCGGAATATCCGCCCTTGACATCCTGGTGACGCAACGAGGCCCACCGGTGAGCGCAGGCCACCGACCCTCCGAGCGCGGACAGGCCATTGCCGGGGACACAACCGGCTTGACACAGGAAAGTACTGAACAATGACGTTTAACACTGCCGAATCCGTGACGCTGAAGATCTGGGACCGGACTTCCCTCCACGAGACCCTCGATTCCGCGGTCTCCGACCTCTCCGCGCGCCACAACACCACCACCTGCCGCATCGCCGTCACCTGCAGCGGACCTAACACCTTCACCTTAAGCGTCCGCGGGAACGAGCCGGCACTGGCCCTCTAAGCGGCCCGCCCGCACAGGGCGTTGACGACGGCGGGCCCAACCCGCCGTCGTCAACGCCCTTTTTGCTGCCCGGATCCGAAAGTGACGACGATCACACGAAAACCTGCGTGAGGTTTTCCGCTCCCGCTGCGTCTTACTTGTGAGGGCGCACGAGGCGCCCTGGAATCCAGTTCCAGAACAAGAAGGAGCGACGCAATGACCACGCAGACGCAAACCCCCGCAACGGTCCAGCAGAAGAAGACGGCTGCCGCCCCTGCCCATGAACTTTCCTCCGCCGCCGGCCACGACGGACGCGGACGCACCACGGTGGCGGACGGCGTGGTGGCCAAGATCGCCGGCATCGCCATCCAGGAGATTGACGGTGTGCACGCCCTGGGCGGCGGCGCAGCCCGGGCCCTGGGCAACCTTCGCGAAAAGGTTGGCCAGAAGGACCTGACCCAGGGCGTCAATGTCGAGGTGGGCCAGACCCAGGTTGCCGTTGATGTGACCCTCGTGGTGGAGTACCCGCACCCCCTCCAGCAGGTGGCGGACAACGCCCGCGACGCCGTCTACTCCGCCGTGGAGGACCTGGTGGGCATGGAGGTCACCGAAGTCAACATCACCATCACGGACATCCATGTTCCGTCCGATGGTGAGGACTCGGACGACGTCGACCGCGAACCGAGGGTTGCATGACCCCGGTGGTTGCCGGGACGGCCGCCGGAGCCGTCCTGGCGCTGGCCGCCCTGGCCTTCGGATTCTGGGGCTTCCTGCTGACGGCGCTCTTCATGGGAACGGGAGCCGTGCTGGGAAGGGCCGCTGAAGGCCGGCTGGACCTCGGCGCCGTGTTGGATGCCCTGCGCGGCCGCCGCTCGTCAACGTGACTACGCAGGCGCACACCCGCCAGGGCCACACCCGGATTGAGCAGGCAGCGCTGCGCCACGCCCTGGAAGCGGTGGGGGCCGGTGCCTTCAGGGTCCGGCCGGAGGACGTGTCAGCCACGCTGCAGGACGATGCGGGAAAGCTGGGTGTGGACCTCCTGGTGCGGCTCCCGCCGCCCCCGTTGCCCGGATCGTCCGCCCTGCAGGGACCGCCGGGACAGGGACAGCTCCCAGTGCTGGAGCGCGCAAGCATCGCCCGGCTGAGGATTTCCTCCCTGGGCCAGCAGATCACCGGCCTGCAGTGCGGCCGCATCAACATCCGCCTCGGAGCGGGAGGCCGGGCCGTCCGCGAGGACCGGGTGGACCAGCGGGAGGACCAGGCAGACCGTTCAGACCTCAGATTGGACAGGAGGAAACCGTGAACCAGGGACGCATCACCAACCGGATCATTCGCCGGGAAACGCATTCATCGCGCGCCGGATTATCCGTCCTTACCGCAGTCCTGCTGCTGGTGGCCTGCCTGTGGGTGGGAACCGAAAGCGTCCTGTCGCTGCTGGGGCAACCTGCGCTGCTGGCCTCCCCGGGCCATCTCGCATCGCTCGTGGCAGCTGTTCCAGGGGCCGTCCTGCCCGCGGGCCTGGTGGCCGGCGGAACCGTCGTTGCCCTGGCCGGTGCCGGCCTGCTGCTCGCGGCGGTCAAGGGCGGGCGCCGCGGCCGGCGTGCCATGCTCAGCGGCCGCAGCGCCCTGGTGGTGGACGACGAAACAATCGCTGCCGCCATCTCACGCAAGGTGCGGCTGGCCGCCAACCTGGCCCCCGGGCAGGTGGCCACCGCCGTGACCCGCAACCGCGCTCTGGTCCACGTCCACCCGACGTCGGGCATGACCCTGGACCCGGCCGTCCTCACGGCGGCGGCAGCCGAGGAAGTGGCATCCCTGCGCCTTCGCAAAACCATCCCGGCGCAGATCCGGGTTGCCACGAAAGGAGCGGTGGGACGATGAACAGCACCAACAGGGCCATGAACAGGCTCCTCCTGGCCACCGCCGGGCTGGTGCTGCTGGCGGCGGGCCTGCTGTCCGCTGGAGCGGGACTGGTTCCCGCGGTCCGGGAACAGTGGAATGCCGTTGCCACTGGCCTGCTGGAACGGTGGCAGGCCTTGCTTCCCACCGCACCGGCACCGGAGCCCCTGGGCAGTTGGTGGTCCCTCGCCCTGCCCGCGCTGTTGCTCCTGGGTGCGGCGGCAAGCATCTTCTGGTTGACGCGGCAGGGCGGCGGCCGCACCGGCACTGCCGCCAGCGAACAGGATCCGGAGTCCGGGGACACGGCAGTGGACGTCTCCTACCTGGCCACAGCGGTGGACGAGGCCCTGAAAGGCAACCGGGCCGTCGTCGGAAGCTCCCTGACGGCCTGGCGCCACCGCACCAAACGGAACACAGCCCCTGCCCTGCGGCTCACGCTGCAGGCCCGCAAGGGCGCCTCCCCCCCGGGAGGTCGCGGACCTGGCGGAGGACCTGGTCGGCGCGATTGATGCGCTCCTGGGTCATCACCCCACTGTTCTGGTCCGAATAGGAAGTGGAGCCAGGACAAAGCTGGCCCGCGCACACCGCGCCGGCTGAGCAGCAACAGGAAACACAACGGAAGGAATCACCATCCGACTCGACGACAAGCTCAACAATGCAGCCACCAACCACCTCGGCGCAGCCAAGGAAGGTGCAGGGAAACTGACCGGCAACGAGGAACTGCAGCGGGAGGGCCAGCGGGACCAGGCCCAGGCCAAGCTGCAGGAGGCCGGCGAAAAGGTCAAGGACGCCGCCAAGGGCATCGGCAGCAACCTCAAGGACGCGGCGGCCAAGGTCAAAGAGGGCTTCAGCAAAGAGTAGGCAGTCCCCCTGCGGCAGGCCCGCTCCACCTCCGAGGTGGGCGGGCCGTCCTGCCGCCCGCCAGGCGCTCGCGCCGATAGTGAAAGCAGAAACCGGTGACAGGTTTACCCTTGGTGCGGGACCAGTTGGACGTGGTCCCCGATGCCATCCTGGCAGGCAGGGCAGCCGACGGCGACACGGCGGCTTTCGAGTCCCTGGCCCGCCGCTATGGTCCACACATGCGGGCAGCCGCCCGGCGCCTGACGGGTTCGTATGCGGACGCGGATGACGTGGTGCAGGAAGTGCTGGTCCAGGCGTGGCAGCAGCTGGACACACTGCGCGAACCCGCTGCGGTAAAGGGCTGGCTGCTGCGGCTCACCGGCAGCCGCAGCATCGACCTGCTGCGGAGGCGCCGGAACCACGCCAGCCTCACCACGGCGGACGGGGAGGCGCCGGCGGATACTGTGTCCCCGGGCGCAGGGCCGGAGACAGCGGCCGTGGCCAGTGCCGGCATTGACTCCCTGAAGGCTGCCCTGTCTGCGTTGCCCGAAGAGCAGCGGCGCTGCTGGATCCTGAAGGAAATCAACGGCCAAAGCTACGAAGAGATTGCCCGGACCCTGAACATCAGCCCAGCCAGTGTCCGGGGGCGGCTCGCCCGGGCCCGGATTACACTGGTCCGCGAAATGGAAGATTGGCGATGAGCATGCCCAACGACACGTTCGAGTGCGGCCACACGCTCGAGGAACTCAGCCTCTACCTGGACACCGGTGAATTCCCCGACCCACCCCACCTGGAATCCTGCCCGGAGTGCCGCAACGGCCTCGACTCCCTCCGGCGGCTCTCCGCGGCCGGCGACGAACTCTTCGCCAGTGACCTGGCAGCTGCCGGCAGCGGCACCGACGACTGGCTGAAGGACATCCTGGCAAACCTGGCGCTGGAACTGCGGCCGGGACGGAGCATCCCGCTGAGCTCCGACGATCCCGCGGACACCCTGTCCGAAACCGAGGGTTCCATCGTTGCCCTGGTCCGGTCCGTGGCGGACAGCCAGCCGGGAGCAGTGGCCGGCAAGGTCCGGCTGGAGGGAGACGTCACCGTTCCGGGCAGCCCTGTGGCGGTCCGGCTGGACCTTGCGGTCCTGTTCGGCCATGCGCTCATGGCCAGTGCGGCGTCGCTCCGGCAGGATCTGGCCGAGGCGCTGGCCCGCCACACCGAGCTGAACATTTCGGCCATCGACATCACCATTACCGACGTCATCGACGCACCACGGGAGGAATCGTGACCACCGCTCTGCAGCAGGCCATCATGGCGGTCGACGGCGTCACGGAAGTCTTTCCCGCCCGGACCCTGTGGCAGCGGCTTCCCGGCCGGGCGGCATCCCTGCTGCAGCGGAACAACGCCGACGCCCCTCCGCTGGTCGAGGTCCGGGAAGACGGCGGCCGCACCGAGGCAACTGTCCGGATCGGCGTCAGCCCGGATGCCCGGACGCCGGAGGTGGTCCGCGCCGTGGCTGCCGCCGTTCGGAGCCATTTGGCGCCGGGCAACGTCGCCGTCCAGGTCACGGTGGTACGCATCGCGGCCGGTCCGCCGCCCGTAGGCCGGGAGGGCTGAGCGCGTCCAGTCACCAACCGGCGTAGCATTCGTCAGGTACACCCAAACGACGGGAAGGGCATATGGCTGCGCACCGGAAAAGCACCAGGTTCAGGCTCGAGTCGCTGGCACTGCCCGTCATCCAGGCGCCCATGGCCGGGGGACCGTCCACCCCGCGGCTGGCAGCGGCCGTCAGCGGGGCGGGCGGCCTGGGCTTCGTTGCGGCTGGCTACAAGACTGCCGCGGCCATGCGCGCCGAGATCGAGTCCGTCAGGAGCCAAACGGACAAGCCGTTCGGCGTGAACCTCTTCGTACCCCAGGCGTCCGTCATCAGCCCGGCGTCCCTGCAGCAATACGCCGATTCGCTGGCCCCGGATGCTGAGCGCTTCGGCGTGAGCCTCGGCGAGCCCCGGCATGACGATGACGACTGGGACCAAAAGCTCGAGGCCTTGCTGGACCTGGCACCGGCGGTGGTTTCATTCACCTTCGATATTCCGGAAACCAGCGTGGTGGAAGCACTGCAGCACCGCGGGATGTACGTCATCGCTACGGTCACGGACCGTGAAGAAGCGCTGCAGGCGCTCGCGGCAGGCGCCGACGCCCTGTGCGTCCAAGGCCCCGAAGCCGGAGGCCACCGCGGAACGTTCAAACCTGACGCGCCTGCTCCCCTGGTTCCCCTCCACGGGATCCTGGGCGGGCTGTCTGATCTGGAGGTGCCCCTCATCGCGGCGGGTGGCATTGCCTCGTCGGAGCACACCCGGGCTGCGCTGGCCGTCGGAGGGGTTGCGGTCCAGGCCGGCACCGCGTTCCTCCGCGCTGATGAAGCGGGGACCAAGCCCACGCACCGGGCTGCCCTCTCGGCGTCGGACCATTTCACCACCACTGCCGTCACACGTGCCTTTTCCGGCCGCAACGCGCGCGGCCTCTACAACGGGTTCATGCGCCGCCACGACGGCGACGCCCCGTACGGCTATCCCGAGATCCACCACCTCACCACTCCCCTGCGCGCCGCTGCCGCGGCAGCAGGGGAGCCGGAGTGGCTGAACCTGTGGGCCGGCATCAATTACCGGGACACGAGGGAAGGCTCCGCGGTTTCCATCCTGGAAAGCCTCGCGCCGTAAGGCTTGGGCCGCCGTCGTCCGCTGTTTAAAGCCCGACGGCGGGCCGGCCCCTTGTGGGAGCCGGCCCGCCGCGCGCGCCGTGAAAGCGGGGGTGGTGCTTTAGAAGGTGGCGGTGTCGATCACGAAGCGGTACCGGACATCCGATGCCAGCACGCGCTCGTAGGCGTCGTTGATCTTCTCAGCCGGGATAACTTCGATCTCGGCACCAAGCCCGTGCTCGGCGCAGAAGTTCAACATCTCCTGGGTCTCGCGGATGCCGCCGATCATGGAACCGGCGAAGGAACGGCGTCCGCCGATCAGCGCGAAGGCGTTGACGGGAAGCGGTTCCGCGGGGGCACCCACGTTGACCAGGGCGCCGTCGAGCTTCAGCAGGCCCAGGTAGGAGCTGATGTCGATCGAGGCGCTGACCGTGTTGATGATCAGGTCGAAGGAGCCGGCGAGTTCGGAGAAGGTGTTCTCGTCGCTCGTGGCGAAGTAGTGGTCGGCGCCGAGCTTCAGGCCGTCCTCCTGCTTCTTCAGCGACTGTGACAGGACGGTCACCTCGGCTCCCATGGCGTGGGCCAGCTTGACGGCCATGTGGCCCAGGCCGCCGAGGCCGACGACGGCAACGTTCTTGCCGGGGCCGGCACCCCAGTGCCGCAGCGGTGAGTAGGTGGTGATGCCGGCGCACAGCAGCGGTGCGGCGACGTCGAGGTCGATGCCCTCGGGGATGGTGACGACGAAGTCTTCGGTGACCACAACGTGGGTGGAGTAGCCACCCTGCGTGATGGTGCCATCGCGGTCAACGGCGCCGTAGGTGCCGGTGTTGCCCTTGAGGCAGTACTGCTCCTCGCCCTTCTGGCAGTTGACGCATTCCCGGCAGGAGTTGACCATGCAGCCAACACCAACGCGGTCGCCCACTTTGTGCTTGGTCACCTCGGCCCCCACCTCGGTGACGATGCCGGCAATCTCGTGGCCGGGCACCAGCGGGTACTGCTGCGGGCCCCAGTCACCGCGGACGGTGTGGATGTCCGAGTGGCAGATGCCGGCGAACTTAATGTCGATCAGGACGTCGTGAGGGCCCACTTCGCGGCGCTCAATGGTGGTAGCCACCAGGTCCTCCGTGGCGGACGGGGATGCATAAGCCTTGACGGTAGTCATGGTTCTCCTGTGATCTGTTGGGGGGACATATAAATGCTACCGGGGTTGTTCGGAGCAAACCCGGGAAAAGGGGGCACCAAGGTGGCCCTGTTGTGACTGGTCTTGAGAGTCCTACCCTTTGGGCCCGTGTGGGCCATCGGGGCAAGGATGCGCTAGGGGCGCAGCAGCACCTTGATTGCGCGGCGTTCGTCCATGGCCTTATACGCGTCCGCGGCCTGCTCGAGCGGGAGTTCCAGGTCAAACACTTTTCCGGGATTGATCGTGCCGCCGAGGATCAGGTCGATCAGCTCCGGCAGGTATTGCCGGACCGGAGCAGGGCCGCCGTGCAGGTGCACATGCGAGTAGAACAGGTCCCGCCCGGGCAGCGCCACATCGTGGGAGACTCCCACAAAGCCCACATGGCCGCCTGCCCTGGTGGCGTGGATGGCCTGCAGCATCGATTCCTGCGTGCCCACGGCTTCGAGGACGGAGTGCGCGCCAAGGCCGCCGGTGAGTTCCTTGATCTTCTTCACGCCCTCGTCCCCGCGCTCCTCCACGATGTCCGTGGCGCCAAACTCGCGTGCCAGCGCCTGCCGGTCCGCGTGGCGGGACATGGCGATGATCCGTTCAGCACCCATCTGCTGCGCTGCGAGGACCCCCAAAAGTCCCACGGCGCCGTCGCCCACTACTGCCACTGTCTTGCCCGGGCCTACCTCGGCCGCCTTGGCGGCGAACCATCCGGTCCCCAGGACGTCGGAGGCTGCAAGCAGCGACGGAACCTTGCCGGCGTCGGGCATGCCGGGCGTGGCCACCAGGGTGCCGTCCGCCAGCGGGACGCGCATGTATTCCGCCTGTGCACCGCCCACGCCCTGGCGGTGGACACACGCGCTCTGGTAGCCGGAGCGGCAGATGTCGCAGGTGTTGTCCGAGGCGAAAAATGACCCGACGACGAACTGTCCAGGGCGGACATTCCTGACCCCGGCACCGACTTCCTCGACGATTCCGACGTACTCGTGGCCCATCGGCGCGGGCTTGGAAATTTTGTCGGCGCCCCGGTAGGGCCACAGGTCCGACCCGCAGACGCAGGCGGCAACGAGTTTGATGACCGCATCCGTGGGCTGCCGGACGGCTGGTTTGTCACGATCCTCGACCCGGACGTCTCCGGGCGCGTGCATGATGGTTGCGCGCATGCTGGGTCCTCCACATGGTGAAACGGCTGAATAGGACAGTCCCATCAAACCCGGCCCCGGCACCGTTGGCGAGGGCCCTGCTGTAACTGGTTCTGGCAGAACCTCCTTAGGGTCCTGCCATCCGTCGTAACGTGTTCCCTATGGATAACCGAGCCGAGGTACGGCAGTTCCTGTCTTCACGCCGTGGGCGGATTACCCCCGAGCAGGCCGGCATCGAACCCTATGGCGGCCGCCGCCGTGTACCGGGGCTCCGGCGCGAGGAAGTGGCGCGGCTGGCCGGAGTCAGCGTGGACTACTACACGCGGCTGGAACGGGGAAACCTGCACGGCGTTTCTGACAGCGTCCTTGATGCCATCGCCGGTGCCCTGGAACTGGACCGCGCCGAGCATGACCACCTCTATGACCTGGCCCGGGCAGCCAACACCTCGGGCCGCAAGCGGGCTGCGGGTACCGGCGGTTCCGCCCCGTCCAAGGTCCGGCCGGAGCTGCAATACCTGCTGGATGCCATCACGGAGGCGCCTGCCTTCATCGGCAACAACCGCCTGGACATCGTGGCCGCCAACACCCTGGGCTATGCCCTGTATTCGGACATGTACCGCACTCCGTCACGGCCGGCCAACCACTCCCGGTTCATCTTCCTGGACCCGCGCGCGCACAACTTCTACACGGACTGGGACCGGGCGGCCAACACCAACGTGGCCATCCTGCGACGGGAGGCCGGCCGCAATCCCCATGACAAGGGCATTGCCGAACTCATTGGTGAACTCTCGATGCGCAGCGACGAATTCCGCACGCTGTGGGCAGCGCACAACGTCCGCCGCCACTACGCGGGCACCAAGTTCTTCCAGCATCCCGTGGTGGGGCTCCTCGAGCTGAACTACCAGGTGCTGGGCCTGGAAGAGGACCCGGGGCATACCCTCACCGTTTATCCCGCCACCCCCGGCAGCCCGTCCGAGGAAGCCCTCAAGCTCCTGGCCTCCTGGGCCGTCACCGAGAACATCGTGGAAACGGTGCAGGCGAAGGTGGGCGGCTAGAAGCCTGCCTGGGGCGGCACCCGCCGCACCATCCGGCGGCCCGGAATCCACGTCCAGTCACATGAACTGCCGTTGCGGTTCCCTTAACGCAGGTTTCGGTTCGTGGCGCAGCATTGCCTGTTTTGTCTCAAGGATGGCGCCATAAGTAGCGCCGTTTCGCCGCGTTTAGCCTGCGTTGCTTGACGCTGGCCAACACCCTCCGGGCCATGTTTAGGTGTTTGCACGGCACCGGCCAGGCCGAACGCAGCATTCAGGAACATCACCCAAACGCAGCTCTTCAAGCACCCTCATCCCGCCGCACGGGCGGACCCATCCACCCCTTTACGCCCGCCCGGGCACCCACCCCGGGCGCCGTCGTCGTACCCGGAAACTTCCCGAAAGGAACACCATGTCCTTCCCAGCATCACCACCCAATCCCGCCTTGGGCATCCCCGCCTTTTCCCGCCGCCGTGCCCTGGGCGCGCTCCTGGCGGTGCCCGCCGTCGGGCTGCTCTCAGCCTGCGGCGGAGCGGCAACGGCCGGCAGTGAGCGGATCAGCCAGGGCGCCCTGGAGCCACTGGCGGCCAGCGTCCCTGCCGGCACCACCATCAAGGTGGGCGACCCCAGCATCAAGGTGGCGCTGGAATTGTCCGGCCTGATCAAGGAACTGGACGGCTTCACCGTGGAGTTCGCCAACATCTCCGGCGGCCCGCAAACCACCGAGGCGTTCCGGGCCAATGCGCTGGACACCGGTTCCGTGGCGGACATCCCGCCCATCCACGCCACCTGGACCGGATTGGACGTCCGCATCATCGCCGCCGGGTACCGGCAGGACGCCGTGGGCCACCCCATCTATGAACTCGGCGTGGCCCCGGGAGCAGGCATCACCCGGCTCGAGAACCTCCGCGGCAGGAAGATTGCCTACAGCCCCGGCCAGGCCCAGGGCGCGTTGGTCCTGCGGATCCTGGACAAGGCCGGGCTCAAGCAGGAGGACGTCAAGCTCGTGGAACTGCCCAGCACCGGGGATGCCTATGCCACGGCGCTGGCCAGCAGGCAGGTGGACGCGGCTCCCCTGGGCGGCGTCCAGATCAAGCGGTACCTGGCCAAGTACAAGGCCGACGGCGGGACCACCATCCGCCACGGGCTGCGGGACGATCCCAGCCTCCTCTACTCCCCCGCCAAAGTCCTGGCGGATCCCGCGAAGGCCGCCGCACTGGCCACCTACGTGAAGGTCTGGGGCAAGGCCCAGCGCTGGATCGAAGACCACCCGGCCGAGTGGCTGGAGGGCTACTACGTCAAGGACCAGGGCCTGTCCCGCGAGGACGGCCAGTACCTTATCGACGCCACCGGCAAGCGGGACATCCCAACGTCCTGGACGGAAGCCATTGCCCGGCACCAGGAAACCATCGATCTCCTGGCCCGTGAACAGAAGAAGCCGCAGCTGACGGCGGCCGACCTCTACGACACCCGCTTCGAAGCCATCGCGGGCACTGCCTTCGCGTCCGCCGGAAAGGCGGGTGCCGCATGAGCGCCGTGCTGGAACGTCCCGTGGCGGCGGCACGCCCGGACCCGGCACTGGCTGAACAGCCCGACGTGCGGCCCACAGGGAAGAGGCTTGGGCCCGGACGACGCCGGCGGCTCGCCTGGGTGGGCCCGCTGGCTCTGCTCCTGCTCTGGACCGCTTCTTCCGCCACGGGGCTGCTTGACCCGCGGATCCTGTCCGAGCCGTGGACCGTGGTGGCCACGGCCGGTGAGCTCATCACGGACGGCCGCCTCCAGGAGAACCTCGCCCTCTCGGCCCAGCGCGCAGGCCTGGGGCTGTTCTTCGGAATCGTGGTGGGCGCCGTGCTGGCGCTCCTGTCCGGACTGAGCCGGGTGGGCGAGGCGCTGATCGACGGCCCGGTGCAGATCAAGCGCGCCATACCGGGCCTGGCGTTGATCCCGCTGCTGATCCTCTGGTTCGGCATCGACGAGACCATGAAGGTCCTCACCATCACCCTTGGCGTCTTCGTTCCCGTCTACCTGCAGACACACGCAGGGCTGCGCGGCATCGACCTGCGCTTCGTGGAACTCGCCCAGACCGTAGGGCTAAGCCGGGCCGGCTTCATCCGCAAGGTGGTCCTCCCCGGCGCACTGCCCGGGTTCTTCCTGGGCCTGCGCTTCGCGGTCACCGGCGCCTGGGTGTCCCTGGTGGTGGTGGAGCAGATCAACGCCACCAGCGGCATCGGCTACATGATGGAGCTCGCGCGCACCTACGGCCAGACCAACATCATCGTCCTGGGCCTGGCCGTCTACGGCATCCTGGGCCTCCTCTCCGACGGGATTGTCCGCTTCATCGAACGAAAGGCCCTGTCATGGCAGCGCACCCTGGCGGCCTGACCGCCGCCGCATCTGCACCAGCAGCACCGTCCGCCGTTTCCGTGCGAAAGCTGGTCCGCAGCTTCGGCACCAAGAGTGTCTTGGACGGTGTGGACCTGGACATCGCGCCCGGCGAATTCGTGGCGCTGCTTGGCCCCAGCGGCTGCGGCAAAAGCACCCTGCTGCGGGCTTTGGCCGGCCTGGACCACGAGGTCCGCGGCGGCGGCGTGATCAGCGTTCCGGACCGCGTGTCCGTGGTCTTCCAGGATTCCCGGCTGCTGCCGTGGGACACGGTCCTGGGCAACGTTACCCTGGGCGTCCGGGAGCACGACGCCGATGCCCGGGCCCGCAAGGCCCTCGCCGAAGTGGGACTCGCCGGACGTGAAAAGGCGTGGCCGCACCAGCTTTCCGGCGGTGAGCAGCAACGCGTGGCGCTGGCCCGGTCGCTGGTCCGGGAACCGCAGCTGCTGCTGGCCGACGAGCCGTTCGGCGCGCTGGACGCCCTGACCCGGATCAGGATGCACGGGCTGCTCCAGGACCTGGTGGCGGCCCACCGGCCGGCCGTCCTGCTGGTCACCCACGACGTGGACGAGGCCATCGCGCTGGCGGACCGGATCGTGGTCCTGGACCGCGGGCGCATCGCCACCGTCCGCCCCGTGCCACCCGCAATCCGCTCTTCCGCCGATGCCGCGGGGCACGAATCCCTGCGCCGCGACCTCCTCACGGCGCTGGGCGTCGAGGCCGCGCGCACTACTGAACCGGCCGCCGTCGGCCGCTAACCCAACCTGCAAGGAGCACGTCATGACATCGAAGTACCCATCCCAGCGCCAACTCCACCTCAACGCCTTCCTCATGAGCACCGGCCACCACGAGGCGTCGTGGCGACTGCCGGAAAGCGATCCCCATGCGGGAACCAAGGTGGAGCATTACCAGCAGCTCGCCCGCACTGCAGAGCGCGGCAAGCTGGACTCCATCTTCTTCGCCGACTCCCCTGTCCTGTTCGGCGAGGTGGGCCGCCGCCCCGCCGGCAAGCTGGAGCCCACGGTGCTGCTCACCGCCATCGCGGGCGCCACCGAGCGCATCGGGTTGATCGCCACGGCCTCCACAACCTACAACGAACCGTTCAACCTGGCCCGCCGCTTCGCCTCGGTGGACTGGGCCAGCGGCGGGCGCGCCGGTTGGAACGTGGTGACCACGGCAGGCCCGGACGCCGCGCGGAACTTCGGCGTCGACGACCAGCCCGCCCACGCCGTCCGCTACGAGCGCGCCGCGGAATTCATCGAAGTGGCCCAGAAGCTGTGGGACAGCTGGCAGGATGACGCCGTACTGGCGGACAAGGCCGGAGGCGTGTGGGGTGATGCGGACAGGATCCGGACTATTGACCATCAGGGCAGGCATTTCAAGGTCCGCGGCCCGCTCAATGTTCCGCGTTCGCCGCAGGGGCACCCGCTGATCGTCCAGGCAGGTTCTTCGGAGGACGGGAAGGACCTCGCCGCCCGGTACGCGGATGCCGTCTTCACCGCGCACCAGACCCTGGCCGACGCGCAGGAGTTCTACCGCGACCTGAAGGCCCGCACCGCGGCTGCCGGCCGGGATCCGGAAACCATCAAGATCCTCCCGGGCATCGTCCCCGTGATCGGTGCCACCGAGGAAGAGGCGCTGGAGGTGGAGCGCGAACTGGACCGGCTGATCAAGCCCGAATACGCCCGGATCCAGCTGGCCCGGACCCTCCGCGTGGACCCCGTGGACCTGCCGCTGGACCGCCAACTGCCGGACAACCTGCCCAGCGAGGACGAAATCGAAGGCGCCAAGAGCCGCTACACCCTGATCGTGCAACTGGCCCGGCGCGAACAGCTCACCGTTCGCCAGCTGATCGGCAGGCTTGGCGGCGGCCGCGGGCACCGCACCTTCACCGGCACGCCCGTGCAGGTGGCGGATGCCATCCAGGAATGGTTCGACGGCGGGGCCGCGGACGGCTTCAACATCATGCCGCCGGTGCTCCCCTCCGGGCTGGAGGCGTTCGTGGACCAGGTGGTGCCCATCCTGCAGGAACGCGGACTGTTCCGCACCGAGTACACCGGACGGACCCTGCGGGAGCACTATGGGTTGGCGCGGCCCGAAACCCGGAACAGCAGGCAACTGGACGCCGCCTCGGTTTGACCGGCAGCGGTGATTGTCAGGGAAGGTTCGACGGCGGTGCGGGCGGCACGGCGTCCGCACGCCGTCGGCCTGCCAGTTCGCCGAACCGGTCGACGGCATCCTGGGCCGCACGGTACAGGGCCGGGTCGGACCAAGGTGCCCGCGCCCAGGCGTCCAGGGCCGCGAGTGCCTCGGCCAACAGCCTGGCGGGACGGTCCCCCGGGGACCCTTGGCGCAGGATGGTGTCCCGGCCTGCTTCCAAAGTGTCCGCCATGGTCCGGGTGCTGACCCGCTGCCAGACATCGGCGATGGCATCCACATCGGTCAGCCGCTCCCGGAGCGGCCAGTTACCAATGAAACGGGCCACCCATGCCTGGTGCCGCTGCTTATAGTCCTTGAGGAACTTCCGTCTCTTCCACGTCGGGTAGGCGCCCAGCACGAGGAGGCACGGGACGAGGACGGCCAGCGCTGTCAACACCCAGCCAGCTTGTCCGGCATCCCGGTCCTGGACCGCATCCTTGTAGAGTCCCAGCATCACTCCCGCGGTGATGCACCCCAGGATCCAGGTGGCGCGCACGACAGTGGTCCGGCGTTCTTGTTTCCTGGAAGGGTGGAGGGCCGGTGCCGGTTCCGCGGCCACGGTTGCCTCAGCCTCGGTCAGGCCGGTGTTCAGGAGTCTGCTGGTACCTGCACCGGGCATTCCTGATTTATCCGGCACGTCCACATAGACGGGTGGCAGGCCCGTCCGATCCTGTGCAGCCTGCTTGGAAAGCTCGTCCATGTTCCCCCATCAACCCAGTCATGACCCCCCTGCAGAGTCTACGGTTAGGCGGGCTCCGGACGGGTAGTCCTTAGACTGGCCAATGGACGTTGTATGCCGGGAATGACGAAGGAGCGAAACGATGAGTGGAGTAGTTGTAGTAGGTGTGGATGCCAGCCCGTCCGCACGGAAGGCCGCAGAAGTGGCGCTGGACCTGGCGGAGTCACTGGGAGCGTCCCTCCACGTAGTGACCGCCTTTGAGATCGAGAACGCCGAAACCTTTGGGGTGGGCTCGGACAAGGTGAGGATCTCCAACGCGGACAGCTCGGAGACGGTGGCAAAATCCTTGGGCGCATCGCGGCCGGGAGTGCAGATCACTCACTTCGCCGCCCGCGGCAAGCCGGCGGATTCGCTGATCAAGGAAGCCATCCGGCTGGATGCCCGGGTGATCGTGGTGGGCAACCGGAGGATGCGCGGCATCGGCCGGCTCCTGGGCAGCGTCGCCAACAGCGTGGCGCACAACGCCCCGTGCGACGTCTACATCGCGAACACCTACGAGGACTAAGCTGCCCCGCAAGGTAGTGGGCGGACGACGGCGGGACTTCCCGCCGTCGTCCGCCCACCGTCGTTAAGGGTTCTTAGGCCCCGTATTCCTCATCGGTGACATGCTGGAGCCAGGTGACCACCTGCCCGTCTTCGTCCGCTTCCTGCATGGCGACGTGGGCCATGAAGCGCTCCGGGGTCGCACCGTGCCAGTGCTCCTCCCCCGGCTCGATGAAGACCACGTCGCCGGGACGGATTTCCTGGACCTGCCCGCCGCGCCGCGCCACCAGCCCGATGCCGTCCGTGACATAGAGGGTCTGGCCCTTGGGGTGGTGGTGCCAGGCGGTGCGGGCACCAGGGGCGAAACGGACATGGGCGCACCCGACCGCTGACTGTTCATCGGGGTCGCGGATGCCGTCAATCTGCACGGTGCCGGTGAACCATTCCTTCGGTCCGGCTCCTGTCTGGCCGCCGCTCTTGGTGTACTTCATGTTCTCCTCCTGTGAGTTCGGTTGACTGGAAAATTTGTTGGCGGGTCAGGCGCTCCGGCGTGTGATCCGTGCCGTCACGAACGCCAGGACCGACGAGACCGCGAGGACAGCGGCGGCCACCAGGAAGGCGCCGCCGTGGCCGGCGGAGTCGAACAGGACGCCACCCAGCGTTGATCCGACGGCGATCGAGGTCTGGACGACGGCCACCATCAGGCCCCCACCGCCCTCGGCGTCGTGGGGCATGGCCTCTGCGATCCAGCTCCACCAGCCCACCGGGGCGGCCGTGGACAGCAGCCCCCAAACGCCCAGGAGGACCATGACGACGGCGAGCCAGCCGCCGGTGGGGACCAGGGCGGCGGCGATGAGCGCCATCAGGGCCGGGATGGTGACCAGTGTCCGGTACAGGCCCTTCCCCAGGAACCGGCCAATCAGCATGGTGCCGGCAAACCCTGCCACACCCATCACCAGCAGTACGAGCGACACAGTGGCCACCTCCACGCCGGTCACCCGCTCCAGGAACGGACGGACGTAGGTGAACAGGACGAACTGGCCCATGAAGAAGGTGCCGCAGGCGGCCATCCCCCAGGCGACAGCCGGGCTCTTGAAGGCGGCGAAAATTCCGAGGATGTTTCCGGACGCCCGCTTTTCCGCCGGCATGGAAGGAAGGCTGATCCACTGCCAGACCAAGGCGAGCACCGCCACGGGAACCAGGCAGAAGAACGCTCCACGCCACCCGATGAATGAGCCCAGGTAGCTGCCCAGCGGCGCAGCCAGCACGGTGGCCAGGGCGTTACCGCCATTGAAGACCGCCAGGGCGCGCGGCACCTGGTAGGCCGGCACCAGCCGCATGGCGGTGGCTGCGGACATGGACCAGAAACCGCCGATGACCACGCCAATGAGGGCACGGCCCACCATGAAGAGCAGGTAGCCCGGGGCCATGGCGACCAGGGCACCGGAGACAGCCATCACCGTGGTCAGGCCCAGCAGCAGGGTCTTGCGGTTCATGCTGCCGGCCAGCGTGGACACCGACAGGCTGGTGGCGACGGCGAACAGGCCGGAGATCGCGATGCCCTGCCCCACCATCCCCTCGGAAACCCGGAGTTCGGCGGCCATTGGGGTGAGCAGGCTGACGGGCATGAATTCGGAGGCGATCAGGGCGAAGACGCACAGGGACATCGCGAAGACGCCTCCCCAGTGCGCGTGGTGCTGCACGCCTGGTTTTTGGGGCGCACGGGTGCTGGTGACAGTTGTTTCGGGGGCCATGCGTTCCATCAAACCGTGCTCATGGAGTCCTAGCGAGGGCCCTGCTGAAACCGGTTTTGGCAGACCCCCTTTAGGGCAAGGCTGCCGTGGAACTATGCAGAGGTTCCTTGCCGCTGCATGTTGTGCGGGCTCTTCCGCAGGTCTTTTTCCAGTTCTGCCAGGCAGTAGTCCTTGAACCAGTGCCTGATGCGCAGCGGCAGCATGGGGTAGGCCACCGCAAGGACGCGCCATGTCCGGTCGAAGCGGTGCTGGTGGCGGTCGCTCCATGCGAGGCCGTAGTCCTTCCGCAGTTGCTCCGGGAGGAGCCCGGCGGTGAGGAACCTCGCGGACGGCATGATGGCGCGGTACCAGAGTGCGGTGTGCTTGGGGAACAGCAGGCCGCGCCCCACGCGCACGCCTTCCTCCTCGGCACGGAGGGTTGAAAGCTGCTCATCCCAGTAGCGTCTGAACGCCGCCCGGTCCTTGGGCCACATCTCCGGTGGAAGCTGCAGGGCGGTCCCAATCCGTGCGTAGTCACGGTACATTGCGTCGGCCGCCTCGTCGCCGAGCGGGCCGCGGATCTTCTCGACGATGGTCAACGCGGTGTCATAGAGCGTTGCTGCCACCCAGAGCTGCAGTGCCGGATCGAAGGCGTTGTAACCGGCGGACGGTTCGGCCGCCGTGCGGCGTACCGGAACGTGCGCGTGGTTCACCCTGCGCCGGACTTCCTTGGCCTGCTCCTCCGTTCCGTACACGATGCCGTAGACGTAGGTGAGAGTGCCCTTGAGACGGTTTACCGGGCGTTGGGTGAACGTGCTGTGCGCCGCCACGCCGCGGCCGATCGCGGGGTTGGCAAGCTGCAGCAGAATGGCCCGTCCTGCCCCGGCGAGCAGGATGCCTTCAGCCCGGAAATCGGCCTCTCCCTGCACCATGTGAACAGGGTACCGGAGGGGCAGGACATCAGGACGGGCCCTTTGGCCCGTTGTGCCCGGGCAGAGGAGGGCCGCAGGACCTGTCCTGCCTCCTCCCCTGCCCGGGTGTGGGGCGTTAGCGCTCCAGGAGGGACACGTCCCGGACGGCGCCCTTGTCCGCAGAGGTGGCCATGGCGGCGTAGGCGCGCAGGGCAGCGGAAACCTGGCGGTCCCGGTCCTTGGGCTTGTACCCGCCGTTGACTTCCAGTTTCTCGCGGCGTTCGGCGAGGATTTCGTCAGAGACCTCCAGCTCCATGGAGCGCTGCGAGATGTTGATGCTGACGATGTCGCCGTCCTCCACCAGCGCGATGGTTCCCCCTGACGCAGCCTCCGGGGAGATGTGGCCGATCGACAGGCCGGAGGTACCGCCGGAGAAGCGGCCGTCCGTGATGAGCGCGCACTTCTTGCCCAGGCCGCGGCCCTTGAGGAAGGACGTGGGGTAGAGCATCTCCTGCATGCCCGGACCACCCTTGGGGCCTTCGTAGCGGATCACCACCACGTCGCCTTCCTTGATCTGCTTGTTCAGGATCTTCTCCACGGCTTCGTCCTGGGATTCGCAGACCACAGCCGGCCCGGAGAAGGTCCAGATGGATTCGTCCACGCCGGCGGTCTTCACCACGGCGCCGTCCACGGCAATGTTGCCGCGCAGCACGGCCAGGCCGCCGTCCTTGGAGTAGGCGTGCTCCACCGAGCGGATGCAGCCACCTTCAGCGTCGGTGTCCAGGGAGGTCCACTCGTTCGACTGCGAGAACGCGGTGGAGGACCGGACGCCGCCGGGAGCCGCGTGCCACAGGGCCTGCGCCTCGTCGGTGGCCTTGCCGCCGCGGATGTCCCAGTCGTCCAGCCAGCCGTCCAGGTCGGCGGAGTGCACGGAGTGGACGTCCTTATGCAGGAGGCCGCCGCGGTTCAGCTCGCCCAGCAGGGCCGGGATGCCGCCGGCCCGGTGCACGTCCTCCATGTAGTAGGTCTTGTCCTTGGCCACGTTCGGGGCCACCTTGGCCAGGCAGGGCACCTGGCGGGACTTGGCGTCCATCTCGGCCAGGCCGTAGTCCACACCTGCCTCCTGGGCCGCGGCCAGCAGGTGCAGGATGGTGTTGGTGGAGCCGCCCATGGAGATGTCCAGCGCCATGGCGTTGTCGAAGGCCTTGGCGGTGGCGATGGAGCGGGGCAGCACGGAGTCGTCGTCGCCGTCGTAATAGCGCTTCACCAGCTCGACGACGGTGGCGCCGGCCTTCTCGTACAGCGCCTTGCGGGCGGTGTGGGTGGCCAGCACGGAGCCGTTGCCCGGCAGGGAGAGGCCGATGGCCTCGGTGAGGCAGTTCATGGAGTTGGCGGTGAACATGCCGGAGCAGGAACCGCAGGTGGGGCAGGCGTTCTCTTCGATGAGGTTGATGTCCGCGTCGGAGATGGACTCATCCACGGCGTCGGCGATCGCGTTGACCAGGTCCAGGGAGCGGACGGAGCCGTCGGTCAGGGTCACGCGGCCGGCTTCCATGGGGCCGCCGGAGACGAAGACTACGGGGATGTTCAGGCGCAGGGCTGCCATGAGCATGCCCGGGGTGATCTTGTCGCAGTTGGAAATGCACACCAGGGCGTCGGCGCAGTGGGCGTTGACCATGTACTCCACGGAGTCGGCGATCAGGTCGCGGGACGGCAGCGAGTAGAGCATGCCGGAGTGGCCCATGGCGATGCCGTCATCCACGGCGATGGTGTTGAACTCCCGCGGCACGGCGCCGGCGGCGAGGATCGCATCGGAGACGATCCGGCCCACCGGGGCCAGGTGGGTGTGCCCCGGGACGAATTCGGTGAAGGAGTTGGCCACGGCAATGATCGGCTTGCCGATATCGGAGTTGGCGACGCCGGAGGCGCGCAGCAGTGCGCGGGCGCCGGCCATGTTGCGGCCATGGGTGACGGTTTTAGAGCGGAGTGCAGGCATGCTTACCATCCTCTTGCCTTGCAGGGCTGGGTGGAAGACAGCGCTGCTACTAGTAGTAGGAGTACCAGAGTAATAGTATTTTGAGATGAACAATCCCGGCCGCCGCAAAGAACTGGGGCTCTTCCTCCGGGCCCGGCGCGACCAGGCGCTGCGGACCGATTACGGCCTGCCGCCCGTGGGCCGCACGCGGGAGCGGGGGCTCCGCCGCGAGGAGGTGGCGTTCCTTTCCGGCGTCAGCGTCACCTGGTACACGTGGCTGGAGCAGGGCCGGGACATCAGCCCGTCACGGCAGGTCCTGGAGGCCATCAGCCGCGCACTGCATCTGTCCAGCACCGGCCTGGGCTACGTCCTGTCGCTGGGCGGCTACGCCTCAGCAGCCCCTGCTGGGCCGGCAGCCGATACCGCCCCGCCCCACATCCAGCGCCTCCTGGATGCCCTGGACCCCAATCCGTCCTTCGCCCTGTTTCCGGACTGGGGCGTGGCAGGGTGGAACAGGGCCTATGCGGCGCTGTACCCCAACATCGCCACGGTGCCGGCGGCGGACCGGAACCTGCTGTGGCTCGTGTTCACCGACCCCTACGTCCGGAACCTGCTGCCGGACTGGGAGACCACCAGCAAGCGGTTCCTTGCAGAGTTCCGGGCCGAGACCGGGCAGCGGCTGGGCGATCCGGACATCCAGTACCAGGTGGAACGGCTCAAGGAAGCAAGCCCGCAGTTCCGGCAGGGCTGGGACCTGTACGACATCCTGGGTTTCGAGTCCCGCGAGCGCCTTTTCCACCATCCGGCGGTCGGGGTGCTCCAGCTGGAACACCACCAGGTGTCCCCGTCGGACCGGCCTGACCTGCACCTCGTGGTGTACACCCCGGCCCCGGGCAGCGACGCCGCAGCGCAGATGGAGTCCCTGCTGTCCGTGGCCGGCTAGGCTTCGTCCACACCGAGGTAGGCAAGCGCGGCGGCTGCCTGGGCCCGGGTGGCCACGCGGAGAGTAGGGTCGACGGCGGGCAGGAACGACGGCGAGTGGTTGGCGGGGATGTCGGCGTCCACCGTGCCGTTCGCCACCGCCCGCCGGTAGGTTTCCGGGGGAACGGAGCCGACCACCCAATAGACGTATGGGATGCCGAAAGCGTCAGGGATGCGGCTGAAGTCCTCTGACGCCGTCTGCGGGGTGGTGCGGTAGACAGCGTCCGGGCCGAAGGCCCTGGTGAAGGCTGCAGTGACCCGGGCGTTGGCCTCCGCATCGTTGCTGGTCAGCGGGTACTGGTCGTAATACTCAAACTCCGGTTCCTGCGGCGAGCCGGCGGCTGCGCACTCGCCCCGTACTATCCGCTCGATGGCGGCCACCATGGCGGCCCGGACGGCAAGGTCGTACGTGCGGAGGTTGAGCAGCAGCTCCGCCCGGTCCGGGATGATGTTGGCCGTGGCTCCGGCGCTCACCGAGCCAACAGTCAGCACTGCGAACTCCCCTGGAATCGTTTCGCGGGACACCACGGTCTGCAGGCGGAGGACGATCGAGGCGGCGAGCACCACCGGATCCACGGACTTGTGCGGCATGGAGCCGTGGGCGCCGCGGCCGTGGACGGTAATCCGTACAGAGTCGCCGGCCGAGAGCACCGGGCCCGGCGTGGTGCCGATGGTTCCCGCTTCGGTGGGCATGACGTGCTGGGCCAGCGCGACGTCCGGGCGCGGGATTCCGGCGGCCAGGCCGTCGTCGAGCATTGCCTGCGAGCCTGCGGCCGTCTCCTCTGCCGGCTGGAACAGGGCGGTGTAGGTTCCCCGCCAGGCATCCCGGTGGTCTGCCAGGTACTTTGCCGCGCCGAGCAGCGCCACCACGTGCATGTCGTGAGCGCACGCGTGCATCACCCCCGGGACGGCGGAGGCGTAGCGTGCTCCGGTTGCCTCGGTAACCGGGAGGGCGTCCATGTCGGCCCGGGCCAGGACACCCGGGCCGGGTCCGTTGGCCAGGACGCCCACCACGCCGGTGCCGCCAAAGTGCCGGACGTCGAACCCCCAGGCCGCCAGCTTCGCCGCAACAGCAGCGGAGGTCTGGTGTTCGGCGAGGCCGAGCTCCGGATTCCGGTGGAGCTGTTCGTAGAGCGGGACCTGCCAGGCCAGCTCCTGCTCGATCCCGTCCGCAGCGCTGTTCGCAAAATCCATCGAAGGCTCCTCCCGGCCGGTGGCGCCGGCCTTTCCGGCCACCATAGGCAGCACCAACGGATGGTGTCCATGGGCAACTAGAACGGTCTCGCACGAAGTCGGAAGGGCGGACTGCTCCGCTTGAATACGGGAAGTAGCTTCTCTTGCTCTGCGTCGCAACAGGGTTTGCGCTCCGACTGGCACAGCACTCAGCTTGATTCTGGTAGCACACGTTCAATGTCAATGGCGTCATCGAGCGTCTGCGCTAGCCAAGATTCCGCCCTACTATCAAACGGACTTCTCGAGATTCTGGTGTTAGCGGCCATGAAAAACTGCCCATAGGCGGCCACGAAAATGCCCGCTGGCGGCCAGCAGAACTGCCCGTCGGTGGCCATGAGATCTGCCCACTTCCTTACTGAACCGACCGCGCCTTAAGCG
>Ga0308158_10000837_pt1 | contig 40161 bp, 60 predicted proteins | sample PhyBR2_FD_201038 | JGI IMG/M metagenome (GOLD analysis project Ga0308158, IMG submission 201038) | Phyllosphere microbial communities from UC Gill Tract Community Farm, Albany, California, United States - DLSLB.R2 | ecosystem: Host-associated > Plants > Phyllosphere > Unclassified | place: USA... | reverse complement strand
GTGTCTGTTATTCATAGGTTTTCTTCATCTATCAAATAAAAAGTTTTATCAAATAGTGAATTAAACTTTTTTAACGCCTAAAAATAAAGCCTACATGATGTAGGCTTTATTTAGCAGAAGACTCGCTTTAGAACTTCCAGTTCTGAGAACATTGTTTTGCGCTTAATCTAATTGGCTGTAAATATCAGTAGCTCATTGTTTTTAAATATATTGTATATATGCGACACTTCGCACTAACAACCATGAACAGTCTACAAATATAATTCAACAGTCTACAAATCAGTCTACATTTTTTAATGACTATATATAGGTGTAAATTAAGGCCCATCAAAGAGCCTTCACGCATATCCCCACATTCACATTCGTTGTAATTGAATGAGCTGTGCAGCCCGAGAGAAGGAGGCACAGCAAAATGATTCTTACACCCATTGGCGCAATTTTGCTAAATGAGTTTTACGATCTGCTAGACCATTCGTACCACCATTGATTCGACGAGTGATGGTTAATACATCGTCTTTATCAGCCAAAGTATTCAAGCCGTTATCAGACCAGAACTTGCAGGCCACCATAAGACCGATGCTTGGAATGGCCACAACTTCAGGATTGTTTTCAAAGTCGATGCCGAGCTGCTGACTATACTTGCGATAATTGGCACGACCAGTCAATTGAATAGGGCCACGACCTTTATATCGCTTTCCATCCCCTGCTTGTGTATTACCTAAATCTTTTCGGCCTTCATACGCGGCACCTGACGCGATTTCCTCCATGTAGCGGAAGTTGCCAGACTCGTGTGCAAGCTGGGCAAGGAAGTGGATAAGGCGAAGCGAGTTGTCCAGAATGCCAAAGGTTCGCAGATGAACATTAGCAGCAAGACCAAGTTCTTCAGCACGCGCTTGACTGGCACCTAATTTTTTAAATACAGCGGTTAAGGTGCCACGGCCAATGATGCCATCATCATGCACACCAACAGCTTTTTGAAGTTTTTTAATTTGGGCTGGATTCATCCGACTCTCCATGCAATTCAGGCTGCGCTTTTAACCGTGCAAAAACACCTAAAACACTACTTAAAAAACCCAGCCAAGCAACCCATGAATGCGGCATTAACTGCTTAATTTCTTCTGGCACTACAGCCCATACTTGTGGGAAATATGTGCCAAATTGCCAGAGTAATTCAAAAGCTGCATACATGAAGACGTAAAAAAAGGCGCTTAATGCACCTACTTGCACTGACTTGAGTTTCCAAGCCTGTTTCCAGTTATCAATCAATTTCATTTTTCTCTCGCATTTCGTTCGTAAAGTTTATTTCGGATTTCTTCAACTGTTCTTAAAAGTTGGTCGGATTGTTTTTCAAGAACTTGGATGGACTGGCTGTTGGTCATGGTTTGGGTATTTACCGTGTCTGTTTTGCTTGTCTGAGTATTCCAAGCGACTACAAATAGGCCAGCTAAGAAAATGCCGCCAAAGCGTACAAGGTTGGTGATGCTGTCGATCTTGGTTTTACTTTCATGCAGCACTCTGATCTGTGAATCCACCTCCTTAAATCTTGGCTCAACTTCATCCCTGAGCTGCTTAATCTCACTTTTAAAGTTTGACTTGGCTCGATCTAAGTCATCTTGCAGATTGTCACGGGTTTGAGTTAAGTCATTTCGTGTCTGTTGATGCTCTTTATTGAGCTGCTCTAACTGCATATTCATGCGGTCGAGCTTTTGGGGCATTTCAGCGAGCTTGTCCATGTTTTTGGATATGTCGCTGATCTTGTCTGAGATGGCAAGCAACTGCCCTGCTGTCGCTACTGGTGGATCGGATGAGTAGTCATTTGACATTGCGCCCCCTAAATTTTGGCAATAAAAAAACCCCGAATAATGTCGGGGCGTATAGATTTTCTGGAGTTGATTTAGCTTGTTTTAAAGAAACTATTCATTGTAAGCCGCCTCTAGGGTTTCCATTGCACTATATAAAATAATGCTAATAAAGATAACACCAACAACTAATATTCTTGTTATCAATTAAATTATTCCCGATCATCTTATTTATAAAAACAGCATATAAACCTTAAGTTGCAGTCTGATTAAATTACCAACAATTAAATTTTCTTACTTGGAATCTAGATAATAAAAAAACACCCGAAGGTGTCTTTTAAGTGGATATTTAATCAATTTAGATTTGATCTAAGTATTTAACCCATATGTCATATCCAGCTTGATTTAAATGAATGCCATCTCCCACATGGTACTTGCTATCCAGATAACCATTCTCATCAATGAAATATCCACTTAAATCAATAAACTGAACAGAGTTTTTATTGCATAAATCAGCTAACTCCATATTTATTTTCTTGATCCTCGTGTTACTCATCTTGGGATTTTTAGAAATCATTTCCTCGTTAACTGGAAGTATAGAAAACACCACCAATTTATCGCTCGGAAGCCGATCTAGAATTTTATGATAGTTCTGTAAAATCTCGGCATCAGATCGTCTTTTTAAATCATTAACACCAATCATCAAAATAATATTTTTTGCCTCCTTTAATGATTTGTATTTTTCGATTCTGTTTAATACTCCATACGTTGTGTCTGACCCAATGCCATAATTTACAAATCTTGGATAGATTAAACCTTGAGTAATACTATCTCCAATCACAATAGTGCTGCCTGGAGTTACTTGAAGATCCTGTCTCTCTTGAATCGCAAGTAACTCATAGTAGTATGGAGTCAGTTCAGTTGCTGAAATCCCCAATTTATATCGTAAAGCCTTATCCACCTTACTGTCGTGTAAAGTGTACCCCACACAGCCAGCAAAGATGGAAATAAGCGCATATACTATAGTTTTTTTGAACATTATTACCCTGTAAAATATTATTAATGTAATGAATTAAATAAATAAATAAATAAATAAATAAATAAATAAATAAATAAATAAATAAATAAATAAATAAATAAATAAATAAATATCTTATAGGATAGTTTAATTAGAATCCATCAGCAATTTTATCCAGCTCACCGCTACGAATAGCTTGGGCTTGTGTTGCTGACCCTGTTTGTGACGGCATGATTACAATAGGCTTGATTCCGTTAGCAATAAGCTTTTCACACAACCACTTAATGTTTGCTTCCCACTCAGCGTAGCTTCGAGTTCTACCATCAACACCACCATCTACAACGCGCTGGTTTAGGAACATTAAGTTAGGATCAAAATCATATGCACTAAGTAGTGGCTCTGATGTAGCATCAATACCGTTATTATCGTTAATGCCGAAGTTAATGATGCAATGGGTCGGTTTAGGTGTCATAGTCAAAGCAGCATCAATCCAGTTTTTGGCCCAACGCGTTGTTTGCCCCCCCTTCGAGATATTAAGCACTGTTACATTGATACCTTGTGAGGCAAGTTTTTCTTTGATACGTCGGGATAACCACTGGGAGTCATTATCTGTCTGAAGACCGTTAGGGTACATAGCTTGATACTTAGTGGCCATGTTAGCTATCGGGTAATATTGCGCAGTTTCTCCGATAGTTGCCGCTTTAGGATACCCGCCCCATGAGTCTGCATAAATTAATATGACATCACCATCTTTAAAGAAAGAATCTTTTGATGTCTTCGCAGATTTCTTATAAGCAAATATACCGCTTAATAAAACCGATGTTGGAGTTGATGTTTCACAAGTTACTCTCACCTTAATTGTTTCCGCTGTTGCGAAATCAATGAATACGTGGTGAACCTGACCAACAGCATACACAGCATCATGAATAACTATTGAGCCATTAAAAACTTGTAAGCGTGCTTTGCCGCTTGTTTTATACGTTTGACTATCAGCACTGGAAATATAAGATTCATCACGTACAGCTAATGGTATTTCTATAAAACCATCACTGTTCTGTGCATTAAAACTAATTTCAAATCCATTACCAGCCGATGTGTCTTTAAGTATGTAAGATTTGGACAAATATTGAGTATTAGCCCCATCTCCAATGTTTAAGGTAGCACTTAAATCGCAGCTTTTTGCCAGATTTGTACCTGCTATTAATCCACCAGTTTTGGCTGTTCCGACATATTCAACAGGAATTGCAATCACTGTACCATCTGTTGTGATTTGACCTTTTGAACTTATCTGCTTCATATATTTGGTTGGGTTGAAATTAAAAATTAAATTTTCAGATTTTTTGTAGCTATACTTCTGAACACTATTTACGATGTGGTCAGCCAATCCTTTATACCCAAACAAAGTTAAATGCTGCCCCTGAGCAGAATCATGCATAGTTTGAACTTGTGTAGGATTCGCTGGCAAAGGTGGCATTACAGTGATTGTTGTGCCGTTAATACCAATTACATTATGGCTTGTATAACTGTTCGCTGTTGGGTCATAAACCACACAAGAACCTCTGTAAATAAATGCAGCAGCATCAGAAACTGTCATTTGAGTATCAGATACACGAGCTGTCACATTCACCACACCAAAGTTTGTTGGCGTTAGAACAGCTTTTACAAACTGAGCTGTGTTCACAAAATACGGACTTTCTTTATCGCTCAATAAGTCGAGTTGCCCTACGATATTATTTTGATTTGTAATGATTGAATTTTGCTTGCTAATCACAGTATCAAGAGTGGCCTTCACATTACTGCTAGAATAATCAATCTTGGAGGCATCAACATTTGGCATATGCTGTTGAATGATCTTTTCAATAATCTCAATTACATATGTTTTTGATTTGATGTAAGCAATATTCCATGCAGCAGCTTGATAGGCAGATACCCGGATATAAGCAGCATTGGCAGGCGCAACATATGTTTTCTCAGTCAAAGTTGTTTGGTCTTCGCCAAATGCACTGATGAACACTTGATTTTTATCATACCAAGCGTGTCGAGCAGCTCCTGCAATTTGACTGTATATACGATAGTTTTGATCTGGTACAACTTTAATAAAGCCTGTTGACTTGTAACCAGAAGAAGCTAACAAAGCACCTGTAGCCGAGATGTATCCAGATTCAATAAATGCAGCCGATAGGATATTTGTAGTAATGCTATCTGTATATAATTTAGCATTCGTTTCAGCGGTATTTGCTTTGTTTGTTGCATCTGCTTTAGCTTGTTGTAATGGATCATGAACACTCTTCGTAAAAGTAGCCCCATCCCACTGCCAGTCACCATTATTTGAGGCTGTTGCATCATTGGTTACGGTCACTTTTGACTTAGCAGGAATATTAGCTTTGTCTGCATCCATCTCAGCATAGGTTTTGTAGGCGCGACCATTGTACTTCTGAAACTCAAGAAGCAGCTTTTTAATCGTTGGGTATTGTTGACTTAACCGTGTCAAAACATCTTCATCAACACCACCGTTGATAAATTGCTCTAATGACTGTGCGTCAAGTTTTGCGTCAGCAAGTTCCTGTAAGCTAATAATATCTGCCATACATTTCTCCAGGCATTAAAAAAGCCCCAACAAAGGGGCATTTCAGCGATTTAATTTAAATATAACTGTGGTCTTTTTCGTAGTAACGTGCATCGTAATTAATGCAGGTTAGTCGGTTGGTCATCTCATCGTTTGGACTTGCCTCTGTCAGTAAAAATGCCGAGCTAGATGTATCTTGAGCAGCCACGATCTGGTAGATGGTTTTGATGTATCGATCTTCGTCAATCACTAGTGGTTGTAGTGGTGCTCGAGTCAGAATGACCTGATTCATGTATTCACCAGATAGACACTGAATCATGTCTACCGTCGCATCTTGTAGTTGCAGATGAATGTAATAAGTCACACCATCCTGCATCTCTACGTCTTGCGACAATGTGAGTGTTAGTCCATCAACTGCCACAACCTCACCATCCTGAGTTTTGATGCTTGTATTATCAGCCACCAAAATTCGATCATTCCTCACCAGTAAATTGGATTCATCTAATGCATCAAATTCGACGCTTTCAGTCTGGTACTGCAACTTATTCCATTCACGCCACGCCCTAGTTTTAGCCACAGCATGATTACGAATGCCCGACGTACTGATCTTCAATGGGTTGCGTGCAGAGCCATTTTCTGGTATTGCGTAGGTCACACGAAGGTCATCATCTGGTGAAGTATATTCCAGCTCTACACCATCGTAGTCTTTATCAATACCAAGGTTAAACGTCCGCTTTTCTGATCCAGGCACCTTGTTGCGATGATTAAAAAGCAGTACCGAGTTGTCTTGTGGTGCTTCAAATTTCAGCCGCAGCTTATTTCCGTATCTGTATGTCTCGCAGAAACATGCCGAAGCAATCATGGCTGCCTGCTCCTCAAAGCTCAGGCTATCGTCATCAAAGGTGTAGCTAAATTCAGCAGGCGCATCCGAGCCGAAATAGGTTTTGATTTTCTGAATCTCTGACTTGATTTGCGGAATATCAATCTCAGTTGAAGATCTTCGTCCGATATACTCGTCCAGCGCCATACCAATCAATGCTTGACCCGCATCACGTGTTGCTTGCAATGCACCAGAACCGTCCACCATAAGCTTACGAGTTACCAAGCAGTTTAACTTGCGCTCTTTAACCGATAATGCTCCATCTGTAGCAATTGTTCTGGATCGAATGACAGTTACACCTGGATAGCTAGTCTTGTCGGTCTGCGCAGCCAGATAAACATCTTTCACCTTGCATTCTGTTACTGGTGAGTTACCGGATTTTTGCTTGGTCTTAGCAATACGAAAACTAATACCGTTACCTAGCCCACGTAATGTTTCGCGAATCGTAATTCCAAACGTGTCTTTATTTCCGTTTCGGTACTCATAGTGCTGTCGAGTGTGAATCGTTTCCTCACCTAAATACTTATACTGAATCGTGATTTCAACAAAGCCCTCACCCACTTTCCCTTTTGAGGTCATGTTGTATAGACCTTGCGGGAAATAGAAGTTAAAAATAGCTTCTGTTGGATCATCAAACTCAACATCAAACCAGCCAACCCACTTATCTGTAACTAAATCCAGATCCACAGATGACACTAGGTTGTAAGTGGTTCCACCCAGCAAATCGGGTAATTTTAACCAGTCTGGATTAATACTGCTTGGTGTGGCTAAAGTAATTGTGCTCGATGTAATTGCGCTGATTGTGTAGGCTCCATCCAGCACCACACTATTAGATGATTTGTTTAATGAAATACCTGCTGCAATCGTGTGATCCTGTGTCACAAACTCCCAGTTGAAGTTGGTGTTTTTTGGTTGAGATAGAGTAATCGTATATAAGTATCCAGATCCATTCGCTGCGCGAGTAATACTTGAGATATCGTATTGACCAGACAAATCACGGAAAACACTCTCAGTTGAAAGCACTTCCTCTGTTTCTGGATCAAGCGTTTCAACCACAATCTCAAAAGTTGCACCAGTGAGTAGAACACCCTGAAAGCTTGTATAGTCAGGCACGCTCTCGCTTGACTGAATAGTGATAATGCCGCCCGGTTTTACAGTTGCAGTGCCGGATAAAATGGCATCTTCAACCCCGTAAGCCGCTCCCTGAATATTAATTGCATCACCAGCCTTAAAGTAACTTGTGAAATTAATGCCTGTATTTTTGCGATTAATAACACCGCCTGTTGTGAAATAAATACCCGCATTATTATCCTCATCGCTGAGCACTCTGTTGCTTGGTGGTTGCAAGGTCTGACCATTAATTGATGCTGATTTTTTCACAGAGAGTGGTAAGCTATTGAATACCTGTCCAATACGATAAAATGCTATATCCCCCACCAAAGGTATGCCCGGCTCATAAATACTGACGCTCACACCATTAATTGCACCAGCAGGCGTGTCACCGTCACGGCAATCATGGATCTGGTAATACCCGCGACCTATTGCCATCAAGCATTCTTCAATTTCAATGCCATTCTGATAATAAGTATAGGTGACTGCGATTAGGTCGGGGTAAGAGCGAACCATCCCATAAATATCAGGAATACGGCTTTTCACACGTGCCTGATTGGCCCGTGCTGCAAGCTCGTTATTTGATGAGCCAGCTCCACCAGTATTAGGCTTGGGCATGGTGGCAATCGTATAGACACTATATGCTGCCATTATCGCAGTGACGACCCAAAAAACTATTTGAATCCACTCGGGGTGCATCACTACATAAAAAGTACCGTCCAGTGTTTTTAGGTGCTCAATATCCGCTACGGTTTTCGGTGTAACATCAGTCTGCTTTGAAACATGATTATGATAAATTCGTGCGTTTTCTGGAAAGCTATCAAACTGTTCAGCAAGATATTTGCACACATCATCAACCGTGGCTTCGGTTTTATTCTGGCTAAACTGATCACGTATGATGATGATTTTTTTCATGTGTAGAATCTCACTTCTCGGAAATGCATAGCCACCAGTTCTAGCGGCACAAACTGCACCCCTCGTGGGGTTAAATGTAAAAGCTTGTCGCAATAAAAAAGCCCAACATGTGTCGAGCTTTTCTCATTGTTCTTGAAGAACGCTAGGCAGGGTGAAATCGGCTTATCCAGCCTTTTGAATCGGCCTTTACCATTCAAAAACTTTTCAATCCGCTTACTTAAGTCTTTACTGGTGATCTGCTTCCAAGCCTCACATGCAAATTCATTGCAGGTGTAATCCTTGGTCCACGTCCGATCCAGTAGATTATCAATAGACATTAGATCCCCTTAAGCAATGGATAGTCTTCAAAGGTGTAAAGCTTCCCAGTTTTCACAGAGTTTAGTTCTGGTGCTTGAGCATCAAAGGTCACAAGCCCCTTGCTGTCCTTTGAGATTGTAGGCGCTTCTAGAGTTTGTATCTCAACCATAGGTGCTGAAAGATCGTCATCTCGATATATCTTGAAGTCGATCTTTGGTTTTACTCGCGGATAAGCAGAGTTTCGGATATTTTTTATCGCATCCATAAGCTCATCTTCCATGTCCACCAAAGTCACTTGTAACTTTTGATCAAGGTCATTTGTGACATTGGTTCGCTTGATTGACATTGGTTGATATTGATAGAAGTTATCCCCAATCTGTATCCCATCTTCATCATTGCGAGTGTATCGAAATACCTTAGTAAAACTCGGATGGGATATTTCTAAGCATTCAAGCTGCACCACCCCACCTGAATTATTAAGAAAAAATGCAGTGTAATCTGTCATAAGTTCCCCAATGCATCAGGTAGAGCCACATTCACCAAGTGATCAAGTGGATTAAGTAGTTCAGCCAAATCCACACCTTCAGTTGCTACCGTGACAATAAGATCATCCAGATTCGGATCAATATTCAACGGCTTCACTCGAAGCTCAGCAGTGACCGTGTAGATTGTTCCTTCTTTGCTTTCAAGGCTTGGGCTTCCAGAGAAATAGCACTGATAATCCTCAACCTCTGGATCATCAATACAAAGCTTCGCTAAAAAACGCTGATTTGGATTTCTAGCCCAGACACGATAAAAAGCCATTAAATACTGATAGCCTGCATCCTTTACCACCCACCGCACTGATGCGCTATGGTATGTGCCTTTTAATGCACGCTTAAACCTTGGTGCACCACCGTCTAACTCTTGAGAAATAACACCATCCCCAATCTGGGCTGAATAGCCTGACTGGGTTGTGCAATACAACAGCTTATGCATTATCGTCTCCGTGATGCTGTGGTGTTCTGCTTAAGTGATTTGGAAAGCGTGCTGTTGGGATTGCCTAAACGACCAGCCAACTGCCGTTCAATCACATCAATATCAACACTACCATCGGGGTTTTGACGCGCGTTGACTTGTGCGCCAGTGTTGTTGTTAATGTTAATAGTTGCACCTGCTACCTGTGCTGGTCCAGCACTTGCACCCCGATTAATCGCATTCACAGCACCCATACCGACACGGTGAGTATCTGCAACCAATCCGCCAGTCGAGTAGCCCCGACGAATAGACTTTCGCAAATCCTCAAAGCCTTGCGGCCCACCTAGAGCTTTAACTTCTTCTTGAGTTAAGACACCTTCGCCTTTATGTACGACGCCTGCTGGCTCGTATTTACCACCGTGACCTGTGTAGCCACCGCTGGCGAAGCCTGCTATTGTTTGAGCCGCAATGAGTCCGACGTTCGCGTAACCCATGCCTAAAATCAACGATGAGTATGTTGCCTTTTGAGCCATGGTTAAGGCTGTCGGATCAGCCATCACCTGAGCTGCTGCTAAGTGCGTAGAAACTAAGGCTGAGCCAATTGCAAACATCTGCTGCATTAAGAACATAGCCTTGTATGCACCCGACTGCTCGCCAGCGCTATCCTTGACCATCTGAGTCATATCACCCCAGACTGAGCCAGCCTGAGATAACAGTGAGCCGTACATACTTAGGGTTGCGGAGTGCTGATCCTCAATCAGCCTCTTTGTATTATCACTATACTCAACATCCAGCGCTTTCATATTGGCTATATGAGTGGCTTTTGCTTGCTCTAACAATTCATATCTCTGTTGAGCTTGCTCTGGTGTGTCGTAGTCCTGATTAATGCGACTCACATTGTTTGTATATGAATCAAATTCACTGCTTTTACTACGAGCTGAGGCAATATTTAAACTAGCTGTTTTATACTCAAGCCCCTCTCCACCAAACTTTTTAGCTATACCGGATAATAAAATCGCATTTTCAGCATTTGCCATCTGGTCGAGCAGATCGTTTTTATATGAATCCAATTTCTCTTTTTGAGCAGCTCGGTATGACTCAACATCCCGATCATATGCCTCTTTAGCCTTCCTGAGATAAAGTTCACGATTTGCAGGGTCATTAACAAACCCCTTCTCAATCTCTTCTTTTGATTTATTGTAATCAATAAGAAGTCTCTCCTCTCGGGTCGCATACTCTCGTATTACTCCCTCTTTAGCTCTTTCGATTTCAGCTTGCAACCGTTCAGCTTCACGTTTTTGCTGTTCGGCCAATCGCTTGGCTTCATTTACTGCCTTGTTGGTTTCTGCCTTGCTAGACTTTGGTGCTTTAGCGGTCGGAAAGAGATTTTTGTTTTGCTCTGCGCCACCACCAACACCCTTGCCTTGTGTCTTATTCCACTCCAGTTGAGCTTTTCGATTGTTAATAATGGATTGTGTGAGGGCATCATATTGACCTGTTTGCGACGAAACAATACTACCAATCGCCTTAAACCCATCCTTGGAGTTGTTGTATATATTCTTTACAGCCTTTGCGCCATTACCCCACACAAAATCCTTCGCTCCCGAAAGCAATGCGGAGCCTTTTGCTTGGATGCCATCAGCATTGGCGAAATTCACCGCTGTTGTGCCTATGGTCTTGAATTGATTGACAACCATCGACATGATTTCAACAAGGTTTTTCATACCTGTTGCAAGGCCAATAATTAAGACACCAACACCCTGAGCAGCAACCCCGATACCCTGAATTACGCCAGTAAAGCGCCCACCTTCAGTTGATCCATTCATAAAATATGAAAGTAGTGTGCTTAGAATCGGCATTACCTGTGATGCTAATTCATTCTTTAACGCACCGAACTGCATTTGAAGAGATTCTGTTTGCGCGGTCAATTCAATGGATTTCTGAATAGCTTCTTCACCCGTAAGAATTCCAGCCTCTTCCATTGCTTTCTGGTAGTCTTTCCAAAGCTTCCCGCCATCCATTAACAGCGGTGCTAATGCGGTTAAATCAGAACCCATAGACTCAAGGTAGAATGACATCTCCTTTTGGTTTACGCCTGCTTCTTCTAGCTTATCAACATAGGTTTGAAGTGCGTCAATGCCGTCCATTTTCGACATTTCTTCAGCAAGTTTTTTAGCTCCTTGTGCGCCATTCTCGGCTTTTACTGCAATCTGTTCAAAGAAATCTACAGCGCCACCCGCACCAATAGAATTAAATTCACCGATTTTTTCATTGAAATCTTTCAACATGTCGGCTGTCTTTTCTTGCGTCACACCGAACGTTGCAGCGGCACCAGATAAACCCTGAAAATTAGCAATAGATGTATTTGCAATTGCTGAAAAACGCGCAAGCTCAACATTACCTCTAGCAACCTCCATGGTCATGCTTGCAAGGTAGCCACTCGCTACAGCAACGCCACCAACAAAAGCACCTGCAAGTGAAGCACCAACAAGTAGCGCACCACCACTCAAACCAGACAGTTTTGTAGATAAACCCTGTATGTGGGAGCCAAACTTCCCATCGTTTGCGGCTTGAGCTATTGTGTTTCTCAGCTCGCCCATTTTTCCTGATGTGGTCTTTGCTTCATTTCCAGCAGTTGAAATGCTTTTAGATAAATCGTCAACTTTTTTGGCAGCTGATTTAGACTTATCCCCAGCATCGGAAATAACCTTGGCAGTATCTTTAACTGATTTTTCTGTTTTATCACCTTGAGTCTCCACATCCCTTAATGACTTGGTGACATCATCTGTGCCTTTTTTTGCCTTGGTTGTATCGATGGTAATTTCAAGGCGTGATGTTTCAGTCATGAGAGACTCCTAAATTTAGGCAATAAAAAACCCCGCTTTCGCGAGGCTTCTTAGGGTTATTTAAATTTTAATTGATTTCTTTAGCACATCTTGGGGTTGCCAACTTTAGCTCGTTATCAGCTCTATATTTCATATCAGCGTTAAAAGCCGAGAAAGTTGTTTTGACATTTAAGATCTGATTATTGATAGTGATTTTTTTTAATGCCATTCCATTTTGAGCATAAATCAAACTACCAGAATTGCGAAGTTGGTAGACATTTACACTATGCCCATTATCTTCACACATTGCCCCAGTGCCATCTTGGTTAAGCTTAATGGTTGATAAGCCGCCCGCAGCAGCAGTTGTCCAAATTCCTACAACTTCAGGCTGTGTTACCTGCGCATCCAGAAACTTATTGTCAATCATCTGGGTTGCTGGACTAACACAACCAACCATTAACAGCCCTGCAATCCCTATTATTAGAATTTTCTTCATATGGACACCCTCTTATAAGTAATCACAAGATACTAATTTACCGAGCAAAAAGAAACCTCCCGAAGGATGGTTAATCTGTGTCTGTTAGATCAATGGATTCATAGAATTTTTTTATCTTATAAACAGCCGGCCTATCTTTGATGGTTTCAACATACACATCCACAATGTAAGCTTTTTTGTACAGTTGCTCTTCACTATGGATCATTTCATATTGAATTTCATCATTATCGAAAAGCGCTCTCACTTCTTTTTTTGAAATACTCTCAATAACCGCCTTATAGCCTTTTCTATTGTCAGCGCGTGTTTGCGCCCAATACAACAATACTTGCTTGTGCAAGCCAACAATAGGCTCATTTATCTTGTCTATTTCTTTGGCTGCTTTATTTTGAATTGCATTCGCCTCCATGCTGTTTATATTTACAGTAATTGTTCCTGTATTATTGGAAGCATCTAACTGCAATACAGCACCACTATCCTTGGCAACAGGCTCAACAAAGTTTACAACCCTGTTTAGGGTCTTCTTATCAAGATCATTGGGTTTGGGGCCAGTACCTTTTAAGTAGTCGAGGCAAGATTTAAGGTGATTTGTAAAATCTATAACTGTATTGGCATGTTCAGCAAAAGGCATAAGCGCAGGAGCAAGCGCAACCAATTCAGTGATAATTGACCCGGGCCTAATTTCCTTGATGTAAAGCTTAATCTCATCCGACACAAGGTGATTCTGAGAGCTTGCTATGTAGTCCGAGTACTCAGCACCAAGACTTATCATACTTTGTGCGAAATCAACTAACTCAACTGGCTGTCTATTTTTAATATTAACCGTCAACATAGTCTGATCTTCATTGGCATTAATTTCTATTGTACCCACCTACCACCCCTCAAAATAAAAGACATGTTCTTAATGCGACACTATTAGTCGTTGAATATCTTTATAATTGAGTGTCAGTATATGAATAAAAAAATTAATTGTAAAAAGAAACCAACTCACGCTGATTTCTTACTCATCTTCTTATAGGCCTCATCAATAAACTGATTATCTAAAGCAAAGATGACCGCATTGAAAATATAACGCTCTACGGGTAACTCGTATTGCTCACAATAGGCATTAAGATCAGCAATACCCAAGGCTAACGGTGTGCTTTGCTCGTATCTACGTGAGCGTGAAATGACGTTGTAGGCTTCAATTAGGGCGTTTGCTGTGTATGAGTATGCTGGCGGATCGGGTAATTCATGCCCCTGCTTTTCACGCAACCTTATTTGGTACTCGCTGAGTCCAGCAAACTGGTTGAGGTATCGGTAGAGTTCTCGGACTTTCCCAGAGCTTCACGCTTTTTTTTATCAGCTTCAATTTGGATTCGCTGGGATTGAGTAATAACCCATATGCCTAGTTTCATCCCATACTCGTCATCATCGGCCGTTTTTCCATAAGCGAGCAAATCGTGAGCTAGTTGTGCCGAATATTCAATCCGTGCAGGAATATCACGCCAACCTAAAACCAAATACTTACCAACAATGCCACTAAATACCCGATTAGATTGCTCCACAAACTCATCAGTAATCAAGGCTCCGCTTTCACGCACCATGCGCTCTTTTTGTTGGTGACTGTCTTGCATGTACTGGAATGAAGGTCGATTAATTCCTGCTACGAGATAATCACCTCCATCAGGATGAGTCACCCACTCTGATGGATGTTTTTCAGTGCTTAATGAATCTTTCGAGATAGTAATTTGCATTTTTTCTTTTCCAATAATAAAGCCCCTTTCGGGGCCAATGTTATGTAACTGAACGTGTGATGGTTGGTGCTACTTTGACCTGCTTGAACTCTAAAGCCAGCGTGTGGTCATCGGTCGCATTGGTGTCCGACATGCCATCATTATCGAGTTCCAGTTTAGGGAAGTGGAACCCATAAGCATTGCCTTGAGTATCTTCGATGCCAATTTCAGCAGTCATGGTTTCGCGTGATTCAACATAAGGAATCCAGGCTTTAGATTGCTCGGTTAAGACCACTGTTGCACTTAAACCAATATTTACTTTACCTTCGGTGTAGCGGTTTGGAATGATGCTCTGATTGCCTAGACATGGCCGAGCTGTCAGGTTGTTGTTAATCGAAATAGTGAACGACTCAGCACATGCAGTACCCACAGTGCTCACGCCATTAATTTTGAATGTATTCACGTTAATAGATGACATGAATGGTGTATCAGGTGCAGCAAGCGGTGCAGTTACAGGGCTTGCTACTGGATTTGAGTAGCCTGTAGCGCTGATTGTTGCAGAGCCTGTGATTTTGCCTTCGGTGTCGCCTTGAATGGTTAATTCACCGATACGAGCTCCTGAGAATACTTGAATAAAGTTTAGTTTTTTATCATGCTTCACGATGGTGAAGGTGTCTAACTCAGCACCACCGATTTCCAAAGTGAATACGCCAGTAGCCCCGTCCTCTACAAACACATTACCAGCCGCACCTTCAAATAGAATATCTTGGCTTAAAGCCGATAGTTCGTATTCAATTGCGCCAGTCGCTTCACCTGAAGTTGCTACTGAGCCTTGATCAAATCGAGAATTTACAATTTCATCAGATTCGGTGAGTGAAACGGTTTTCTTTAACGAGTCGGTGCTTCGACGCAACGTATGCCAGACAGGCACTGCGGGCAAAACATTAGGTGACTCTTCTTTTGCAATGTAGATAACTACATCAGTGCCTTTGGATGACATAGTGTGCTCCTTAATTTTAGGCAATAAAAAACCGCCATGTAGGCGGTGGGGTTTAAATCTGTTTAGTTGACTCGAAACTCAGCCCGAATGATCTTTCCATAAAAATCATCCTCATTTGAGCCATTGGAATTGTATGCAGTCATGCTCTGCGGTGCATGAACCTTATAGATTTCAAGATGAGATACGCCGAAAGATTGCAGGAACGAACGCCAAGAATCACACAAAGTAGTCATGGCAAGAGTGCCTTTGTTTTTTGGCGCAAAACATTGGATTGAAATAATGCCTTGATCTCGAATACACGGGCCATTACCAATCGCTACCACCTGACTATCAGCGTACTGTACAAAAACTTTACACCACGACTTATCTGTTGGCGCCTTAAATGGCTGGCCATTATTTAAAGGTTGATTCTCAATGCGAAGGTTTGCTTTTTCTACACCAGTGAATTGACCAATTTTTTTATAAATTTCAGTTTCAGCCTGAGTGAGTGTCATCATTTGTATTTACTCGATACATTCATAAAGGCGACTGAATAGATACCCAAAGGCCTTTGCTGGCTATGTCCATTTTCTAGTGCAACCGCGTAAGGCAGGTTATTTTGCACATATACCAAATCACCCAGCTTAGCCTGAAGAATCTTTTGATTACCTTTTTGCTGTGTAGCGCTACCACCCTTATCAGCAGTGGATAGGTCATATGTACTGTCTGGGCTATTCACAGATATTCGATGATTGCCACGGAATGCTCCAGTATCTACAGGACTGCCGACAATCACCTGTTGCAGCATCTCAGCACTCACCTTTCGCAAATGCTCGTCGCCAACCTTTTCTATCTCAAGCGCAAAATTGGTTGGTTTGTTTTTCCATCCCATTGCTACACCTTTCTAAGTTGGCAAGTCCAAATGCTGTTTGTTGGGTCCGCACCAATATTCACGACCTTGAAATCACCTTTGCTGGTTACCCAAATATCATCAATCTGCGGCACCGCAGTTACTTCGTTTTGCAGAACAATCGCTTTTGCATCTTCGGCTTGATAGTCGGCGGGCTTCACCAAGTCTTTTAAATATGAGCCAAACAGGACGCCACGCCCCGAATATGATTCATTTCCTATAACTGGATAGGTCTGCGTTTCATAATTAAATACGCCTGAATAAATTGGTTTTGTGCAAGTGAATGAATCGACAGCATCGGCTAAATCATCGTTGAATGCTTCTGCAAGCTCGGCTTGTAGCTCATCTCTCATATTCGATCCAACCATTGTGCGCCTTGAGTCTTGGTGAATGGCGCAATTAATTCGCCAATAAACTGCTCATACACATTCAAATCTTCCGAGCCATCAGTAAAGGTTTTTGAAACACTGGTGCCTGATTGTGCTGAAATGGTTTTGCTTGTTACTGTAGCTTTTTTACCTTGATACAATTGCCCTGCAATAATGCCATTAATCACCTCATAACAGGCGAGCTTCAAGGCTTGCGGTACATCTGCACCATCTTTGTATTCTTTGACATTACGAGCGCGGAGATACGCTTCTGATTGAGCAAGTAAACGAGCTTTATCACTAGCCGTTTGACTAGCAAACTCGGTTACATTGTCTAAGGCTTCTTGTTCTGTGATATAGCTCATATTATTTACTCGGGCTGTTGTTGTTCTGTCGATTCATCTTGGGTAGATTCATCGCCATTTTGCTTAATATCTTCTTGCTGATCTGCTTGCTTTGAATCAATCAACAAAACACTTTCAAGCAGGCTGATTAATTCAGCTTTTTTAGCTGATTCTTCCGCGTTCACACCCAAGCTTGAAAGTTTTTCACGCAGTTCATTAACCGTCATTTTATTGATCGGTTTTTCTTGAACTTCTTCCTCTTGTTCTTTCGCTTCACGCTCGGCTTGTTCACGACGCATACGGTTAAATGCTGCTAATCCCATGTCATACTCCAAATAAAAAAGGGCATGGCAATTTGCCACACCCTTATTTCGGTTAAGCGAGCTTATGTTTGAAAGCAACCATACGGATTTGCTTGTTCTCATAAACACGCGACCAGTTAGTGCTAGTTTTAAGGCCAGCATTGTTTGGCGCAATACCTGTAGTGCCTGCCCACTTCACACCACGCGCATGAAGTACAAAGTGTTGACGGTTAATCAGGATGTCCGAACCTGCAAGGCTGTCACGATCCGTTTCCACACCAACAGGCGCACCCACGTTTTGATAACCGACTGCACCCTCGCCAAACAGGTATGTGGTATAAACACCCGCTTCAACTGGTAGACCATCATCTACAATGACGCGCTTTGACATGTAAGTTTTATACAACTCAACGCCATCGGAATCACGCACAGTTTCGATCAAGCCATCTTTAGCAAGTTTTGCCATAGTTGCTGAGTGCATTGCTACCGCAGTCAACTTATCTGTAGCATCACCAAGCTTGTAAGATGCATCAATGAATGATGCGCCATCAATTACCGCTGCTGTGCCTGTTCCGCCTGAAATGTCCAGTACATTGCCAGTCATGTTTGTTGCAGCAAAAACACCACCAAGCGAACTTAACAAGATGCCCTGCATTTGACGCGCCCAGTAATCAGCAACCAAGTCACCAATCGCACCCATCGGATCATCACCCGACAATGCTTTTGCAAGGTCATTTGCACCCCATGCTCGACCACGCGCATGAAGAATTGCAACGTCTTTTGATGCTGTAATGTTACCCACAGTTAATGATGTACTGTCAGATAAAACCTCTGATTCACCTGTTAAATCATTCCAGAATGGCAAATTGACAGTTGTGCCGCCTGCTGTACCGAATGCGATAGGTTGATCCAACCCAGCAACAATACCTGATTGCCATAACGCAGACTTTTCTGCGGTTTTGTTTAAAACGTACTGATTAAATAATTCAGGTACGATTACGTTACTAATTTTAGTTTCAGCCATTGAGCTTCATCCTTTTAATTTAATTTAATGCCGTGTTCCGCAGCGACTTGCTTTGCAAGCTGTGGATTTTCATTTCGCAGTTGCCCTAGCTTGGTCAAATTGACCGAGCCATCAGCTTTTAAAATGTCTACTTTCCCGCTACCTTTTGACCCTTGAGCACCTGAACCTTGTGGAGCGCCCCATAACAACGGCTTAGATTCACGCAATGAAGCCAACCAATCAGTAATTGAAAGCGGTGTTTTGCCATCTTTACCGTTAATCACTTCACCTTGCGCATTTACCGCCACTGGGTCGCCATTGGCATCTAACTTAAATTGGCTTTGGGCCAACATATTCACTAGATCAATCGCTTCAGGTTGCACACCCGCTTGGGCTGCATAAGTCGCAATAAAACCGTTTAAAACCTTGCTTTCCAATGTTTGAGCGCGTGAAGTTGCATCACTTAATTTGCTCTCAAAGTCTTGGCGCATTAAATCGGTTTTCTGAGCAAGAACTTCATCGAATTTGCCCTCAGCAAGTTTTCGAGTGAGTTCGTCTTGTTTGGCTTTTTCAGCAAGCGAAAGCATTGCATCCACATCCACGCCATCGAACTTAGTTTTAAAGTCTTTTAAATCCTTGAGGCTGCCTAGCAACTCAGAATTTTTATTCTTTAAACCTTTAACCTGCTCTTCAATATAGGCTTGGATTTTCGGGTTGTTCAGATCAATTTCCTGATCTTGGTTTTGGTTGTCGTCAGACATTTTGAAACTCCTAGAGTTACCGCCTAGCGGATTTTTTGACATAAAAAAAGACCCGTTTGGGTCTAAGTTTGGATTTGGTTTATTTGGCTCGATTCAGGTCTGCTGTACATGCAGCATAAGCAGCAAACCATATCTTGAACCAATGATTTGCGGTGTTGCGCATTGTTATTGCATCCGCTCGACCATTGTTAAATTTAGGTTTAATTTCATATTTCATCGAAAATAAATTGAACTCAAGAACTTTGTGATGATCGTCCAGATTTGTATTTTCAAACCTTTCCAATACTTCACGCTCAAATAGCCAAACTGTGCGCTTCAATCCTATTTCTTTTGGTTCCTTTTTACTCACAATCCCAACTCCTTAAACGTCTTAGCATCCAGCACCTTTAACTCATCCAGCGTGTATTGACGCCCCAGCGGATCGACAAACTTATCGATGCTGTAATTTCCTTCTTTGAATAACTTATAGCGTTTTTCACCAAGCCATTCTTTCTGAAAAAAGCCATCCGCTTTATCAAAAAACTGCTTGAATGATGTATTTGCATCTAATTGCCCAATTAAATCTTTGCGCTCATCACCTGGAATATCTTTGACTTTACGCTCATCCATCACAAAAGGACGTTTGCCTGCCAAGTTCCCATCAGCATCAACACCAACCAATACAGATCGGCAATGCGGATGCAGTGGTGGTCGCCTAATCTTAGGGCTTTCGATTTCCCACATGGATTGGTCAAGACTGGCGCACGTTTTTGACACACGACCATCGAGTGTGGCTACGAATTTAATGTGTGTGAATCCAATTGCTTTGTATGTATCCATATAAGCCGTATTTGCTACATGGCTTCGGCTCGTTCTCACAACACGATCAATATCACTTCTCGACTGTTGCAGAATCCCATCTTGGTAATTCAATGCCTTCTTGCCTTTGATGCGCTGCACGATCTGTTGATTCGTCCAGCCATCAGTAATACCTTGCCTGATTGCATATTCAACACGAAGCCGAGCATCATCTTTAATTTTGTTAAAAAGCTCATCAACCAAAGCACCACCCACAACAGGTATTTTCTTTGCTTTCTTGATAATCTTTTCACCATTAAGGCTAATCTTCTCGCCAACCAATTTTGCTGCAAATGTGGCTTCATGTACTGCCAGTGCTGTCGCTGAAACCGCAAAAGCTTCAGGTAATGCAACTGCAAGTGATGATTGCCATGTTGCAAACAATCCCTGAATTTCTTTTAAAAGTGGTGTTGTGTACTGCCCGCCACTCAATGCGACTCTTTCCGCATCCGATAACTCATTAAGCAAGCTTTGAAGCTCTTTAACCATATCGTTAGATTGCTGATTAAATAGCGATATGAGCTTATTTACTTCGCCACTGGATAATCTATAGGAATATGCAGAATGTTGCGCTATGGCGCTTAGAATCGCATCTTGTGTTGTGTTCATACGTTACTCGATGTATTTCCACTTAAAGGCATTCTTGCTTGATCTTCTTCAATCAAATCTTGCTCTGCTTCAAAATCACGCTCAGGAATCTTGCCTGTTTGCAGGTATGACCAAACAGTGTCAGAACTCAACTTGCCAGCAAGCATCAAATTAGACAATTGAGCCAATATCTGCGGATCAATGTCTTGGGCAAATTCAAGCGGCACTGTAAATCTGATTTCAGAGTCATCAAGACCAAGCCACAATGCAGCATACTTACACGCTTGTTCAATCGCTTCTGCTGCTGCGTTGACTACAGTATGAAGTGATGCATGTTGGTCGTTTTGACGAGCCTTACGCGCTTCGCCTGACTCATTGGAGCCAGCATCGAGCACTTTTGCACCCACTTCGATTGCTGCGGTCTTTTGAGAATCCATTTCAGTTTTGGTTTTTTCAATACCATTACCTTGGATTTCCATAAATCCGCATGAAGCGCCTTGAGGTAATACCCAGAGCATCATTGGACCTGAAACCTTTAGATCAACATTATCAGCGCCAATCGTGTAAGGCTGTGGATGTGCGGTCAAGTAAAGACTTTGGTAATAATCAGCACTCAACTGGTAATACTTAACAGCACACTTCGCCATTGAGTAAAGCGGAATATCGTCAATCTCAGGCGAGTTATCTAAAGAGCCACCAAAGACAAAAGGGATAAAGTTAAGCCGTTTTGCACCCATTTTAGGCTCAAAACTTTCTACTTCTTTTCCACTTTCAGTAAGCAGTCGAACTTCGTACTGGTTATCAACCAATTCAAGCTCACGATAAAGCACTTCTGATTCGTGGCCATACTTGCTTTGATCGGCTTTTAAATGACTCTCTTGCAGAACAACAAGTTTTGCATCACGACGACCACCAACATCACCAAGCTTCCAATTGATAATACTTAAACTGTCGTACATTGAGATATACGGCTGCCCTTTATCGTCAAAATCAACCAGCAAGCCATAGCGACCTTTGCCAAGTGCTTCAACACAGCAACGAATAAACAACTGGTCAAGACCAAAACCGTCATCTGTTGCTTGCGTTTTAAGAATCTCTAGTTGCTTATGCACAAGATCAACTTCAGGCTTTAATCTTGTGAGCAAGCCGTTCATTGTGCGTACCGAGTCAGATACCCATAGCGGGTATTGAGCGCGGTTCTTATATCCACAATAGACATTTTGCTCAGGGTCTAAACCCTCTCTATCAAGCGCCAACATACCGGGCGTCTTTGATAAATATACTGTGCCTTTTTTAATAACTTCATCATTGAGTGCATCACGCATCATCACCCATTTAGGGTAGTGCTTTGCATACTCTGGGTGTTGTGTACTTACACTCATATAAAACCTATTCGTTGTTGTTGCGGCTTGCGATCTTTTTTACCCATCGCTACAGCAAAATATCTAAACCCATCGGCACCATGCGAAGTGTGGTCATGAAGTGGCTTATCTTTCCAACAGCCACGCTTGTCATCCCACTCTTTGCGATAGTTTTCTAAATGGCAAATACCTTCCCCACACTTGGTTTCATCAAACTCGCATCGAGGTAGGATTTCACGAGCCAACTCAATGCCATCCATGATTCCAATATTAGGGACCACTTGAAAGCGCACTGAATATTTTGCCCCGTCAATCTCATAACCTTCTTTGGCAATATCAAGACGAGATTTACCATCGTTCATCAATGAACGGTTTTGAATATCATGTGGAGCATAATGTGCTGAATAGGTATAGCCGCGATCCTTCAAGACCTTGAAGTAATGACGCATGCCTTCGCCTGAGTTTTCGTAGTAATCAATCACTTGATAATGATCATCACCGATCTTGCGAATAAACCAGATCACCATGGAATCTGATACACCCAAATCCCAGAAGGTCATCACATCCAAATGAGAATTATCAGGCAACTCACCAATGCGGCCATTCTCGTACAAGAATTTGAATTGCTTCTTGTAGTAAGCGCCCTCTACTGACTGAGCAAAGGCCTCAGATGGAATAGATGGATACTCACGCTTAATATCTTCACCGAGCGTTTTCTCTTTTTGCCAGTACCATTGCTGCTGCTCTGGTGTGGTATGGATGTTGTATTTGGCTTTTAGTTCAGCAAAGTAATCTTTTAGGCGCTGCGGAATCTCAGCTGTAACTGGTAAGGCATAATCATGATTCTTCCACCATGAGAAGAAAAAGAATTTCCAGTCCAGAATGCCAAGTGTTCTACCTTGCAGTTGCAATTTCTCAGCAGTTTGGCAGTAGTCGTAAAAATAACCCGACTTACCTTCAGCTGTAGACTCAAGCGTAATCTTTCCACCCAAGCCAACCGCCTCAAAAGCACCAGTGACAATCTCACGGGCCTTATCTGGATACTTGGCACAAATCTTACCGAACTCGGAAATATGCAATCGCTTTAGCGTTCCACCACGGAATGACGTACTGACTGTGACCGATCCACCTTTGGAGAATACAAGCTCCTCTTTAGTCTCAATGCTTAATGGATTGGCTGCGCGTAATGGATGCGGCAACTTCTCATAAGCGTATTTAACCTTTTCCCGAAACAAGCGTTTAGCGTCATGCAAGGTATGTGCAATCAAGGCACACTTATCAGACATGAACAATGCAGCATCCAGTTGAATGATGCACATCTCAGTCGTAAAACCGAGCTGACGCGCTTTTAAGATGATGTTTCTCGACCACTCATTTTCAAAGTACTCAAGCTGCTCAAGAGTCATCTTGAACTTGACTTCTTTGCCGTTTTTATCGGTAATTTTATATAAGTTATTTAAACGCCAATGCTGATCAATAAGTTTTGCTCTATGCTCAGGTTTAAGCATAAGCCCTCCTTATTAATCGCTGCTAAGTTCATCCATCAGGTCGGATAGTGATTGAATCTCAAGTTTTCCTGAATGTTCTACCTTGTCTTTAAATGCGCCCACAGAGACATGCCTACCTAGTAACTCAAGATTCTTCACCTTGTCAGGCCATTTGATCTTTTTAAAACAACCTTCACCATCACTCAGTTCAAGATTCTCAAGATTGGTCACATACTGCCGCCAAACTTTAGGCCATTCATTCACTGGCCTGATCTTCATCTGGTCATCCATGATGTCCAAGACATCCATCTGATCGATTTCAACCAGTCGTCTTAGTACATAGGCAGCATCGATTTGGGTTTGTTCAGTACGTTTGTTTTGTGCTTCTGCGATAGCTTCAGCGATAACAGGTTTTAACAGGTTTTCACTTCCCATCTGCTGTGCTGTCTTTTCGCTATAACCCGCACGAATAGCTGCTTGCGTAGCATTAAGGTCTATCAGATATTCTTCGACAAACCTTTGCTGTTTAGGCGTTAGGTTCGCCATATCTTTACTCCTGATAACACCACTTCAAATCATCCGGCACAGTCAAATGAATACCCAACTGCGTGACAGTAAAATCATGTACGCAATTCAAATACTCGGTCATCTGCTTAACTGTGGCCTTGGTTGTGCTGCAAAGTCTGATCACCTGCTTACCGATAGTTTCATACTCATCCGGTTCAGACTGTTTCACCTTGGCAATTGCCTTACACATCTCAGCAAACTCTTGATCATCTCGACGATAGATATAAATCAGAAAGCGTTTCTTGAACTCGTAATGAAGTGAATCTTTATCCTGACCAGTCTTTTTCTCTATCTGGCCGTACCACATCCACATGAGCCTATTCTGTGCAGTGGATCTATCATCCTGCTTCTGATCAATCACCACCCTTAACGGCTTACCCTCATTAATCGCTTGCGTGTAATTGGTATGCATAAAGTTAATGGCTTTGGTGATGTCGGCATGACTCTGGATAGGAAACACGGCTTTTTGCATTTCCTGCTCCTAAAACTTCGTACGATAATAATTTCAATTACTTAGCTTTGGCATGACACTGATATCTAAAGCAGCACCACTGCCAACTATAACCAGCCAAGCCAACCGACCATGCGGCTTAATTTCTGGGTCCTTCTGATAAATCCCTGTACCGAATTCTTGGCCAGTTAGCAAATTACAACGATCAGCTATTAACTTGATTAACTCTTCCGGCTCAATTGCTTGATCTGTCCAAGGAATGGCGACTAAATCAAAATCAAGATTCATGGTGCCGTGAACTGTTAGCGCATAACCATTGTTTCTGGCGATGTCGCACAAACCACAATACATGGATGCAAATACCGGTGAAAACGTAGCTTGCTTCATCAAAACACCTCTTTATCTTCCATCGCCAACATCCGGTTCACCTTCACCAACCACTGATCAAACATTACTTCACTCTCTGCTCGGCTACCCAATTGAAAGGTATCGAACAGATGGTGACAGGTCGGACATAGGCAAACGGTCTTGTTATCATCAGCCTTCAATCCCCTGCCTTTACCGTCACGGCTTGAATTTGAATGAGCAGCCTGGCTGTGTGGATTACCGCATCGAATACATGGCAGCTTTCTGATTGCTGCGAGTCTTTTGGGGTTGCGCTTCATAGAGATTGATTCTGATGTCTCTTGCCCGCTCTCGGTGGCGTTTAAGCTTTTCATCAACATTCACCATCTCTTTAGCAGTCATCATGCTGCGGGACAGGCTGAGTAAAATATCAATCTGGTCGCAATGTTCTTTTAATTCCCTTTGTGCAGATACTATGTCCATACAACCAACCTTCCGGTATTTCCGGATAGTTCAAATAAGAAAAGAAAAACCCCTCAACATCTAGAATGCGAGGGGTCTTATATGCCGTAATACGTTCGGCAATTTTTTAGTCAAAAAAAACCCACATCATTGGGGTCGATGTGGGCGAAACTTGAAATCCAAAATGTGGAGATTTTGAATAATCGGTAAGATAATATGTATTATATTTGAGATCTAACTCGTTTTAAAAATAAACTGTTAATTACTAAGTGATTTTAACGATTAAATTGAATTAAGTCACTTTATTTCTTTCAAGCAATCACGACACACTTTGATTTCTTCATCATCAACCGTGTAATCGATCTCAGTCGCACCATGAAGGCCGAATAGGCAAAGGAAAAATTGGAGCATGTGGATCTCCTTAGCGGGATGGTACCTTCATTTGTGAGGGTACCATCAGCAGGACAAATGTCTTTTTATATTTGGTGGGCCCGATCAGATTTGAACTGATTATCTCCCCGTTATGAGCGGGACGCTTATACCACTTAAGCTTAAGGCCCATTGGCACGCCATGTAGGATTCGAACCCACAACCATTGGTATAGAAAACCCATGCTCTTTCCAGTTGAGCTAATGGCGCTTTATTTCAGACAATAAAAAAGCCCACCATTTGGCGAGCTTTATTTACTATTTTAATTTCCCTGCTATATCAAAAATGAAATTTTCTATCGTTTCTCTATCGGATGAGGTTTTCGGGAACTCTTCATAATAAATAGGAACTTTCTTTGTATCATTTGATAAATAAAATGCTGGGGTTGAGGTTGGGTGCCCAATTGGATCACTCAGTATTAATTTTCCCTCTGTTATATTTTCTATTTCTAGAAATATACACCTAATATCTCGCACTACGTTATTAGTTTGTTGATTATCAATTAAAAAATTTTCATAAGCTTTTGAAATAATTTCTTTGCTTAACATATTTTATATTCCTTTTTATAAAGTTATAGAACGCAAAAAGCCCACAGATTTTGTGAGCTTCTTAGACTTAGGCCTTTAACTAGCGCCATAGTTATAACTATAACAAAATGGAATATCTGTCGTCAGTTGTAATTATGTAACAAGTGCATCAACTTACACTTCGGTCACTTATAACATAAAATAGCATATTCCCATTTAAACGCAAGCTTTAATCAATTTTTAATCGCTTATCATGTCCCGCAGCGTAATATTTCCCTGCGAACACCATGTTGTTGATTGAGCTACGACTTAGGGTGAATTCTTCATCTAGTTGATCAAGCGTTAAACCTCGAATCATCTTTTGAAAATACAACTCCACAGCAACTTTTGCGGATTTGCAAATGCGTTTTGACGTCCGAATATCACAAAGCATCCGTTCAATATGACCAGCTTCAAACTCCCCAATTTGAAGATATACAAACTTCCCATAACTCCCACGGCCACACGGATCATTCTCACGCACCAACCAATGAATTTGATTTACCTCCAACCGATCTGGAGCATCACCTCCACGCATACGGCATTGAGAAATATACGCACCATACTGCTTAAGCCATTCATCAACTGTAAACTTCGACCAATCCATTAGTTTTGTTTTCACCATCGCATTCATCCCTATTCCCCTTAAATATCTTCTAATTTCTTGAAATCAACTTTCTCTAAATTCCGCACCGCATAAGCAAGGTTTCGAATCTCAATCGTATCGTTGTAAAGCTTGTTGTACTGCTGAGTCTTTTTAAGCAAATCAGCCTCAAGGTTTTTAATTCGTTGATCGCTATACTTTCGCTCTTGCGCTCTAACCTTTGATTTAATCGCCTTTACTTGCTGCCTGTATTGCGGATAAGCCTCAGCACCCCAATTGCGAAAATACTGGCGCATAAAATCAAAGAAGCGACCATGCTTACCAAAGATAAAGATTGTGCAAAAGATCAAATCAATTTGCAGAATTTTAGGCAATGCTTCGTGTCCAAACTCATGACAACGACGAACCGATAATCCTGTCCAACCTGTAGTAATTAAAATCATCACTTCACCCCCCAAATCAGCATTCCCGCATCACGTTGCTCTTGATTCGTTCTGCCTTGCCAACCTGTAATTCGATTAAAATCTTCTGCCTTCAACTTTGTACGTGTCGGCTTAACCAATACCACCGCCAAACCGCATTCTTTTGCCATTTCAGCGAGTAATTTGCCTGTTGCGTGGTTCTCCCCAACATTCTTAGCAATCTTCTCTCCTGCGGTCTTAGAATGGCCAAAACGGAAATTAGATTTCTTATTCAGCCAACCCGCTTCAATGACCACTTTCTTGATTTCATCCTGATGAGTGCGGAATAGCTCTACAGTTTCAGGAAAGGTTAAATTTTTGAGTTCCAGCGACTGTCCTAAGACAGCCACTCCTGATTTTTCCAAGTCTGGATCGATGCCGATGATTAAGTCAGTCATTGGCACCCCACTTCTCGAAAAAGAACACCACAGGTTCAGATTTGATTTCTATCAATCCAAAACGATGTAAGTGACGTGCATGTGTGCTATCCCGAAGCAATTGAACGTCTCGGTAATGTGTTAATAGGCTTCGCCATGACTTAAGCGACATTGAGGACTTATTAGAATTACAAGGCACGCATGCTGGATTCATATTTTCAATTGTGTCCAAGTGCGGTTTTGTCATTTCGCCTGAAATTAACTTTCCGCCACCCACATAGATGATGTCGCGCTTTACCGCTTCAATATGATCTGCATGCCACTTATCACCCAGCTCACAACCGCAATAAGCACAATGGCCACCAAATTTCATTTTTAAGTCTGTGCGCTGCTGTTTGGTTAATTTCATTCCGTCACCCCAAACTATTCAATTTAAATGCTTCATTCACATGCGCCTCTGAAACTCTCGTATTGGGACTAATGTGATTGCGGATATCGGTTACATGGTCGGTTCGGTCGTGGTCGGCTAGAGCGGCGCGGAGGTCGCTTAAATCAACACAGCTTTCACAATCTTGGCCGTTGCCACTCCAATAACTTTTAGTAAAAAGACAGTAAGTGCTTATCACTACTGATGTTAAATTTGGCGCCCCATCCACAATTTCCCGCATTTGTTCGATTGTTAAATTCATGCCACCTGCTCCCATTTCTCAATCGCTTCCATTGCTAACTTAATTTGCTCATAACGCTCTTTTGAGCACGGTCTGGTTTGATTGGTTATTTGCGATATGAATGAATGAGCTACTTTCAACTCTCGGCAAAGCTCACCACCACGGCCTTTGCGTTCTTTGCACCACCGATCCAAAGCCTTAATCTCTGCTAGAGGCGTCTGATCCTCTTTTTGTCGAGCACGCTTCTTATGGGCTTCTGATACAGCACTCGCCATCACTTCACGCATAGTCTTTTGAGATTTTGGTTTTGAGCCATTCCACCCTTTGCTGCATTCACCCGAAAAGCCTTGAGGTAATTGCTCAACAGCTCCACCGTTTTTTAAGAAAGCCTTAAGATCACTATCAAGTTGCTCACGTAGACTGCGTTTAGCTTCAATCTGAGCATGAGTTGTATTTCGACCCGCTTGCACAGATTCGATACGCTGTTGTAGTAATTCGTTCATACTGCACCTGCCTTACCAACCATAAAGCTTGGTGGAGTAGGTAACGATTGTTCTATTGGTCGCCACATGTGTAAGCAATACTGGTGATTGTTCACATAGTCGCTTTTAGGTGGGTGATACTGAATTACGCAGTCATCTTCACTCCAAAATAAGGACTTGATGAAACACATCTCTTCCCAAGTTGGACAACGTGACGGAAGTGAAACACTGACATGCTCCCAGCCCATTTGATCGCTAGCAATGACAGTGAAAACACATTTCTTGGTCTTCACCCAAAATGCACCATTATTTCCATAGCTCTCACTGCTCGCCAATGGTCCTGATTTAATTCTGTATTTCTCTGGAACAGTAAAACTCACACCCCACCCCCTACTTGCTCTTGAGCCACACTTGCAAAACGGCATACATCCAATTGATCCTGAACCAACACAATTCCTTTCTTGCCATGACGGTTTTTAGTCACTAACACCTCAGTCACACCAGTTGGCATCAAGTCCTCTGATTGAAGTTTTGGGTGTAATAAAACGATCTGGTCTGCATCCTGTTCAATCTGACCCGATTCTTTAATGTCTGAACTCTTTGGGCGTGAGCCTTTGTCTGCATCACGATTCAACTGGACCAATGCAATCACTGGGCATTCAAACTCTTTCGCCATAGATTTGAGTTCACGGCTAATGGATGCCACCTCTTGAATGCGGTCTCTTTGGCTTGGATTGCGAAGTAGTTGCAAGTAGTCAATAACGATGCAGCCGAGTCCAACCTTCTTAAATCTGCGCTCTGCTTTGCGAACGTAGGTACGAACTTCGCTTAATGTTGGCTTTTGCTTTGGTTCGATCCAAATTGGCAATTTTGCATAAGCAGCTTGAGCGTTAGTGAAGTCATTCAGCACACCTGACGACATGCGGGCATTATGTAATTCGTCATAAGGGATCAGACTCAATGCGCTAATCATGCGATTGGCCAAAGTCTCTTTATCCATCTCAGCCGATACAAACAGCACACCTTTGTTTTTGATTGCAGTATCCAGTGCCAGCATTTGAGCTAAAGTAGATTTACCTGAACCCGGTCTACCACCAACGACACACAAATGACCTTTTTGAACCGTACCGATGAGGTTGTCCAAGGTAGGTAGATTGAATCTCACACCCGATGGTTTACCCGCTGCCATTGCTTCGGCTTTCTCGATCATCTTCTGCAAAGCGCTGTTAATTGAATCTTCAAAGCTTGCGCCTAAGTGGTTTTGATCTTGATTATCAGATCCACTAAATAAACCTTCCGCTTCTGAAAAAACGTCATCCAGATTTAAGTCATGGGCAATCATGGAAATCTTCTTGCCGATTTCTTCAACCTTGCGATGTGTTTTTAATTTGTTGAGTTCAGAAACATAGCTACCCAAGTTATAAAAACTTGCTGGTGCTTCAGACATAAGGGTCATCAAATACTCAGTCGCATCAACCAACGATTTACTTTGATTCAGTTTTTGTTCAACCAGTACAACGTCATAAGGTTTTCCAGCATCAGCCAATTCGGAAATGGCTTTAAAAATCTCTTGATGCTTTGTTGAGAAGAAGCAGTCTTGCGTTAAATCACCTGCCACAGTTTCATAAGAGTCTTGAACCGTCATTAGTGCAGCAAGGACACATTGCTCAATTGCGATGTTATGAATATCTGACATTACCAAGCTCCCTTCACTGTTTTAAGGTTTTGAGGTGCTTCTGGTTGCTTTGGCTTGGATTCCGCATTCATGGATTCATAAACAGGTTTCCAGTTGTAACGATTAGCAAATCCAATCCATGATTCACTCAATACAATTCGAGCTGCATCATTTGTGCTAATGCCTGCATTGCAACTTTCGTGATAATGCTTAATTAGACCTTCAAGGGTTAAAGGTTTTTTAAGTGCTTTACGGTGTTCATTGAATCTTTGAGCTACATCCTTCTCAAGACCAATTGCGATTAATGCTTCTACAGGTTTTTTTCCTTTTAGGATTTGAGTTAGCTCAGCAGTGCTTCTTCTAATCTCTGTAGTAATCTCTGTAGTAGTCTTTGTATTTGTATCGAGTTCTAAATGGGGAGCCTCTGCATTTATAACTTGATACCCTCCAAAGTTATAACTTGATAGGGTGGTCACTTTAAACAAGACAGGGGTAATCAAATCAATGAACAAAACATTGTTTAATTTAGTGTTGTTTACAGTGATGGTTCGGAAGTGCTTCTTGATTACACCAAAGTTTTCAAGGCGCTCTAAAGCGTCACGAACTTGAATTTTAGTAAGCCCGAATTGATCTGAAAAGCTGCCATAAGAGCGCTGCAAGAGGTCTGCTTTAAACTTCTTTTTAATACCAGTTATCTGTCCTGTTTCTTCATCACGAATAACAGATGGGCGATGCCAGTACACGATTTCAGAAAGAATAATGATTGCATTTACATCAGGCTTTCCGTTTGAAAGTTTGAAGGTGCTGAACCAATTAACAGGAATGATGTTCCCTTCAAAGTTGAAGTTACCAATAGCGTCAACAGTAGAGTTTCCAGTGCTAAGCATTTTTAACTCCTTGTTTAAATTCAACGTACTCATCCTGCACTTCTTCAATATGGAAAATGTCGAGGTCTGCGTCATACAGATCAGCAACCGAACAATAACGAGATGCAAAGTCTGGATGCTCTCTGTTGTATTGGTCGATAAATTGGCGGGTTAGGTGGTTCATGCCGCACCTCGCAAGTTGAACTTAGCCCACTCCCCAGCAATCCACTCGATACCTTTTGGTGTGAATAGAGATCGGTTGAATGTGTGGCCTGAATCGCTTACACCTGTGTTGTTATGGAATCGCTTTGCATCTACATGCTTTTGGTATGCAGTCCACTCGCCATTGAGCTTGTACATGATTCCTTCCTTCTCTAAGAAGTCGCGGAATGCCCGCTCATTTGCGCTCAATAGCTTTGCAACCTGACGGAATGTTTTATTGCCATTGCCAGCAACATATTTGTCCACGAAAGCAACTTTAGGGGCTTGGATTTCTAACTGGTGAATTACAGCTTGTTTTTGCTTTGCTTCCTCAATCCACTTTTCAGCACGTTCGATTGGATCTTCGATCATGTAGGATGGTAGGTTTTGTGTCGCAATATGGTTTTCCATCGCAGTCATACGGTCAAAAACTTGAGCCTGTAATTCGTAGCTATATGACATAGCCATAAGACAAGCTTCGCGTTTTGGGAAGCGAAAACATGGGTATGTTTGACCGTTTTGGGTGTGAACATAGGTGTCAGAAAATTTTCGGCTACCCTCATCACTCAAAACTCTTGGAACTTTTCGCATAAAGTCGCTATGGCTTAATTCAACATAAGGCTTCTCAATCGTTGCAACTTCTTTGCGATGTGCATTGATGTAGTCAACAAGATCAGGCGACGACATTGTTACTTGATTTGTATTAGCATTTGATTGTGTTAAAATTGGCATGTTCATATTTGGCTAATCTCCTTATTGAACGTCAGGCTCAGTAGTTCGCGCTACTGGGCTTTCTTTATTTGCGGACGATGTATTCATCGTATTCGTGGTATTACCAAACGCTCTGCTGAGATACTCATGTTGTTTCTTGAACTTCAGGAGCTTCTCAATGGCTGCATCCCGAATCCATTCCGAGCGTTTTATGTCGTCCATTGCTGCCAGCGCATCAATCGCCTGCAACGCCTCATGCGTCATGCGAACCGATGTTGAGTCAGTCTTTTTCCCATGCACATCAAGAAAACCTAAATCCAATGCTTCTTGCATGTCATTAACCCCCATCACGCAACATCCTTGTTGCGAACCACGCCTGAAATATGCGGATTTAAGAAGATGTGCGGATACTGGAGCTTTACTTCCGCAGGTATCCCTCTTGTCATCCAGTTTTGGACTCGCTGTTTGCTCTTTAGGCCGAGCATCTCAGCAACTTTTGTTGACCCACCAAGAGCAACAATGATGTCTTTATCAGTATTGATAGACATTTCACTCTCCACTAAACATTTGTGTATTAGATAGTAAACGCTGTGTTTACTGATGTCAAATCATTTGTTTAACACAATTTGTTTACTGCTGAGATAATAAAACCAAGAATAAAAGGGGTTTGTTATGCACGAATCATTTAAAAGACTGCTTGAAGTAAGCAATGGGTTGAGTCAGGAAGAAATAGCAAGGCGTATTGATGAGTCACCACAAACGCTGACCAATTGGAAGAAGCGCGGTGTATCAAAAGCTGGAGCTTTAAAAGCGGCTGCTGAGTTTGGTTGTTCTGCAAATTGGGTTTTAAGTGGTGTAAATGATAGTTCTGGCGGGGATGTTTCGCGTGTTGCAGGGTGGGATAGCTCCACTCCACTAGATAGCGATGAGGTTGAAGTGCCGTTTTATAAAGATGTTTTGGTGTCTTGTGGCTCAGGATCGCTTGGCGAAATCATAAATACAGAAACAAGAAAATTAAGACTAAGCGCCTCAACATTAAGGCGTTATGGTGTTGATCCAGCAAATGCGCTTGCATTAACAGCGTTTGGCAATTCAATGACTCCAGTCATAAATGATGGTGCAACGGTTTATGTTGATATAGGCAGAAAAAATGTTATTGATGGCAAGATTTATGCAATATGCCACGGTGGTCTTTTTAAGTTTAAGTACCTATACAGAATGCCAATGGGCGGCATAAGGATTGTTAGCGCCAATAGTGACGAATACAAAGAAGAAGTTTTGACGCAGCAAGAGATTATCGACCAGGAGTTTGAAGTTGTTGCTTATGCGTTCAATGTGCAAAATTCACTGCCATAAATAAGTAAACAAAATGAAATTTTAAGACTGCTTATGCGGTCTTTTTTTATGTCTATATAAAACAGTTGTTTATAAAATAATTACACATTTGTTTATTATAAGTGTTGACTAAGGTACACACCATGTTTACTATTGATCTCGTAAACACAAAAAAGCCCAGCTACTTTCGACGGGAACTGGGCTTCAACACAACGAGGTCATTATGACAACTAAATCCAATATTCTCAAGTCTGCATTAATTGCAGCATCCATAAGCGCGGCACTGGTAACGGCTTATGCGGTTCAGCCAGCTAAGACTGCTGATGAGTTATCAGAACCACAAGTGAATATCGCTGCAAAGCATTACGAAGTTGAGAGCGTGAACTGCAATCAGATCTGTGTCGCTACCATCAAAGCTGACGAATACAGCATCTATGTTCGTTATCAAATGGATGATGCTTCAGTGGATCGTACTGAAATCCTGAACGTGGTGCATTCCGATGAAACTGTGAATGCGTACATCGACCAGTATGAAATTCAAAAAATTAACGCTGCGATTGTTGGGGGTGTGAAATGAACATCATGCTTGGAAACCTAAGTGTTTCAGAAATTGAAGCAAGACTTGGAGTTAAATTCCCTCAAGATATTGCTGACTTCATGAGCGATAACCATCAGGCAAGTGCTCAAAATGTTCTGCCTGGTAAATGGCACTGCTTTGATATTCCTTTCAATTTGGTGTGTGGGGATGTTGAGACGGCAAAGAAGATTTATGGCGCACTAAAAGAGAAATCAGGCGAATGTAAAGAATCTCTCCGTATTTCGGTTAATGGTTAAGGGGGAATTATGAACGCAATTACTCAACTCCGCGGATGTGTTGCAGCAATACAGTCTATCGAGGTAGCCCGCATTGAAAGCCAATTGCTACAGCTTGCGGGTGAAATTGAAAGCATGTCTACCCCTGATGACGTGATCAAGGTTGAAGGCAATACGATCAGTCTGACCTATGTGGGCCGCGGCACAGAATTTATTTCCCTTTGTCTTGATGACAAGTATTCAGACAGCACACGCATTCAATATGCACGTGAAACCATGGCACGACTTGAAAAGATTAAATCTGATCTTGTTTCGTGGGCGGCTTAGGAGAAGGTTATGAACGCTCAAGTGGATTTAAATGGAACACTCGCAACGACCAACTCAAACAATCTGGATTTATGGCGCGAAGTATTTATTACAGACCCTGCTGCGGTTAAGCCGATTACAGGTAAGTCATACAAAGGCAGCTCCCCAAAACCTTACTGGATTGTGGAGCAAGCAACTAAACACTTTGGACCATGTGGCATTGATTGGGGTGTAGAGGTGCTGAGTGAGAGCTACATTAATTGTGGACCAAAAGATGTTATTCACTCTGCTGTTGTTAAGGTTTGGTATGTCTGGAATGGTGTTCGAGGGGAAGTTCAGCAAGTAGGTGGAACCAAGGTGGCTTACGAAACAGCCACTGGTAAGTACATGGTCGACGAGGATGCCGCAAAAAAAAGCGTAACCGATGGGATGATCAAATGCTTATCAATGATTGGATTTGCGGGTGATATTTTTTCTGGTCGCTGGGATGACTCTAAGTACGTTGCGGAAGCCGCGGAACATCACCATCAACAAAGACAAGCCGAAGCAGCTCAGCATCAACAAAAACAACTTGAAGCTGAATTCAATATAGCATTGCGGGACATTGAAAATGCTCAAGATAAGTCAGCGCTGCTTGCTGCTTGGAATTACTTCAAATCCACTCCTTACGCAGAGGAAATTAAGCTAAGCATTAAGGCTAAACGCGATCAAATGGGGTGGCCATCATGACTATTCTAAAGGCTTTCGCACCAACCAGTGCGCTTGATTTAGCTCTTATGGATTTTGAAGCAGCTAAAAGTGGCTTAAACAAAATATCTCTAGTGAATGGTGTCCCCGATGATGCCACTCACTATGACACTCTTGGCGGGATGCTCACTCATCACCGCATTGATGCAAGAGGTTCGTTTTATTCAGATGGTGTTAATTGGGTTCGACATCACAAAGGGTTTGAGCCTTGGACTGTGACTAAAATCGGCAACTTTGAACCGCCTAGAACCAATGGTCCAAGTCTGCAAAAAGTGGTTGGTCAAAATGAAGCTCAGCGTGAAATCGAATACTACCGAAAAGGCTCAAGATGGGTGGGTGACTAATGAAAAAATTAACTCGCGTCCATCCCCTTATGAGCGAAGCCTTCATTATCTGGCTTGTCCGCATCGGCTACCGTGGTGTGCGACATAGCTCAGGTGACACGCATTTTTATTGTGAGGTGGTGAATAAGAACTTTCCTCGCGGTGTGGTCATTATGGCGAACGGAAAGCTAAATAAGATTGCCGTGCGCTTGTTTGAAGAATTTAAGGGGCATGACCCTTTTGAGGTGGCGTGATGTTTAAGGTCGGCCAACTTGCAGTAAATATTGATGAAGGCACAACACACCAGATTCGACACATCAAAATTCAGAATGGTGAGCAGATGTTAGGGTTTGGTAGAAAGCGGTTCGCATGGTGTTTTGCAAAATATTACAGAAAATATAAGAAGGTGGCGTGATGAGTACATTAAAAGATTTAAACAAGCATCTTTTTGATCAATTGGATCGTCTGGCTAAGGCTGATAAAGATGAGCTTGAAACTGAGGTTAAACGCGCTCAGACAATTCAAGGTATTAGTGCTGAGATTATCAAGGCGCACGCTACTCAATTGGATGCTGTTAAGTTGGTCGCTCAATACAAAGGCTTAAATCAAGAACAACAAGCACCACGCATTGCGCTTGGTGATATGGATGTCGAGGTTTAAATGAAATTTAAATACACGCCCGAAATGGATGCCTTTTTGATTAAGCATACAACCATGCCCCGCAAGGAATTAACCGAGCTTTTTAATGCTGAGTTTGGTGTGAGTGTCAATGTGGATCAGATAAAGGCTCACTGTCTCAGAATTGGCGCTAAAACTGGCCGCACTGGTCGCTTGGAAAAAGGCCATGTTACTTGGAATAAGGGCATGAAAGGCTACAAGCCAAGCCCTGAAACCATGTGGAAAAAAGGCAATGTTCCTCATACAGCGGCACCAGTCGGTCATGAGTACATCACGAAAGATGGTTACATCGAGTGCAAGTTTGATGGTGAGCGTCAAATGAAGCTCAAGCATAAGTACCTATGGGAGAAAGCTAATGGCCCTATCCCTAATGGTCACGCACTAATCTTTAAAAACGGCATTAAAACTGATTGTCGCTTGGATAATTTGATGCTTGTGAGCCGTGCTGAATTGCTTGCAATGAACCGCAAATTTAAAGAATTGCAGCGACCTGAAACAAAGGAAACCGTTGCACTTTTAGCAAAGCTTTATGTGCAAAGTCAGAATATTGGAAAGGTGGCGTGATGGATATTAAGAAAGAATCTCTTTTAAATAAAGAGCAATATAAGTGTCTTGAATTTCTTAAAACTTGGGGTCTTAACAAGGTTGAGTTTGATGAAAACAAGAAAATTGTAGGTATTACTCGTCAATCTCATTGTGATCTATCTACGCGTGAAATTGAATTGATAATGCGAGTGTGGCAAGCAGCCAAAGCCCAAGCGGTGCCGGAAGGGTTTGTTCTAGTCAAGAAAGTTCACCCCGATGCCATAGTACATAACCAAGGGCTCGGTCTTTTTAAGGAATGCCAGGTTATTTATGGCTGGGATGGTAAATCCAAAGACTTTAAGGATGCTTTGAATAAGGGATTTTATCACGGGGTTAAGTTGGGCGCTAAAGCCGTATTGGAAACCGCCATGATCGAGGCACAGGAGCCAGCCAATGATTGAATACAAAATTACAAGTCTAAAGGACTTGCTAAACATCCCTATTGATCGAATTGATGATTGCTTGGATGAGTTAAAAGATGGCCTAAAGTTGATGCATGCTCAAATGGTAGCTTTTGAAATCCCTGTGGCTGACACCGCATTCGATAGCTTCACCTGGAAAGATGATGGCGCGACAGATATGACCAGCAATGCACATTTTTCTTGTGGTGGTGTTGTTCAAGTTAAGGTGGATCGAAATGACTGAAATCCAATTAACAAACATTGCTGTGGCTAACTTCATCATTGGTGAGTTGCACAAGGATAAGCCTTTTAATTTGGTTTTGAATGCAGGTGAAACGGGTGCTTTGTATCACATTGCGAGTGAGTCACATCACTTGCACAGTAACTTTGTGCGAAAACTGGAAGCAACATTAAGACAGCGCGTGAACAATGGTACTGGCGTGATTCTTGAGATTAATAGCAATGCTGATCTGTATTACCACATGCTGTCGTCATATATCGCGAAGTTTGATCAGTATGGCGTGGTGAAGAGCTTGGGAGAGGTGTCATGAATCTAATTGAACTGTTGGGCGGGTATGAGCGGGCTAAACATGAATTTGAGATGATCAAGGAGATGAAGCCAATCTGCTCAGGCGAAATTGAAACTAATGATCGACTGCTTCTTGAACACCGTCGCTAGCATAATATTTTTGAGGTTGGGGATAAGGTTATTAAAACACACCCTAAGAATACTATTTTATGGCCCGTACTTGGTGTTTATAAAAATGGCGGTGTTTGGTTAGACTACAAGGGTTTTTGCTGGAAGCCGCCAAGCGTTCGACACGCCACCGATGCAGAAATCAAAGCAGGTAAAAGATTGGAGGTGGAAAGTGAAAATTAAGCTAAATGAAATGTCGCAGCAAGATAAAGATATGCGCTTAGATCGCTTCCTTGCTGCATCGGATCAGCAGTTGTTTCCGCAGGAAGATGTAGCAATTTACCTCTCCTGTTCTGTCCATACCTTACAGCGCTTGCGTTGTGTGGGTGGTGGAATCCCTTACACCAAGGTAGGCCGATGTGTTACCTATAAGAAGTCAGACGTGCTAGCCTACCAAGAGCGACAGACAGTAATGAATACAGCCCAACTTGCCTCCTAATCGAAGCAGTTGAGCTTACCTTGATACACGGCTTCAATGTCATTCATTGCAAGCCGTAATTTTTTGAGCGATACCTGCACATAACCACCAGTCACATCATTTTTAGCACCTGATCTATGGTTGAGTAATCGCTTGATGGTATATGGGCCATAGTCCAAGTTATTGCAGATTGTCGCAAAGGTTCGGCGTAAATCATGCAGTGAGATTTCAATGCCGGTCTGCTCCCCTATTGTCTTTAACATGCCTTGAGCACCTGATATGTGTTTTGCTTCAGTGGACATATTGGAACCCGGAAAGACATACTCATTACTTTTTAATTCATATCGCTGTTTGATAATTTCAAATAAATGGTCGCCCATTGGCAATAAGTGGTCATCACCGTTTTTTGGGTCTTTAAATACAAATAAACCCTTTTCAATATCTACATTTTCCCACTTTAAGGTTTGAGCTTCATTTCTTCGACAGCCTGTGTACATGATGAATAACACAAGGTCACGTGTAGCATTCTTGGAGGCATCTTCATATAAAGAACGCTCAGTAAAGTAATTTAGGACCGCATTGTAAAAAGTGTGGATATTACTTTCATCTAAGTGGCGTGTACGTACTTTGGTTTTATTCCAACCGCGTTTTGCAGGAATCACATCAACTGGGTTTTGTTTGAGAATTGGATTTTCATCGGTTGAGCAATGGATTTGAGCAAAGCGCCAGATAGACCCGAACATTTTTAAAGTAAGATTGGCTTGAGTGGGACTGTATTCTGTCAGCTTAATGAATCGATCAAACACATCCTTTTTGTTGATTTCAAATATAGGCCGTTCTTTCCAGTCTGAAAGAAAGGTATTGATGCAGTGATTGTAGGTATCCACAGAAAGCGGTTTTAGCTTTCTCTGGTTTAGGTACAGATCGAAAGCCTGACTTAAGGCTATCTTGCTATTTAAAGCGTCTTTCTTTTTCTCAAAAACACCATTGGCTATATCAGCCAAAATAGACTGAGCTTTTTTTCTAGCTTCCGCAGGTGTAATCTCATTAGTCTTACCTAGCGTCACACGGAATAACTTTCCAGCATGTCGGCGTTCAACAATATAAGATTTACTTTTGGTGGTAGCTCGGACTGCAAAACCAATCAGGTCTGAGTCACGATAGATGGCTTGCCCTTTTTCAGTTAATGCAATAGCATCAACATTAGTCTTGTTGAGTTTCATTTCAGACTTAATCTACAAATTCGACACTTGCATTTTAAGCCTGAAATTACTCAACAGTCTACATATAGTCTACACGTTATTTTTTAGTGTAGACTTTATGGATAATAAGCTACTTAATAACAATAACTTGAATCACACCACACTTTCTAACCATTAGAACTTCCAGTTATAAAAGACGTCAATGGCACGCTCTAATGACTGACTCGCCTCTAAGTACATACGTTTGTTCATTTGATAACGCAGAGTCAGTTTATT
>Ga0308158_10000835_pt1 | contig 40204 bp, 27 predicted proteins | sample PhyBR2_FD_201038 | JGI IMG/M metagenome (GOLD analysis project Ga0308158, IMG submission 201038) | Phyllosphere microbial communities from UC Gill Tract Community Farm, Albany, California, United States - DLSLB.R2 | ecosystem: Host-associated > Plants > Phyllosphere > Unclassified | place: USA... | reverse complement strand
AGCATGTCCCCGCCATCGCCGGCAACCCGGCCTTCGAGCTGGTCGCCACCGTCAGCCGCTCGCCGGGCGGCGTCGAGGGCGTGCCGCATTTCCACGACATCGACGCACTGGCCAAGAGCGATGTGAAGGTCGATGCGGTGGCGCTGTGCACCCCGCCGCAGGTCCGCCACGCCATCGCCGCCGCCGCGCTGGCGAACAACTGGCACGTCTTCCTCGAAAAGCCGCCGGGCGCAACGCTGGCCGAAGTGGCGGTGCTGGAGGAACTGGCGGCCAAGGCCAACGTGACCCTGTTCGCCAGCTGGCACTCGCGCTACGCGCTGGGCGTCGAGCCCGCCCGCGAATGGCTGTCCACCCGCAAGGTGACGTCGGCCGCGATCACCTGGCGCGAGGATGTGCGCCAATGGCATCCGGGCCAGGCCTGGATCTGGGAAGCGGGCGGCTTCGGCGTGTTCGATCCGGGCATCAACGCGCTGTCGATCGCGACGCACATCATGCCGCAGCCTTTCTTCATCGAACGCGCGACGCTGGACTTCCCCGCCAATCGCGATGCGCCGATCGCCGCCGATGTGGCATTCCGCACGACCGAGGGCACGCCGGTGACGCTCGACCTCGACTGGCGGCAGGAAGGCCATCAGAGCTGGGACATCGTCGTCGAGACGACCGACGGCACGCTGAAGCTGGCCGAGGGCGGCGCGGTGCTGACCCTGCCAGACGGCTCGACCCCGCATGAGCAGGAAGGGCTGCACGGCGAATATCCGGGCCTGTACGCACGCTTCGCTGAACTAGTGCAGGGCGGCCGTTCGGATGTCGACATCGCACCGCTGCGTCACGTCGCGGACGCCTTCATGCGCGGCAAGCGACGTGAGGTGGAAAACTTCGTGGAGTAAGGGCCGCTCACCTTGGGCAGAGTCGGAAAACCATTCCCGTGGCCTTCGACTTCGCTCAGGCTGAACGGATGTTGAGAAGTTGCACAAAACTCCGTTCGCACTGAGCGAAGTCGACGTGCACGCCCCATCCAAGCCAAAAAACAAGGCCGGTTGTCCAGCAGGACGACCGGCCTTTTCAGTTCGGGGATTGGCGGAGTGCCGAAGCACCCCGCCGGGGGAGGGATCAGAAGTTGATCGTGGTCCCGATCGCGATCTGCCGCCCCAGTGCATCGTAGCGCTGCGGCGCGGTGTTCGCGCGCGACAGGGCCACGGTGTACGAGTTCGGAATGATCGGCGGGGTCTTGTCGAGCAGGTTGTTCGCGATGATGCGGAACGAGAACTGCCGCGCGATATTCCAGGTCAGCGCCAGGTCGAAGAAGCTCTGCGGCGCGATGCGGGCATAGGTGTTGCGGAAATTGGCAGCGGTCCCGCCGATGTCCGCATTGCCCGAATTATACGCAGTGGTCAGCGAACCCGTGTAGCGCCAGTTGAACGAAGCGTTGAACGTGTTGTCGGCCGTCGTCCAGGTCGTGCGCAGGCCATGCATCCACTTCGGGACCAGCTGGCCACAGGCGATGCCGTTCGAGAAATAGCCCGCGCAGTTATACTGGCTGCGCAGCGGAGAGTCCTGCGCACCGGCCAGCGTGGTGAGCGAGCCGTTGAAGTTCCAGTCGAGGCGACCCGCGCCACCCAGACCCAGCGTATACTGGCCCTGGAAGTCCCAGCCATAGGCGAGCGAACGATAGAAGTTCGTCGTGCCCTGGCGCACGAAGCCACTGGTCGGGTTGTTGGCGATCGGGTTGGCGATCGAGCCCGTCGTCGGATCGCGCACGATCCCCTGACAGAAATAGGAATCGCCGTTCGACGCCAGACAGCCGTTCAGGAAGTAATCCGCGCCGTTGAAGCTCAGCGAGTTGACGATACGGATCTGGTAGCGGTCCACCGAGAACACCAGGCCGGGCACGAAGCTGGGCTTCACGATCAGACCATAGGTCAGCGTATAGGCCGTCTCCGGGTCCGCCGTGTAACCGCCGGTGCGCACCGAGCAACCTTCCGTCGGGCAGAGCAACGACGTGCTGCCGTACAGATTGTCGGCCAGCCCTGTCTTGCGGCACAGATCGCGCGAGGCGAGCGGGGCCGTCGTCACCGTGCCATCGGGCAGCGTGCGCTGCACCGGCGCGCAGAAGTCGGTCAGCGTGCTGTTACGACCATAGCGGATCGTCGTGGCCTGCTGAATCTCGACCACGGTCGGCGCGCGCTGCGCCTTGTTATACGACGCGCGGAAGGTCAGGTCCGATACCGGCGCATAGATGCCCTCGATCTTCCAGGTCGAGAAGGTCTTGGGGTTCGAGCTGTATTTCGAGACGCGGAAGCCGCCATTGGTCTGGAGCAGGTGCGCGAACGGCTTGTCCTGGATAAGCGGAGCCTGAAGCTCGATGTTCGATTCCCAGACATCCTGACGCAGGTCGGTGCGGCTGTCGCCATTCTGCTCGATGAAGACATCGTTCGCGGTCGAGATCAGGCGATCCTTGCGATATTCGGTGCCCAGCGAGATCGCCAGACCGTCATTCGCCCAAGGCGTCTTGATGCCGTACTTGGTCAGGTCACCCGTTACCGTGCCGATGACGTCGTACAGGATGCCGATCTGGCCGCTGACGCCGCTCTGGCTGCCCGGGCCGTTGAACAGATAGTTGGTCAGCGGGGTGTTGCCCGAACCGGCGCGGAACGCATCGAACGGAACGCAGGCGCTGTCGGTGCCCGCCACCTTCGCGGCGCAGGTCGGCGTGCCGTTGACGTTGACGACGTTCAGCGAGCGGTTGACCCGGACCGGGTCGGCGAAAGGTGCGTATCGTGCATCCTGCTGGTTGCGCGCATAGACGCCGCCAATGTCATAGGTCCAGGCATCACCCACCTTGCCGCGCAGGCCGCCGGTCGCCCGGATACCCTGGTTGATATAGGTATCGATCAGATTGGGCTGGCCGTCGAAGCGATAACGGACCTCCAGCGGAACCGAGCCGGTCGATCCGGTGGCGCAACCGAGCGCACCTGCCTGCCCCGCCGACAGGAACGGGTTGTTGCAGTTCACCTGATAGGGCGTCGAGCCATAGACCGTGTAGCTGTAGACGCGCAGCGGGCTGGGGTTGATCGACTTGTCGCGGAACCAGATGGCATCGCCATACAGCTCGAACTCCGGCGCGATCTGGAAGCTCATGAAACCGCCCGCCGTGTAACGCTCACCCTGACGCTGGAAGGAATAGTCGTCATAGGGGTTGGCCGCGACGCCGGGACGCGGGCCATAAGCGACGAAGCTGCGCGAGCCGTCCGGATTGTTGACATAGGCCGTGCCCGAATTCGGCCCAGAGCGCGGCGAGATGTAACCGGCGGGCGAATAGGTGGACACCGGCGAACAGGTCAGCGGACCGTCCTTGGCCAGCTGTGCGAGCGGACACGCCGCGATCGAACGGTCGCCGGTGCGGACCAGGTCCGAATTGCGATAATTGACGAAGCCCGACACCTTCAGCCGGTCGTCGAACAGCTTCTTGCCGACGGTCAGCGTGACGTCGGCACGGCCACCGTCATTGGTCCAGCCGAGCGGCGTCTTGAAGCCGACACCCTGCGCCAGCGGGGTGACGATGTTGCTGCGGTTCAGATGGTTGTAGAAATTGTAGTTCGCATCGACGCGGACACCGTCGAAATCCTTGCGCAGGATGAAGTTGACGACACCCGATACCGCGTCCGAACCATAGACCGACGACGCGCCGCCCGACAGAATGTCGACACGCTGAAGCAGCGAGGCGGGGATGATGCCCGTATCCTGGCCGTTCTGCGTGCCCAGGCGCTTGCCATCGACCAGCACCAACGTACGCTCGAAGCCCAGGCTGCGCAGCTTGATCCGCTGGCGACCGTCCGAGTCCTGATAGTTCTGCTGCGCGTCGGGTGCGATCTGCGGAAGGCGGTTCAGCACTTCCTCGACATTGAGCGGCGCCTGGGCCTGAATGTCCTGCGCCGTGACCGAAGTGATCGGCGAGGCCGAAGCGAGGTTCGGCCGGGCGATGCGGGAGCCCGTCACGATCACTTCGCCGTCATTGCTCGACTGCGGCGTGCCGGTGATGGCGGCGGTGCGGGTCTGCGCGGCGGTCGCGCTCGACGTGACATTGTCGTCGGCATCGGTTGGCACCGTCGTGCCGGATTGCTGGGCCAGCACGGGCGTAGCGACCAGCGCACCGGCCGACAACGCAAGCCATGAGATCGGGTGAAGCATCTTCATTCTATAACCCCCATTTTTTAGCCGCCCGCGTCGTTGCGCCGTTGGCGTGTCGCACAAACAAGACACTACAGCAGGGTCGTCAATAGTCAGGGCTATACCGATCTATAATCAATTACGCTTTGGTCCTTCATTGTGACCCATGCGCCACACTTCATTACATTACTAACTGACTGACAAATAACGCTTATATAAAGGCGGAAATTTTCCGATCAGGACTATTCCAAGCCTTTCAACAGCTTAGCAACTCCAGCAAGGACACCAAAATCCTGCGCCTCACGATTAAGCCATATCAGGCAGTATCGCCTTTATAGCAGACGGCAAACACCGATCGGACGTACCAGTTAGAAACCTTTGGCCCCCAGCTGTCCGACCGACATGGCTGCACCCTGGATAAAAAAAGGGCCGATTCTCCGTGTGGAAAATCGGCCCGTTCAGGCTTGGGGTTCTGGAAAAAAGATCAGAAGGTGATCGTCGTCCCGATCGCGAGCTGACGTCCCAGCGCGTCGTAACGCTGCGGCGCGGTGTTCGAGCGCGACAGGGCGACCTGATACGAGTTCGGGATGATCGGCGGCGTCTTGTCGAACAGGTTGTTGGCGATGATCCGGAAGGCGAACTTGCGCGCGATGTTCCAGGTCAGCGCCAGGTCGAAGAAGCTCTGCGGCGCGATGCGCGCAAAGGTGTTCTGGAACCGCTCCGGCGTACCGCCGATGTCTGCGTTACCCGAATTGTTCGCGGTCGTCAGCGAACCCGTATAGCGCCAGTTGAACGAGGCATTGAACGTCCGGTCCGGCGTCGTCCAGGTGGTGCGTAGCGTGTGCGCCCATTTCGGAACCAGCTGCCCGCACGAGATGCCGTTAGAGAAGTAACCCGCACAATTATACTGGCTGCGCAGCGGCGAGTCCTGACCACCGGCCAGCGTCGACAGCGAGCCGTTGAAGCCCCAGTCCAGGCGGCCTGCGCCGTTCAGGTCCAGCGAATACTGGCCCTGGAAGTCCCAGCCATTGGCCAGCGTGCGATAATAGTTGGTCGTCCCCTGCCGCACGAAACCGGTCGAGGGATTGCCTGCGGGCGCATTGCCGATCGAGCCGGTGGTCGGATCGCGAACGATGCCGTTGCAGAAGAACGGATCGCCGTTCGACGCCAGACAGCCCTGCAGATAATAATCCGCGCCGTTATAGCCCAGCGAGTTGACGATCCGCACCTGATAGCGGTCGACCGAGAAGACCAGACCCGGAACGAAGCTGGGCTTCACGACGAGGCCATAGGTCAGGGTATAGGCCGTTTCGGGATCGGCGGTGAAGCCGCCCGAACGCGTGGTGCAGCCTTCCGTCGGGCAGAGCAGCGAGGCGCTGCCATAGAGGTTGTCGGCCAGCCCGGTCTTGCTGCACAGCTCGCGCGAGGCGAGCGGCGTGGTCGTCACGGTGCCATCAGGCAACGTGCGCGACACGGGCGCGCAGAAGTCGGCCAGCGTATTGTTGCGGCCGAAATTGACCTGTGTCGCCTGGCGGATCTCGATCACGGTCGGCGCGCGCTGCGCCTTGTTGTACGAGGCGCGGAAGGTGATGTCGGCGACCGGCGCATACAAACCCTCGATCTTCCAGGTCGAGAAGCTCTTGGGGTTCGAGCTGTACTTCGACACGCGGAAACCGCCATTGGTCTGCAGCAGGTGCGCGAACGGCTTGTTCTGGATCAGCGGCGCCTGAAGCTCGATATTCGATTCCCAGACATCCTGCGACAGCCGGGCGTCCTGGTCGCCGAACTGGTCGACAAAGCCGGCATCGGCGGTCGAGATCAGCCGATCCTTGCGATATTCGGTGCCCAGCGACACGGCCAGGCCGTCATCCGCCCAAGGGGTCTTGATGCCATAGGTGGTCAGGTCGCCATTCACGACCGCGATCGCGTCGAACAGCTGGGTGATCGTCCGCCGCTGGCCGGTGGCGCCGCTCGAGAACAGGTAATTGGTCAGCGAATTGCTGCCCGACCCTGCGCGGAATGCATCGAACGGGACGCACGACGGATCAGTGCCGTTGACGACCGAGCGGCAGGTGGCCACGCCGTTGACGTTGACGACGTCGAGCGCACGATTGACCCGGTCGTTCTGCGACGTCGGGCCGAGATACCAGTCCTGCTGGTTGCGGGCATAGACGCCGCCCACGTCATAGGACCAGGCCTCGCCGATCTTGCCGCGGACGCCGCCGGTCGCGCGGAAGCCCATATTGACGAAGCGGTCCGCCTGGGCGGGCTGCCCGTCGAAGCGATAGCGCACGTCGAGCGGCACATAGCCGGTGCTGCCCGGCGTACAGCCCAGCGCACCCGCCTGGCCGCCCGACAGAAAGGGATTGTCGCAATTCACCTGATAGGGCGTCGTGCCCGCCACGGTATAGGAATAGACCCGGCGCGGCATCGGATTCTCGGAGGTGTCGCGGAACCAGATGCCGTCGCCATAGATCTCGACCTCGGGCGCGATCTTCAGGTTGACGAAGCCGCCCGCCGTGTAGCGCTCATTGGCGCGCTGGAAGGACACGTCGTCATAGGGGTTGGCGGCATTGCCTGCGCCCGGCCCCCAGGGGACAAAGCTGCGCGTACCGTCCGGGTTGTTCACATATTGCGCATTCGCATTAGGACCCGAGGCAGGCGAGACGAAGCCGCTGCGCGAATAGGTGGACAGCGGCGAGCAGGACAGTGCCGAGTCCTTGGTCAGCTGCGCGATCGGGCAGGCGGCATAGGAACGCGCGCCGTTCTGGACGAGATCGGCCTGGCGATAGTTGAAGAAGCCCGACACGTTCAGCCGGTCGTCGAGCAGCTTCTTGCCCGCCGTCACCGTGATGTCCGAACGCCCGCCGTCATTGGTCAGCCCGCGCGGGCTGCCGAACCCGGCCGCGCTGGCGATGGGGGTGACGATGTTGCTGGTGTTGTTGTGGTTGTAGAAATTGTAATTGCCGTCGAGGCGAAGCCCTTCGAAATCCTTGCGCAGGACGAAGTTGACGACGCCCGAGATCGCGTCCGAACCATAGACCGACGAAGCGCCGCCCGACAGCACGTCGACGCGGTCCAGCAGGCTGGCCGGAATGATGCCGGTGTCCTGGCCGTTCTGGGTGCCCAGACGCTTGCCGTCGACCAGAACCAGCGTCCGCTCGAAGCCCAGGCTGCGCAGCTTGATCCGCTGGCGGCCATCGGAATCGGCATAGTTGGACTGCGCGTCGGGGGCGACCTGCGGCAGGCGGTTCAGCACCTCCTCGACGTTCAGCGGGGCCTGGGCCTGGATGTCCTGGCGCGTGACCGAGGTGATCGGTGCGGCGGAAGCAAGATTGGGGCGAACGATGCGCGTGCCGGTGACGATGACCTCACCGCCGCTCGATGCCTGCGGCGTACCGCTGATCGCGGCGGAGCGGGTCTGTGCCGCGTCGGCGCTGATCGACGCGTCGTTGCTATCGTTCTGCGTGGTGCCGTCCTGCGCGGCGGTCGACCCGACCTGCTGCGCGGCGGCGGGTGCGACGAGCATCAGGGAGGCGGCGGAAAGCGCCAACCACGATGCGGACTGCTGGATTTTCATGAGGTCTCCCCTTCATCCCGGCCGATGGGACGCCGGGTAGAGGAAAAGGACAATGTTTTTGCCGCTTAGGGTCAATACCTAATGCATACCTATGCATCACCCATCGCTACATTCACTGGCCAGTGTCACCAGAAAGACACAATTTAAAACGATTTCAATGCCTTGGATTAAGGCTCGGAAATATTTCGATACAATTCGGCGCCGCCGCCATCGACAAGGCCAGGGTTCGCTACCGTTGATTCGGGCAAGTGGTTCCATATCGGTTGCCACGCCCCTTGCGGCTTTCGCATTCCCCTCGCAGTATCGGCCCCGAGAACCGGGTCGGAATGACCCGGCGGGGATGGAGCATATCATGCAGGACGAACGGCGCGCTTTTCTGGGCGGGATCGCCTCGTTGGCCGGGATTGGGGCAGGCATGGGGGCGGGGCTCGCCGCTCCGGTGTGCGCGCTGGCGAAGACAGCGGCGAAGGCAGGCGCCGGGTCCGATGCCGTCATCGTCTCCACCTGGGACTTCGGCGCGCCCGCCAACGACGCCGCCTTCGCCAAGGGGCGCAGCGGCGGATCGCTATTGGATATGGTCGAAGCGGGGGTGATGGTGCCGGAGGCCGATCCGAACAACCATTCGGTCGGCTATAGTGGTTATCCCGATCGCGACGGCCATGTGACGCTGGACGCCGTCATCATGGACGATGCGGGCGGCGTCGGCGCGGTCGCCGCGCTGGAGGATACGGTCCACGCCATCTCCGTCGCGCGCGCGGTGATGGAGCATACCCCCCATACTTTCCTGGTCGGCGAGGGCGCGACGCGCTTCGCCCGCGACCGGGGCTTTCCGCGCGTCAACCTGCTCACCCCGGAGGCGGAAAAGGCGTGGCGTGACTGGTTGAAGACGCAAAACTACAGGCCGGTCGCCAATAGCGAGACCGGCACCTATGGCGCGGGGCGGCCCGGCACGCCGGGCGGTGCGCTGGACCATGACACGATCGGGATGCTGGCGCGCGATGCCGGCGGCCGGATGGCGGGCGCCTGCACCACCTCGGGCATGGCGTTCAAGATGCGCGGGCGCGTCGGGGACTCGCCGCAGGTCGGCTCGGGCCTCTATGTCGAGCGCGGCGTGGGCGGTGCGACCTCCACCGGGCTGGGCGAGGAAGTCACCCGCACCGTCGGGACCGCGCGCGTCGTCGCCTCGATGCGTCACGGGATGAGCCCGCAGGCGGCATGCGAGGAAGCCGCCCGCCATATCGCATCCTTGCGCGGCGATGCGATCAAGGGCGTGCAGGTCGGCTTCCTGGCGATGGATATACGCGGGCGGATCGGGGCCTTCTGCCTGTTGCCGGGCTTTACCTATGCGGTGACGGATGCGACCGGAAAGACGCGGGTTGAGAAGGCGCCGTCGCTGTTCAAGGCGTGAACGATCCTCCCCGGTACGGGGAGGGGGACCGCTCGCAGAGCGGTGGAGGGGGATCGCCCCACGGGACGCCCTTCGTGGAAGCCCCCCTCCGTCAGGCCTTTGGCCTGCCACCTCCCCGTACCGGGGAGGATTTAGGCGCCCTCCCCCCCATCGGCGATCAACGCGTTCAGATCACGCAGCGCCTTCACCAGCCCCAGCCCGCGTGGCCCCGCGATATAACGCGGTGCCCATTCCGGCTGGAACTTCTCCTTATACGCCCGCAGCCCCCGGAAGCCGTAGAAACGCTCGCCATGCCGGAAGACCAAGGCCGCGACCTTCGCCCAGGTCGGCCCCAGCCGCCGCCCGTCCACACCCGATAGCGGGGCGAGGCCCAGCGCGAAGCGGCCATAACCCTCGGCCTGCCCCCACAGCATCAGTTCGACGAACAGATAGTCCATCACCCCGCCGGGAGCGTCCTCGACATGGCGCATCAGGTCGACCGACAGCTCGCGCCGATCCCCGGACTTCCAGAGATTGGCAAAGGCGACGATCCGTCCCTCGACCCGCACCACAGCACAGTCGGTCAGCGCCAGATAGGCCGGGTCGAACCGCCCCAGGCTGAACCCCTTTTCGCCATGCCCCTTGGCGAGCAGCCAGTCGTCGGACACCGCCATCAGTTCGGGCAGGATCGCGGGCACTTCGGCGGCGGGAAGGATGGCGAAGTTCGCATTCTCGCGCGTGCGGAAGCGGTTGAGCGTCTGGCGCAGCCCGCGCATCCGCCCGCCCTCCAGCGCGAAGGTGGAGAGGCCGATCAGCGCCTCCTCGCCATATTTGATGATCTGCAGCCCCATCTCGATCGCGATTTCGAGACCTTCGGGGGTGATCTGATAGAGCATCAGGCGGCCTTGCGCGGCGTCCGCCATCGTCCGCAGCTGCCACAACAGGTCGGCCCAGGCGGCGCGCGGGCCGACGGGATCGCCCATCGCGATCCAGCTGGTGCCGCGCACCTGATACATGACGAAGGCATCGCCCTCGGGCGAGAACAGGAACCGCTTGTCGCCCAGCAGCGCCAGCGCGGCGTCGGTCCGCTCGGCCTGTTCGACGATGGCGAGGACACGCTCCATCGCCGGATGATCCGCTTCCCCCGGCGGTGCGGCCAGGAACAGCCGCCACAGCCCCGCCCCCGCCAGCATCACCGCCACGCCCAGCCCCGCGCGCAGGAAGCGCGACGCGTCGTCGGACAGCGCGAACCGCCACCACAAAGACTCCTGATAATCGACACGTTTATAGGCGAAAAAGCCGATCCAGCCCGTCCCGACGATCACCACCGCGACGCTCAACAGCCAGGCGGGCGACAGCGGCCGCGCGACCAGCGAGGTGCGCCGGTAAAAGGCCTTGCGACTCATCTGGAGGAGCAGTGCGATGCTCAGGCAGACCGCCGCTTCCTCATAATCGATGCCCTTGGCGAGCGAGAACACCGCCCCTGCGACCAGCAGCGCCCGCGCCGCCAGGCTCGCCCCGTCGAGCCGCCGGTAAAGCCCCGGCGCCAGCAGCAACAGGCCGGTGCCGACCAGGCTGGCGGCGAAATGCGACGCCTCGATAAAGGGCAGCGGCAGGATATGGACCAGATGGTGGACGCGCTGCGGAATGGCGGGCAGCGACCCCGACAGCAGCAGGATCGCCCCGCCGCCGAAACAGGCCGCGCTGAGCAAAGTCGGCGCGATGCCCAGCAATACCCGGCGAAGGTCACGCAGCGCCCGGATCGGCCGCCGCCGCACTTCGTCCCAGGCCAGCAGCGCGATACCCAGCGCCAGCGGGGCGAGATAATAGAGGACACGATAGGCGATCAGTGCGGCGAACAGCTCGGTCCGGTCGACCGGGACGGTCGCCAGCACCACCGCCTCGAACACGCCGATGCCGCCCGGCACATGGCTGACCAGCGCGACGATGATCGCCAGCGCATAGGCCAGCAGGAAGGCGGGCAGCAGGTCGATCGACGCACCCGGCAGCAGGACGAACAGCGCCGAACTGGCACAGGCGAGATCCAGCGAGGCGATCCCGATCTGCGCCACGGCTTGCGCAGGTGTGGGCAGCGGCACGCTCCATGCGCGCCAGCCGATCCGCTGTCCGGGCCGCAACGCACACAGCACGATCAGGCCCAGTGCCCCCGCCACCACCGCTCCGCCCAGCCAGCGGACGATCCCCTGCCCCAGCACGAAGGTCTCGACGGTGATCGGCCCTTCATGGAACAACAGCCCCAGTCCGGTGACGGTGAACACGCCGAACCAGAAGGTCGCGCTGGCGATGGCGATGACCCGCGCAATGTCCGGCCCGTCCAGCCCGGCGGCGGCATAGACGCGGTAGCGTGCCGATCCCCCGGTCAGCAGCCCCAGCCCCAGATTGTGGCTGAGCGTATAGCTGGTGAAGGACGCCGTCGCCGCCGTTCGCCAGCGCAAGCGCCGCCCGATGACACGCAGCGCGATCACGTCGTAGAAGGTCAGCGCGACATAGCTGGCGATGGTGAAACCGACCGAGAGCATGATCTGGCGCGGGTCGATCGCGTAGAAAGCCGCGCGAATATCGCTCAGCCGGACGGTCCGGGTCAGGTGATGCAGCGCCGACAGGCCCAGCGCGACAAGCAACAGGACCGCGCCCGCCGCCAGATAACCGCGTCGCGCCTTGGCATAGGCGACGACCCGGTCGGCGATCGACGCCGGCTTGGCATGCGTTGTCACCGAACCGTCCATTTCGCGATCGTCATGATCCGACCGCCTGTCATATCCGCCCCCACTTGCGTTCGTCTCACTTGCTTTCCGGCCCTTATCGACGGGGCTGGCTGCGGCATAGGAGTGTTGCCGCCCCCGCCGCCTTACGGGACCATGACAAGTTCGTCATCACCGCCTCCACACGCTCATGACAGAACCGTCATGGTTCGCCCACCCTTTCCTCAGGTCGCCGGCGTTAGCATGGGGGCGTGAAAGGATCGTTCCTCCCCGTTGCGCAACGCAGGTCGGCCATCGCCGTGCCCGGACGGTCCGCGCGCGACCGGCGGCCGCGATGAAAAGCCTGCGGATCGTTGGTTGGAGCGCGGGCATGGCGGCGCTGATCGGCGGGGCGGCCTTTGCGCTGCTGGTCGGGCATATGCCGCTTCGTGCCGGGCCGCACCGCCCCTCGACGCTGTACGGCGCGACCTTCGCACCGGTGGCGGAGGGCCATCCCGGCCTGGTCGTCACCAGCCTGCGCAGCGATGTCGACGACGATGCCGCCGCTTTGGTCAAGCCGCCGCTGCATGTCGGCGACATGGTCCTGTCGGTCGATGGCCACCCGGCCACGTCCTTTGCGATGTTGCGCGACGAAGCGGCGCTCTCAACCGACACGCCCATGCGTCTTCAGGTCGCGCGCGACCATGGCCTCCTCACGATCACGCTGCTAAGGAGCGGCTCGGGAGGACAGCGTGGCCAACAGGATTTTGCTGATCGAAGATGACCGCTCGACGGCGGATTACATCGCCAACGGATTGCGGGAAGAGGGTTTTCTGATCGACCATGCGGCCAATGGCCGCGACGGCCTGTTCCATGCGACCGACGGCACCTATGACTGCATCATTCTCGACCGGATGCTGCCCGGCATGGACGGCATGTCGGTGCTGGCCGCGATCCGCGCGGCGGGGATCGAATCGCCGGTGCTGATCCTGTCGGCCCTGTCCTCGCCCGAGGACCGGGTGGCGGGGCTGACCTCCGGCTCGGACGATTACCTGACCAAGCCCTTCGTCTTTGCCGAGTTGCTGGCGCGGGTCCGCCTGCTGATCCGACGCGGCGGCACCACCGGCAGCGTGCCCCAGACCAAGCTGGTGTGCGACGATCTGGAGATGGACCTGCTTGCCCACCGTGTCCGGCGCGCGGGCAAGCCGATCGACCTGCAACCGCGCGAATACCGGCTGCTCGAATATCTGCTCCAGCATGTCGACCAGGTCGTGACCCGAACGATGCTGTTGGAGGGGGTATGGGATTTCCATTTCGACCCCAACACCAACGTCACCGACGTGCATATCAGCCGGTTGCGCAAGAAGATCGACGAAGGCTTTGCCCGTCCCCTGCTGCATACGGTGCGCGGTTCGGGTTATAAGCTGGGGGTCGAGAAATAGCCCCGGCGGTCCTCCGCTCGACCACGCTGCGGTTCGCGCTGCTGGTCTTCGCGCTGCAGCTGATCGGCGCGGGCGCGATGGTGGCCATGGTCCGCCATCTGACCCGCAGCGAGATCGCCGCACAGGCAGAGGATGCCGCCAGCGACCTGCGCGACGAACTGGCGGGCGTATGGCTGGCGGGCGGGCAGAAGGCCGTTCGCGCGGCGGTCGACCGGCGACTGACCACGGACCGGCTGCCCCTTTCAGTCATCCTGCTGACCGATGCGCAGGGGCGCTTCGTGGCGGGCAATATCGCCGATTGGCCACCCAACGTCCCCGCCCCCGGCGCCGCAACGATCGAAATCTTCCGCATCGGCCATTCGCAACCCGAACGGATGCGGGTGATGGCGACCCGCCTGCCCGATGGCTCGCGGATGCTGGCGGGCCATGTCGTCGAGAGTGAACTCCGCGTCGCACTGGCGATGGAGGAGGCGATGGCGGTCGGCATGGCGGCGGCGATCGTGCTGGCCGCGCTGGCCGCCTGGATCGCCGCGCGGATGATCGAGCGGCGGCTGGAGGATACGGTCGCCACCGCCCATGCGGTCGCCGCCGGGGACCTGTCGCGCCGCGTCGCGCCCAATGGCGGCGACGATGCCTTCGATGCGCTGGCGCAGGCGGTCAATGCGATGCTCGACCGGATCGCGCTGCTGATGACCGAGCTGAAGGTCGCGACCGATGGGCTGGCGCACGACCTGCGCTCGCCGTTGACCCGGTTGCGCGCGACGCTGGACCGCGCACTGGCCGAAAGCCGGGACGAGAATGCACGCGTTGCGGTCGGCCGCGCGCTGGAGGAAGGCGACCGGCTGCTCGCCATGCTCGATACCGCGCTGCGCATCAGCCGGGCCGAGGCGGGGCTGGGCCGCGACGCCTTTGTCGAGGCCGATCTGGGCGCGATGATCCGCGACGTGGCCGACATGTTCGAGCCGCTGGCCGAGGATCGCGGCATGACCATCCACGCCGAGGGGCCGGAGACGCTGGTGGCGCGCGTCCACCGCGAATTGCTGGGGCAGGCGATCGCCAATCTGATCGACAACGCCCTGAAATATGGCGCGGGCGAAGTCGTCGTCCGGGTCGAGCCGGGGCCGGTGCTGGTCGTCGCCGATGACGGCCCCGGCATCCCCGAGGACCGTCGGGACGAGGCGTTGAAGCGCTTCGGGCGACTGGACGCGGCGCGGACGGAGAGCGGAGCGGGCCTGGGCCTGTCGCTGGCCAGCGCGGTGGCGCATCTGCATGGCGGCACGGTGGCGCTGGAGGACAATGCGCCGGGGTTGCGAGTGCGGTTGACGCTGACCCCCGACATACGTTCCGCCTGAACTCGCTATCTTCGCTTAGCCTAAACTCCCCACCCCCGTTCGTGCTGAGCGAAGTCGAAGCACACGCCCCGTCTATAGCGACAAGCGTGGCCTTCGACTTCGCTCAGGCTGAACGGAGGTTGGGGTAAAAGTCCTGCCCGCCGTTGAGGACGGGCCGGAGGGACCAGCCCCTACGCCCCCACATTCCCCGTCCGCTCCAGCTTGCCCCAGCCGACGATCCATCCACCGATCGCCGAGCTGATCGCGCGCAGCACGACCCAGTACATGATCTGGCGATAGACCAGCCGCTGCGCGACCAGCAGATGCGCGGGGTAGCGCACCCGGTTGCCGTCCAAACGATAGGCGAGCCAGCCGCATAGCACGTCGATCGCGGTGAAGGCCGTCCAATAGGCCGCCATCTGGAACACGTCGGTCTGCGTCTGTGCCCAGCCATGCTGGCCGACGCGCACCGCCGTGCCGATGATCGACAGGACCAGCGCCAGGTCGATCAGCGGCGAGATGGCGGCGAACAGGATCTGGAACAGCCACGCCTGCGGCAGTCCGACCCGTGCCAGACCGGCGGGCTTGCCGGTGCGCAACACGGCGCGATGCTTCCACAGGCATTGCAGCGTGCCGAAGGCCCAGCGATAGCGCTGCTTGGCCAGCGCGCGGAAGCTCTCGGGTGCTTCGGTCCAGGCGACGGCACGCGGATCATAGGTCACGCGCCACCCGGCCCGCTGGATCGCGATGGTCAGGTCCTGATCCTCGGCCAGCGTATCCTCGGGATAGCCGCCCACCGCGTCGAGCGCGGCGCGACGCCAGGCCCCGACGGCGCCCGGCACCACCGTCATCGCATCGAACCCGGCAAGCGCCCGACGCTCCAGATTCTGCGCGGTGATATATTCGACCGCCTGCCAGCGGGTGACCAAGTTGACCCGGTTGCCCACCCGCGCATCGCCCGCCACCGCACCCAGCTTCGGGTCGGCGAACCAGCGCGCGAGCTTGGCGATCGTCTCCGGCTCGAACTGGGTATCGGCATCGAGCGCGATCAGCACCTCGCCGGTCGCGTCCTGAAGCGCGCGGTTCAGCGCCGCCGCCTTGCCGCCATTGACGAGCGTCAGCAGGCGGACGCGCGGCTCATCGGCGAACGCCTCGCGCACCACGGCGCTGGTCCCGTCCTTCGACCCGTCATCGGCGACGATGACCTGAAGGCCCGGATAGTCGCTGGCCAGCACCCGCTCGACCGAGCGGACGATCACCCGCTCCTCGTTATAGGCCGGAATGATGACCGAGACGCTGGGCGTGAAGGCGGGCGGCACCGGCTTGGACTTGCGCCCCTGGAACCAGGCCAGCCCCGCCATCACGACCGCGCGCGCAATGCCCAGCGCAATCGCGAGATAGAACAGCCAGGCGAGCGAGGCCGACAGAAAGGCCAACGCCACGAAGATCGCCACGTCAGTGCGCACCGCCAGCAAGTCATGCCCCTCGACCAGCGGCATCGCCTGATCGCGGCTGACCCCGACCAGCTGCGAGGCGGGAACGAACTTGTACCCTTCGGCGCGCAGCGTATCGATGATGCGGGGCAGCGCCTCGACCGTCTGCTCGCGGTCGCCGCCGCCATCGTGCAGCAGGACGACATTGGCCGAGTTGTCGGGCGTCGCGCCGTGGACCTGGTCGATCGTCTGCTGGACGATCGCGTCGGTGCCGGGCCGCTGCCAGTCGTTCGGATCGACGTGCAGGCCGACGACCGTATAGCCCAGATTCTGCGCGATCAGGGCGGGGTCGATCTCGTCCGCCGTCGTCGGCTCGGCGTCGCCGAAATAGGGCGCGCGGAACAGCGTGGTCGAACGGCCGGTATAGGCCTGGATCAACCGCTTGGTGGCGTTCAGCTCCAGCTTGTTCGTGCGCGCGCCCGTCGTCGCCATGTTGGGATGGGTATAGCTGTGATTGCCCAGCTCGCTGCCGTCCGCGACGATCCGGCGGAGCAGCTGGGGGTGCTGCAACGCGTTCTCGCCGATCACGAAGAAGGTGGCGGGCACATGCTCGCGCTCCAGCACGTCCAGGATCCTGGGCGTCCATTCCGGATCGGGACCGTCGTCGAAGGTCAGCGCGATCGTCTTCGGGACCGCGCCCGCGCGCTGCACGACATAGGGGGTCGGATAGGTGCGATAGACCTCGTTCCGGATGATCCCGTCCTTGTCGTACTTCAGGCCCCGCTCGCCCTGGGTCGGCTGGGCGGTGATGCGCAGGATCTCGCCCGCCCCCTCGACATCGACGTTCAGCGGAGAGGCGATGGCGCCCAACCGGGGAATGACTCCGCGCGCATTGCTGCGGAACGCGGCGAAGTCGGCCCAGAGACCGGGGTCTTCCGATCCCAGCTGCCAGAAGGCGACATCGTCGATGCCGAGGCGCTTCAACGCCTGGAGCTGGTTCCAGCTGGTCGCGGCATCGAGCATCCAGACGGTGTGATGCTCGCCATTCTCGTCATAGGCGAAACCGGCATTGCCGCTGGCCTGGTCGAACGTCACCTTCGCCTGGCTGTCATGCGCGATCAGCCATGCCTCTTCGATCGACCGCGCCTCGGCCGGCCCCTTGGCGGGCCAGTCATAGCCATAGCTGCCCAGCGCGACGATCAACTTGTCGCGACCGACCTCGCGCAGCGCCTTTTCCGACGCCTGGAGGAACCAAGGCTGCGCCGCGATCGGGCCAAGGGTGCCGGTTTGCCAATGCTGGTCATAGGCCATCAGGATGATGCGATCGACGACCCTGGCCAGCCGCTGTAGCTGCCACGCCTCGTCCTCGGCGGGAACGGTGACGGCCAGCACGGTGCCCTTGGGCAGATGCGCCTTGATCCGCTGGAGCAGCCGGGGATAGCCCGCCATCGCGCTGGCGGGCAGGTTCTCGAAGTCGATGACCAGACCCGACTGGCGGTTGACCGTCACCGACTGGCCGAGCTGGGTCGCCAGTTTTTCGGACGCCGCCGGGCTGGCGATGATCCGCGCGATCGTCTGGCCGTCCCACTCATCGTCGGACAGGTTCTGCACCATCGGCAGCAGGCGCGGCGGCCTGGCGGCGCGTGACAACAGGGTGGCGAGCTTGGGGTCGTTGCCGATGGTCAGCTGGCCCTTGGGGCCAGCCACGTTCATCAGGCTGGGCACCAGCCAGTCGATCTGCCCCATATGCGCGTGGAGCGAGGCCAGCGCGGAGTCGTTGCCCGGCGTATAGAAGGCGATGGTCAGCGGCGTATGGTCCTGCGCCACCGACTTGCGGGGCAGCCATTCGCCGCGCCGCCCCTTCAGCTGCGCGGTCGGCTCCAGCGTCATTGCCTGCCGCCGCGCGAAGGGCAGCGGCAGCACGCCCGAATTGGGCACCGCGACCAAGGTCGTGGCAAAGGCGATGGCGGCGACCACCACCGCCAGGATCGTCACCGCGACGGCGCGCCGTGCCCAGGTGCCCCGACGGCCCGTCGGGTCAAAGAAGATCGGGTTGCTCAACGGTGTCGATCCTTGGTCCAATACGTGTATGCTGGCGGCGGCCCCAGTATCCCCCGACCGCTTAAGCCCACGTTTCCATCGCAAAGCCGATGACAGATCGCTGACATAGAGCGCGTGATCGCAACATTACAGATATTTCATGATGCCCCCCGCCTCCCCTTCATGTGGAACGTGACAATGATCGCTGCCCGGCATTAGGACATGTCATGGCCGATCTTCTCGCCCGCCTGCGATCGCGGTGGCTCCATATTCTTGGCACGTTGCTGGTGCTGCTTGCCGTGGCAGCCGCTATCCTTCTCTATTCGGGCAGCTATTTCGACAAGGACCCGTTCACCCGCTTCCCCGCCAAGGGCAAGGTCCGGCCGACGCTGGTCCTGTCGCTGTCGGGCGACATGGGCCTTCGCTATGGCATGGGCGGGGTGATCGCGCGGGCGCTGAGCGAAGACGGGATCGAGGTGCTCGGCGTCAATTCGCCGGTGCTGTTCCGCAAGCGACGCACTGCCGCGCAGGTGGATGCGGTGATCGCCGACCTCATCCGCCGGGCCGAGGCCGAAAGGGGCGAACGGAAGCTGGTGCTGCTCGGCCAGTCCTATGGCTCGGACATGCTCCAGACGGGGCTGGCGCATCTGCCCGCCGATCTGCGCGCGCCCATTTCGGCGGTCGTCCTGGTGGTGCCGGGCGAGACGGCCTTTTTCCGCTCCGATCCCTCGGGACTGGCCTATATGGGCAAGCCCGACAGCCTGGGCGTCACGACCGCGCGACAGATCGACTGGGTGCCGATGACCTGCATCTACGGCGTGCGCGAACCCGACAGCCTGTGCCCGCTGCTGAAACCGCAGGCCAATGTCCGCGTCGTCGCCCTGCCCGGCGGCCATTATCTGGACCATGACGATGCCGCTCTGGTCGCGCATGTCGAGACGGCGGTGCGCCACGCCCCCTCCGCCGCCGACTAAACAGTCAGATATGCTCTTCTTCCCCTCTCCCCTCTTGGAGGGGAGAGGGTTGCGCAGACTTGGTCTTTGCGTAGCAAAGGCTTAGTCGGAGCTGGGTGAGGGGTGAAGCGCTCGCCGTGCGAGCGCGCGAGCCGGAGGCTCGCTCAACCCCTCACCCAAGCTTCGCTAGCCAGCAGAGCTGGCAAGCTCCGCTAACCCTCTCCCCTTTCCAGGGAATAGGGAAGCATGAATGTCGATTGGCCATAACCGAAGAGGGGTGGACAGGGGTCATGCGGTGATCGCCTCGATCGGCGTATCGCTGCCTTTGCGCGTCCGCCACACGGCGGCACAGCCCAGCGCGTAAGGCTTGGCCAGCACCGTCGATACCGTCATGTAGCGCGCGGTGGCGGTATCGCGGGTCAGCGTCAGGTACAGATAGCCCTTGTCGTCCTGGTCGCAGAAACGGACGACCTTCGGATTGGCCGCCGCGATCTCGCGTCCGATGCCGGGCATCAGGTCGCCCCAGGACGGGCTGGTGACGGACGTACCCGCAAACTCCGCCGCGACCAGCTTGCCGTTCCTATCGTACAGGTCGTTGGCCCAGGCGGCATGGCTGTCGCCCGAGACGACGACGGGCCGTGATCCCGCCCGCTGGAACGCCGCATAAAGCCGTTCGCGCGCCGCGGGATACCCGTCCCAGCTGTCGAAATTGAGCGGCAGGCCCGCGCGATACGACGCCTGCGCCTCGCCCAGCTGACGTCGCTCGCCCTCCGACAGCCGCTCGGTCAGCTTCGCATAGCCCTGCGGCCCCATCTGCTTTTCCAAATCGGGCCCGTCGATCCGCGCCATCACCACCTGATTGCCGATGACCTGCCACGGCGTCCCCGCCTTGACCGAGGCGCGCAGGGTCCGCTCGATCCAGTCGAGCTGGCCCGCGCCCAGCAATTCGCGATCGGGCCGCGCGCGCTCGGCCAGCATCGCGGCATATTCGTCGGGCTGGGGCGCTTCGCCCTTGGCCGCCGTCACCTGCTTCGATCGGGCGAGCAGCCGCGTTTCCAGCATCACCAGCGTCGCGAGATCGCCGAAATCGAAGCTGCGGTTGATCGCCTCCCACGGCTGGCCGGGCCGGGGGTCGCGGATCGGCATCCATTCGAAATAGGCCTGCATCGCCGCCGCCTTGCGCTTGCCCCAATCGCCTTCGGTCGCGGGCTGGTGGTTTTCCGCGCCGCCGATCCAGTCGTCATTGGCGACCTCGTGATCGTCCCAGACGCAGATGAAGGCGGCGCGGGCGTGCGCGGCCTGCATGTCGGGATCGCGCTTCACCTGGGCATGGCGCTGGCGATAATCGGCCAGCGTCACGATCTCGTGCGCGGGCTCGGGAAGGCGGTTCAGCTGATGCCCGATCTTCGTGCCATAGCCGTCCGCGCCATATTCATAGATATAGTCGCCCAGATGGACCACCGCGTCGAGCCGCTCGGTCCGGGCGATCGCGTCATAGGCGTTGAACAGGCCGCCGGGATAGAGCTGGCACGACACCACCGCCAGCGCCAGTTCCTCGACCCGCCCGCGCGGCAGGGTGCGGAAGCGGCCCTCGGGCGAACGCTGGCCGCCCGCCGTCTCGAACCAGTAACGATAGTCGCGCCCCGGTTGCAGCCCCGCCACCTCGACCTTGGCGGTGAAGTCGCGTGCCGCGCGCGCCGCGACCCGGCCGGTGTGGAGGCCCACCGCATCCGCGCCGCCGATCGGTGCGACATGCCAGGTCAGGGCAATGTCGCCCCCCTGCCCTTGCGTCGGCGTCGCGCGGGTCCACAGGATCGCGCCGACGGGCGAGGGATCGCCGCTGGCCACGCCATGATCGAACCGTACCGCCGGAGCCGCCGCCTCGACCAGCGTCGTCGGCAGGGCCAGGCTGGCCCCGCTTCCCATCAGCGCCATCGCCCGGCGTCGGTTCATCATCGTCATCATGTCGGTCCTTTCAGGCCGCACGGCTAGGCGCGGCGCGCGACAGTCCGATGGCGGAGCCGTGACGGTTCGACGACAACATCGCTTGTCATCGAAATGACATGCCGTGGACACCGGCTGGTAATCCCTTGCCCTTAAGCGCGCCGAAACGGGGTATATCCGGGGGGCAAACATGAATTCGACGATCGGCCGCATCAGCGCGGCTGTGCTGCTGGCAGGCCTGTCTCAGGCCGCCTTCATCCAGGCGGCGACGGCACAGGCGATGGTCCAGCCGCAGCAGGACGCACGCGATGCGGATGACAATCCCGATGTGATCGTCACCGCGCAGAAGCGCGAGCAACGGATCGAGGACGTGCCCGTCACCGTCACCGCCGTCACCGGCGCCCGCATGGCCGATCTGGGCGTCAACTCGCTCTCCGAGGTCGCGCAATATATTCCCGGCCTCCAGATCCAGGAGCAGAGCGCGAACAATCCCGGCTTCGTGATCCGGGGCATCACCTCGGACTCCGGCTCGGCGCAGCAGGGTGCGCGCGTCACGCTCTATTATAACGGCGTGGACATCAGCCGGACGCGCGGCGCCTATCAGGATCTGTACGATATCGAGCGGATCGAGGTGGTGAAGGGGCCGCAGGCCACCCTGTTCGGCACCGCCGCCGCCGTCGGCGCGATCAGCATCATCTCGGCCAAACCGCGCGCCGGGACCGAGGGCGGCATCCTGGCCTCCTATGGCAATTTCGACCGCACCCAGGTGTCGGGCTATCTGAACGCGGGCAACGACACGCTCGCCGGACGGATCGCCTTCGCGTATAAATATCGCGACGGCTATGTCCGCAACATCGCGGGCGATCCCAAGGTCGCGAACCAGAACCAGGGCCGTATCGACCAGGACGACCTGAACGGTCAGGACCAGCGGGGCGTTCGCGGGTCGCTGCGCTGGACGCCCAACTCGTCGCTCACCGCCGATCTGGTGCTGACCTATGACGGACAGCGCAATCCCGGCACCGCCTTCAAGAGCCGCGTCTTCGCCCCCACCGGCGGCCAGACCGGCGATTACGGCTATGCCGAACTGTCCGGCTCGCCCCTCTCGGCCGAGGTGCTGGGCAAGCGCAAGCTGGGGCTGACCCGCAACGTCTATGACGCGAACCTGACGGTCGCGGTCGATGTCGCGCCGGGCATTACCTTCACCACGGTCAACGGCTATCGCCGGTTCGACGCGCTCGAGATCTTCGACGCGGACGGCGGCCCCGCCTGGTATCTGGAGTTCGCCGAAGACGCGCGTGGCGACCAGTGGAGCCATGAAAGCCGCTTCGCCTTCGACGGCACGCATTACCGCGCCTCGTTCGGCTGGAACGCCTTTTTCGAGAACGGCCAGCAGCGCGTGCCCTTCTCGACGGAGGAAGGCACCTATCTCGCCTGTTCCGTCACCCCGCTCTTCGCTCCCGTCCGCCAGCTTCTGAACGGCGCGGGGCTGCCGACCGGCACCGCCTGCGTCGCCGCCAACGGCAGCATCCCGGCGACCCGCGCCACCGCGCTCCTGTCGCGCGGCGCGGCGATGGTGCTGCCCTACAGCGCCAGCTTCGCCAATTACGGGCGCAACAATACCTATTCGGTGTTCGCCGACGCGACCTGGCTGCCGACCCCCGCGCTGGAGCTGACCGCCGGTGCCCGCGTCCTGATCGAGGATCGCAAGTCGGGATATAGCAACGTCATGCCCGACAGCCGCCTGCTCGCGGGTGCGGGCGTTTTCACCAGCCTGCTCGGCGCAGCCAATACCAAGGGCCAGTTGTTCGAGGCGCAGCGCAGCTATGCCGCCATCCTGCCGCGTTTCAACGCGCTCTATCGGCTGAGCGACGACGTGAACCTCTATGCGACGGTCAGCAAGGGTCGCCGCTCGCCGGTGGTGCAGCTCGACGCCCAGCGTATCGTGCCGCTGAGCGTCGCCAATTCGGGCGCGATCCCCCGGCTTCAGATCATTCCGGCGGAAAATGTCTGGAATTACGAGGGCGGTATCAAGGGGCGGGTCGGCCCCTTCTCGGGCGCGGCCTCCGTCTTCTACCAGCGGTACAAGGGTTTCCAGGTCTCGGTGTTCGAGAACGGCCTGGCCGTGACGCGCAGCGCCGGATCGGCCAACAATCTGGGTGTCGAGCTGGAGGCCAATGTCGCGGTGCATCGCTGGCTCAGCCTGTTCGGCACCTTCGCCTATATCGATGGCGGCATCGGCGATGATCCGTCGAACGGCGTCTTTGCGGGCAACCGTTTCCGCCTCCAGCCCGACACCACCGCGTCGGGCGGCGCGAACGTGCGCATCCCGCTGGGCACCTCGGCGACCTTCTATGCGACGCCCAGCGCCACCTATCGCTCGAAAGTGTATTTTGAGCTGCCGAACAGCGAGGCGATCTCGCAGGGCGGCTATACGCTGGTCAATCTGCGCGCAGGCGTGGAGTTCGGCGACCAGGGTCGTTTCCATGTCGGCGGTTTCGCACGCAACCTGACCAACAAGCGCTATCTGATCGATGCGGGCAATACCGGCGGCACCTTCGGCACCCCGACTTATATCGCAGGCGAACCGCGCTTCTACGGCGTGGAGCTGGGTGCGCGTTTTTGATGAATATCCTCACCGTGCAGGGGAGGATGACGTACACTTAACTGCTTCCTAACCCCTGACCGCTACAGCGGCGCATGGGGCCATGGGTTGGGAAGCGGATATCGTGCTGCGCTGGTTGATGTTGGTGGCGGGCCTTGGGGTTGCCACCTCCTGCACCCCCGTCCGCGAACGTTCGGCGCATCTGACGCTGGACGTGCCGCCGCCGACCGCGCGGACCCTGCTCCGCCAGCTTGCCCTCGATGTGCCCGACACCGACCTGCCCGAGGCGATCAGCGGCAATACCCCCATCGAAATGGCCGCCGCTCCTGCCTTCAACGGCATGGCCCGGACCGCGACCGACGCGGCCCGCGCCGCCGAGTGCCTGACCGCCGCCATCTATTACGAGGCCCGCTCCGAGCCGGTCGAGGGGCAGCGCGCGGTGGCGCAGGTCGTGCTGAACCGCGTCCGCGACCGGGCCTTCCCCAAGAGCATTTGCGGCGTCGTCTATCAGGGGTCGGAACGGTCGACCGGTTGCCAGTTCAGCTTCACCTGCGACGGATCGATGCTGCTGCCCCGCGACCCCGCCGCCTGGACCCGCGCCGCCGCCGTCGCGCAGGCCGCGCTGGCCGGGCTGGTCTATGCGCCGGTGGGGGCGGCGACCTTCTACCATGCGAATTACGTGCTGCCCTGGTGGGCCTCCAGCCTCAGCCGGATCGGCTCGGTCGGCACGCATATCTTCTATCGCTGGCGCGGGGCACTGGAGCGCGACCTGTCCTTCCGCCAGGATTATGCGGGGGTGGAGCCGAACATCCCCGTCCCCGCCGCTGTCCCGAACCCCGCCGCCGCGCCGATGGCCGAGGCGATGTACGGCGTGACCATCCATCGCGGCGAGAAGCGGGCCGAGGCGACGATCGGAGCCGGGGCCGGAACTCCCGATGCGAAACCAACGCCGGTATCGACGGCGGGCGTGCGCATCCACCGCAACGGCTTTGCCCATGGCGGCGGGGAAACGGTGTCCGGCGTAGTGGTGGGCGAGGAAAGCGATCCGGGCTGATCGCGCGCCGCGCCGTACCCCCGCGCAGGCGGGGGTACGCATCTGTGCGGGATTTTACTGGTCGATCATATCGATCCACTCGGGCAGGTCGCCCAGTCGCTCCAACTGGCGGAAACGGGGATGGTCGACCGGCGTTTCGCCCGCCTCATGGCTCCACGCCAGCGGTTGCGGGATATAGGCGGCCCAGGCCCCGGCCTTGAGTGCAGGCAGCACGTCGGAGCGCATCGAGTCCCCCGCCATCACCCCCTGCTCCGGCGCGACGCCGTGGCGGGCGAAGATGCCCCGGAAAGTATCGGGCGTCTTGTCGCTGACGATCGCCACGTCATCGAAATGCGATCCCAGCCCGGATGCCGCCAGCTTCGCTTCCTGATGCAGCAGGTCGCCCTTCGTCACCAGCACCAGCTTTCCCCGCTCGCGCAACGCCTCGATCGTGTCGGCAATGCCGTCGAGCAGTTCGACCGGATGCGCCAGCAATTGCCGCCCCGCCTCCAGCACCCGTGCGATCAGGTCGGTGGGCAGGGCCGGCCCCGCCAGTTCCACCGCCGTCTCGATCATCGACAGGGTGAAGCCCTTGGCCCCATAGCCATAGAGCCGCAGGTTGCGCGCCTCGCACGCCTCCAGCGTGGCGCGGGCCACCCGTGCCTCGGCAAAGGGGGCGAGCAGGCCGACCAGCGCTTCCTCGGTCGCCGCGAAGTGCCGCATATTGTGCCAGAGCGTATCGTCCGCATCGAGGCAGATCAGCGCGATCGTCATCGAGTGTCTCCCATATGGCCCGACGTCCTTGGTCGCGTTTCCATCACAGCTCGCGGATCAGGCGCAAGCCCAAACGCGGTCGGAACCGCTCGCCGCGTGCCTTTTCCGCGCCGACGCCGCCCTGCAACCCCAGCTTGCCGATCGCGCGGTGGACCTGCGGCATCAGCAGCCAATAGGCACCCTGCCCATTTTGCCGGTTCAGTTCCAGGCCTAGCACCGTATCCGGATTTACGTCGTAGAAGGTCGAATGGTTGATGATCGTCCCGGTCTCGTTGCCCTCGCGCAGGGTCACGTCGCCGACGCCCAGCATCGTCATGGTGCTCCACCGCTCGCCGAAACGATTGCCGAGCAGCCATAACAGGGTCGAGGTCCAGCCACCTTCCTCGCGGTCGTGCAGCCCCAGATACTGGACGCCGTGAACGCTGCGCCCGCCCCGAAAGGTGCCCAGCCGCTTCTGAAGCCCCATCTTGTACTGGACGACGCGCGAATTGATGAGCGGCAATTCCAGCTCGACCGCGAAGCCGTCCGCCACCGCCAGTTCGACCTCCGGCGCCCATTCCAGTTCGCGGCGCGGGCCGGTCAGGTCGCGCTGGGCCAGCGTGTTGACCTCGATCTCGCCCGCCCTGGCGGTCAGCGGGCGGATCATGTCGAACACCATCGGCTCCGGGATGTCGGGGCCGGTCTGGGCGGCGGCCGGAACGCCGAAGAGCATAAGGGCCATTGTCGAGAAAGCCAGGCGGCCGGTCATGAACATCGTGAAACTCCCAAGCATTACGCAGAACCGCGGTGCCGGGGGCCATCGCCGCCGAACGGATCAGGACGCGTGGGGTTCGTACCGCCGCGCCCCCGCGCCCATTGCCGCCTGAATCCCCATGACCAGCGCATCCACCGTGAAGGGCTTGGTCAGCAATTGCATACCCGGCGACAGATGCCCGCTGTTCAGCACCGCATTCTCGGCATAGCCCGTGACGAACATGACATTCAATTCATGTCGCAACTCCCGTGCCGCCTCGGCCAGTTGTCGCCCGTTCATGCCGCCGGGCAGGCCGACATCGGTGACGAGCAGGTCGATACGCTCGGGCGATCGCAGCACGGCCATCCCTTCGACGCTGTCCGCCGCCTCGATCACCCGATATCCCATGTCGCGCAGCACATCGGCGACCATCATCCGCACGGTCGCCTCATCATCGACGACCAGCACGGTTTCGCCCGCCCCCGATGCGTTGGCCGGGGCACTGACGGCATTGTCACCTTCCAACTCGGCGGGGCCGTGATGACGGGGCAGATACAGGAACACCGTCGTCCCCTCGCCGGGCGCCGAACGGATGCGCACCTGCCCGCCGGACTGCTGCGCAAAGCCATAGATCATGCTCAGCCCCAGCCCGGTCCCCTGCCCCAGCGGCTTGGTGGTGAAGAAGGGGTCGAACGCCTTTTCGATCACCTCCGGCGTCATGCCCGTGCCGGTATCGGTGACGCACAGCGCCAGATATTCGCCGTCCGGTATGTCGGCGAAGCGGGCATTGTCGCGGTCCAGGCGGCGATTGACCATCTCGATCGCAATCCGCCCGCCGTCCGGCATCGCGTCGCGGGCGTTGATGCACAGGTTCAGCAGCGCATTCTCCAGCTGCGGCGCGTCGACCAGCACGGTCCACAGGTCGTCCGCGCCTTGCGCCTCCACCGTGATACCCGGCCCGACGGTGCGGCGGATCAGGTCGGTCATCCCGGCGACCAGCGCGGCGATATCGGTCGGCTTGGGGGCCAGCGTCTGCCGCCGGGAAAAGGCGAGCAGCCGGTGGGTCAGCGCCGCCGCACGCCGCGTCGCCCCCTGCGCCGCATCCATATAGCGGTCGACGTCGCTCACCCGCCCCTGCGCCAGCCGCAGCGCCATCAGTTCCAGCGACCCCGAAATCCCGGCGAGCAGATTGTTGAAGTCATGCGCCAGGCCGCCGGTCAGCTGGCCTACCGCCTCCATCTTCTGGCTCTGGCGCAGCGCCTCCTCGGCGCGCATCAGTTCGGCGGTGCGGTCGGCGACACGCTGTTCCAGCTGGTCGGTCAGCGCGCGGAGTTCGGCGATGGCGGTGTCGCGCTCGACCTCCAGCGCGCGGCGCACGCCGACATCGATCAGGACGCCGGGAAACTGGATCGGCGTCCCGTCGGCCGAGTGATCGACCCGACCAATGGCTTCCAGCCAATGGTAATGGCCGTCATGGCGCCGAACGCGATATTGGTGCGCATAGGGACCGCCCCGCGCAATCGCCTCCTGCACCGCCTCCGACAGACCGGCACGGTCGTCGGGATGGACCAGATCGGCCACCTGCTCCAGCTCCACCCCCTCATGCCCCCGTGCGGGGTCAAGTCCGAAATGGCGCGCGAACGGCTCGTCGCAGGTGAAGCGATTGGTCACCAGATCCCAGAACCAGGTGCCGATGATCGCCCCGGCCTCCTGGGCCAGCTGCACCCGCTCGGCATTCAGCCGGGCGCGTGCCTCGCTCTCGCGCAGTTGCTGTTCGGCGCGGACGCGGTCGGTAATGTCGAAGCTGACGCCCGGAAAACGCACGCAACGCCCCTGCTCGTCGGCGATGCAGCGGCCCCGCGCCGACACCCAGTGAATGGTGCCATCGGCCTGGACCAATCGATATTCGGAGGCGAAGCGGCCTGCGGCATCGCCTGTGCCCTCCCCCAGTCCGGTCATCGCCTCCGCCACTTCGCGTTTCACGCGCTCTCGGTCATCGGGGTGGATGCCCCGGAAGAACTCGGCGATCGGCAAGCCCTTCTCGGCCGCCGCGGGATCGACCCCGTATATGGTCGCAAAGCGCGGGTCCGAACGGATCGAATCGTTCGTCACGTCCCAGTCCCACATGCCGACATGCGCGCCCGAGCCGAGGGCCAGTTCCAGCCGCTCGTCCGCTTCCCGCTGGTGCCGCTCGGCCAAGACCCGCGCGGTCGTCTCGCCGGTGACGCAGATCATACCGGCGATCTGCCCCCGATCGTCAAAGACCGGCGAATAGGAAAAGGACCAATAGGCCTCTTCGGGCTTGCCCTGGCGCGCCAGGTCGAGTCGCATGTCGGTGACCTGCGCGACCTTGCCCGACAGCGCGACCTCGACGAGGGGCGCGATATCGTCCCAGATGCTGCCCCACAGGATACGAAAGGGCATCCCCATCGCGGTCGCCGCGCGATAGCCCAGCATCGGGCGATAGGCGTCGTTATAAAAGGACACGAGATCCGGCCCCCAGACCAGATACATGGGCACCGGGCACGCGATCATCGTCGCGATCTGCGCCTTCAGTGCGGCGGGCCATGTGTCGGGCGCCCCGAGGCTGGTCGTCGTCCAGTCGAAGGCGATCATCTCATCGACGATACGGCCCGATACGCCGTTGAGAAAAGCAAAGGCGGGAGAGTGTACCATCGTGCAACCCTGCAACAGAGTGCGGTCCAGCGCCAGCGTTGAGAATGGACGGGGCAAGACGTCATGGCGGATCGACATTCGCCTTGTTCCTCCCTCGCAAGGGGCGGAAAGAGAGGCGAGCCGACCTGCATGTTGCCCCCCTGAGTTCCGGCTTCAAGGTCGCCCGCGGCGCCGGGCCGGCCATTTTGCCCCTGGGTTGATCTGTCCGAGTGACATGGGCGGTCGGCTCCATTACCCCATTCTCGTGACGGCGATCCGCAGCCTGTTCGCGCAACGCCACCTGGCCGTGCTGATCTGCGCGGCCGCGCTGTTGCTCAAGCTGATGATCCCGGCGGGCTATATGATCGGGCAGGTCGATGGTCGGGCGAGGGTCATCCTGTGCCCGGGCAGCGCGCCAGCCCCCGACCCGGTCCCGGTGGCGCATGGCGGGGCCATGGCGATGGACCATGCCACCATGAGCCATGACCGGAGCGGCCACGGTTCCGGGCATTCGGACCCGGATCATGGCCGCGACATACCCTGCGCCTTTGCCGGACTGTCGGCCCCCGGTCTGGCGGCGACCGATCCGATCCAGCTCGCCCTGCTCGTCGCCTTCGTCATGGCGATCGGGTCGGCCATGCCGGTCCTGCCCCGCTCCGTCGCTGCGCCCTATCTGCGGCCGCCCTTACGGGGACCTCCCGCGCTTTCCTGACCCGTCTCATCCGACGTCCTGCCCTTGGCTGGCGACGTTTCCATGATGCTGCCCCCGCCCCGGCGGGGGTTGGTCGAAAGCATTTTCATGCCGCTTTATCCTTTCGGTGCCGGACGAGCCCCTGTCCGGCCAAACGCCTCCGCCGCCTTTCACCGAACCATCTGGCGCTGGCATTTCTGGGCCGGGCTGCTCGTCGCGCCGATCCTGCTGATGCTGAGCCTGACCGGCGCGCTCTACCTGTTCAACGACGAGTTGAACGATGCCATCTATCCCGAGCTTCGCTTCGTCGCACCGCACCGCGCCGACGTGCCGATGTCGCGCATGATCGACGCCGCGCTGGCCGCCTATCCGGGCAGCGCCTCGCGGGTCGACATGCCCGACACCACCGACCGATCGGCGGTGATCTTCGTCCAGCCGGATGAGGGACCACCCCGCCGAGTGGCGGTCGATCCCGGCAGGGGCAAGGTGCTGGGCAGCGTCGTCTATGACCGGACACTGGTCGGCTGGGCGGACGCCATGCACCGTTCGATACTGATGGGCGTGTTCGGCGAACGGCTGGTCGAGCTGGCCGTCAGTTGGGCGCTGGTCCTGCTCGTCACCGGCGTCATCCTGTGGTGGCCGCCCGGGCGGTTCACGGCGGCGGGGACGCTCTGGCCGCGAAGGAGCGGGCGGGGAAGGCGCTTCTGGAGAGAGCTGCATGGCCCGGTCGGAGTGTGGACCGTGGCGCTGATCGGTTTCCTGATCGTCACCGGCCTGCCCTGGGCGGGGGTCAGCGGGCCGTTGATCCACCGGGTCGGAGCAACCCTGGGCGTCGGCTATCCCCCTTCCTTCCGCCAGTACAACATACCCCATAGCGTGCCGATGAAGGCCGCGCTGGGCGATGCGCCCTGGACGCTGGAGGATGCGCCCCTTCCCCAATCCAGAAGGCCGCACGCCGCCATGCCCGCCATGGACGGCGAGCATGCCGATCACGGCCCCGAGACGCCCGGCATGACCCGCGACCCGGCGGTCATTCGCGGCACCGACCGGGTGACCGCCATCCTGAGCGCGCATGGCTGGTCGGGCAGCTACCGCCTGTTCCTGCCCAAGGGCGCGAACGGGGTCTATACCGTCTTCACCTATCCCGAACGACCGGCGGGGCAGAAGACGCTGTATATCGACCGCTACAACTTCCGGCCGATCGGACCGGAGGTGCGTTATGCCGAATATGGCATTATCGGTCGCGCGGTGGAATCGGGCGTCCAGCTTCACATGGGCAATTATTTCGGCCGTGCGAACCAGTTGCTGATGCTGATCCCCTGCATCGCCATCTGGGTCCTGACGATCAGTGGCGTCGCCATGTGGTGGAAGCGCCGCCCCGCCGGACGGATCGGCGCACCGCCTGCGCTGTCCGGGGCACGGGTCGGCGGGCTGCTTCTGTCGCTGGTGGCGGCGGCGATCGCATTGCCGCTGTTCGGTCTGTCGCTGATCGTCATCGGCCTGCTGGACCGAGCCCTGCTGTGGGGCCGCCATCGCATCGCGATTGAACAGGGTTGAGCGAAGGCCGTTATCCACCCGACATTCGGAAAGGATGACGGCCATGAAGAACAAGGGATTATCGCCGCTGGCGGCGGGTGGCATCGCGGCGGGCGTGCTGGGGCTGAGCGCGCTGATCGGGCGGCGCAACGCCCCCGATCCGTCGCACCCGCGCATCCGCCGCTGGTATCGCCACCTCGACAAGCCCGGTTTCACCCCGCCCGACCAGGTCTTCGGCGCGGTCTGGCCCGTGCTGGAGACGCTGGCGGCGGTCGGCGGTTATCGCCTGCTGCGCCAGCCCGCCTCGCACGCCCGCAATGCCTCGGTCGCTTTGTGGCTGGGCAACAGCGCGATGATCGGCGGCTGGACCGAGCTGTTCTTCCGCGAACGCCGCACCGGTGCCAGCACCGCCGCCGCCGGAGCCATGGCGGTCGGCACCGCCGCGCTCGCCGCCACCGCCTGGAAAGTCGACCGCCCGGCCTCGGTCAGCGTCATGCCGCTGGCGGCATGGCTGGGCTTTGCGACCCTGCTGGCGGGGGAAGTGTGGCGCCGTAACGCCGACTGACACCTCCCAACATGAACCCTAGATGAAATTAACATGAACTAATTCGCCATCGAAACGTTCAGGGGCGATGCGGGGGAAGATTAGCGCCATTTCGATCGTGACGGCCGGTTTGCTGGCGGGATGCAACACGCATCAATCCACGCTGGCGCCGTTCGGCGCGGATGCGGCCGATATTCGGCATCTTTTCATCATCATGCTGGTCGGCGCGGTGGTGATCGCAGGCGGCGTCGCGCTGCTGATGCGCCACGCCGTCCGCGCGCCTGAAGGATCGATCGATCATCGCAAGGGGATGCGGATCGTCCTGTGGCTGGGCGGGATCATCCCGACCGTCGTGCTGCTCGGCCTTCTCGCCTATTTGCTGCCCTATATGCGCCCTCGCCCGGCCTCGCCCGCCGATCTGACCATCGCGGTGGATGGCGAGCAATTCTGGTGGCGCGTCGCCTATGCGCCGCCGGGCCGTCCGCCGGTGCTGAGCGCCAATGAGATCCGCATCCCGACCGGCCGCACCGTCGCCTTTCGCCTGAGCGGCGGCGATGTGGTCCACAGCTTCTGGATACCGGGGCTGGCGGGCAAGATGGACATGATCCCCGGCCGCATCAACAGCCTGGTCGTGCGTGCCGACAAGCCGGGCCGCTATCGTGGGCAGTGCGCCGAGTTTTGCGGACTTTCCCATGCGCTGATGGCGTTCGACGTCATCGCCATGCCGCCCGCCGCCTTCGACGCGTGGCTGGCCGAACAGGCCCGCCCCGCCCGGCCGGGCGACGATGCGGGCGCGCGTCTGTTCGCCGCCAATGGCTGTGGCGGCTGCCACGGCATCGCGGGCGTCACCGCGCCCAGCCGGATCGGTCCCGACCTGACCCATTTCGGATCGCGCCGGACGCTGGCGGCGGGCATTCTGCCGATGACCGAGGCGAACGTCGCCGCCTTCATCCGCCACCCCGAAAAGACCAAGCCCGGCGTCCGGATGCCGTCCTTCCCCCAATTGTCGGATGACGAGGCGATTGCCCTCGCCCGCTATCTTCAGGGCCTGAAATGAGCCTCCACGCGCAGGACGATCCCCAGCTTCGCGCCGCCCAGGAGGACCGGCTGCGCGCGGTGTGGAAACCACCCAGCGGCCTGTTCCTGCGCTGGACCGACACCAACAACAATCGGGTCGGCGTCTGGTACACGCTGACCGCGTTCGGCTTCATGCTGTTCGCGGGCGTGCTGGCGCTCATCATGCGTACCCAGCTGGCGGTGCCCGACAACGACCTCGTCTCGGCGAACACCTTCAACCAGCTGTTCACGCTGCACGGCTCGATGATGATGTTCCTGTTCGCCGTGCCGATGTTCGAGGCGGTATCGATCATCCTGCTGCCCCAGCTGCTCGGCGCGCGTGACCTGCCCTTTCCGCGGCTATCGGCATTCGGTTACTGGAGTTTCCTGATCGGCGGCGTGTTCGTCGGCGGCTCGATCTTCTTCAACGCCGCGCCCGATGGCGGCTGGTTCATGTACCCGCCGCTGACCACCCGCACCGACCTGTCGGGCCTTGGCGCCGATATCTGGATGCTGGGCCTGTCCTTCATCGAGGTGTCGTCGGTCGCCGCCGCGGTCGAGCTGATCGTCGGCGTGCTGAAATGCCGTCCGCCGGGGATGCGGCTGAACCTGATGCCGCTCTATGCCTGGTATATCCTGGTCGTGGCGGTGATGATCCTGTTCGCCTTCCCGCCGCTGATCGCGGGCGACTTGCTGTTCGAGATGGAGCGGCTGCTGAACTGGCCGTTCTTCGACGCGGCGCGCGGGGGCGATCCGCTGCTGTGGCAGCACCTGTTCTGGATCTTCGGCCACCCCGAAGTCTATATCGTCTTCCTGCCCTCCATCGCGCTGTTCGCGATGATGATCCCGACCTTCGCGCAAAGGCATCTGCTCGGCTATCCGTGGATCGTGCTGGCCGCCGTCGGCACCGCCTTCCTGTCGTTCGGGCTGTGGGTCCACCACATGTTCGCGACCGGCCTGCCCAAGATCAGCCTGGCCTTCTTCTCCGCCGCCTCGGAGGCCGTCGCGATCCCGACAGGGGTGCAGATCTTCGCCTTCATCGCCACGCTCTGGGCGGGCAAGGTGAAATGGTCGACGCCTTTGCTCTACGCGTCGGGAAGCCTTGCGGTGTTCGTCATCGGCGGGCTGACCGGGGTAATGGTCGCGGTCGCGCCCTTCGACTGGCAGGCGCACGACACCTATTTCATCGTCGCGCACCTGCATTATGTGCTGATCGGCGGCACGCTGCTGCCGCTGTTCGGCGGGCTTTATTATTACTGGCCGCTGATCACCGGCAAGAAGCTGTCCGACCGGCTGGGGCGCATCGCCTTCTGGATCATGTTCGTCGGCATCAACCTCACCTTCTTCCCGATGCATCTGTCGGGGCTGGAGGGGATGCCGCGCCGCGTCTTCACCTACCCGGAAGAACTCGGCATCGGCTGGTTGAACCTTGCCTCCACCGCCGGTTCGTACATGTTCGCGGCGGGTGTATTGGTACTGGTCGTCGATCTGGCGCTGTCGCCGACGCGCGCCAAGTCGCCGCGCAACCCGTGGAATGCGGGCACGCTGGAATGGCTGGCGCATCCGGATGACGAGGATTGGGGCATCCGATCGGTGCCGCTGGTCGAGAGCCGCTATCCGATCTGGGACCAGAAGAATTTCGTCGCCAAGGTCGATGAAGGCCGCTTCTTCCTGCCCGATGCCGAGGAAGGCCGCCGCGAGACGATCATCACCTCCGTTCTCGACGCAAAGCCCGTCTCGGTGATCCGGCTGGGCACCCCCAGCGTCAAGCCGATGCTGACCGCCGTGGCGCTGGGCAGCGTGTTCATCCTGACCACCTATCACCTCTACCTGATCGCGGCGCTGGGCGGTGTGGTGACGCTCGGCTGCATCCTGTGGTGGCTGTGGGACACCGCCGAGATTCCGGAAAAACCCGAAAAGCCGATCGGGCACGGCATGCGCCTGCCGCTCTATATCTCCGGCCCGGCCGCGCCCGGCTGGTGGGCGATGTTCATCACGATGATGGCCGATGCCACCGCCTTTTCGGGGCTGGTCTTCGGCTATTATTTCTACTGGACCATCCATCCCGATTTCGGCGCAGGCTTTGACGGGCCGGGCAGCGGGGGACCGCTGGTCGCGCTGGGCCTTTCACTGGCCAGCTGGGCCGCCACGCTGATCGCGCGCGAGGTGCATCACCGGGGTTCGGTCAATGCCGCGCGCGGGCTGCTGGTCGCGGGTGCCGCCACCGCCATCGCCAGCCTGTTCGCCGGGATCGGGTGCCTGGACGGGCTGGACCCGGAGGCCAATGTCTATCCGGCGATCGTCTGGGTGCTGGTCGTCTGGACCGTCGTCCATGCCGCCATCGCGACGATCATGCAGCTTTATACGCTGGCGCGCAGCATCGCAGGCAAGATGACGCCGTCCCATGACGCGGATATCCGCAACATCACCGTCTATATGCATTTCTTCGCGCTGACCGCGATCGTCACCTATCTGACCATCGGCCTGTTTCCGGAGACGGGGCTGTGAAGCGCTGGCTGAAGGGCGCGCACCGACTGCGCGTCACTCTCTGGACGCTGATCGTGCCGCCGACGACCTGGGCGGTGCATTTCCTCTTCTCCTATCTCTGGGTCGCGATCTCGTGCGAGCGGATCGGGAAATGGGCGCTGTTCCCCACCGCCTTCGCGATCGGAACGGTCGTCGCGCTGGTCGTCATCGTCGCCTCGGGCGTCATCGCGTGGCAGCAGTCCCGCACGCCGGGCGATCCGCCGCCGCATAACGAGGGCACCGATATCGATCGGCTGCGCTTCCTGGCCTATTCGACGATGCTGCTGGCGGGGCTGAGCTTCGTCGCGGTCATCTTCACCGCCATGCCCGTCCTGATGCTGGGCGATTGCCGATGAGGCGCAGCTGGTTGATGCTGGGGCTGGCCCTGTTGTCGGTCGGCTGGGCCTTCAGCACATGGGGCATGACCGGGCATATGGTCGCGCACATGATCGCCGTGGCGGTCGCCGCGCCGCCGATCGCGCTGGGACTTCAGGGGACACGTTTCGATCCGGCGGTCCGCCTGCCCCGTCTCGCCACGCCGCTGGCAGCCGCCATGGTCGAGGCGGTGGTGGTCTGGGGCTGGCATGTGCCCGCGCTGCGACGGCTGGCGGACCATGGGCTGGTCTGGCTGGTCGCCGAACAGATGAGTTTTCTGGCGGTCGGCCTGCTGCTCTGGGCCGCCGTGCTCGCACCGCGCCACCGAGCCGCCGGGGTCGCGGCCCTGCTCGTCACCTCGATGCACATGACCCTGCTGGGCGCGCTGATCGGCCTCGCCCCGCGGCCGCTCTACAGCCATCATGACATGGGGGCGCTGGCGGATCAGCAGATGGCGGGCGTCGTGATGCTGCTGGTCGGCGGCGTCGCCTATCTGTGCGGCGGGCTGGCGATGCTCGCGCGCCTGCTCCAGACCAAAGAGGAAGCGCACGCATGACGATCCGCATCACCTGGAAGCGGGCGCTGGCGGCTCTGCTCGGCCTGGCGCTGCTGGGCATGGGCGTGGCCTGGTCGGGCGTGATCAACCTTGCCGCCTCCAGCGGGCATTGGGCGATCACCGACTGGTTCCTCCACTGGGCGATGCGCAATTCGGTGCGCACCCATGCCGCCTTCACCGCCCCCAAGGACCCCGCCGACGCCAGCGGGCTGGTGAGCGCGGCCGGGCATTTCGCCAATAGCTGTGCCGTCTGTCACGGCGCGCCCGGGCAGAAGCCTGCGCCGGTCATGCAGGCCGCCACCCCGCCCGCGCCCGACCTGTCGGTCAATGCGCGCGAATGGACCGACAAGCAGCTGTTCTGGATCCTCCAGCACGGCGTCAAATATACCGGCATGCCCGCCTGGGCCGTGCAGGACCGCCAGGACGAGGTGCGGCGCATGGTCGCGTTCGTCCGCCGCCTGCCGGGCATGACGCCCGCCCAATATCGCGCGCTGGTCGCCGAAGCCTCACCCGCCGTCGACCCCGACAATTGCACCGGGTGCCATGGCAAGGACGGCCGGGGTCGCGGCGCGCCCGACATTCCGATTCTGGGCGGCCAAAGCCCCGAATATCTGCTCGCCGCGCTGAAGGGCTATGCCAACGGCACCCGGTCGAGTGCGGTGATGCAGCAGGTCGCGATGCGGATGGAGCCCGCCGACATGGAGGCCGCCGCGCGTCGCTTCGCCGCGATGCCGGGGCTGGGTGCGCAACCTGCGGGCGATGCGGCGGCGGCGCAGATCGTCGAGCGCGGACTGCCCGACAAGCAGCTGCCCGCCTGTGTCAGCTGTCACACACCCGGCAAACCCTATCCGGTCCTCGCCGGACAGCGGGCGAGCTATATCGCCGCGCGCCTGCGCCATTGGCAGGGCGACAAGAATATCGTCGACGCGCGCAAGAGCCACGCGACGATGCCCGTCATTGCACGGCGCATCCCGAAGGACATGATCGACCCCATCGCCCGCTATCTGGCGGGGAATGGGGGACGCTGAGCCTCGCTCCAGCGGTAAGCTTTCAGGCGGATGTTCGTCCGGAGTGGCCGGGCAGCACCGATGTTGCGCCACGTCGGCGTGCGAGCGCCGACCGGGTGAATATCGACAGGAATCCCCGAACGACGCCGTACAGTCGCGCCGAGGTCATGCAGCGCGCGCCCGGCGGATATCGGACGTCACATCCGCCGAGGTCGTCGAGCGGGTCACCGCCTCGCGTAGCCGGCGGTTCGACGGCGCAACTGAATACGCTGTCCACCGGAATGACGCCGGATGCGACGCCCAACGCACAGCCGCGGGCCATGCTGGAGCAATCGACGTCGCTGAAAGGGTATGCGTCGATCGGTGACGCCCCGACGCTCAAGAACTTCGCAAGCGATTTGATCCCGACCGTGACGGCGCATCTGAACATGGCGAAGGGTCTGAAGGCGTAACGCGATCGGCCTCCGGCATTATCGAGTCATGGATCGCCCCGAGGGATGAACATAGTAATCGCCATGTCCATCCCGTTGCTTCTGGGGTGCGAGGATTGCATTTGAACAACCAGGGCGGGGAAGGCTTGGTAAAACAGGGTGACGAGTAGCGCTGCCAGAAACCGCCGTTCGGCCTGAACGCAGTCGAAGGTCCAGGGAGGGCGTATGGCTGTTCCCCCGCTTTCAGATGCGCCGCTTACGGCACGCTCAGCGTAAGCGCGTCGTGGAGACCGCAGATTATGCGGCTTGCGCGGTTGGCTGATCTGCCGGCGACATCCAGTTCCAGAGCATGATGTCGTCCCAGCGGCCGGCAGGCCAGTCGCCTGCGACTTTGGCGATAACGTCGGCGATATAGGCCTTCGGGTCGACGCCGTTCGCCTTGCAGAGCCTGCCCCGGCGAAGGCCGGGGTCTGGATGACGGTATAGATGGCCGCGGCGCGCTCGCCGCCTGCGCGAGAACCGGCAAACAACCAGTTGCGGCGTCCGACGGCCACACCGCGCAACGCACGCTCCGCGATGTTGTTGTCGATCTCGAGACGCCCGTCCTCCAGGAAGCGCGACAGCGCCGGCCAGCGCTTCGTGCCATAGGCGATGGCCTTCGCCATGTCGGACCCAGGCGACAGACGACGCAGGGCGGCGTTGAGCACCTCGCGCAAGGCATCGACCAGCGGCCGGCTTTTCTCCTGCCGGCTCCGGCATCGCACGTCGGGCGGTTGGCCGCGCACCTCGGCCTCGACGGCATAGAGCGCGCCGATCCGCCCAAGGATGTCGGTGGTCAGCGGCGTGGACGACCGCTCGTGCAGATCGAAGACCTTGCGCCGGAAATGCGCCCAGCACGCGACCTCGGTGGCGCCACCACTATACAGTCCGTCATAACCGGCATAGGCATCGGCCTGGAGAAAACCGCGGAAGCCGGTGAGATGCGCCAGCAGGTGCGCGGCGGTTCGGTCGGGCGTGAAGCGATACCAGGTCGCACGCGGTGCCGGGCTGCCGGACGCCTGGTCTCCGGCCGCGTACACACATAACCGCCCGGTCGCCGTCTTGCCCCGACCGGGGTCGAGCACCGGCACGGGCGTGTCCCCGGCCTTCGCCGGGGCAGGCTCGGCATGGATCTTGTGGGCCTTGAGCACCTCGTCGCGGATGCGGCTGACGATGGGGTCGAGGAGCACCGCGGCCTGTCCGGTCCAGCCCGCCAGCGTCGAGCGGTCGATGTCGAGCCCTTGCGCCGCCATCATCTCGGCCTGGCGGTCGAGCGGCGGATGGTGGTTGAACTTGGAGACGACGACGTGCGCCAGCGTCGCGAAGGTCGCCTTGCCCCGCGCGATGGCGCTCACCGGCACGGGCGCCTGAACAATCTTTTCACAGGACCGGCAGCTGTATTTGGGGCGGACGTTGCGCACGGCTCGCCAGCGCACCGGCACGATGTCGAGCATCTCGTGCGCATCGGACCCAAGCGGGCGCAACGCACCGCCGCAGTCCGGGCAGGTGCAGGCATCCGAAGCTGGTTCGTGGAGGACCTCCTCGCGCGGCAGATGTTCCGGCAGACTGCGGACGGGCACCGGCCGCGCCGCTGTCGGCCACCTCGAGCGCAGGCGCATCGTGCTCCGTTTCCGGTTTCTCCAGCGCCAGTTCGAGCTGCTCGATCTCGCGGCCGAGCTTCTCGGACGAGGCACCGAACTGCATCCGCCGCAGCCGGGCGATCTATCCGCGCAGGGTATCGATGAGCTGGTCGCGGGCAGCGAGTGCGGCATTGGCCCGGGCGAGCGAGACCTCCAGCGCGGCGATCCGCGCAGTGACATCAGCAGGGGAAGCGAGCGCTTCCGACACCCGGTTTCCATAGCAGATTGCATGGCAGCGGGCGAGCAAAAGCGACGCAAAACCGCCGTTTCATCCCGCCAGCGTCGGCACAGACGTCCGTTCCGGTCGGCGCCAGTGGATGCCCTCCAGCAGCATCGACAACTGCGCCGGCGTCAGCACCACCGTGCCGGTCGCCGTCACCGGTCAGACGAAGCGACCTCGGTCGAGCCGCTTGGAAAACAGGCGCAGGCCTTGCCCGTCGAACCACAGCAGCTTGACCAGATGGCCCCGCTTGCCACGAAACGCGAACAGCGCACCCGAATACGGGTTCTGCGCCAATGCCTGCTGTACCAGCACCGCCAGGCCGTCAAACCCCTTACGCATGTCCGTCACGCCGCACGCCAGGAACACCCGCGTCGGCAGAGGCACCGGGCTCACCGCAGCACAGACAACACCCGTGTCAGCGCACTCGCATCCACATCCGCATCGACGCTCACCCGCACACCGTCAGGCAAGTCGATCCGGATGAGTCCCGATAGACATGGTGCGGGTAGAGCCGGTTCGGTGACCCGAACCTCGGCGAACACGGGCAACGAAGGCACCACGCCCGCCAGCTTGCCTTCGCGCAACTGCTTGCGCCACGTGTAGATCAGGCTGCTCGACACATCGCGCCGGGCGATGACATCGCAGACCCGTACTCCCGGCCGGAATGCCTCGGCCAGGTGACGTGACCCCCGTTTCTTCATCCAGGTGGAACTAGAGACCGGCCCCTCAAAGGGACGGACGGAATGAAGCGGAAGCAATTCTCGGAAGAGCAGATCATCGGCATCCTGAAGGAGGCCGAGGCGG
>Ga0308158_10000834_pt1 | contig 40299 bp, 33 predicted proteins | sample PhyBR2_FD_201038 | JGI IMG/M metagenome (GOLD analysis project Ga0308158, IMG submission 201038) | Phyllosphere microbial communities from UC Gill Tract Community Farm, Albany, California, United States - DLSLB.R2 | ecosystem: Host-associated > Plants > Phyllosphere > Unclassified | place: USA... | reverse complement strand
ATGAGTTTGGGGTGGCCCGTCATCTGGTCAATCTGGAAGTAGTCAATACCTATGAAGGCACCCATGACGTGCATGCCCTGATTCTGGGTCGTGCACAAACCGGTATTGCTGCGTTCGGTAATTAATTCGCTCAAAATAGGCCATGTTTGGATTGGTATTCTTCATGGGCTTAAAGTTTCTAGCAGCTATCTAGGCTGGTTTAGCTATGCTAACCCAGCTTTTCTTTGAAGTTGGGATATTTTGTTTTTCAAGATTGATAGATTATTTTTTAAGTATTCGATTAAATAAGATTTTCTGTGATTTTTTAAAGTATTCCCTATGTTCTAAGTTTAGATTTTTTGATTATAAATGCTGAATATTTTGTAAAAATTTTTTGATCGGAGAATTTTTAGGATCAGTGTTGCTTATAACTGCAAAAGTTATAAACATGTATAAATAAACCCATATCGACTCTTTCTAGTGAGTTTCATATAAAAACTATCCGAACATCTATCTAACCAGTTGTATAAGAGCTTTCCTTGATAGGATGGTTTTTATACAGGTATAAATTTGTATACAAAAAGCTGATTAAATTAAATCGGCTTTTTCTGTTTTAAATGAAAATGCACAGTAAGAACAAGTTTGACCCATGCCATTTTAAGGCATAAAATGGCATTTAGTGGTGGGTACGGAGTATATTATGACTACACTTGTAAAAAAACGAGTTCAATACACGGTTGATCAGGCAATTATGGAATCAGCAGAATATATTATGGCGAAAGTTGGTCTGACCCCTGCCACCGTACTTAGCATGGTTTACGCAGAAATTGCACGTACTGGCAAAATACCAGTCACTACTCAGGTGGGTGACGAGGATTTTAATACAGCAAGATTAATTGCCGTCAGCCATAATATTCCAAGCGTAAAAGTATCTAACGATGCTGATGCTGCTGCTTTTTTAGAAGATGATGGCGGTTACTAATGGTCCAACAACTATATTGGGCTTATGTTGGCTTTACAGATATTACCGATGGCAAGACCAGACCTGTTTTGTATATTCGCCAAACGGATACCGACTATGTAGTATTCCGTTTAAGCAGTCAGTATGAAAATAAGTCTGCTTTTATCAAGAGTAAATATGTGGAAATTAAAAACTGGCAACAGGCAGGCTTAAAAAAGCTATCCTGGATTGATACAGTACAAACATATCAGTTACCTATCCATAAAACCCAACTAACGTACATTGGACAACTTTCTGCTGATGATCTGGAACGCTTAATCAAACATCTTGAAGTTAAGTAATAAACTGAATTTGTATAATTTCAACTAGAATTAATCGACACACACAATAAAAAAATCCTCCTATTGCTGGGAGGATTTTTTGTTTCTATATACTTTTAGTCACTAAAAATAACTATTAGGGGCTTATTGTATAATTTGGCTTAAGTTTATTTATAGCTAAAATTTCATTACCTTAATGATCTGATGATGCATTCTCAAGTTGAATGTTTTTTAGCCCGTCATTAACTTTATTTAAAAGATGAATCAAAGTCACCACATCATCAAAAGAAATTTTGTTTAAAGCCTGACCATAAAAATTAAAAAAATTATCCTGTAATTTATCCCAGGCTTGAAAACCGTCACTGGTCATGGCGACATTTTTTGCACGTCTGTCATGTTCATCAATAATACGCTGTACCAAGCCATCACGTTCCAGTCGCTTTAAAACAGCATCCAGATTTTGACGACTAACCCCCAGATACTCAGTCAAGTCTGAAAAGGACATGCCTGAGGTCACGTGCGGCCGGGACAGTGCACCCAGCACTGCCCAATGCACAGGAGAAATACCCAGTTCATTCGAGCACTTTCGGTCTAGCGTATTACCCACCTGAAACAATCTAAAAAAAAGTCTATTGTGGGCAGCATATAAAGATTGATCATAATTTTTCTGTAAAGCATCACTCATTCTAAAGACCACCCACATCAAAGCGTTTAAATAAAAAAGAGTATACCTTATAGGTATCTTGCATAAATAAAATTCCTGATGCTGAGAAGCATTAAAGGCGTTATAGGATTAGTAGGTCATTCGTCTTTAAAAGCGTGCTGTCATACAACCTTCTTTTTCCTGTGATACCTGTGTCACTAGAGTGAAATCTAAAAGTAAATCATGCTATATGTCAATGTATTTAATTGATAATGCAATTAAATCACTAATAATAAGGAATAAAATAAATATCTAAACTTAATTTATGTAAACATATTGACATAAAACCATTCTGATTCTATTGTATTTAAAACAGACGCTAAATTAAAAAATAGCCAGGCAAATTTGATAAAAATACAGCAGGAAGAGACATATGAAAGGATTGAAGAATAAGGTTGTAGTCGTGACCGGTGGTGCAGGTGGAATTGGTTCAGCAACCTGCCGACGTTTGGCTGAAGAAGGTGCCAAAGTGGCGATCTTTGATATGAATCTTGAAGCGGCAGAAAAACTGGCTAATGAAATTAACAACCAGCATGGTCAAGCTCTAGCAGTTCAGTGTGATATTACCCAAAGCGATGTCGTTGAACAGGCAGTTCAGCATATAGAAGCAAAACTTGGACCAATTGATGGGTTGGTCAATAACGCAGGCTGGGATATTTTCAAACCCTTTGTCAAAAGCAATCCGCAAGAATGGGACAAACTGATTCAGATCAATCTGGTCGGTATGCTGAACATGCACTTTGCAGTACTCAAAGGTATGGTTGAACGCAACTCTGGAAGCATTGTCAATATTGCTTCTGATGCCGCACGTGTCGGTTCTTCGGGTGAGGCTGTGTATGCTGCATGTAAAGGGGGACTGCTTTCATTTTCTAAAACACTGGCCCGTGAACATTCTCGTAACAACATCAAAATCAATGTGATTTGTCCGGGACCGACCGATACCGCTTTACTTGCAGGTGTCACTGAAGGTGCGTCTAATCCGGAAAAACTCCGTGAAGCTTTTGTTCGTGCAATTCCACTCGGCCGTCTGGGTCAGCCCGAAGATTTGGCGTCTTCGATCGCCTTCTTCTTAAGTGATGATGCCAGTTTTATTACCGGACAAGTACTCAGTGTTTCTGGCGGTTTAACCATGAATGGCTAAGCAGAGCGCGTAACTCGTGATTAAGAATAAAAGTCAGATAAGCAATACAGGAAGCAATAAAATGAATTTTGAAGATATTTTATACGAAGTAAAAAATGGCGTTGCTTGGATTACGATAAACCGCCCTGAAAAAATGAATGCCTTCCGTGGTCAAACCTGCGATGAAATTATCCGCGCACTTAATAAGGCGGGTTATGACCGTGACGTGGGGGCAATTGTCCTCACAGGTGCAGGTGAAAAGGCATTCTGTACGGGTGGAGATCAATCCGCACATAATGGCAATTATGACGGTCGTGGCACCATTGGCTTACCGATGGAAGAAATGCATACCGCAATTCGTGATGTGCCTAAACCGGTGATTGCACGGGTACAAGGTTATGCGATTGGGGGCGGTAATGTATTGGCAACCATTTGCGATTTAACCATTTGTTCCGAGAAAGCGATTTTTGGTCAGGTTGGCCCGAAAATGGGATCAGTGGATCCAGGCTATGGTACAGCTTTCCTTGCTCGAGTCGTGGGTGAGAAAAAAGCGCGTGAAATTTGGTATATGTGCCGTCGTTATTCAGGTCAGGAAGCTGTTGAAATTGGCTTAGCCAACAAGTGTGTTCCAGCAGATCAATTGGATGCCGAAGTCCAGGCATGGGCAGAAGAAATCTGTCAGCGTAGTCCGACCGCGATTGCAATTGCCAAACGTAGCTTCAATATGGATACCGCACATCAGGCGGGAATTGCCGGGATGGGCATGTACGCACTGAAATTGTATTACGACACAGAAGAGTCACGTGAAGGTGTTAATGCACTTAAGGAAAAACGCCAGCCTGAATTTCGTAAGTTCTATAAATAAGGAAAAAAAGCATGACTAAAAATCCTTATATTACAGAAGAATTAGAATTTTTAGCAGAAACGGCTGAAAAGTTTGCACAAAAATTTATTGCACCGGGTTTTTTAGAGCGCGATCAAAGTCGAATTTTTGATCGTGAGCTGGTCAAAAAAATGGGTGAAATGGGTTTTATTGCACCAGAATTGCCTGAACAGTATGGCGGTCAAGGAATGGGCCGTCTGGCTGCAGGGATTATCCATGAGGCAGTGGCCAAGGCAGATTTAAGTTTTTCCTATATTAATCTGCTCGCTTCGCTAAATGGCCAGATTCTGGCTGAACACGGACAACCTGAAGTGGTAGAGCCTTGGCTGAAAAAACTTACCGCGGGTGAAGCGATTTTTTCAATTGCCCTGACCGAACCGCGTGGTGGTTCAGATGCTGCTAACCTGCGTTTAAGAATCGAACGTGATGGCGATGATTATGTGATTAATGGTGAAAAAACCTCGATTTCTGCTGCCGATCAGGCCGATGCATCAGTGGTGTTTGGCCGTACTGGTGCCAATGAAGATGGCGCACATGGCGTAACAGCATTACTGGTTCCGATGGATTTGCCGGGAATTAGCACCACACGTTTTGATTGTCATGGCCAGCGTGCCATTGGTCGCGGTTCAATCTTCTTTGATAATGTGCGTGTACCAGTCAATCATCGTTTAGGTGATGAAAACAAAGGTTTTGTCCAAGTCATGCAAGGTTTTGACTTTTCACGTGCCTTGATTGGTTTACAGGTGTTGGCCGTTGCCCGCGTCAGCCTGGATGAAGCGTGGGAATATGCTTCTCAACGTGAAGCGTTTGGCCAGCCCCTCACGGCTTTCCAAGGGGTATCGCATCCATTGGCCGAGTATGAAACTCAGGTAGAAGCGGCACGTTTACTCTGCTTGCAAACCTTATGGCTAAAAGATCATGACTTACCACACACTTCAGAAGCCGGGATGTGTAAGTGGTGGGGACCGAAACTGGCTTATGACGTGATTCATCAATGTTTGCTCACCTTTGGTCATGCCGGTTATGACCGTGGTGTGATGGAACAACGTATGCGTGATGTACTGGGCTTCCAGATTGGGGATGGTACAGCACAAATCATGAAAACCATTATTGCGCGTAAAAAAGCAGGACGCAAAGCGGTACCGGCCTAAGATGAACGCATCGTAATCATTATTTCAGATTGTTCAAATAGCGATTTGAGCAATCTGGAGAATTTGGATCTGCAATTTGATGGCTGACGTCTATTGTGTGATTTAACAAAGAGAACAATTGGATAATTATAAAATTGGAGTTATGGAATGGATTTCGATGCGGTTCTTTTACCCCCACGTCGGGAAGAAATGTTGCAACAAGGCTATTGGTTAAATAAAACCATTCTTCAGTCATTGAATGAAGCGGTACAGCAATATCCTGACAAAGTGGCATTGGTCAGTTATAAAACTGAAGATCAATCTGAAAAAAGCTTTACCTATCGGGAAATGCTGCATACTGCCAATAAGATTTCCTTGGGACTGAAGCGTTTAGGTGTTCAAAAGCAAGATATTGTCTCTTGCCAGTTACCCAACTGGTGGGAGTTCACTTTATTGTATATCGCTTGTCGTCGTATAGGCGCAATCCTTAATCCGCTGATGCCAATTTTCAGAGAGCGCGAACTTTCATTTATGTTGAAACATACTGAAAGTAAAGTGTTCATTGTACCTAAAGTCTTTCGTAAGTTTGATCATGAAAAACTGGCCTATCAATTACAGAGAAATACTGAAACCCTAGAGCACGTCGTAGTAGTAGGCGGAGAGGGCGAGAATAGTTTCGAAAAATTATTATTAAATCACGGTCTGGATAATGACCCGCAAATCTTAAATACCCTCAATGATGTCACGATTACAGCTGACGATATTGCTCAGCTGGTATTTACCTCAGGTACTACAGGCGAACCTAAAGGTGTGATGCATTCAGCAAATACCTTATTTTCCAATATTGTACCGTATGCCAAGCGTTTACATTTAAGCAAAGACGACGTGATTTTTATGGGTTCGCCAATGGCCCACCAAACAGGCTTTATGTACGGCTTAATTATGCCGGTCTTGTTAAAAGCTAAAGCGGTGTTACAGGATGTGTGGGATGTAAATACTGCGATTGATTTGATTCATAAGCATCAAGTTACCTTTACCATGGCCTCTACTCCATTTTTAAATGATTTATCTGAAGCGGTATTGGATACCCACCAATCGTTAGATAGCTTGAAGTTATTCTTATGTGCGGGTGCGCCAATTCCAAGCACGCTGGTTCAAAAAGCACGTCAAAATTTGGGTGTTAAAGTCATTTCAGCTTGGGGCATGACTGAGTGTGGCGCTGTAACGACCACTCGCCCTGAAGATGATGATGAGCGTTCATTTAATACCGATGGACTACCACTTCCTGGTGTTGAAGTTAAAATTGTGGATGATCACGGTGAGATATTACCACCGCATCAATCGGGTACGCTGATGATTCGTAGTTGTTCGAATTTTGGTGGATATATGAAACGGCCGCATTTAAATGAAACCAGTGAAGACGGTTGGTTTGATACAGGCGATATTGCCTATCAGGACGAGCAGGGCTATATCCGTATTGCGGGTCGTAAAAAGGATGTCATTATTCGGGGCGGTGAAAATATTCCAGTTGCCGAAGTGGAATCATTAATTTATTTACATCCCGATATTGCTACAGTCGCTTTAGTCCCTTATCCAGACGACAGAATGGGTGAAAAAGCCTGTGCAATTGTGAAGCTAAAAGAAGGGGCTGAGCAAATTGTATTAAAAGATCTAGTCGATTTCTTGAAAATGCATAATCTGGCCAATCAATATTTACCAGAGCGTTTGGAAGTATGGGAAGACATCCCCATGACGCCTTCAGGCAAGATTCAAAAATTTAAACTCCGTGACTTGTTGCAGCAAAGTGCAAAAGTATAAAAAGCGTTTGATTTAAGAAAAAAATAAAAAACTTATCCTTGATAAATATCTCTGCTGATATTTATCAAGGAAGTACTGCATCTTCAAAAATAGATTTTCAATAAGGAAAATTTGATAAATCTAGAATAAAAATGGAATTTAAGAATGAAAAAATATTTAGATAACATGGCTCAACCTGCGCTTGGTCTAGCAATTTTAATAATTACGACTTCAAACCATGCGGCAATGACACTGGAACAACAGGTGGCCCATTTGCAAAAGCAAGTTCAGGAATTGCAGACTTTAATGCAGCAGCAAAAACAGGCCAGTGAAAAGATTTCTGCCGATCTGCCAATATTACAAGAAAAATCAGCTCTAAAAACTGATCTCAAGCAGATGGTGACAAAAGGCGGTGCTGAATTTGAATTGTATGGGAACGTTCGTGCGGATGCGAGTTATCAGGCCAAAGGACCAAGCACCATGTATAACTATATTAGCGCTGTTCCCTTGGAAGGCAGTGTCAATGAGGGCAATAATTCGGATAAATTTCAAAGTACCTTAAATGCAACGCGATTCGGCTTCAATTTTAAAACCCCTAAAATAGGTGAGCACAGCGTTGGCGGTAAAGTGGAAATGGATTTTTTTGGAGGAGCTGGACGGGATTCCTTCCGTATCCGTCATGCCTATTTAACTTATGATCAGTGGCTCATTGGTCAAACCTGGTCAAACTTCAACGCAATTGAATATTTCCCTGAAACGGTCGATGCCTCGCTTTCTGTGGGTGGTTCTTTAACCCGTGTTCCACAAGTGAAATTCAGCTATCCAGTAGATAAAAATATGAATCTTGCCTTTAGCTTAGAGGATTCTAAAGCTGAAACGGTAACCACTACAGGTACCCAAGGGTTTACCACGGATGCTCGGGCGAAACTGAAACTTCCTTCTGCGGTCGGCCGGCTGAACTATAAGTTTGATAATGGTTCTGCACTTTCAGGGCGTCTGTTTTTAACCCAAAAATCAACCAATCATGAAGGAAATGATGATTTCTTGGCATGGGGCGCAGCATTGGGCGGCAAATATCAAGTGGCAGAAAATACGCTACTTCGATTTGATTATAATCACATTAAAGGCGACACCAAGAATGTACTTTGGTCTAATTATGCCTATGTTTTTGATGTTAATGGTGAGATGAAACCTAATGAATTTGATGTGGTCACTTTGGGTTTAACACAGAAAATCACCCCTAAAATCCGTTCTACTTTAGGGTTTGGTTATATGCGAGCAAATACGGATAATCATTTTGCCGATTTAGTGCGTAATGATTTAACTCAAAATAAAGAGTTAAAAGAAGGTTGGATTAATATGTTCTATAACCCGGTTAAACCTATTAATTTGGGTGTTGAATATATGTATGGTGAACGAAAAACTTTTGACGATCAAAAGGGCATAGATAACCGTGTGAATTTCACAGCAATTTATGATTTTTAAAAAAGATTTAATTTAGTAGGGATTTTATATTTTTATAAAATTAAGTCTCTTTAGATGATCGGGTTACAAAGTAAGGAGGGAAGCTGTTTTGGTCGTATTCGGAACGCGGATAGGTCTTCTAATTAGCTACCCTTTTATCTAAATCAGATAGGATCTATTGGACTAAGATAACTCTAATTTTAAAAAAATTATCAGAGAAAATTATATGAATTCAGTGAAAAATCAAATTCTATGTAAAAATACAGCTTGGAAAAATTATAATGCTGATAATCCAACTGCTGATATATGTCAATATGCTAATGATGTACATCAAACTATTTACTGTCCAGAAAATCCAAAAAAACTATTCTTAAGGTCAACATATCATATTTTATAAGTAAAATAGAAACCCCTTAAGTTATTGAATTTTAGTTTAAGAAAGAAGGATATGAAGTTATGGTTAGGTATATCTGATTTAACATAATCTATATTATACGAAATCAGTTTGTAAGCCCAAAATAGAAATGTCCGGTTTCTCCAAAGTAAAAATGTCCACTTTTAGAATATGCACTTTTGCAATTTCATTAGGGGACGGTTTGATATGTTGGTGTCTATGTCGGATAAAGAACTTAAACGATTGCCAGTCTTGCAGGAAATCTGCGATCAACGCATAACTCCATGGAATATTTGCTAAGCCTATTTATGTCAGTATTCATGGCTTCCGTTTCTATGACCGCAATGTCGGAGAGCGCTTTAATGGCGGTCGACTTTACAGCCCCTATACTCTCACCAAAAAAACAATCTTATATTGCTTATAAATCATACAGATAATCATTATTATCAAGGTTTAATCAGTTTGATATAAAATCTATTCGGCAGTTTTTCACTTAAAGTAGCCAGAATTTAACCACGTATTTAAATCATTGCTTTGGGTATAAAAACTGGCTGCTTAGAATAAAGGATTAGAGCATTACACTTATTTTATCCAATTCATTACACTTTCCATTGTATAAATCACATGAAGCGTGGCACTAGCTCCGCTCTTTTTCAGATTCGAGATATATTGTTTTTATTTCGTCAGTATAGGAGATATAACAACTGCCTAACTGGCGGTTGTTCTTATATTGCATTATTTAGTAAATAATACTTTCAAATTTAATGAGTGATATATGCTTTGCATAGGGGGAAAACTGTCATTTCCGAAATTAGGAATGTCAATTATTATTGCAGAACTATATAAGCGCATTTATTTAATTGGTCCCACCTACTAGGCTAGCAGATGAATTTTATTTTTTTACAATCATAGTAAAAGATTAATCTCGTTGAAATAATTCACTTTTTTATTAAACCTATCTTTTTTATAAATAATATAAATATATATATAAGAAAACTTGATTATTTTTATTATTAGTGTATAGTTAACTTAACTAGAAAAAAGTCTTGTTTCGGTAAATCTTCTTTAAGTATCGCAGTTTTAGTCATAATCCTTCGTTTTTCAGATTTTAAGTCTCATTCTTTATTATTTCATAGTTATACTCAGCCAATAAAATGGCTAAAAATTATTAAAAATCAGTAGGATTTATTATGTCAAACTCGAATGTTGTTAAAGGTACTGTTAAGTGGTTCAACGAAACTAAAGGTTTCGGTTTCATTCAACAAGAATCAGGTCCAGATGTTTTTGCTCATTTCAGCGAAATTGCTAGTTCAGGTTTCAAAACCTTAATGGAAGGCCAGCAAGTTGAATTCAGCGTAGCTCAAGGTCAAAAAGGACCGAATGCTGTAAATATTGTTGCTATCTAAGCAATAATAAACAGTAATAAAAAAGCACTCATTAGTGCTTTTTTTAATTTAAATGGTCGTAATTTTTATATTTCTTTACCTTAATTATTTAAATTAAATCATAAAGTCGTAGAAGAAAATTATAAATATCGAATAGCTGATTTAGTCATTTATCTCCCATAATTTTATCAAGGTATATTAATGTTTAAACAAAGTATCAGTGTAAAAGATCAATTTGGTGTTAAACACTTTATTCAGGCAACAGTTGACAATCATTTTGCAAATACCCAATCATTTTCGAATATAAAACATATTACGGTAGATGGTGAGGATATTCGTCCTAGTTTTGAAATGTTTTTCCAAAGTACCTTAAGTGGAAAAATTTTCAAGATTATATAGATTTGAATCCGGCTCAGGGCTATCTATCTTCATATGGCTGATATGACGTGCAGATCTTTGAGGATTTTATATAAATTGTTATTCAATTGCTCCCATCTGAAAGCTGTCAAACCTGTTTAGCCCGATAGTTATCAAGTTCTTATTTCACGATAGATGGCGGAAACGGGCTAATTCTTAGGCAAATTTTAAAAATAAAAATTTACCTTTCTAGGCGACATAAATTCCATATCTTTCTTCTTTATAAAGCAAGAGGAATGTGACTACCTCTACTTTAAAGCCATTCTTTGGTATCATCTGCCACAGGCGCTCCATTCGTCATATGCATGATCATGGCGTGAGCGATGCTGCCCTGAAATGGAATTTCTGGTAACTGATCAAACTTGAAAAACTGCGCATCACTCAGTTCATTCTCCTGTATTTGAATGTCGCCGGCATGATATTCTGCCTTAAAAGCCATCATCAAGTTGCTTGGAAAAGGCCATGGCTGACTTGCCAGATATTGAATTTTGTGACCTGAAGTCCCACTTCTTTCAGAGTTTCACGACGCACAGCTTCCTCAAGCGTTTCCCCGACCTCCACAAACCCGGCAATTAAACTGTACATCTGGGTTTTATTGCGGGCATTTTTCGCCAGTAAAATTTCATTTGTCCCGCGGGTAATGATGGTAATGACACATGGATTGACTCTTGGGTACTGATTATAGCCACAGGCAGGACAGACCATTGCATACTGACTAACATGCTGCTGCGTCTGATGGCCACAATGACTGCAAAACTGATGATTACGACGCCATTCTAGTAACTGAACCGCACGGCTTGCCTGTTCGAACTGCTGTCTACTCCATACCTGTACTAGCTGCCGGATCGGAATAAGCTGATAGCCTTCGGGTACAGCCTCATTCTCCTCCAGATCTCGTGAAATGACTTCACCATCTCCAGACAAGTTCAAGTCATGCTGCAGTCTTTCCACCTGAGGTAATTGAAAATACTCGTCAACCAGCAGTTGCTGCTGTCTAAAAATATAAGCTTTTGAGTGCATGCTGATTCAGATCCCTGGATTAAAAAAATCCCATACAGGGGGCGTATGGGACAAAACTAAGGAAGCTTCCATGAAGTAACTTCATGGCAAATACTAGGCGCAACCTGATTGAATTACAATCACAATAATTTGTATCCTTTTGATTAAAATCACATAATTTTCACGCTTGTTATGCCACAAGTGACCTGGGAAAATTCCAGACAGCAAGTATGCTTGAGCCATTCATTGTTAAAAGCCATGTCCCTGTTGACCCGGCTTGCTGCGCAGAGTATTTTCACAAAAAATTGAACTCATGGCATTTACACTGCTGTTTCCTCCACCTGCTGAATCCCTTTTATGCGTTTTGGTTTAATCCTCGGTGATCAACTTCATCATCAGCTGTCGACACTCAAATTCCTGAACCGTACACAGGACGTCATCTTGATGGCGGAAGTAATGGAGGAAAGTACGTATGTCTCGCATCATCCACAAAAAATAGCCCTGATTTTCAGCGCTATGTGCCACTTTGCCAAGGAACTCAAAGCTCAGGGGTGGCGTGTCCGCTACCATCCCTTTCAACGTGACAGCAGGCTCCGTAAACTGATTGATTTTGTTGATGCACAGCAGCAAGTGTTGCCAGCAACCGCACTGGTCATTACCCATTGTGGTGAATACCGTCTGCAGCATGAAATTGAAAATCACTGGAGCAGCCAGCTGCAACTGCCGCTGCACTGCCTGAATGACGATCGCTTTTTTTGCAGTCCTGCCCAGTTCCGGCAATGGGCCAGCCAGTACCACAGCTTGCGCATGGAATATTTCTACCGTGAAATGCGCAAGCAAACAGGTTATTTAATGCAGCAACAGCAGCCGCTGGGGAAACAGTGGAATTATGATAGTGCCAACCGCAAGACTTGGTCAGGCCAGCCTTGCCTGCTCCGCTACGATTTGAGCTTGATCAGATTGATTTGGATGTGATTGAACTGGTCAGACGCGAGTTTCCCCAACACATCGGGCATATTGCAAATTTCCACTGGGCAACTACTCGCAGCAATGCCCTGCTGGCGCTGCAGCATTTTATTGCCAACAATTTGCCTCATTTTGGTGATTACCAAGATGCCATGGTGTATGGCGAAGATACCCTGTTTCACAGCCTGCTGTCGCCGTACTTGAATTGCGGTTTGCTTGTGGCAAAAGAGGTCTGTGATGCAGCAGAAGCTGCCTAGTACAGCGGTCATGCTCCACTGAATGCGGTGGAAGGCTTTATTCGGCAAATTCTCGGCTGGCGGGAATATGTCCGTGGCATTTACTGGCTGCGGATGCCCGAATACGCCAGCAGTAATGTATTGAATTATTCTGCTGCCCTGCCACAATTTTACTGGACGGGTCGAACCAAAATGACCTGCATGGCAGAATGCTTTCGCAATACCTTTGAACATGCCTATGCCCATCATATTCAGCGTCTGATGATTACCGGTAACTTTGCTCTGTTAAGCGGTGTGGATCCTCAGCAGATCAGTGAATGGTACCTGGCGGTCTATGCCGATACTTATGAATGGGTAGAACTTCCGAACACCTTGGGTATGGTGATGCATGCTGATGGCGGTTTACTGGCAAGCAAGCCCTATGCGGCTTCCGGAAATTACATTCAAAAAATGTCCAATTACTGTAAGCACTGTCCTTACAATATTAAAACAAGGACGGAAGCCGATAGTTGTTCTTTTAACAGCCTGTATTGGTATTTTATGATCAGGTATGAGGGACTCTTCCGCTCCAATCCTCGGATGGGCATGATTTATCGACAGCTGGATAAACTGCAGGACAAAGATGAAATCATTGCATATGCCTAACAGTTACTAAGTCAGGTTAATGAGTTATAACAGCATGAAAAAGCAGCATTTACCGGAAAAAACCTGTGCTCACTGCCTACATCCCTTTACCTGGCGCAAAAAATGGCAACGCTGCTGGGATGAGGTCAGATATTGTTCTGAAAGATGCAAACGCCAGTCTAAACAGCGCCTATCATGAAATCGCGCTGCTAGAAACGTTTGTACTGCCGCGAACAATAGGCCCGAATCACATCCGGTGAACGCAGTTGCAAATGTTTAGTTTTACGTCCTGTCACTCGTTCACGCCAGAGTTTAAAACTACCTGGTTTCATATTTTGACGCATTAAGCGAATCACTGCAGACTCATTCAAACCGAACTCACGCTGAATGGCTTCAAAAGGTATTCTATCCTCCCAAGCCATTTCAATAATCCGTGATAGATCTGCTCCTACATATTCAGTTACATGATGCACAACATCCCCCTTATTCCTTTAATTTGTTTAAAAATATAGAAAGTTGATTGATTAAGTTCAAACGAATATCTATCTATAGCTCCTGATCAGGTCAAACTGACGGATGTCATTTTATGAAAAGGAACATGAAGAATTCGTGATTTTTTAGGCTGCTCTGTATTTTTATTATTCAATACTATTCACGTGTAGCCAACATAACACTTTGCAGATCCTTTTAAGTGTTTTCTATAAGCGGATCATCAATTTTAAATACTTTGAGTTACATTTATGGTTTATAAGCACCTGATTAATTATCTATTTTATCGAACTAACAGGTATCTACAAAATTAGTGGATATTCAAAGATACTTGCAAAATGTTTTCGAAACAAAAGTAAAATTTGGGGATGAGATTCAATTTAATTGCGGAGATTTATAATATAGCACTGAGCAAAAGTGATTTATGAAAGATCTATTATCTTCAAAAATACTCATTAATTTTTTATAAAAAAAGAAGCTATTTATAGCTCCTATTCAAAAAATATATGCTGTTTAACATTTATTCTAGATAATCTGTACGTAATAGAGGGATCTGTTGGGCGTGGCATTGGCGACGAATGGTCAAATCCATCTTAGAAATCGCTTGTGTAGTTAAGTGTGACTGTTCATATGCCAATAAACCTTGTAATTTTTTTAATAAACTCATCATTTTCCTATTTCCCTCAAGTTCTTAAACCAAATTTAATGACAGTATTTTATTTTATAAACATCTAATTCATATAAATATAATTATTGAATTTTATGAAATATAGGATTCACTTAAGATTCATAGCGGCAACCCAATAAGGAGTAAAGCTGGAGCAAGAGAGCTTTAAAAACACCTGATTTTTTAGTCAAGATCAGGTATTTTTTAATTCACATGTGCAATTCAGTTATTTTAAGAAGTTTGCTTGATTAATATCAGATAATACTGAATTGATCTGAAATATTTTTCCACGAATATTTTTTACCCCAAAACTCGTCAGACGCGCAGTGTGCATTTTTAAATACTTTTCCGCATTTTCTTGATAATCAAACAGGTATATACCACCTGCTTCCTGAGTATCACTATTTTCTGTCCAGATTTTCCAGATCATACCTGTTTCCAGATTAATACTTTCAGCAAGAGTTTGATAGGCTTGGCTCATCGCTTCACCAAATGGACCTTGAGATGGGAAATCTACCTGAAGAATAACGGCCATTGTTTTATCCTTTATAATCAAATACCGACCTTAATACTTGAACATTTTATAAATTTTTGTGCAAGTAATAAAAAAATCTTTGAGGTAGGCTTTACTCTTATAAAAATGAAATATTCCAGTTTTTAGGCCAGCAGAAAATTTCAGTGCTTGAGATTTTTCTGTTTTCACAAACCTGGGGCTATATCTGAATACTAAATACTAAATTGCTATCAATTTCTACACACCCCTATTACTAATAAATTGCAAAAGGAAAAAGGATAGCTATTAACTTCAATTATATAGTCTAGACTTAACAAACCTATATAGCCTGGATAATTTTTTAGGGCGGGTATCTATTCTTTGATTATTATTACAACATCCTAAACAAGAGTAGGTTTTGGCTGCTCCAGTGACCGATAAAGATTCGATCTGGATTAGCTAAAGTATGTGTGTGTGCTATTTGTTGTTTTGAATCTTAATATAAGAATGCTGGGATGCGATATGTACTTTTCACTTAGACAAAATCTTCTGCCCGATCAAAAACAACCCAATCAAACTTAGAAAGCGATCCAACGTGATAAATCAGCAAGAAATCCCCCGGACATGCAATTTTCGGCGTTTTTCCATTGATTACAACTTTAGGTATGATCTGCTCTTTTCTCGCCAAAAGCTCGCTATTGGTAATTAAAAGCATCATAACTTGCTTCAGCTTAACTAGCTGTAGTAACTACGATGATAAAGCCTTTGCCCATCTGCTAGAAAACTTTTGGTGTAGTTCGCTGCGCGAGGTAAAACGGCATGTTTAGATTTAACTGTTTTTCGAGGGCATTGAATAAATCTTCTACAACATCGGAAATAGATCTATTGTCCTACTGCTGTAAATATCTTTAAGTATTTTTATTAGGGTTATAGAGCTTCACAAAAAATTCACCCTGACATACTTATTATTATAATTGAAATTTAAGTGATCAAAGATATTTTCAAGTCACACTTAGCCGGATTAATTACGGCAATGCTTACTATATTTACATGTAGTAAGCATTTTATTTGATCTATTTTTAATAATTGTAAGGTAAATATAGGTCAGATTAATTTTTTATTTTTTAGATTAAAAAATAAGTATTTTGATTTCTGAATTTTTTATTCTCTGTAGATTTGGTACTTAACTATTTTCTATTTATTATATTTTAATAAATAGAAAATATTATGATTTTACTGACTTTTTAAATATAAATGGATGAATCCGTGGCTATAAGATTTGTGGCTAAATCTAAATTACCGACCGCTTTTGGTGATTTTGACATTATTGTATTCCAAGACCCGGATACAGGCGAAGAACACATTGCTCTTTCTCAGGGATTGGATGCCATTTCAGCGCAACCCGTCTTAGTCAGAATTCATTCTGAATGTCTAACCGGAGATGCTTTTGGCTCATTAAAATGTGATTGTGGTCCACAATTACATTCCACAATGAAAATGATCAGTGATGACGGTCAGGGGGTTATTTTATATTTACGCCAAGAAGGTCGAGGTATAGGGTTGACGAATAAAATTCGGGCCTATGCACTTCAAGATCAAGGACATGATACCGTTGATGCAAATCTGATTTTAAACTTACCCGCAGATGCACGTCACTATGATATGTGTACTGTTATGCTAGGTTATTTAAACTTAAAGAAGTTAGTTTAATTACTAATAACCCTCTTAAAATTAATGCTTTAAAAGATTTAGGTATAAATGTAGTAGAGCGTGTGCCTATAACGGTAGGTTTAAATAAATTTAATGAGAATTATTTGCAAACAAAACAAGAGCGCATGTCACATATGTATGATAAATGTGATTTTTAGTAGACGCGGATTTAAATTTCTTAAATTAATATGCTGGATTGAAAATGCTCAATAAAATTTTATTAATATCATTTTGTCTTATTCCATTAAACGCAATTGCAGATGAAAATCAACCTGCCAGCAAAAGATCAACAGGCTTTAGCACAGGCTTAGGGATTGTCGGAAGCACGGGGCTATATATTGGTGAAGATACAAACCTTATCCCAGTCCCCTTATTATCTTATGAAGGAAATCGCTTCTTTTTACGGGGGCTCTATGGAGGCATGAAACTCTATAAAAATGAGTTAATCACCTTGAATGGCATCGTGAACGTCAATATGAATAAACTTGATGTTGATGATTTAAATGAATCGAAGTTGGCTCAAAAAAATTTAAGTAAAGGGCAATTAGAAGATCGTAATATCAGTGCTGATGTTGGTTTAGAAGCAATAGTGAAAGTACCCTATGGCATTATTTCTATGCAAGTAGTCAATGATATTGGCAACGCCAGTGATGCGGCAGAAGTAAAAGCTAATTATCAGTATTTTTGGCGCTTAAATAATCAATGGACTCTTATGCCAAATGTGGGAGTGGAATGGTTGTCGGATAGCCGAGCCAATTATTATTACGGCACACTAGATAGCGAAGTTACTAAGGGGATAGAAAAATATAGACCTAATAACCTCATTATTCCATATCTTTCCTTAGCGGCAAGTTACTCATTGAATCCAAAAATAAGAGTAACTTCGGCCGTAACCCATAAATTTTTACCCGATAAAATAGTAGATAGTCCCTTAATTGATAAAGATTCAATGACCAACTTCTTTATGGGAATTACCTATAAATTCTAAGTTTATCTAAACTTAACGTAATACAGCTGATACCAAGTCAAAATATGAGCCCAAAATAGAAATGTCCGGTTTCTCGAAAGAAAAAAATGTCCGCTTTTAGAATACTCAATTAGAGATTTTATTAGCGGGCGGTTTAATATGTTGAGCTCTATGTCAAATAAAGAACTTAAACAAGTGTCCGTATTGCAAGAAGCCGGTAATCAAATGCTTAACCCAGTTCCCGGACTGCTGAATACTTCATATCTCAGAACGTCAAAGCAGACGTTTAAAACAAATATAAATGCTCAGTAGATGCATTAGCACAGACTGCACGTAACCAAAACGGCCATTGATCGTTTAAATTTGAAAGATACAGAAATCCTGTGCGCTGACAAAGGCTATGATTCAGAATTCCCCAGAGCAAAGATCAATAGTACTGAAACTCAAGCAAATATTCCTAGAAGAAACCACTCAAAAAACAACAATAAACCTATGGACGGGTATTTATATAAAATCAGCCACTGAGTTGAAAACACATTTGCAAGATTCAAACAGTTTAGAGATATTACCAGTCAATATGACAAGCTAAAGCGAAACTACGAAAATTCAGTTGCCTTAGCCTGCATATTTGTCTGGTTCCCATTGTGAAATGTCAACAGATCCTGATTTTTTGCTAATTTTCCACTCAATGGGATAGAAATAATTATGAGGATATATCCATACATAGATACTTCATTTCAAGATACTCATCCATACCAAATTTAGAACCTTCACGACCTAATCCAGATTGCTTTACTCCCCCAAATGGAGCAACTTCATTTGAAATAGCACCGGTATTAATCCCGACCATTCCATATTCCAATGCTTCACCTACTCGCCACTGACGTGCTGTACTTTGGGTGAATACATAAGTTGCCAAGCCGAACTCTGTATCGTTCGCCATTTGAATTGCCTCTTGCTCCGTTTCAAAGCGGAAAAGTGGCGCAAGCGGACCAAATGTTTCTTCTTTCGCTATCCGCATCTGTTGGGTGACTTCAGTTAAAAGTGTGGGCTCGAAGAATGTACCGCCAAGACTGGAACGCTGCCCGCCAATTTTCACTTGTGCACCTTTGCTGACAGCATCAGCAATATGTGACTGCACTTTTTCAATCGCAGCTTCATCAATCAGCGGACCCTGTGTAGAGGATTCATTACGCCCATCCCCTACTTTCAAGTTGGCAACCGCTGTCGCCAGCTTTTCAACCAGTGCATCATAAATGCCATCTTGTACATAAATTCGATTGGCACAAACACAGGTCTGTCCACTATTGCGGAATTTACTTGCCATGATGCCCTGTACCGCTTGTTCAAGGTTTGCATCATCAAACACCAGAACAGGTGCATTGCCTCCGAGTTCCAAAGACAGTTTTTTAATGCTTGGTGCACATTGCTGCATCAACATACGACCGACCTGAGTAGAACCTGTAAAGCTTAACTTTTTTACGGTATCACTTTCACACAGGGCTTTACCCACTTCAATCGCATTACCACTGATATGCAGCAGGACATCTTGCGGCAGACCTGCACGCAATGCCAACACTTCCAGAGCATACGCTGTTAAAGGGGTTTGTTCAGCTGGTTTAACCAGCATTGTACAACCCGCAGCAATGGCAGGAGCTGCTTTACGTGTAATCATTGCCGCAGGAAAATTCCAAGGCGTAATTGCAGCAGTTACACCAATGGCTTGCTTGATCACCAATAAACGTTGATTGGCAACAGTTGGAGTCAAAATCTCACCATCAGTGCGGCGAGCCTGCTCGGCAAACCAACGAATGAATGAAGCTGCATAACCAATTTCACCCCGGGCTTCAACCAAAGGCTTACCTTGTTCAGCAGTTAAAATCTGAGCCAATGACTCTTTATTTTCCTGCATCAGATTAAACCAGGCCCAAAGTACATCTGCACGTTCCAGCGCGGTCTTTGCTTTCCATGAAGTCTGGGCTTGCTGAGAACGAGCAATCATCTGTTCTACAGCAGCTCGGTCATAGGATTTTACCCATGCCAAAGTGTCGTGTGTGGCTGCATCTTTGACTTCAATATAAGCACCAGTTGCAGGCTGATCAAAACTGATGTCAGGATGCTGTAATAAATTTCTGTATTGCGCTTGAAGCATGATTGTTACTCTTTAATTATGCTGCGACAGACAGTGCAAAACCTTGTTTCAAAATGGTCAAGCCGGCACGGAATTGTTCTGCAGGAATTGTTAACGGATATAAGAAACGAATTACATTACCATAACGACCACAAGTTAAAATTAACAGGCCATTTTGCATGGCATGGTTTTGTACAGCTTTTGCCTGTTCGGCAGTTTCTAGTTCAACTGCAACCATCGAGCCTAATGCACGAATATCTTTGACCATCGCAGAAGACATTTTCAGTTCATGTAATACATCTACCAGCTCTGCCCCTAATTTATTGGCCCGTTCACAAAGACCTTCTTCTTCAATTACATCCAATACTGCGTGAGCAGCAGCAACAGCAACCGGATTACCGGCATAAGTTCCGCCCAAACCACCTGGATTTGGTGCATCCATCACTTCAGCGCGGCCAACCACACCTGAAATCGGGAAACCACCGCCCAAGCTTTTGGCCATGGTGATCAAATCTGCTTTGGTATCATAATAATCCATGGCAAACAGCTTGCCTGTACGGGCAAAGCCGGACTGTACTTCATCTGCAACCAGTAAAATCCCATTTTGGTCACAGAGCACACGCAAACGTTTTAAAAACTCTGCAGGTACCACATTAAAACCGCCTTCACCTTGTACAGGTTCAAGTACGATTGCTGCAACATCGTGTGCTGCAATATCTTCTGCAAAAATATCTTCGATGCTCTGAATGGCATCATCTACGCTAATCCCTTTAGCTTCTACCGGATAACGTGCATGGAAGACACCGCCCGGCATCACACCAAAATCACGTTTATAAGGCGCAGTTTTACCTGTCATTGCCATCGTCATAAACGAGCGGCCATGAAAACCGTTACCAAAAGTTACAATACCGTGACGGCCAGTATAGGCACGGGCAATTTTTACTGCATTTTCGACTGCTTCAGCACCCGTAGAAAAGAATGAAGTTTTTGCAGCACCATCAATGGGTGCACGTTCATTAATACGTTCGGCAAGAGAAACATAACTCTCATAAGGTACAACCTGGTACGCTGTATGAGTAAATTTGGTTAATTGTTCAGTAACGGCAGCAATAATTTTAGGATGGCGATGACCAGTATTCAGTACCGCAATTCCGCCTGAGAAATCGATATATTGATTGCCTTCTGCATCCCAAATTGTCGAGTTCTCTGCTTTCTCCGCGTACCATTGACACATGACCCCAACACCACGAGGCGTCGCTTGCTGTTTACGTGCATTCAATGCAGAGTGTTTACTGTCCATTTTATATCCTCATTCTTGATTCATACGTTGTAGAATTTTGCTATCCCGACCATGCAATGGAGATTTGCACATGATTGGCTGATCATCCTCATTTTGCGCTTTTATTGGTATGAGACGAGAGCCACTTTGAAGTAGACAGAGAGAGCCAATTTGGCTTGCTCAAATGAATACAACATCGGAAAATTTATACTATTTTATTAAAAATCAAATAATTAATTTTCATAAAAAATTGGCTCCTTTTAATAGAAGTTCCACTTTAGCCAACTGTTTAAGATAATCGTTTCAGGCAGTTATCCCTTGCTCGGTATAGCTCCACCCTTTCATCATCGTGTTGATTGCATCATCCTTTTTTATATAACGCCACATTTCCTCACGGCTGCAAAACATCTCTATTCATTTATCATGGCTTGATCCAAGTCTTGGTGCAGCTTTACCTCAACAAAATCAATGCCTAGATTTTTCACTTTAGTTTTAATCTGTAAATGTGTATATTGCCTGCCACTTACCTGCTCGCATCTAAGCCAGTGATGTAAGAGTAAGAACGAAGTAAGATACTTTACAATGACGGCTTAATCAGATTATTTTGCAGCTAGCGGTGTAACTCTCATGAGAGCCATTTAAATTTGTAGGAGAGAGCCAATTGCGTAGCTTGCTTGGAGATTATTTACTGCAGCGATTACAGCAAGACGCGGCTGGAACATTGCAAACACGATTATTCCGCTGCCTGCGTAACGCCATTATTGATAGCGTATTGGCTCCCAAAACCCGTTTGCCTGCATCCCGTGATCTGGCTAAAGAGATTAAGGTGTCCCGCAATACGGTCTTAAATGCCTATGAACAATTACAAGCCCAAGGCTATGTCAATGCCCGTACAGGACAAGGCACCTGGGTCGTGGAGAAATTACCCGAATCCTTTTTGGTTAAAGCAGAAAATACCTCTACTCAACTTCAGGAAAAAAAGGCTCAACAAAATTACAATCTGTCGCAACGCGGTTCTTATCTGCTTGGCTATTCAGCGGCCTCACCTTATCAATGGGGAGCCTTTGTACCCGGTGCACCGGATGTTACAGAATTCCCTCATCAGATTTTCAGCAAAATTCAGATGCGTTTGAGTCGTGAACCTCAAGTCAATCACCTGATTTACAGCAATGCGGGTGGATGCTTGGAACTGCGTCAGGAGCTGGCTGAATATCTTAAAATTGCACGTTCGGTCCAGTGTGATGCTGATCAGATCATTATTACCGAAGGGACCCATCAAGCGATTGACTTGGTCTCCCGGACTTTAAGCGACATAGGCGATGAGGTCTGGATCGAGGACCCGGCCTATTGGGGCGCCCGTAATATTTTACGGATTAATGGGGTCAATCTGCGTTCATTACCGGTTGATCAGGAAGGCATCATTCCGGATCTTCATCCCCAAAAACCCCCTAAACTGATTTTTGTTACTCCGTCTCATCAGTATCCTTTAGGCTCGCATTTGAGTCTTGAACGTCGCCAACAATTAATTGCACTCGCACGCCAACATAACAGTTGGATTGTTGAAGATGATTATGACAGCGAATTCAGATTTTCTGGCCAGCCCTATCCCTCTTTACAAGGTTTAGAGCCAGATTCTCCAGTCATTTATATGGGCACCTTCAGCAAGACAATTTATCCTGCCTTGCGTATTGGCTATTTAGTGGTACCAAAACAATTATTTTCTTCACTACGGATTGTGGCATCAGAATTGTATCGTGGTGGTCACTTAATCGATCAACAGACCTTGGCTGAATTTATTCGACAAGGCCATTATGAGGCGCATATTCGACGTATGCGTTTACTGTATGGCAAACGTCATGCTTTTTTAATTGACTTGATCCGCCGTCATTTAGGTGAAGATTTCCTGCATGCATATAATACAGCAGCAGGTTTACATCTGATCTTAAAATTACCCAGCAGCAGTGATGATGTATTGATTGCCTCAAAAGCGTTGGATCAGGGAATCAAAGTCAGAGCTTTATCCCAGTACTATACCAAGCACTACTCTACGCGGCAGAAAGGATTATTACTTGGTTTTGCCTGTGTGCGTGAACAGGAAATTCTGGTGGCTTTTGGCATATTGTTAAAATGCTTGCGTGAGCATGGTATCTGTACCTTAACTTAATAAAAATGGGTGATTAATTAAAATTTTATTTTTAAAATTATAAGTTTTTATGCTCACTTCAGCATGAAATTAAATACCTCTCTAATCCATCTATTTTAAGTATTCTTTATTTTTCTGTAAATATTTCTTCCCTAATTTTTTATTCTCTCAAGACAATTGGCTCCTTTGAATAGCTCAAAAATGGCTCTCGTCACTCAACAACAAAAAAGAGAAATTAACTGCATACATGAACAGCATGTAACCGTTTTTTTATCAAAGCATGATCTTGCCTGTGTTTTTAAGGAGGATCTTTTTATTAAGATTAGCTTAATATCGGTAAAGTCGCTATGAATTCGGTTACAGTTTCAAAGGATAGAATAGCGTACGCTAAATAAGGAATTTTATTGCCGCTACGCTATTGATATTAAGGGAAATAATATGGCAGAACATCAACATTTCTCCAAGTCCGAATCATCAAACGGCTTAAAAAATGGACTTAAGTCACGCCATCTCACCATGATTTCAATTGCTGGTGTAATTGGTGGTGCACTCTTTGTCGGCTCTGGAAATGTCATCTATTCTGCAGGGCCAGCTGCACTGATTGCATATACATTAGGCGGGTTACTGGTTCTATTAATTATGCGCATGCTCGGGGAAATGGCGGTACTGAATCCCGACAGCGGTTCATTTTCAACTTATGCAGATCGTGGTATTGGTCGTTGGGCTGGGTTTTCAATCGGATGGCTATACTGGTCTTTCTGGACCTTACTCATGGGCTGGGAAGCCTTTGTTGCAGGTAAAATTTTAAATAGCTGGTTCCCATTTATACCGATCTGGGGCTATATGCTCTTGGTTACGGTAGCTTTAGTATGGGTCAACCTTCGTGATGTAAAAAACTTTGGTGAATTTGAATTCTGGTTCGCCTTGATCAAAGTCATTGCAATCGTACTCTTTCTAGTGTTTGGTAGCTTGGCCATTATGCACCTTTGGCCTTGGGGTACTGCATCTATGCTAGGCGGTGTGACGCATCTAACAGCTGAAGGATTTATGCCAAATGGTTTTTCATCCGTGATTACAGCATTATTGGGAGTAATGTTTGCTTATATGGGTGCAGAAATTGTAACCGTTGCAGCAGCTGAAACCAAAGATCCCGCCAAAGAAATCCGTAAGGCCGCTAATTCTATTGTCTGGCGGATCATTTTGTTCTATGTCGGCTCAATGCTGATTACCGTTTGCTTGATTCCGCACAATAATCCTTTATTGAAAGATCCTACTTGGGGAACTTATAGCGTGGCACTTAGCGCACTCGGTATTCCGGAAGCGCGCCATATTGTTAATTTTGTAGTCCTCACCTCGGTATGTAGCTGCTTTAACTCCGCACTTTATACCTGTTCACGCATGGTCTATTCTCTCTCGAAACGTGGCGATGCACCAAAGAGTTTTGGTTTAACCAACCGCAATAACAGCCCATGGGTGGGAGTAATCTTTTCAAGCCTGTTTTCTTTTGTGGCGATTTATCTAACCGCCACCGAAAGTATGAATATTTATGATGTATTGATGTTAGCTACAGGTACCGTATCTTTATACGTCTATCTTGCCATCGCGATTTCCCAGCTTAAGCTGCGTAAAAAACTGGAAGCAGAAGGACAGGATATTCCATTTAAAATGTGGTTATTTCCTTGGCTGACTTATCTGGTTATCCTTTTTATTATTGGGGCTTTAATTACGATGGTGATTGAAGGAACTTACTTTAAGGAAGTGGTATACACCAGTATTCTTGCTTTATTAATTGTGGGCTTAGGAATTTGTGCACAAAAGTTTAATTGGGGCAAAATCTCGGCCAAAAAGGAAAGTACCACGGAAAACAGGATAAATCTAAGTGACAATATTTAATAGGTGTACTAAGAGGATAATTCTTTAAAAATAAGGATAGCTTTTGAGGTAATATATGGAGAGCTAATCAACCCTCCGTATATTCCCCCCCTCCATACAAGTCAAATAGTCAGTTCTATATTTATTCAACTATTCCATTTTATGCTTAAGAATAGATTTAACTTATAATAAATTAATGCTTAAAAATTAAGTAATAAAGGGCTAAAAATTTGTCCCCTAAAATTTGTTCAAATTTTATTAAAGAAAAATAGCCGGTCTCAGCTGAACTCGCTCTTGGCATATATTCAGCCAGAAAAACCTTTTCCAGCTTGAAGTGTTTTTTCAGCGCAGAGGTCATTCATATAGGGGGTTAAGGATTTTTTGCTGATGCACTCGGGTTAATTATCCGTACCCCATCACAACCGCGCTCCATGGCGATAGCAGCATCTCTGGGATTATCTCCTCCCTTATCAACCAATAGCTGAACTTTGGCACTTTCTTTAATAATTGAAAGCATCTGAGAGTTCAAAATCCCTAACTCCGCGCCAATTAAACTACCCAAAAATATAATCGAACCACAGTCCCTACTTTCTAATTCTTGAACCATACTAGGAGCATCTGAGATATACACCATGCTTTAAAAAACATCATCGATTAAGCCAGATGCGGTTTTAAGTGTTTCTGTGATATTGAGACAAAGCGTTAATGTTGTTTTAGGCAATAAAAATAAGCCTACACGCGATAAGACTATTTGAAGAACGGAAATGGGTTCTGTGCAATTGACTCCAGTATTTGATTTTACGTCAAGTACTCAAGCAACAAATCCTCCTGGAGTAAATCTTGCTTTGTATATGTTCTCCCTTTTTATGGCTTCAGAAATTAGAAATAGTACGGTAAGCATTAGTAAATTTTTTCAGCAATTAAACAAGCTCTAAGCTAAATAAACGATTTAAGGCTTTAAGCTCAGTTGAATCAAGCCAAACATGCCAACAGGTATTGGAGGTTATTGAGCGAAATTCTGAGTGAAAAATCTATCAGATAGCCAAGTTTTTGCGTAGCGAATTAGGTCTAAGTTTGTAATCGATGGTAAAGATTACCAAGCTCTACTTAAATTTTACAGAAATCAGAACAGTAAGATAGACACCCTATCCTGCTCTCTGTCTAAAGTTTTTCCATGTTTTTGGCTTAATTTTATCTATGAAACGCAATTTGTAGTTCGTTTAAATAAAATTGATTAATACTTAGGCTATTTAATATGAACTGAAGAGCTGAAGCTGTTATGACATTATTTTAAGCACGATTAAATCTGGCTTGGAAGTTTAACCCATTCCTTGCTAAAGCTTCTACATTGAGTATTAACAGATTTAGTAAATGCAGATGATATAAATGGATTTATTATTGCTGATTTTTTTGGCATTATTTATTGGAACTTCTAGTTCATTTCTATTCTTTTTTATAATATTAAAATTGAAACATTTGACAGAAATAAACCAATCAAAATTTGTGGATTATTTTTTCCCTATGATCATTGAGGAGAGCTGTATAAAGCTTTTACTGATCTAGACATCTCTAAATGTATCCAAGGGATGAACCGCTAAAGATATTTTTAAAATCAATTCCCCCCTCCTTACACTTTCAACCTATCTACTCCAGAGGAAACTCATAGGATGTACAAGGTTGGGTTTCAATCTTAAATTACGAGGTGGTTTAAGAAGCTAATGAATTTAATGAATAAAGTGCAAAAGCTAAAACTTTAGGATGAAATAAATGTGTCTCGATGATTGTAGTTAGATAACTTAAGAGTTTTAAAATGCCTCAAAGCTAAACCAGTCAATTTTCCATTTTATAATGCTATTTGTTTAAAAGGGCACTCTTAAACTGAAATAGCTTTAGGGAATGCAGTATTAAACTTGAACCTAAACTAGAAAACACTTAAAAACTCTTCTAAGTAATCAACTTTTGTTTTTCATTCTTACTTTTTTATTTGCAGATATTTTAGCGTCTGTTTATTTATTCCTCTGCACAAGAATAACCTGATATTTACCAGCCCAGTACTTTCCCTTTATTTACGCTTAGAACGTACTATTTTATATTTCGAGTTCTCTGGGTAAGTTATTAAAATCAGCCTCTCAGGAGATAACAGAAGCATATGCAGCACAGTTCTACACAACTTTTTATTTTTACTCAACTTCCTATCTTTCTTGAATAATAAGAAAAATTTAAATTTGGTGGCATACCTATATGATCAAAGTAGATTAAAAATTATGAAACCAGTGATTTTTTCTAGAGATGATATTTTTTGAATTTTGTATATCTCAATCCCTATCCCCGACCTTACTCTGTTGGTTTTAGCTCAAAACAAGTGTAGCAAGTTGCTACACTTGTTTTTTTGATTGGATCAGCATTTTTTTCAGCAAACTTTCCAGTTCTTTTAAGTTGTAATTATTAAATTCACTCATCTTTAATGACACTTTTAAGGTGTTATGATCAAATTTGATATTTCCTGCGACCTTTCCATCATATTCAATTTTGTGCACGATTGAGGTTTTGATCGGCTCTTTTGTTTCCGTCGACTTGAGTATCTTTTCAGCCAATAATGCAAGTTTGGTTTGTTCTACTTCTTTTTTCAGTAGTTTCGCCCAAGCTTCTAAGAGTGCTTTTTTAGCATTGTTGTAATTGGCTTCATAATCCGAGAGAAACTTTTTTACTGCGGTAGCTGCCGTACGTGCCAATAAAGTCGGTTGTTGCTCTAAATCTGCAATCAGTTCTTGAGGTAATTTTTCGAAAGATAGATATTTATACATATCTTCACGGTTCATACCTAAGGACTTTGCGAGTTTTTGCTTGTTCTTTTTTAGTTTCTCATTCAGAGAACTCAAGCCGACATAGATTTCATAGTCGGTTAAGTCTTCTCGTTTTAAGTTTTCCGCTAAAGTTAACAGTGCCACTTCTTCATCCGATGCATCTATGACGATCACTTCGATGGTATTTTTATTCAGAACTTGATGAGCTTTCAACCGTCGTTCACCGGCGATTAATTCATATTTATCTTGCACACGTCGAACTGCTATCGGTTGTAGTAATCCAATTTCGTCGATTGATGCTGCCAAGTCTTCAATATCTTGTTGATTAAAAAACTTTCGTGGTTGATTGGGACTAGGCTGAATATCTGTAATTTGTACATTACGACGTAATTCTTTCACATCATTGACATGCTCTTTCTGAGCTTGCTGATGTTTTTGAGTATTTTGTTGAAGACGTTGTGCTAACAGTTCTTTTGTACTTACCATAATATTCTCAGAGTGCTTTTATTCAACACGATTGATAATTTCTTTCGCTAATTCTTGAAAAGCTTTACGAACCTTAGCATTTTTATCTACTGCCAATAAGGGTTGTTGCAAAATTGCGGCTTGATTCACTTTGGTACTCATCGGAATTGTGGTTTTTAGTAATTCACCGACCTGACTTAAGGCTTCCTCTCTAATCAGTTTACATACATTTTGACGTTCATCATGTTTAATCAATAAAGCACCTAAAAGTTTTAATTCAGGATTAACACGTCTTATTTTACTTAAATGGTTAATTAAGTCAGTCACACCGTATAAGCCATATTGTGAACCTGATTCAATGGGTACCATGACATGTGTTGATGCCGCTAAAGCATTACTGGTAAGAAGTTTTAAGCTAGGAGGACAGTCAATTAGGATGAAATCATATAATCCTTTTAACAGTTCCAATTTAGTAGCCAGTTCTTCAGATGGTCTTGGAGAATCATCTTTGAGTTGGTCTTCAGTTTTACCTAAAGTGAGTGAACCATAAATTAAAGAAACATTTTTGAAATTGGTTTCTTCTTCTAAAGCTTCAGATAACAAACTTAAATCACCTACCAGCAATTCAGCTGAAGTGGTTTCAACTTCACTTGGATGTCTGGAGCCGATATGTAGACTTGCATTAGCTTGGGGATCTAAATCAATCACCAGTACTTTGTTGCCCAAGTCTGCCAATTCTGATGCCAGATGAACTACGGTAGTTGTCTTTCCGCAACCACCTTTATGATTTGCCACAGCAATGATTTTAGTCGACTTACTTGTCATAATAAACCTCATTTGAGTTATTGTAATATAAAGAACTTTGTAGCAACTTGCTACAGCTTCTTTATGCTACGTTGAAGTTATAGTCTGAACTTGAATAAAAAACAAACACATTCTTTTTTTTATTCAATATAGCTAGCTAATTATAATTAGTATTAATTTATATAATTAGTTAATTATAATTAGAACACTTTTTTATTATTTAAAATCAATATCTTATATTTTTAAAAGTGGAAGGTTTGTCACTGAAAAGTGGAAGGTCTGTCACTGAAAGGTGGAAGGTCTGTCACTGAAAGGTGGAAGGTATGTCACTGAAAGGTGGAAGGTATGTCACTGAAAGGTGGAAGGCTTGTCACTAGAGTGGAAGACTTGTCATCGAGTTTAAATAAAGTTTGAATTTAAACTATAAAATTATTTAAAAACAGTCTGTTAATCTGTTGATAAGTGAGTTAATTTCGCTTTAAAGGTGGAAGACTTGTCATTTTAATATTTTTAAACTGTGGATAACTTGTTTGTTCGTAATTTCATCAAGGATATTGTCTTTTTTTATTTATAGATCAGCTAAAAGTGGAAGGTTTGTCACGTTTAAGGTGCATTTTAATTTATCCTTTCCACTTTAAATGCTTATTCGGCGTATTCTTTTGCTTTTCAAACGCATTAAAAATGATTAACAAATACTAAAAGTGGAAGCTTTGTCACTAAAAAGTGTAATATTTATTTATCTTTCCACTTTAAGTTTAAAAAGTGTTTCAAATAGCAAAACAAAGTGACATGCCTTCCACTCTTAGCTTTCGCTTTGATTGTTTGTTATTCATTTCTGTATAGCATCTAGTTAAAAGGGTGGATAATTTGCATCGGATTCCACTTTTGTGTATAACATGTAGAAAAGTACTTTTATTTTCCACTTATGAACAAGCTGAATGAAAAACAAGAAACAGAATATTTACCTTATTGTATTGGGAATATTCGACATAATGGCGTGGTCAGTACCAGCAATCGCTTAATTCGACCGATTGAACTTTCATCCAATGAGTATAAGGCACTGCTTTATGCAATGGCGGTTGCAAATTACGGTGAGAAAAATAATCAAAATCGAGAAATTACCGAGCAAACTTATATCTATTTGCATAAAGATGACCTAGGCGAATTGCTGGGTTTAGATAAAAAAAATTCGATTAATGTTGCAATTGACCGGATCTATAAAGAGTTGTCATCGCGTGTTGCCCATTTTGTCATTGAAGAGCCTTTGGATGATAGCAAACGAAAAGTAAAAAAAGTTCACTCTGTCGTCCCGATTATCCGAGAGTTGCGTTGGGAAGATGACGCCAAAAATGCCTTACAAATTCGCTTTACCAGTGAAGTGCTGCCTTATTTTACCCGCTTGGCGAGCGGTAACTTCACCACCTATCAACTGAAGGATTTATTTGCTTTAGACTCAGTGACCAGTATGAGTCTATATTCCTATTTTATTAAAAATGAGTTTAAGTACGCTCATCAGGACTCATATGAAGTTGAGCTGTCACTGGAAAATATCAAAGCATTAACCGATATTGGGGAGAAGAAATATGATCGTTGGGTGGATTTCAGACGTTATGTATTAGATAAAATTGTTGAAGAAATTAATGAAAGAACCAGTCTAAAGCTAGAATATGACACCATCAAGAAAGGACGACCTATTGTAGGGGTCCGATTTAAAATTACCAGTAGACATACTGAGGTTATTAGTTCTCAGAGCAATGAAAAGACTCAAATCTATCTGGATGTAGATTTTGACGATAATGCCATCGTGAAAGAGTTGGGGGCAAAATTCGATATGACGGTTAGATCTTGGTATATTCATGCCAATGATCCGAATTATAAACAGTTCAGCAAGTGGTTCAAAACTGAAGGCTGTTTAACCGATTCTCAAGCTAACGTCATTGTGAACGATATTATATTCCAAATGGATTTTGCTGTGGCCGGCGTATCCATGAATGATTTTAAAAAAGAGATGAAATATAAGCTAAAAAATGATCCTCACTTTGTTCAAGGAAATCGCGGACGTCTGAATGAAATTTTTGGAAAAGAGATTATTTAAAATGTGTAGCAACTTACTACACATTTTTTAGCAATCGATCCCACTCAAGTTAGGCTAGATATCCAATCACCGGAATTGAAACGACCCATTAGACCAGCTGCTGAAAGAGGCTATTAAGAGCTAAACTAAATTACTTCAGTATTATAAAATAAGTGTAGGTGGTTTAAACGACCAAGAGAGCATTACCACAGCTACATAAATCACTTTAGACTATTGTCCATACTTTAAACCATATAATGAGAAGAACGTGAATTTTGAGATTATATTCGGAGTTTAGGTGCTGTGAAAATTTGTTAATTTTTCCAAAGAATTGAGAGTGCGGGAAGAAGTCATTTTTCGTGAGTTGAGTGAAAGATAATGGGCCTATGCCTTATAGTGAATAAATTAAAAGGCATGCTGTTTTTAGTTATTAAATAGCCTAAGTATATTTTAATTTTTACTTTATCAGCTCGGCTTAAAAATATGGTGGAGAATAAAAAGAGTTCGAAAATGGCATTATTTTTTAAGTAAGCTATAAATTTATTAATCCCAAGGACGGGGCATATGCGGAATGGTAGGTAAAGCCATAGAGAATCATTATTATAAATAACTTAAAGTAATAGGACTATTTCTTCAAAAAAAAGTGGATTTTGCTCAGTCGCGGGCAATCTATCCCTTTCAACGTGCATTTGCCAATAATCCTCTTTGGAAGAGTTATCCCATTTCCCTTAAGAATATTTTCAACCAGAAAAACCATTATTTCATTCACGTTCACTGTGGTGTCCTAGGTATTACTAAACCCGTGACTAAAAAACTTATCATTATTTACTACCTGGTTTAATCAAAACAATTCAATCTTTATCTTTTGCTAAATCTCCAAATAAAGAAGCATATTTTTTCTAAAAAAATTTATAGACTAAGTGAAAAGAGCAGCTTTTTTATAGTTAACCGACTGGAGAAAATATTGAACCTTAATAAATTAAATTCCTAAAACATTATTTAAAAGCAAAACAACCAAAGCCATATGAGGGATGATTGGTCAGTATTAAAAACAATGCTCACCTATAAAAGCGAGAACGCACAGGGTATGGTAGGGATACCAACCAAATTTTTTACGGATTTTAAAAGTAGAGTCGATTTATCTATAAGAGGATGGATATAGAGGCAGTGGCTAGACTTTATCGAAGGAATTAAATTTTTTTAGGTGCATGCTGTTGCTAGGGCAGACGCGTCAAGTAGTAAGAATCGCTGTCCCAGGTCTGGAAAAATGTAAATTAAAAATTTATCAGGAGTTATAAAATGGGAAAGATTAAGCAAGAAGTGAATCTAAGCGAGATAGATATTGGAATTTCTAAAGAGAATCGTGCTCAAATTGTCAAAGATCTTTCACGCTTACTCGCAGATAGTTATACCTTATATCTAATGACACATAATTTTCATTGGAATGTGACAGGTCCTCAGTTTAACAGTCTACACATTATGTTTATGACGCAATATACTGAACAATGGAATGCATTAGATGTTATTGCAGAGAGAATTCGTGCATTAGGATTTCCTGCTCCAGGAACCTATAAAGAATTTGCGTCTTTAACCGCAATTAAAGAGGTCGAGGGTGTACCCAAAGCCCAAGAAATGGTCAAGCTTCTAGTCAATGCGCATGAAACTGTCGCACGCACCGCCAGAGGGATTTTTTCAATTGTGGAAAAAGCAAATGATCAACCCACTGCAGATATGTTAACACAGCGACTTGATGTGCATGAAAAGACAGCTTGGATGTTAAGAAGTCTTTTAGAAGAGTAGAAAATTAGCGTTAGGCTGCCCATTATTTATAAACATGAGCAGACAGCTTATGTTTACTTTAAGAGAATGTTTAACTTTTGTTGATATCTCATCGCCGAGATTGACAGGAAGAGCGCAGTTTAGGATCAGGCATAGGATAAAGTGAGTGGGTTTATCAACTTAAGTCTATTCACGCCCTATTTTTTATTCACTGATAAAATCAATTGTAAATTGCTATCACGCTTATAAATATCAAATCATTAGCAAATAGAGCTAAGCTAGACTTTAGTCAGATGGGATTTGTTATTTGCATCCCATCGACAATACGTGAAAATGAGATTGGAAATGACAACTGAGAATTTGGCTCAAAAGCACCCTTTATATATTCCTTATGCGGGTAATACCCTTTTAGAACTGCCCTTGTTAAACAAAGGCTCTGCATTTACTGAACAAGAACGTAGTCAATTTAATTTATATGGCCTCATTCCTCATGTAATTGAAAGCATTGAGGAGCAGAGCCAGCGTTCCTATCAACAGTATTGTGCTTTTAATGATGATATTAATAAGCACATTTATCTGCGTAATATTCAAGACACCAATGAAACCCTGTTTTATCATTTAATTGAACATCATTTAAGTGAAATGATGCCGATTATTTATACACCTACAGTAGGAGAAGCGTGTCAGCGTTTTTCCGATATTTATCGTCGGCATCGCGGGATTTTTATTTCTTATCCCGACCGAGCACATATTGATGACATTTTACAGAACGTGAATAAAAAGAATGTCAAAGTCATTGTGATTACTGACGGTGAACGTATTTTAGGTTTGGGGGATCAAGGAATTGGCGGGATGGGCATTCCGATAGGAAAACTGTCTTTATATACCGCCTGTGGAGGAATAAGCCCGGCTTATACCTTGCCGATTACTTTAGATGTCGGAACCAATAATCAGCAGTTACTGAATGATCCTATTTATATGGGTTGGAATCAACCGCGTATCAGTGGCGATGAATATTATGAATTTGTTGACCATGTGATTGCAGCCATTCAGCGCCGCTGGCCAAAAGCCCTGATTCAGTTTGAAGATTTTGCCCAAAAAAATGCGATGCCTTTGTTAAGTAAATATCGTGATCAAATCTGTTGTTTTAATGATGATATTCAAGGTACGGCTGCTGTGTCTGTAGGCAGTTTGATTGCAGCCTCGCATGCCGCAGGGAAACAACTAAAAGATCAGACGATTGCTTTCTTGGGGGCAGGGTCAGCGGGTTGTGGAATCGCGGAACAAATCGTGGCGCAAATGGTGACTGAAGGTCTAACCGATGCCCAAGCGCGTGCTCGGGTTTATATGGTTGACCGTTTTGGATTGATCACTGAAAATCAGCCAAATTTGCTTGACTTCCAACGCAGGCTTGCGCAAAAACCTGAAAATGTGGCACATTGGGGCAATGCAGAGGAAATCATCTCTTTATTGGATGTGGTACACAATGCCAAACCAACGGTGTTGATCGGTGTATCTGGTCAATCCGGTTTATTCACTGAAGAGATCATTAAGACGCTCGCTGCCAATTGTGAACGTCCGATTGTCTTGCCACTATCCAATCCGACTTCACAAGTTGAAGCTGTGCCAGCAGATATTTTGCAATGGACCGAAGGCAGAGCCCTCATTGCGACCGGCAGTCCATTTGCGCCTGTAAATTATCAGGGCAAGATTTACAACATTTCGCAATGTAATAACTCTTATATTTTTCCTGGTATTGGTTTGGGGGTAATTGCTTCAGGTGCAACTCGAGTAACCGACAGTATGCTAATAGCATCGAGTAATACCTTGGCCGCATGTTCACCCATGTTACAAAATCCAGAAGCGGATTTATTGCCTGATTTGAATGAAATACAACAGGTTTCTAAAATTATTGCCTTCAAAGTGGCTAAAGCAGCGATGGAGGCTGGTGTTGCACCGGTAATTTCTGATGAGTTGTTAACTCAAGCAATCGAGGCAAATTTCTGGAAGCCAACCTACCGTGCTTATAAGCGGGTGACATTCTGATTCGATGTAAATACCGCTTTAAGTTACTATAGATAGATTGTTTTTTAAGATTAAACCGAGTTATACAAATAGCTCGGTTTTTTTAATAAAGCATCATTCATTTTAGCTGCTGAGTGAACATGAAATAAGATGGTGGTCTAGAATCGTTATATAAATTGCATTGAAATAAAGGGTTAAGGTTTAAAAATCTAAAGCAGATGAATCAGCCTCTCTTTAAGTATTGTAATGAATACTTTCATATTTTTGTGATTAAAAACATAAATAATTAAGTTTATTACAAATGAATTTATTAACTCATTTTGCAAATATGTTATAAAGTGTAAACATGGACACAATAATACGAGACTGCGTTTTTGAAACAGATTCTCCTGGCCCTTAAATTAAATCTGCGTAAGCTGATCCTGATTTCGACTATTGTCAGTGTTTCGTGCTTGTTTATTGTTTCTATATGTATTCTCAATTATGTGATTAAAGATCAACTCATTCAGAACTCGCTTTCAGTCAATGAAAAGTATGCCTCAAAGGTTGCCACCAGCGCAGATCAGCATTTCGATGATATGCTCCAAGAGTTAAAGTATAGTGCTGACCTGTTAGGACAGAGTTTTTCTAATCGCCAATTAACCCAAGAAGAAGCAAAGCGGCTTAAAAATCAATCCCACAAATTTAATAGTCTATTAATTGTTGATAAGCAAAGAAGAATCGTCTCTTTTGCACCACAAAGTTTGAATCTAAGTACCCAGATTTTATATAAGACAGTGGGAATTACTGAATCCTTAAAGCATAAAACAACTTATATTTCTCCGCCTTATTGGTCAGTTAAACATAATCTCGTGGTACTCCTCTCTCAACCTATTTATGACCAAAATAAAAATTACCAGGGCATGATTGGCGGTACGATTTATTTACAAAAGAATAATCTGATTCAGCACATGCTTTCCACTGAGTATGACTTTAAAAAAAGTTATATGTATGTGATTGATCAGGATAATCGAATTATTTTTCACCCTGATCGGACAAGAATTGGGGAAAAAATTATTAATAATAATGGTCTAGACTATATGGTGCGTACCCGGATGGGGAATATCCGCTTAATCAATAGTCGTGGGGTCGAAAATCTGGCAGGTTTTGCATATATTCCGAGTGTGAACTGGATTGTAGTTTCCCAGCAGCCGACCGAAGAGTTGTTAAAACAGGCCAATACTATTCTTTTGAAAGTTTCAGTCGGCATTTTTATTTTTTATTTTTTTATATTTTTTATTGTCTGGCGCTTGTCACGCTTTATTTCTTCACCTTTAAATAGTTTGGCTAAAATGGCCAGCATGCTTAATCAGCCAGACATTCAAGACAAAATCAGACAAGTGGATCCCTGGTATTTTGAAGTATTAAAATTTAGAACGTCTTTGCTCCTCAGTTCACAAGTGTTCAGTGAAAAGATTACCGAATTGCGTCAACATGTAAATACTGATCCGTTGACGGGTTTGTATAATCGACGCGGTATGCAACTCTTCTTAAAAGAAGTGGTGAGTTTAAGAAGAGATTTTGCTGTTCTTGCAATTGATATTGATTTTTTTAAGAATATTAATGATAGCTATGGTCATAATCAGGGGGATGTTGTTTTAAAAACCCTGGCCAGTTTTATGAAAAATAATTTTAGGGACGAAGACATTTGTTGTCGGGTAGGAGGAGAGGAGTTTATTGTGTTAATGACCACTTCAGATCCTAAGGTAGCTTACAATGCTGCGGAACGTTTAAGAAAAACAATCGAATCAAGCAACATTAATTCTATCGGTCCGATTACAATCTCGATTGGAATCGCATTTTGGCCTAAACACTCACACGATGTAACCGAAGTTTTTAAAATGGCAGATAATAAGCTTTACCAAGCTAAAAATAGTGGCCGTAACTGTATTTGTTATTAGAGAATAGAACGGTATGCATTTTTATAATAATTTAAGTTACTCATAACTCAGCTTGAGCTCGGTAAGGGGAGCAGGTTTAGCAAAATAGTAGCCTTGAAAATGGTCACATTCATGTTCTCTTAGAAACTGAGCTTGAGCTTGAGTTTCTATGCCTTCAGCAATCACTTGTAATCCCAGTTTATGCGCCATAACAATAATTGCCGCAACAATAGCGCCATCTTTTTCATTTTCAGGTAAATATTCAATAAAACTACGATCAAGTTTTATCTCGTCAATAGGTAAAGTTCGTAGATAACTCAGACTGGAATATCCAGTTCCAAAATCATCCACTGAAACTCTTACACCCAGTTTTCGGACTGTTTTTAAAATTTCCAATGAGCGGTCCGCACCCGCAATTAACATGCTTTCAGTGACCTCAACTTTTAACAACCGAGGCGGTAGCTGGGTTTCTGCTAGTGTTTGCTGGAGTTCTTGCAAAAAACCACTACGTCTAAATTGCAAGGGAGAAAGATTGACTGCTACACTGAGATGAGTCCCATGCTTGTTATTCCAATCGACCATATCCAGGCATGCTTGTTGTAAAACCCATTGACCAATCACTACAATTTGGCCAGTTCTTTCGGCAAAAGGAATAAAGTCTGCGGGAGAAATAATCCCTTTCTCAGGATGCTGCCAACGGATGAGTGCTTCTACACTTTTAAGCTGTCCGGTACTGGCATTAACAATCGGCTGATAAACCAGTCTGAACTGTTTTTCCTCTAACGCGACCATTAATTCATGGCGCATTAGCACATAATCAATTTTAGGGGTAAGGGTAGAGTTAAAAGCATACCAATGCCAAGTATTTCCCCCTTCTTTTTTTGCTTCGCTCATGGCATGAATAGCATGATGGAGCAATTGTTTAGATTTTTCTACCTGAGGATCATCGTCTGCAATGCCAATACTGGCACTAATATGGACTTTGTTGCCTTGAATATCAAAAGGCACAGATAAGCCTTTTAATATTTTTTCGGCCATCATGATAACTTGTTTTAGGTCCTTACATCTATTCAGCAGGATAGCAAATTCATCTCCTGAAAAATGAGCGACTAAATCTTCCTCTGGAATAATATGCCGTAAACGATTGGCTACAGCAATAAGCAGTTCATCACCTACTACATGTCCCAAGCTTTGATTTAAAGGTTGGAAATCATCTAGGTCGACATACATAATAATTAAAGATTGAGGACGATCATGTTGTATGGAAAAAGCCACATCAAGTACTTTTTCAAAAGCATGATGATTCATTAAGCCGGTTAAACTATCGTGATTTTGTTGATGCGCTATATATTCTATATTTGCTCGTTGCTGGGTAATATCTTGCTGAATTCCAATAAAATGCTTACAGCGTTGTTGCTCATCAAACACAGGAGCCAGTACCAGCTGATTCCAGAACCAACTGCCATTTTTGCGGTAATTTTTGATGGTGACCTGAATTTCTTGCTGATGCTGAATCGCATCCCGGATTTTATTTAGCGTTTCAGGATCGGTATCGGCGCCTTGTAAAAAACGACAATTTTTCCCCAAAATTTCTTCTTTTGTATAACCCGTTAGACTTTCGAAAGCAGGATTAACATACTCAATAGCCTGATCATCGGATGCTCCGGTTAATATTATTCCATGAGGATTAGCATCCACGCTGCGCTTAAGAAGATGTAGCAACTCTTCGCTTACCCGCCGATCGGTAATATTACGTGCGATACTAAATATGCCAACCACCTGTTGAGCCTGTTTAATCGGTAAATAAGTCAGATCTACCCAGTAGTTCTCTCCTAAACTATTCACCGCCTGTATTTCAAGATGTTGTCCTGCACCTTGTACAGCTTGCCGAAAAGCACTTTGTGTTATCGCCAGATATTCAGGACAAACCAACTGGGAAAAATGTAAACCTTTACTTTGTTCTAGACTAAATTTGGTCAACTCTTTAGAGGCTAAATTGCTATCAACAATAATCCCATTTAAATCATGTTCAAAAATGGTATCCGGATGATAAGTAAAGAAAGAACGATATTTATCATTCAATGCGAGAGTATGTTGACGTTCTTGATTTAAATCTATGCTTAAGGCAATGAGTGATGCAGCATGACGAAGTAATTTAATTTCAATCTTGGTCGGAATTTTAGAGGAGGGATAATAAGTTCCAAAAGTACCATATAGTTTTCCGTTTGCATTAATAATAGGTGTCGACCAACAGGCATTGAGTTGATCTTGCTGCATAAACTGCAAAAAAGAAGACCAGTTTGGGTGGGTAGCTAAATTTTCACAAATAATTAATTTTCGATAAAAAGCTGCGGCACCACATGCACCCACATCGGGTCCTATTTTTAAATCCTTCATCGCTTCTTTATAACGATCAGAAAAATGTTGTTTACCACTGATCAGATTTAAAGTTTGTTCAGCTTCTGAGTACAACATAATGGATACCATTGACTCTGGTATCCGTGCTTCTAACCATTGACTGACCGTATCAAAGATGACTGTTAAGTCGGCATGCTGCCCGATTAAATTAAAAATAGATTGAGTATCCAAATAATTCGCTGTCTGACTCATCTAGTATCCCATCCTTGAGTGGTATGACTCATATTTGATAGATTCTCAACTGAAATTCTTTAAATTAGATCCAAATATTGAGTACCAATCTCACTTAAATAATATAACAAAATTGTGATGAACCTCATATACAATATCTGTATGTTTATATAGAGACTAATACAAGTGATACAAACCATCATAGGCCAGACATATACCTTGGTGAATAGCGACAATTTTTTAGGCATTTGTTAATTATATTAAATGAAATCAATTAAGAGATTTTGACAACTTAGTTTCTTCTTTTCTAGATTCAAGAAATTTAATAACAATTTGTCAAAATAGACTACAGCCCAAAATCAGGTTATGGCAGCCACAATCTGAACCTACAATGAATATTTTAGAAGCTGTAAAACATTATTTTAGGAACGGTTTTAAATTTATATGTGACACTAAAATGCCAGTTATATTGGACTAGTTTTTTCAACTCGTATAAGCGCCATTATGTTAAATGAATAGAGATTTGATTAATTTAGTAATGTCATTCTAGAAAAGATTTAAAGCTATACTAAAATTTTGTCACTTTGAATAGCCACCGATTTTGTAGACACTCTTTAGTTAGATAAAATGGCTAATTAACGAGGTGTTTATGAGCAGTAGCAAACGATATCCTGAAGAATTCAAAATTGAAGCAGTAAAGCAAGTGACTGA